>Ga0272445_1000229_pt1 | contig 54961 bp, 49 predicted proteins | sample YNPCB0031_FD_194404 | JGI IMG/M metagenome (GOLD analysis project Ga0272445, IMG submission 194404) | Hot spring sediment microbial communities from Yellowstone National Park, WY, United States - YNP-CB-003-1 | ecosystem: Environmental > Aquatic > Thermal springs > Hot (42-90C) > Sediment... | reverse complement strand
GGTCGTAGGCCAATGGATACTATTCGCTATAGGATTCGCCATCACATCGATAGTCTATATGATGCATGCTAGGTATCCATGGTTCCCCGTAAACCCTGCAGGAGTAACGATGGGCTTAGGCTGGATGTACTATAACGTTCTAATACCTAGTATCGTAGCGTACATAGCTAAGCTTATAGTTATGAGGATAGGTGGAGCGAGATTATACGAGGATGTAGCTATGCCATTCGCCATAGGGATGACAGCATCCATATCCCTAGCAATACTACTAACAGCTACACACTACGCAGCTACAACCATAGCTATAATGTAACGATAAGCTATAATGTAACGATACTGACCCCATCTCCCATCCTCATCTATTTCTCCATATTCTGTTAGGTTGAGAAGTTAGACTTATATCCTTAGCTCTCACCTATGTGTTGCCTGGTATGAAGGGTAGATCGAGAGCTGAAGCATCCCTATTTCTCGAGGAGCCTGATAGGCTTCCCATAGGTAGCTTCGGTATAACTCCTCCTATAACCGCTAGGATTATAGGTCGTACGCCATACTATAGGAATACGCCTTTATGCTGGGATGCTATAGCCGAGGGTAAAGTGGATTATGTGAATCGTAGGATCGCTGAGGATCAGCTGGATCTCTATAGGAGGCTTAAGGTTGAGTGGATTAGAGTCTATCCAAATGCGTATCATAGGAATACTAGGGTGGAGAAGGTTGGGGAGAATGTATGGAGGGTTAACGGTGTTCTTAGGAGGTGGGTTCCGCAGACTAATATGGATTGGCCTCTGGAGAGGGTGAAGCCTAGATCGGATGAGGAGGTTATAGCTCTACTGGAAGATAGGATTAGGTATGGACCTAAACCCGAGGAGATAGTCGAAGAATCTATCGACGATAGCTATCTTTACCCTATAAAGCTGCTGAAAAGGGAGCTCGGCGATCAAGCTCTAATCTTCGGAGGAGCATCAGGTACGATCGGAGGTGAGGATGTTGATCTCCTCAGATGGCTTTACAAGTATCCAGATTTCATCAAGAGGTATCTAAGGTATAGGACGGATATAGCTATAGAATCTGCTAAGCGTCAGGTGGAGGCAGGTGCCGACGGTATAGTTAACGGAGCAGATTACGCATACAAGAACGGGCCCTTCATGTCTCCTAGGATCTTCAAGGAGATAATACTCCCAGAGCTAAGGAGGGAGGTTCAAGCATTCAAGAAGCTTGGAGCATTCGTAGTTCTACATTCAGATGGAAATATAAAACCGTTGCTAGATTATATAGTCGAATCAGGCGTGGATGGTGTTCAATCTCTAGATCCTCAAGCAGGTATAGATATAGGTGAAATCAAAGAGCTGTATGGGGATAGGATATGCTTAGTAGGTAACATATGCCTAAGAACGTTAAATATAGGCTCGCTCGAGGATGTAGCTAGGGAGACATTGGAATGTATAAGGAAAGCCTCACCTGGAGGAGGACACATACTAACGACTGCGAACGTAGTGGATGTCGGTGTGAAATTCGAAAACTTCATGAAGATGATAGAAACAGCTAGGAAATATGGGAGATACCATGCTTAAACCCTCCCCGTCTACATGCATATAATTCGCGATCCCTAGTTAACATGTTTGTAGAATATCTACGTGAAAAGCAGGGGTGACCATACGTCAACACATCTCGATAATCTTCCCATATACACCTCTACCGATCAACCCTTTAAACTCCTCATCTATCAATAGCTTCACATCTAACGGTACATCCACCAGCAATCCTAACTCCTCAGCCCTCCTCCTGATAGCAACTATATATTCTCCAAACTCTTATACGAGGAATCATCGATCGCATATATCGCTCAATACGGTTAACCTATCCTCAGCGGCTCCACCAACCACGTATACGTGTAGGCATCCATCACCTAGAACATCCCTACAAGCTTTAACGATAACATCTACGTAATCCATCCACCTCTTAAGCTTAAGATACCTCTCTAAAGCATACTTAGCCCAACCCTCCCTCGACATATCTTAACACCTCGAAAGCTTTCTTAGCCAACATCGATACATCGCTCAGCCTGCTTCTCGCTATAGGATATACTATCATACCTAGCCATAATATAGCTTTCCTCTAAAAGATCCAGAATATCACGATTATCCGCAGTAAACCCTCCTATCAAGGATGCTAGATCATCCCTCCCAGCATCCATGAATAGATTCCTCAACCTCGAAAGAAGAGTTTTAGAACCATGTATACGAGGTACCTCTCCGAAATATCTGTAGAGTATAGCCTCCACAGCTAGCCGAACAGCCTCCTCAGCGTTGAAACAAGCCCCGTCATAATCACCCTCAGAATAATCCCTAAAAGCTCTAACTAGAAACCTCTCAGCACGATACCAGAGAAGCCTATAATACTCGCCACTCATAATAGCCTCTCAACGATAAATTGTTTAACCTAGATCTTATAAAGCTAGGTATATCCCGTCTCTACCCCTCTGCTCACTTATCCACTTCCCATTTACAGAATTATTAACATATTTCTTCGCTTCTAAATATCATAGATTGAAAATATAATATACAATCAAAAATTATAGTTGCACATTATACTGATTACAACTTAAATCGTTATGAATTCTCACTAGATGCATCAGCAAGGAAAGTTATTCCTATTAAGATCGGTTAATCCCAACTGATTGGTATATTCAGGTTTAATGTGAAGATGAAGAATTATTTCGTGATACATTCATTGATTTCAATGCTCCAAGCTTTGGTCATGCAACTTCAGGTATCGCATGTGCCGTTATCGTGTGGTTGGAGTTGATGCATATCTTAGGAGATAAACGCTACGTAGAACCTATGAGGAGAGCATTAAGATTCTGTATGAATATGCAGTTTAAAAACCCTGAGGATCCAAATCTTAAGGGTGCTATACTGGAGAAAGTATTACCACCTATGAATGGCACGGATAAATCTCCATACCATATACGGGATCTAGGTACGATATTCTTCATACAAGCGGTTGCTAAAACATTACTAAGCTTTAAGCAGATGTATTAGCTCCCACGAAGCAGGGAATAAGTTGTTACCCATCATTTTTATACATATCTCTAGTCTATATATCCCATCTGATGGGCTGTAGGATATTCCTAACCGGTAGACCTGGTATCGGTAAGACTACCGTTGTATTGGAAACCGTTAAGCTTCTAAGGGGCTCTGGTGTAGGCGTCGGTGGTATGGTGAGCTTCGAGGTTAGGGAGTGTGGTGTTAGGATTGGCTTCAGGGTTAGGGATTTAGTTTCAGGTTTGGAGGGTTGGCTTGCTCATGTATCGCTTGCTTCCGGTCCTAGGATAGGTAGGTATAGAGTTGATATCGGAGTATTCGAATCCGTAGGCGTTGAAGCTATCCTTCACGCTCTACGCGATGATTCTGTGAAGGTTGTAGTCGTAGATGAGGTCGGTCCTATGGAGCTTCTATCGCAGAGGTTTAGGGATACCATGTATAGGCTGCTGGATTCTGGTAAGAACGTATTGGGTACCATCCATTATAGATGCGACGACCCTCTAGCTAGACGTATAAGATCCATGAACGACGTGGAGGTGATAGAGGTTACATTCGATAATAGGGTTAGGCTTCCATCGATAATCTACGATCGATTATCTCGATCATCCCAGTAGCCTCTAGTCTCCATATACTCACGCATAGCCTCTCTAAGCTCCCTAAGAAATTCCCTCTCATCGCTATACCTCCTAGCTAGTATCGGATAAGCTGTTAACGGTCCTACACCTCTAACAGATAGAGCTATGAATGCTCTACCACCGTAGAGCTTCACAAGATCTGCAGCCATATCTACGTTGAGTAGGAGCTTCTCCTCCTCATCGCTAAGTTTCACACGATTCCTCCTCTTCTTTAAAGCTTCGAGAGTCTCCTCCCTCCTCCACTTTATTATACTTACTTCGCCTCCACCACATGATGGGCATGAAGCTCCTCGGAGTAGATCTCTAACAGGCTTCCTCCAGGAGTATAGGCATGATAGGCATACGAGGCTCAATACCCTGGATAGAAGCATATCCTTGAAGGATTGATCATCGTAGAACCCCGTCTCCAAGCCTAGATCGAATATAGGTCTAGCTATAGGTGTGGGTTCAGCTAGATCCTCTAGGATCCTAACCTCTATCCCTCCATCCCTGATAGCCTCTATAATCCTCCTAAAATTGTCGTAGTCGTAATGGTGTTTAAGCTGGAATCGTACAGTCTCCTCGTATATGGGTGTATCCTTGAATCTATCCGGTAGGGTTGCTAGGTAGCTTGCAGACTTATAGTATAAGCTACCTGGTATAGCATCGAATTTTAAAGCTATATGCCTCATAACATAGCTATCGGCTGAATTCCATAGCATACATCTACATCGATCTAGATCGATATTCTTGATAGCCTCTACCAGATCGCTAACCCTGGGTAGAGCTGGAGCCATCAATAGTATCCTGTACGCATCCCATCTAGCTATACACTCTACGTTGAACCTCTCCCTCAGTATATAGGATAGTATCTTAGCTATACATCTATTCACGGAATGACCGCCGCATACGTGTAGAACTATATAGCCCCCGACTGATTCGACTAATACGAGGTTATGCTTGGGGAGCGGGTAGCCTTCATCTAGATGCTTATACAGAGGTTTTAAAGCCTCCTCGAAGCTTTCAGGATCAGATGGATATATGGATGATAGGATCCTCGAAGCTTCATCTAAACTTACGCCTTTAGAGTAGAGCTCTTCGATAAACCCTCTGAGATACCCGACCTCTAAAGCTACATCGAAGGGTGTCGGTAGGACTTCACCCTCCCATCCAGGTATAGCCGCCAGGTAGTCTTCAGCCCTCCTAACGTATACATCGAATCCGTGAATCCTGGTTATAATCCATGGAACCCCTCTAAGTATAAGCTTAACACCCGGCTTACCATAGCTTGCATAGAAATCCTCACCTAGATGACCTATCTCGCATCCAGTCTCCTCGTCGAAAACAGGATATCTAATCTCCTCAGGTATAGTCGATACATGCCTAACATAGTATAGCCTAGTCCTACCGTTCGCCTTTACAACCTCGCCCTCAAGATCTATAAGCCCGAGTCTAGCCATATAATCCACAACCCTACGTAGATCATCGATCTTAAGCTCCCTGTAGGGATAGGTCGACGATACTATATCGAGTATATCGTTTAAACTAGCCGATCCACCGTAATCCAGGCTTATCCCGGCTACCTGATGTGCTAGAACATCTAAAGCATACTCTTCAAACTTCTGATCCTCCAACCTACCGTCCAAAACTCTGCGAGCTACCACGATGGCTTCTAGGAAATCATCCGATCCACTAGATACGATTATACCCCTCGAAACCTTGTATAAGCTATGCCCGCTCCTACCGATCCTCTGTAGGAGAGCGGTGGGACTCCTAGGAGATAGATACTGTATGCATAGATCTATCCTCCCTATATCTATGCCAAGCTCCAAGCTGGATGTGCATACGATACCTTCAAGTCCTCCACGCCTAAGTAGATTCTCCGCTTCGCTTCTAGATTCACTCGAGAGACTACTGTGGTGGGATGCTACGTTCAAGCCCATAATCCTTAACCTACTAGATAGAAGCTCTACATGCTCCCTACAATTAGCGAATATCAACGTAGATCTAGATCTGGATCCATAGTCGTAGATCCTTCTAATCCTAGAAGACGCTGTGACGCTGCATTGAAGCTCTTCAGCTAACCTGTAATCCTCATCGGTAGGCATACAAACCTCTACGCGTATCTCATACCTTTTAGCGGTAGGATCATCTACGACGAGCCCCCCACCCCTTACACCGACTATAAACCTTAGAGTCTCGTATGGTCTGCTGATCGAAGCGGATAACCCTATGAACTGTATCCCCCCACCGGCTATCCTCCTAAGCCTCTCCAAAGCTACGGCTAACTGTACACCTCTCTTACTACACACTATGCTGTGAACCTCGTCTACTATAACCCAGCCTACGCTTCTAAGCCATCTACGCATACGCTTCGATCCGAGTAGGAGCTGTAGTGTTTCAGGTGTGGTTATGAGTAGTTCAGGAGGATCCCTACTCTGAAGGCTGCGAATACTCTTAGGTGTATCGCTATGCCTCACATCAACCCTGATGGATAGCTCGCTGCATAGATCGTTAAGCCTTCTAAGCATATCGCGATTCAAAGCTCTGAGGGGTGTTACGTATAGTATATGTATGCCGGTATTCCGGCTAGCCTCCCTACGCTTAAGATACATCGTTAGAACTGGTAGTAGAGCAGCCTCGGTTTTACCGGAGCCTGTAGGTGCTACGATCAGCGTATTCCAACCCTCAAGTATGATGGGTATAGCCTTCTCCTGGATAGGTGTAAGCTCCTCGAATCTAGACCTTAACTTCTCAGGTATAAGATCTAAGCTCATATCCCGGCTGAAGCTTGATCGAACTAGTATCCCGCGATAGAGAGATAAACGTTAGGTACAGGTATAGGTCTATCTGAGGGATAGAAAGCGATATATAGCGTAGAATCCTGAGGATTTAAACCGGTGTCCAAATCTTGTTTAAGCTTGCATGCTGTATGCAGGCATCCAGAGAGAATCTGGAGATCCTATCTAAGCTAGGTTTTCAAGGTATAGAGATACCTGGATCGCTCCAGTTAAATCCGTATACCGTATCGAGGGAGGAGAGGAAGAGACTGAGGGAGCTTGTAGAATCCTACGGCCTAGAGATAGTTGCGTCGAACGTGATCTATCCTAGAGGTTTCCAGCATGTATCGGATGATGAAGCTACGAGGATGAGGAGCGTAGAGTATACATGGAGGCTGGCTGAAGCAGCCGCTGAGATCGGCTGTAGAATACTAGTCTGGGGTTCATCCCATGCTAGGAATATACCTCCAAACATATCCTACGATATAGCTAGGGAGAGAAATATAGCGGTGTTAAGGGAGGCTTGTAGAGCTGGGGAGGGGTATGGAGTGGTATTCGCTATAGAGCCCCTATCTAAGAAGGAGAGCAACTTCATAAACACCGTTCTAGAGGCTTACGATATAGCTGAATCCATAGGATCAGATCACCTGATGGTTCTAGCAGATCTTAGACATATGATCCGTGAAGAGGATAGCGTACTAGATTCGTTTAGAGCAGTATCCAAACGCCTAGTCCATGTACACATAGCTGATGAGAATCTACGTGTACCTGGTAGGGGTGTGATAGATTTCTCCAAAGTGTTCAAGACTCTAGATGAGATACGCTACAGGGGGTATCTATCGATAGAGGCTAGGCTTGGAGAGAAACCGTTCGAAGAGCTATCCTTTACGAAAAAGTATATAGAGGAGTCGTATAGGAGGGCTTCACTCCTCTAACCCTAAGGCTTCTCTCACGATACTCTTCAAAGCTAGGAAGCTCTCCCTCGTAGCCTCCATCCTACCGCCGGTAGGATGCCTATAGTGTGTTTCAAGCGATATAGTCCCCCTATACCCATCCTCGTATAAAGCTTTGAACTGCCCCCTATAATCTATAGCTCCAGCCCCAACCTTAACTATCCTAGCCTTCCCATCCTCCTTGGAAGCATCCTTAACATGCATATGCCCTACTAACCTCCTCACATAGATGTAATCGTCTGGGTAGGGTCTCTCCACACCGGAGACATACGCATTCCCAGGATCCCATGTAGCTAGCAATGCTTTATGCCCTACAATCCTTATCAGATCACCCTGCTGCCTACCGGTAGTAACTATGCATATAGGTTCATTCTCCAATACAAGTTTCAAACCAGATTCATCGGCAACCTCGGCTGCAGCTCTAAGCTTATAGGCTATCTCAGATTTCATCTCTTCATATCGATCTGTAGATCCGACGAAAGCGAAGCATCTTATACACTTAGCATCAAGCATCTGAGCTATATCACAGAGTCTATCTAGCATCTTCATATGAGCTTCATAGGTTTCTATAGGCTCCTTGAAGAGGGGTGAAGCTAAGCAGTCTATCTGTAAGCCATTCTGCGAAACCACCCTCCTGATAACCCTTAGATCCTCATCTGTAAGATCCTTAACATTCTTACCCCATATACTCCTTATCTCTAGATGCTCAGCCCCAACCTCTAGGGCAAACTTCACAACTTCATCCAAATCCTGGCTATACTCATCGGTTATGAACCCCAACTTGAAAGGCTTCAAACCTAGATCACCGTATACCTAACTCGATGTTAGACCCTAATAATAGTTTCCCAGCTAGCTCCTCGTGGCCTCGCTAGCCTCGAATATATAGGCTAAAACAGTGTTACCGGATGCAACCGTATAGATCGGATGAAATCTATCTAAGACCGACTTAGGTATACCATACCTACGCGCGTAGAGTACGGGTATGATAACGTAATCCGCGTAATCGATCGAGCTCATATCGACGACTGCTATGCTTTCTATACCTTTACGTCTAAGATCGATCTCGAGAATACCGGGATTATAGGGTGTTGCTATCACCACTACACGATCCCTAGGTAAGCCTACCCCAGCCATATAGTCGGCGACATCCTCATACCCTGTATCTATCATTATTATAGCTTCATCACCCCTAACTATAGCTTCGTTCACGTAGGCTCCTGGGGATTCCCTATACCTGTATAACCCTACCCCTTAAGCTGGCGATCGTAGATACTATTAGAAGAAACCCTAGAACCCTGCATACGGATCCCCTACCCTTAACAATCGTGACGGTTATATCGATACTCGATATATACACAGCCGGTGCTAGCGGTAGTATGTAATGATCACCCAATATGATGGGGAACATCGCATAGGTAGCTACACCTCCTAGAAGCCACGAGATAATGAGTAGATCCCTCCTACTATGCTTACGATCGATCAAAACCCTAACCGTGTAGCATACGTATAGTATTATCGATAGAACCGTAACCACCGGGTTTTTAACAAAGATTATATAGACCGGTATCCATGGAGGTACATGCGTATACACTTTACCAGCATAGAATGTGGTATGCCCCCTGATCATATGCGATGCATGGTACTCCAAAACCCAGAACCCCCTCTCCAAAGGGTTAGGCCACAGCCAAGGCCAGATCAATATAAGCGTCAGAATAGAAATCATCATCGAGATCACCATTTTAACGAGCAATCTACGTTTATACATGCTTTCCTCCCCCTCGAATACATAGACCATAATGTAGTATAGCAGGATACCTGCTAAGCATATTATCGCCGTACCCTTGCATCCTATAGCTAAACCCGAGATTACACCTAGCAATGCGTATACCATGTTATCAGGCTCAACGTAATATAGCGTTAAGAAGCTTAGAGTCGTGAAGAATGATGCGAAGATATCTAGTGTAGCTAGAGTCGAGTGGTAGACCATCCATGGAGATAGAGCTGCCGTTAAACCTGCTACGAAGCATGTAAGTTCACCGTAGATCGGCGATCCTAGAATATAGATCGATAACGGTATAAGCGATCCAGCGATCATGGAGGCTATCCTAGCGGATAGGTATAAGGCATGTATATCTCCTCCGAGTATATCATGGAACGCTAACTGCGTTAATCCTATGAGCATCTTAGCTACCGGCGGATGCTCAGCGTTCATCCTCCAAACATCATAGCTGAAATCTAGCCTCCTAATCCCCTCCAGATAGATCCTACCAGCCTCTACGTATATAGGTTCATCAGGCATGATGCTGGTTTCGTCTACGAAGTATAACCGTATAGCTAGGGATAGTGTGAAGAGAGCTACCGCTATAGCTATCCTTCTATAGGTAGCTTCGATCGCTCAGCCCTCCACCCTACAGGTTAAATTTCAAGCTTAAATCGATCCCACAATCCTCTCTCTAACCCTAACCCATTCGAGTACTATCCTCCTGATAGTTCTAGCGGTGTATTCTAGAGTATAGTATGGCATACCAGGGTATGTCGGCTTACACCTTAGAATCACACTATAATCTCTAGAATCCCTCCTGTAGAGTAGGGTTAGTCTGCATAGAATCTCGTAGGTCTCCGACTTCTCTGTAAACCTATATATAAATTCTATAACCTCTTCAGATACCGGTAAATCCTCTGCTTTAGGCTCCTCTCTATGTAGCTTAATACCTGATACACTCTCCAAGAATAGTGATTTCATGGATTTAAGCGTATCGAGCATGTATCCTTCGAAGAATGCCAGCTCATTAGCTTTAATCTTTATAGGCATTATGAAGCTATGCTCCTCGTAGGCTTTAAGCATAGCTTTCTCCCTCGCAACCCTCTCCTCAGGTTTAAGCTTAACCCTTCTAACCATCGATGGTGTAACTTTAGCCGCGGCTTCGAAAGCAGATTTAACAGCGGATAGGAATGTAACGAATAGCGCTACAGCTAAACCTACTATACTCCAATACCATTCAAGCTTCTCTCTAACACCTATCTGCCACTGCTCACCTAGGAGCGATATCAGCTTATACGCCCCTAAGCCTGATAGGTACCCTACACCTCCACCAACGGCGCCCATAACCATAGATTCGAGTATGAATAGAGCAGCTATATGCCCAGGTGTTAACCCTAGGGTTGCTAGGATCTTAAGCTCCCTCTCCCTCTCGTAGGCTATCTGTACGAATACGGAGACCGTATTCAATAATACGAGGGTGAACGGTACTAGAAACTCTACTATACCCCTAACCTCCAAGACCATATCTATATAGGTAGCCTTAACCCTACCCGCGTGGAACTGGAATACTACGTAACCCTTCATAGCTAAAACCCTAACGGCATCTTGAACCCTACGATCCTCAACCGGTAGATCGAAGTATACTCTAGCTATGAATATCCTTTCAGGGTTAATCTCTAAAGCCCTCCGGTACGGTAGGATTAGAACCTCCTCGGGCTCGGTAGGTTTAAGCTCGCCGCCTTTCGATCTTAGAGGTGCTATCGTGGATCCATCGATATCGCTAGCTCTTAGATACTCATCCCTAACTATAGCTTCGACTATATATCTACCGGTGTAGACTGATTCAGTAGCTTTAACTAGATATACATCTACGGGTTCGCCGACGCTTACACCTAGCTTCCTAGCTAAACTCTCCGAAATGATCACCGTATAGTTCGATTTTAGGCTAGTTATACGATTCACTATGTATGAGCCTATACCCGTGGTAGCATCCTCTAGATCTAAATCTAAGCCTATAACCCCGTATATCTCAGCTTCAGCGTAACTCGTTTTAAGGATGAATAGAGGTGTGCTTAAAGGTGTGTTTTGAGCTTTAACCGAAGCTTTAGCGCCTCCTACTATGTTGGCTATACCTTCAACCTCGGATTGCGTTAATAGGTGGGTTGCAACGGTTGGGGATTCAAGATTTACCGGAGTTTTTCTAACTAGTATACCCTCAACCGATCTAGCCGGAGGCTTAACATCTATCGTTGTAAGACCGTAAACCCACGATATAGATGTTAGGGTGGTGAAGCTGAATACTAGTATAGCTACGGTTACTATGGAGAAGAACCCTCTAATCTTCCTCCTCTTAACATTCCTCTTCGCTATAGAAGCTATCGCCGCGAATATCTCCCTAACAGATGCTCTACCGGTAACTTCTACACCGAACCTTTTCCTAGGAGCATACAGGAATGTAAGCGATAACGCTATGAAGGAGGCTGCACAGCTTAGGATTAGCAGCCATACATTGGATATCTCTAGATGTATGAGATCAACTACCTCTAGTATAGCATTCCTCGATAGTATCTTGTAAGCTGTAGGATAGACTGCTAGGAAGAATAGTATGAGGGCGGTATATATGACGATCGACCATATGATCTTCGGTTTATCCTCATCGAATAGGAAGAATGAGAATATAAGCGAGAATAGCGATAATACCCATGGAAAGAATATGTACTGTGTCTCAGCTGTAGCGTACATGTAGCCTATCCTATCCTCGACGCTTCTGACGATGTAGTATGCCGGCTCCACCAGCGTGAACCTCAACCTCCTTAACTCATCATAGCTGATCGCTGCTCTAAGCCTCTCCTCAGCCTCTCTAACCATCTCCAAAGCCTTGTTGAGATCGTGTAGTTCGCCGCCTACGAAGAAGCCGTCCTCCATAGATTCGATAAGCTTTTCATGAACCCTTACAGCTTCGCTCTTAAGATAATCGATGTTAAATCTTGTAAACACTTCATCGAGGTTTATCGATACCATGGATTTTGGAAGTAGGTTGAACGGGTATTCACCCATAAACCTGTACATATACTCTATAACCTTGAATCTCATCTCTCTACGGAAACCAGCTTCAACCCTAAGTAGTATATTCGTATCTGCAGGTACGACGACTACGCTCGGATCGAGAATGTATCCGAGGATGAATCTAACATCAGGTTTATCGCTGTAAGCGTATGGAGGCTTACCGTAGACGACTATAGTATTAGCTAAACTTATAGCGGTGAGGGTTGACGGATCTATCAACTCCACTACATGGTATAAAGGCTCTTCTAGAAATTCGATATACCAAGGCCTACCCTCTACCCTGACTATAGCGGCTGGGTACAGTTTAAAATCTACTTCTAAGCTATGCTTAATCCTAGCTCTCTGATCGTACGGATTAGAGGGATATATCCCTATAGTATAGTCTGGTAAACCCGTTTCAGGATCTATATGCGTAGCGTATAGTATGTATTCTGGAGGAGCACCTAGAGGATTCTCAGCCGGTAGTATAAGCTCGTAGTAGCCGTGAGCATCGGTATACGTATAATACCTCCTAAACGATGAGAAATCTAGAGCTATAACCGTAGAGTTTGCTATAGGTGAGTCCTCGCTATCTGCAACCCTACCCGCTAACTTTATGTAGCTTCCACCCTGACGCAGGCATAAAGGATTCACTGTGGAGATTAACGTTAAGATTACAACCGCTATAGATAGGGTTACCGGAATCCTGATCCAGCCCAACCCCTCATCAAGCCTCCAATCTAGGTGGATGTGTAAGGGTTACCTCAAACCTGTACTCATCCACGCCTCTCACCACATCTAGCTGTACTCGATCACCTACCTTATACCTGTAGAGTTGAGCTAAGAATTCCTCTAGATTCTCAACCCTATAGCCGCCTATACCTACTATCACATCACCCTCCCTTATACCGGATCTATAAGCTGGGCTTCCACGATCAACCCTAACGACTAGTACGCCCTTCTCTATGCCTACACCATAATACCTAGCTATACGTCTATCTAAAGTCACCCCTACTATACCAAGCCAACCCCTCCTAACTCTACCGTAGGCGATTATCTCCTCAGCAGATCTCCTAACCCTATCCGAGGGTATAGCGAAACCCATACCCTGAGCGAACGGTATTATAGCTGTATTCATACCCACTACTTCGCCATCAAGATCTACGAGGGGTCCACCACTGTTACCCGGGTTTATAGCTGCATCCGTCTGTATCAGATCTTGAAGCGATACATACTCAGAGCTTACGTTCCTATGTAGAGCACTGATTATACCTAGGGTTACCGTAGGCTCGCCTGGAAGACCTAGAGATCTACCTATAGCTAGCACTATGTACCCGACTTTAAGCTTACCTGGATCACCCCATCTCACAGGATTCAATCCATCGGCTTCAACCTTCAATACGGCTACATCGAAGAGCGGGTCAGAACCTATAACTCTAGCTTCGATCATATCTCCGCTAGGCATTATAACTTCTATCCTATCACTACCAGCTACAACGTGGTTGTTGGTAACGATATACCCATCCCTAGATACCACCATACCGGATCCAAAACCTTTAACCGGGTATGGATGGAGCAACATATCGTAGATGAGCCTAACGCTTCCAACACCTACTACGCTCCTACCTACCTCCTCAACTATAGATGCTATCGCATCCTGATCTATCACCCTCATATATCATCCCTAAATACCAGCTACCCATATCTAGACGAAGCTTCTCCGATTAGCTGTCTAATTTTACTGGAGTATGCTCTACATAAATGTTCAGATTCAAGCTTAGATTTAGATTCGCACATCACCCTTATCATAGGCTCTGTCCCGCTCGGTCTAACTAGGATCCAGCCATCCCTTAACATCACCTTAACACCATCGGTATAATCTACATCCATGCCCTCGACAAGCTTCTTAAACTCCTCCATAACGATACCTGTGATTTCCTGAGGGCATGGTATCCTATCTCTGGATAGATAGTATCTAGGTAGATCTCCGACTATATCTGAGAGAGCTTCATTCCTGGAAGCTATCATCTCTACGATATTCATGGTGGATGCCAAGCCGTCCCTAACCATATTAAACCATGATAGTATGACGCCGCCGCAGCTGCCCTCCCCTCCTACCTCAGCTTTAAGTTTAAGCATAGCTTCAGCTACGTTCGCTTCACCGACAGGTACCCTTACGACCTTAGCTTTATAGCTTGAAGCTATATCGTCGATAATCATCGATGTAGCTACGTTAACTACTATGGTATCGATCCTCTTCTTAGATAGGATATGCATCATGGTTAAAGCTAAGGTGTAATCCTCCCTGAGAACTTCACCTTCCTCCGTAATTAGGGTAACCCTATCGGCGTCGCAATCATATGCGAATCCTACGTCTGCTCCAGCCTCATATACGAGCTTAGCCGTCTTCTCAAGATTCTCGGGTGTAGGCTCTATACCTCTAGGATAGAATCCAGCATCTATAGATGATATACTTAAAACCTTACATCCCACGATCGATAAAGCCCTGGATGATAGAATCCCGCCGGCTCCTCCCCCTCCATCCACAACCGTTTTCAACCCTCTACTAGCTATGATATCTCGATCTACTAGATCTAGCAATCCGCTTAAGTATACATCCTCTAAATCCACCCTCTTTATCCATCCGATGGATAAAGGCTCGGTAAGCCTAAACCTACGGCTGGCTACATCCCTATACAAGCTCATAGCAGCTTGAGGGTTTAAAGGCACCCCATGCGACCCTAGGAATTTGAGAGCATTCCATTCAGGAGGGTTATGGGATGCTGAAACTATCACAGCTCCATCGAGCCTTAATACCTTGGAGATATAAGCCGTCATAGGTGTAGCTGCTACACCTAGATCTAGTACACAGCATCCCGTGGAAGCTAGCGCTGAAGCTACGCATCTAGATATTGCTACCCCAGTAGGCCTGCTATCCCTGCTTAAGGCTATGGTAGAGCCTAAGGGTAGACTACTACCGTAAGCTAGAGCTACTTCGGCGCATCGTTCTAGGGTTAGATCGTATCCATATATACCTCTAACCCCTGATACGGTGAATAGAACCATTAGATCAACCTTGGTGTCTGGGACTAAGATATAGAAAAATAGGCTGCCAGATACTTTAACCTTAACCTTCTAGGATCCTATCTTTTAACGCTAACCCACTTCTTACATATCTCTACGCCTAAAACGGCGTCAGGTGCGTATCCGTCAGCACCTATCTCCCTCGCAAACTCCTCTGTTAACGGTGCCCCCCCTACTATTATCTTAACGCTATCTCTAAGTCCAGCCTCCTTCAAAGCTTCGACAACCTTCTTCATATTAACCATAGTCGTGGTTAGGAGGGCTGACATACCGACTATATCGGGTTTATGCTGCTTCACTGCTTCCACGAATTTATCTGCAGATACATCCACCCCTAAATCTATCACCTCGAATCCTGAAGCTGAAAGCAGTGTTACCACTATATTCTTACCTATATCGTGTAGATCACCTTCGACTGTACCTATAACAACCTTACCTAATTTAGGTATCTCCCCGGATCTAAGGTACGGCTCCAGAACGCTCATACCCTCCTTCATAGTCTCACCAGCCATTATCAGCTCTGCTAGGAAGTATTCGCCCTCCTCATACTTCCTACCCACTATCTCCATACCCTTAGCCATACCATTCATTATAGCTTCATATGCTGGAATACCCATCTCTATAGCCTCCCTCGCCGCCTCCTTTATACCATCTATATCGAAATTAACGATACAATCGCGAAGCTTAGCTAGAATCTCTTCGCGTCTAGACATAGAGACACCGAACTATTATCACTTAAACCTACACATATTTAAATGTAGGCTCTATATATCAGATCTCTAAACCCTTATATCTGAAGCCTCCAGAAGAAATTTATGGGTGGGCGGTAGGAGGGCTGGGGGGCTAGCCCTCCCCTACTACCTGAAACGGGCTTATGCAGGAGCCCGCTAACCTAGAGGGGCGGTGCTCCAAACCATCTAGGAGGGCTAGGCGTAGGTATATGAGGCTCCGCCCTGTAGGACCGGGTGGAGGAGGGGCTTCCCTCGAAAGAGGGAGGCTACCTCCCTTACAGCCGAACCGGGTTAGGCCGGGAACGGAGCAGCCCTAAGGCTGACACACCGGTGTTTACAGGATACGGGGCCTATACCGAATCTAGCTCCTCCTAGATGGCGAGGGCATCCACCCTCAGGGATGCTACCGTCCACCCAGTAGTCTACCAAGCATCCTCCTTACGTTATCCTCGACTTGAGAGTATATGTTCCCACCTTGGAGATCTATAGCTACGGTTAACGGGCCTAAATCCTCGAATTCCAGGATCCATAGAGCTTCAGGTATACCTAGATCCAGCCAGTAAACATCTACAACCCTCCTGAACGCCTTAAGGAGGAAGGCTGAAGCTCCACCTGGGTACGCGCAATATATAGCTCCAAGTTTTACCATCTCATCCGCTATATTGCGTGATACCCCACCCTTACCTATAACCATCTTAACCCTTGATAATCTTATGAGGATCGGTAGATCCCTCTCCATCCTAGCGCTAGTCGTAGGACCTATCGATTTAATAACCCATCTTCCATCATCCATGTATGCTAGAGGCCCGCAGTGGAATATAGGTAAACCCTCTATATCGGGTACCCATAAGCCCATCGTTTTCGCTTTTATAAACCTCTTCTGAGCTTGATCTCTAAGAATAGCTATCAAGCCAGATACGTATACCTGATCCCCTATCCTCAGATCGTCAACCCTACCTATAGGCGTGGTGAGGTGTACGGTTTTCATAACTCCCGGTAGATCACCTCCCCGGTAGATGCTACATACGCTCTAGCCCTCCTTAAAGCCCAACACTGCACCTGGATAGCTACAGGTAGGCTGGCGGTATGACAGTAGATATAATCCAGCTTAACCTTCATAGCCGTTACCCTACCACCGAGACCCATAGCCCCTATCCCTAGACTATTGATATCCTCTAGAAGGGATTCTTCCAGATCTATCAGCTCTGGGCATCCAGGCTTATCGATAGGTTCAAGGAGGTTCATCTTAGCTTTCATAGACGCATACTCGAGGGTTCCGCCTATAGCTACAGAGATTATGTATGGTGGGCAGCCTCTACCTAGGGCATCGGCTATACTCTCCAATACAGCTTTACGTATAGATTCGAATCCCTCCACCGGTTTAAGCATAAAGGCTCTAGATAGATTCTCGGAGCCTGCACCTTTAAGCATAACAGCTACCTCTAAGCCGTCGAGGTTGGGTTCAGGTATTATGGATAGTAGCGGTAGACCTCTACCGCTATTATCCATACTGTTAATCCTCGTGATCGGATGAACCATATTTGGTCTGAGGGGTATCTCCCTCGTAGCTTTCCTTATAGCTCTATCCATATGTAAGGCTAGATCGGCTGGAAGCGTGACATCCCTACCTAGCTTAAGGTATATATGTATGATGCCGGTATCCTGGCATATAGGTATCCTTTCATCTCTAGCTATCCTAACGCTATCGAGTATTATTTTCAACTGGGATTTAGCGTAGATGCTATCCTCCCTGCTATAGGCATCTTCCAATCCTTTACATATATCCATGGGAAGCCTGGTAGCTGCTTCTGTTAACAACTTCACGCATACATCCTCTAAGATGTCTCCAGATATCTTCATGCTTCATCACATATCCCTAGATCCTAGGCTCGTTTATTCGCCTCGCTCGAAGCTTAAATCTATCGTCCCCCCGGAAACACCTTTATACGGCGACCGCTAGATAATTATCCTTGGAGCTGAGCTTATGACCTTCGAAGAGGAGGAGGGAAGAGGGGAGAAGCAGAGGTACGAAACGCTGGAGGATCTACCAGGGGTAGGTCCGGCTATAGCTGCTAAGCTTAGGAGTCTAGGCTTCCATACGGTTGAATCCCTAGCCACCGCATCCGTGAAGGATCTACTACCGGCAGGTATAGGCGAGAAGCAGGCTGCTAAGATTATAGAGGCTGCTAGGGAGTCTATATCGATAGAGTTCATAACATCCGATGAACTCCTGAAGGAGAGGAGTAAGGTTAAGAAGATAACTACGGGTAGTAGAGCTTTAGATGAGCTTCTAAACGGTGGGATAGAAACCCAGACTATAACCGAGTTCTACGGGGAGTATGGTACGGGTAAATCCCAGATATGCCATCAACTATGCGTGAACGTTCAGCTTCCCGAGGATGAGGGTGGGTTGGATGGAGCCGCCATGTATATAGATACCGAACATACGTTTAGTATAGAACGTATAATACAGATGAGTAGGTTTAGGGGTTTAAACCCTGACTCTGTCCTTAAGAGGATAGTGTACGCTGAAGCTTTAAGCTCAGACCACCAGATATTACTCGTAGAGAAGTGTGATGAGATTATAAAGAAGCATGGCGTAAAGCTTCTAGTAGTAGACTCCCTAACAGCTCACTTCAGAAGCGAGTATCTAGGTAGAGAGATGCTTGTAGAAAGGCAGCAGAAGCTAGCTAGACATATGTTCAAACTATTCAAGCTAGCTAGAGCCTTCAACCTAGCGGTAGTCGTTACAAATCAGGTTATGGCTAGACCCGACTCCTTCATAGGTCCGTCAGTAGAAGCCGTCGGAGGGCATATAGTCGCTCATACCAGCCATACGCGTATCTTCCTACGTAGACCATCAGCCTCATCTCCTGTAAGGATAGCTAGGCTTGTTTCAAGCCCATACCTCCCTGAAGGGGAGAGGGTATTCAAGATAACGGAGAACGGAGTGGAGGATGTAGAGGAGGAAGAATATAAGAAGAGAAAGTAGTTACCGTTGATGATAGTCGAAGTTGAAGGGTGGATAGTTTGTCTACTCTTAAATCTATGAGGGATTTAGTCCTATTATTGGCTAGAGGCGATCTGAAAAGCGTTGAAGCAGTATTATCGGAGCTGAAGTCTAAGGTGGCTTCAGATAGAGAGAGAGGCTACCTTAAAGCTTTAGAAGGTATAACGCTGAGTTTGAGGAAGGATTCTCCAAACCTTTACGTGAGGATGGTTTTCGGCATGGATTGCAGGGATATAGATCGAGAGATCGAAACGATTAGAAGGAACTTTCTGGGGAAGCCTGCATTTCTAAGAGATGAGTTTCAGGAAGGCTTCTTCACATGTATATTAGACTTCATGGAAGCTCTATCGAATAACCGTAGGATCAGGGATTAGCTGACGGGATAGAGTAGCGTGTATAGTAGGATTGATGCGAATATGTATGCTAGGAAGAATGACCCTATCCCCTCCATAGCTAGCTTCCTCTCACCGCCTATATTCTCTAATCCGCTCTCCCCAATCCTCCTCTTCAATACATAGTGTAGAGCTATGTATACGAATATAGCTATGGATATACCGGTTAGCAGAGGTATTCTGGTGAAAGCTACTATAAACCCCAGCAGTAATCCTGAAGCTACTTTAATCCAGTAGATATATGCTAAACTTAGTCTGGATACTGATCTAGGAGGATGCTTAGCTTTGGCTAGATCGTCTATGAATAGTTTAGATCTAGCTTTCACCGTTAGGGAGCTATCCATATTCTTGAAGGAGGGCTTCATCGATAACATCTACATAGTTAAGGAGGGCTTCATACTTATAAGGGTTAGAGCGAGCGGTAGATACGATGTATTAGTGGATCCTCCTAGGAGGATCCATACGACTGAAATCGAGTATGAGAAACCTAGAATGCCTCCAAGCCTATGCATGATGTTGAGGAAGCATCTAGTGGGGGGTAGGGTGAAGGATGTATCTCAGCATAGATTCGAGAGAATAATCGTATTCTCTATAGCGACTCGTAGAGGGGATTATAAGTTATACGTGGAATTATTCCGTGAAGGTAACTTGATCCTAGTAGGTCCAGATGGGAGGATAATCTGCGCTCTACGTAGGAAGCGTATGAAGGATAGAGCTATAGTTCATGGAGCTGAGTTTAAACTCCCTCCGGCTGTAGGTCTAGATCCATTCTCAGATCCTATCGATGAGATAGTAGAGAATTTTCCATCTGAAGATATGCCTATCGCGAAGTGGATGGCTCTGAAGCTTGGGTTACCATCTCCATACTCGGATGAAATACTAGCTAGGATAGGTGTAGAGAAGGATAAGATGTTGAAGGATCTACTTAGGTCTACACCTATAGCTATCGTAGAAACATTGAAGAGTATGGTATCGCTAGCCGGGGATCCGCCGTTTAGAAGCTACATATATCTGTCAGGTGATGGTGCACCTATAGATTTCTCCCCGTTTAAGCTGGAGATCTATGGAGGTTTAAGATGCGAGGAGTATCCATCGTTTAACGCAGCCCTCGACAGCTACTTCCAGCAGCTCGCATCATCCGAGGGGTATGGTGGGGTAGCTGAAGCTCGTAGAAAGCAAGCTGCAACCATCCTTAAAAGTATGAGGAAGATCGAATCTAGGATAGCTAGACTCGAATCTAAAGCATCCGAGTATAAACGTATAGCGGATACGTTATCCGTACATATAGATCAACTTAGGGCGGTTGCATCGTTTATACTAGAATCGAAGAAATCCGGTATGGGTGAGGAGGATATAGTCGGAGAGGCATCCGTCATGGCTTCAAACCTAGGTTTAAAGCTGGTAGATATAGATTTCTCATCAGGTCTATTCAGGATAGAGGTCGATGGATGTAGGGCGGAGTTAAGCTTCACCAGGAACGTATACGAATCCATCTCGCGATACTATAGGATGTATAAACGTAGGTATGGAGAGATCGAGAATCTACGCTTCAAACTCGAGGAGCTTAAAAATGATCTATCCAAACTTGAATCCAGGATGGTCGTCTATCCGCAGATTAAAGCTAGGAGGGAGATGTGGTATGAGAAGTTTAATTTCTTCAATTCCTCAGAGGGCTTCCTGGTATTAGCTGGTAGGGATGCTTCGACGAATGAGCTCCTCATAAAGAGGTATACAGATCCAAGCGATATAGTCTTCCATGCAGATATACATGGAGCACCATTCGTTGTAGTTAAGACTGAAGGTAGATCCCCATCCCAAACTACGATTATGGAAGCAGCTATATTCGCCGCATCCTACAGTCAAGCTTGGAAGGATGGATTCTCATCTATGGATGTATTCTACATCTCCCCATCCCAGCTATCCAAATCACCTCCACCGGGTCAATACCTGCCGAAGGGAGCATTTAGGATAATAGGTTCTAGGAACTATGTTAGATCTGTACCATTAGAGCTTGCGGTAGGTTTAATCATATCTACTGATAGCGGGGTTGAGCTTATAGTTGCTCCAGTATCCGCTGTTAAAGCTAGGACCGATATCTATATCAAGATAACTCCAGGCCCTATCCCTAAGGATAGGCTTATAGATCTGATTAAAGCTAGAATAGCCAAGAAGGCTAGAAAAGTATTTGAAGGAGGATTACCCGTCAATATCTTCGAAGATCTGCGGCATAGACTTCCAGCAGGGGGAGGTAGAATAGTGGATGAGCGAGAAAATCTCTGTTAAAGTTAAGCATGTTATGAGTAGTCCCGTGGTAACGGTTGAGGAGGGTTCAACCGTTCTCAAAGCCTCCAAGCTGATGGATAGGTACGATATAGGTAGCTTAATAGTCGTGGATAGGAATGGAAACCCTGTAGGTATGATAACAGATATGGATATAATTAAGAGGGTTATAGCGAAGAATCTTAAGCCAAGACGGGTTAAAGTCGAAGATGTCATGAGTAAACCCTTGATAACGATAGATCAGGATGCAGATCTAGCTACAGCGGCTAGGGTTATGAGGAATCACCATGTTAAAAGGCTTGGGGTCATGTATAAAGGTAGGCTTATAGGTATAATATCTTCCAAGGATATAGTCACGGTAACACCTGAGCTTATAGAGATTATAACGGAGAAGGAGCGTATCACAGGTGCACCCTCCGTATCTACCGGTAGGGAGGGTACTATGGTAGGCTACTGTGAGCTATGCGGAGAGTGGTCCGACTCTCTAAGAGAGAAGAATGGTATGCTACTCTGTGAAAGCTGCTTAGAACTTGAGTGAAGCTCCTCTATAATCCTAGAAACTTCCCTTAGGAATTGCTTCATCCTCCTATAGTGGGATCCAACCCAATAGACCTTCCCACATCCGCTGCAAACCCAGAAATCTCTATTCCACTTTAAAACCTTCTCCGGAACTCCCTTCGATCTAGCTTCACCTACATCTATCCTCTTAATACTCGAATTGCATATAGGGCATAGGGATGATTCAGGGTTTATCTCAAGCTTCAAACCTAGGTTGAATGCTATCCAAGCTATCTTCTCAGCCTCGCTCCTACCTCTAACTAGTACGGCCTCCACGCGATCCCTAACCGCTCTGCCATACAGTTGCTCATCGGAGGTTAGTAGAACTCTATATTCTGAAGCGCATACATATAGCAGCTCATCATCTGTTAACCCTCCTCCGTAGAGCGTATCGTATCCAAGTATTCTAAGCCACCTCGCGGTTCTACCTAGCATAGCATCGGCTAGAAATCTGTATCTAGCCATATCTTAGGCTAGAACCCCCCCGACCCTCCTCATAATCCTACCGCTAGGTTTACTGACGGCTAGCTCCCCATCCTCGACTACCATCACCCCCCCGACTATGGTAGTAACAGGTTTACCCCTAAGTTTCCTTCCATAGAATGGGCTATACTTAGCTTTGGAAGCGAACAGCTCCGGATCTACGGTAAACTCCCTTCTAGGATCTAAGATTACTAGATCTGCGTGGAACCCCTCCTCTATATACCCCCTCCTATCGATCCTGAATATCCTAGCCGGATTCTCGCATAGAGCCTTCGCAACCACATCTATACCAATCCTACCGTTAACCACCTCTGTGAATATGATAGGGAGTATGATCTCTAAGCATGGAAACCCGGGTTTAACCTCGGCTGGATCTATACGGGTCTTCTCATCTAGACTATGGGGTGCATGATCTGATGCTATGATATCTACGAACCCTGCAGCCGTGTAATCGAATAGCTTAGATGAATCTGCAATATCCCTGAGTAGGGGTAGGGTGAATGCTAGCCCGCCGAATCTATCCATATAGCTGCTATCGAGTAGTATATGGTGGGGTGTAACTTCGCATGAAATATTCATCCCTCTAGCTTTAGCTTCAGATACCATCTCGATAGATTCACTACAGGTGATATGGCATAGATGCATGCTCGGCTTCGATTTAGCCCTACCAGCTAAACTAATTATGTATGATACCGCGGATAGCTCCACATCTTTACCCCTAATCCTCTCGTAATCCTTGAGGCTCCTTATACCGATCTTCGAAGATCTATCTCTTATAATCCTACCATCCTCGCAATGTACGCATAGTATGGATTCTCTATTGCCTATAATCTCCATAGCCGCAAGCAGCATGGATTCATTCCAGGGGTTCAACCCGTATCCATCGGTTAGGAATAGTTTAAAACCTGAAGCACCTAGATCGATCGTATCCTCCATCTCTCCTAGATCATCTGGTATGAAGGAGTAGAACCCTACGTTGACGTATATCCTACCCTCAGCCTTCCCCATCCTATTTTTCAAAGCCGATCTCCCGATGGTAGGTGGATCGTTATTAGGCATATCCAGAACGGTCGTAACTCCTCCTAGAGCGGCTGATAGAGTCCCGGTCTCGAAGGTCTCCTTATACGATAGATTCTCATCTCTGAGATGCACATGTACATCTATAACTCCGGGTAGAATTATACATCCATCAGCGTTTAATACAGTATCGCTTCTAGGCATAGCAGCTTCCCTGCCAAGCTTAGCTATCATCCCATCATCCACCGCTATATCCATACGGGTAAGCTTCCCTCTCCTATAGACTCTACCCCCCACTATCTTTAAATCCACCGTGGACATAGCTTTAATCCCCTGGTAATCGTATCCGTAGCCGTATACTTATAGGTTTAGATCCGGTTTAACAGTAGGTTTTTAAGAATGATTAGATAAACCATGATATCGTGTCATACGACTACACCTATACGGATGAGGAGGGTTCATTCCTAGTTAAACTTGCTCGGAGAGCCGTAGAGGAGTACCTATCTAGAAATATCGTTATAGATCCCCCAGCCGATACCCCGAGTAGGCTCTACGCTAAATCGGGTGTATTCGTAACGCTGAATAAGCTTGTAGAAGATGTGAAGGAGCTTAGAGGATGTATAGGCTTCCCCTATCCTGTATACCCTCTAGTGGAAGCTACGATAAAGGCGGCTATAGAATCGGCGGTTGGGGATCCTAGATTCCCACCTATCGATATCGATGAGTTGAACTACATAGTATTCGAGGTTAGCCTACTAACACCTCCAGAGGAGGTTAAAGTGGATAACCCGCGCCTCCTCCCATCTATGATAGAGATAGGTAGGGACGGTCTGATAGTTCAGAGAGGGATCTATTCAGGGTTGCTCCTACCTCAGGTGCCGGTGGAGCAGGGATGGGATCAAGAGGAATTCCTATCCTACTGTTGCTTGAAAGCTGGGCTTCCACCAGATGCATGGCTCCTAAGAAATACGAGGATATACAGGTTTAGAGCTGAGATATTCGAGGAGGAGTATCCTAGAGGTCCTATACATAGACGTAGCCTCCGCTGATGTTGGGTGGAGGCTGGGCTCGGTGGGTAGAGTATACTTTGGGGTATGCGGTATAGGCTATGGTCATATAGGTAGATGCCTCCCGCTAGCGGAGGGTCTAGATAAAAATGGCTTCGATATACTCATATCTACTTACGGTGAAGCCCTCAAGCTTCTAAACATGTATAAGTTTAAATCTAGGGCGGCGCCGCCTATGGGCTTTCAAGTTAGACCGGATGGCTCCGTAGACTTCAAGCTCACCATGGTTAACCCAGGTCCATTCCTAGCTTTCATAAAGTTCGTGAGGCAGTTGGGATTCGAGTATGCTATGATGCAACTCTTCCAGCCTGACGTAGTGGTATCGGATACCAGGGCTTCGACCGTTCTATCATCGAGGATACTTGATATACCATGCATAACCATCCTTAATCAGTTTAAAATAATAACACCTGTTAAGAAGCCTCTATTCAAGAAGCTAGCTCTACTCCTAGATACCGGTAGTATAGCTTTCATAGGTGCTATATGGAGTCTAAGCGATTTTATACTGATACCCGACTACCCGTATCCATACACTATATCTTCCGGTAACCTCGAGATACCTGAGATATACGCGGATCACGTGAAGCTTATAGGACCTATAGTAGATGTTAAACCAGCGGATCTACCTAGCGTCGAAGAATTGAAGGATAGGCTCGGTGTAGGGGTGGATAAACCGCTAATATTCGCTCCTATCAGCGGACCTAGAAGGGAGAGGCTTCCGTTGGTGGAGAAGCTTAAACCGATATTTATGAAGCTATCAAGCTACTACGATATCGTCATGTGTATAGGTGACTCCGAATATGGTAGTAGACCCTTGGAAGATCATGATGGATTCAAGATCTATGGATGGACTGATAGGTATTACGAGTATCTTAAAGCATGCGATGTACTTGTATGTAGAGCTGGGCATGGCACTCTATCTAAAGCTATATTGTATGGTAAGCCATCCCTAGTTATACCGACTCCGAATCATACAGAGCAGATGGGGAATGCTAAGCGTATGGAGGAGATGGGTTTATCCATAGTATTGGATCAGGGGGCTTTAGATGTGGATAGGGTTGCATCAGCTTTAAGGTGCCTATACGAGGATAAGGGATTAGAGGAGAGGATAGTGGAAGCATCGAGGTTTGCTTCGGTGCATGATGGCTTGGAAGCTGCACTCAAATACATTAAACACTTTACTTAGCATCATCAGTATGGAAAGCCTTATATATGGAAACCGTAACAACCATTATGGTTGGGTGAGAATCATGCCAAACTGCCCTAAGGATGGTACTGAAGTAAAGAATCCTGTAAAGGAATGGGATCTATCACCTAAGAGCAGGAAGGGGCCTAAACTCCATATAAAGCTCTTCGAATGCCCCACATGCGGTTACAGATGGAGAGTAGTCGAGAAGGTAGGCTAAAATACCTCCTTCACACTGTAATCCGTTATACCCACATTATTTTTCTCCTTACCCCTCTATAGATATCGGCTTTATATACTCCATACCTTTAGATACCTTGAAGCTGACCCTAGCAAGCGTACCCCATTTATACCAATCCAACCTAAACGTGTAGACCCCCTTCTCAAGGTATACCTCGCATTCGTAGACCGTATAATTTTGAAGCCTCCAGCTATCAGCCCTACTATAGATCAACCCGCTTCTATCATGGTATATGTATAGTCTAGCCCCATCATCACAGCCGTACTCGAATCTATAGACTTCGGACTCCATAACATTGACTCTAGCGTAACTCCTAAAACCTATCTCATCCTCCACCCCGAAGGCAACCTCACCTAAACCCCAATTATCGTCGAATTCGAAGGGAGCGTAGGTTTCCCCTAGATACTCTCCGAAATTACCGTACTCATCTGCTTTAAACCATTCCCTCCTCCAAACTCTCTCCCTATTCAAACCTTTGTCTATTTCGTATCTTCAGAATCTTAAACCTTTAACTCTACGTTATAGGCGTCAGGTTCGATGCATCTAGAACCAAGCCAGATCGTATAGTCATACTTTAAACCATCTGAATAGTAGATAGGATATCCTACCATCCTCGATCCTAGGTATAGCTACTATGAAGCTCTTCCTAACGGTTGTAGCAAGCCTCCCGGCGCGAACTATATCTGTAGAATCTATCGTGTAATCACTCCTCTTAACCTGAACGAGGTAGGGTGCATGATCTATCCCGGGGCCATACCTGTATATAGCGAAATCGCTCCCAAACTTTATACCTGTAGATACCACGTAGCCTCTACCCCTCAAATCCCTATAAACCACATACTTTAAATCGAAATTCTCTATCCTTCTACGAGCATAACTTCTAAGCTCATCCACATCGATATATCTACCGGTGTATTGGTCGTAAACCTCTATTACCTCCATCTCCATGAGGTATAGCCCCTCGACTAAATCTAGTATGAGCGGTGAATCTACATCCACACCTTTAGGTTTACCTGTACTCATGGGTCTACCGTAGAATCCATTACGGTATAGCTCAGATGCACCCCTATGATCCCATACTATAAGCCTATCCCCCACTAGGTAGGCTTTAACCTTGAATTCAGATTGCATCCTCCATCTACCGAGTAAGGTATTCTATGTGGATAGACTATACGAGCTAAATTTAAAACTGTTCTCCATCCTTCAGCTCCTATATACTAGCTTGAGAGCTTGATCTACGCTTGATACTTCTACCACCTTGATATCGCTATAACCTCTACCTTTAAGATAGGATTCTATATCCACTTGTCTAGGTACGAGATATCTTACGGTGAACATGAAGGTTCTCTCCTCCCTAACCTCCCATACTATATCCTTAGATTGCCCTGGAGGTACTAGGAATAGTTTAGCTCCATGCTCAGCTGCGGCTAAAGCCTTAGCTAACACTCCTCCAACCTGGCCTATCGAACCGTCAGGATTTATTGTTCCAGTCATGTATACATCGCTTGGAAGCTGCTTTCCCTCTAAAGCTGAGATTATAGCTAAAGTTATAGCGAGCCCTGCGCTAGGTCCGTCGACTACATCAACCTCCCTCTCCCCCATCACGTAGACTACATAGTCGTATCTCGATACGTTGACGTTCACCAGCCGTCCAGCTACATCGACCGCTGTTCTAACGCTTGATTGAAGATCTATACCTATCCTAGGATTAGTATTCACGTATACATCGCCCCTCCCAGCTCTCAGATCAACCCTAATTTTCAATACAACCCCCTCATAGCTAGCTCCGTAGCTAGATTCCACGATCCTAACTGCCACCACGTTAACTGTACTAGAAGCTAGCAGTACGCCTAACCCATCGCCGGCTTCGATCTGCCTAGATATACTCCTATAATATTCGAGTTGAGCTTGCGTTATATTCAAGCTCTCCTTGAGCAATTTAAGCTCGTTGGTGAGATCGGATACCTTCCCTGCAAGCATGTAGTTCTCTGTTACAGCCATAGCTATGAGTAGTGCTAGCACCACGTTGAATCCTAGACTTAGAGCTAGTATAGATCTAGTATCCATTGTAAAGATGTTTTATAGAATCTACCAAGCTATAAGGTTTTCCTTAGAGGTCCGCCATCTATCCTACCTTTAATAGTAATATGTTCTGTATCTAGGCTCCTTAAGCATCATAAAGATTCGGTTACGTGCAGCTTCGCATACGTTATTCAGGATGCAGCTCCCCATGCATAGATAGGTTGTGGATGAAGTGAAGCTGCAGATATCGCTGCGGCTACATGGGTGGTGGCATGAGGGATTCTTAACGGTGCAACAGCTACGCCCAAGATTCCAGAATATTGCATCCACCTCCCTAGTTTTAAACCCTGTTTCATCTATGATTATCCTATACGCCTCCATACAGCTACTCCTGATAGCGTCATGCACAATCCTAGATACGAATCTACCCATAGCTATACTCTCGAATACATGCGGATCGATTATCCTAACCATACCCACCCTTAAAGCTACTCTCTGCAGATGGTAATCTACACCTACGCTCATACATCTATCCGAATCCGTAAACGATGCTAACCCTTCAAACTCTATGAGAGATGCTAACACCATGATCTTTTTAGCTAGAGGGTCGGAGAAGGCTTTAAACTTTGAAAGCCTCTCTGCGAAGCCGTTAGATCCAGATAATCTGTAGCTAGAAGCCTCCAGTAGATTGGATACATATCCATCGTAGAATACCTTCAACATCCTAGCGGTATCCTTGATGAGATCCAGTCTTTCATCGATACGTGTAATATTCCCTGAGCTGAACCATCCTGTAAACTCTTCCACCGTTAACTTCTCTATACGATCGGCTTCGAACGATTCGCCTTCTATAAGCTTGTTAAGCATAGCATAGTAGAGGTAATCGCTTCCGCGATAATATCTTCCATCTACATAGCCCCATACACGTCTAGTATCGTAGCATATAGACATGAAGTAGAGTAGGAGGCGTAGCTTATACTCTAGGCTTGCGGCAATACCGATTAAGGTTTTACGGTAGGCTACGCTTACAGATCTGATAGCCGAAGCTACATCGATACACCTACTTCTATCTATAGAGATTATCGCCCCCACGGCTAATGTAAGATTTATCATGTACACCGTCGAGTTAATAGTTTAGCTATACTGGTGAGGCTAACCGTGAGTTGGCTCGACTTAGTCTACAAGGCTTTGGATGAAGCATCTAAGGCTGGTGCGGCGTATGCTGATGCGAGGTATCAGGAGTATGTATACGAGTATATAGTCGTGGAGAACGGCTCTCTAAAGGAATACTCTAAAACGTTCAGGAGGGGTGTAGGTTTAAGGGTTCTATTGGGGGGATCTATAGGCTTCGCTTCGACTAACGATCTTTCACCTCAATCCATAGAGGAGATGGTTCGATACGCGATATCGGCTGCTAGGAGCATCAAGGGCAGCGTGGAGCTATCCTTGAAGAATCCTACGAGGGTCAGGGTTAGATCGAGCTTCTACGAGAATCCGCTAGATCCTACACCTGAGGACAAAGTGGGTATCGTATTATCCGCTAACCGTGAATCAATGATGGAGGGTGTGAAATCTACATCGACGAGGTTGGGTATTCAGTATGATCGTAGGGTTATCCTATCCACGGATGGGTGCGAGGTTGAATCCGAATGCTTCTTAGTAGGTTTAGGCCATATGAGCGTAGCTTACGAAGCTGGTAAGCTTGAAAGGGTTTATGATAGTAGATCTAGGGTTTCAGGGTGGGAGTTTATATCCTCCACGGATTGGGGGGAGTATACGCGGGGTATAAGTAAGCTAGCGGTCGACGCTGTTAAAGCTCCTACACCTAAAGCAGGCGTGTATAGGGCTGTAGTGGATCCGGAGCTGATAGGGTTGGTGATACATGAAGCATTCGGTCATGCCGTCGAAGGGGATCTTGTAGCTTCAGGTTCATCTATACTAGCCGATAGGTTAGGTGAAGCTATAGCTTCAAGCTGTGTGAGTATAATGGATGATGGATTGGTGGAAGGCGGATACTATGTACCATACGATGATGAAGGTGTCGAGAAGAAGCCTGTAACTGTAGTAGATAACGGTGTATTGAAAGGTTTCCTAACCCACCTAACTTCAGCATCTAAACTCAAGCTAGATCCTACGGGTAATGGTAGAGCTCAAGATTTCCATAGTCAGCCTATAGTTAGGCAGACAAACCTCTATATGAAGCCTGGAGATTACAGCTTTGAAGAGCTAATCGAAGATATAGGTGAGGGCATATACCTTAAAGGTATGGGTGCAGGCGGCGGCCAGGTTGATCCAGGTACAGGATCCTTCACATTCTCGGTAGGCCCATCGTATATGATTAGGAGGGGTGGGCTAGCCGAGCTTGTAAGAGGGACTGTGGTATCAGGTTTAATCTTAGAGACTTTGAAGGGCGTAGAGGCTGTTGGGTGCGATCTAGCCGTAGAGACATCGGTCTTCGGCGGGTGTGGTAAGGAGGGTCAGATGGTTAGGGTTGGGGATGGAGGCCCCCATGTAAGGATTAAACAGATATCGGTTGGAGGCGGATAGGCATGCTGGATCTCGAAGGTATGATAGCTAGAGCAGAAGCTCTCGGAGCTTCTGAAGCTGAAGTATACGTTAGGAGGCTTAAGACTATTACGGTTAGATTCACCGATAGATTGGAATCTGTAACGGTGAACTCCACATCTGGGTATGGTATAAGGGTTGCTGTAGGTAGGAGGATCGCTGTGGTAGGTGTAGAGGATGTAGCGAGGGAAAGTCTGGAGGATGCCATTAGATCGGCTATAGCTATAGCTAAAGCTACACCTGAAGATGAGAAATGGGTATCTCTACCTAGGAGTATCTCCGCATCCAGTGTGGAGGGCTGCTTCTGCTCTAAGACTGCTAATATAAGCTCCGATGAGGCTGCGGAGATAGCTTTGGAGGCTATGCATGGCGTATCTGAGAGTTCGAATATATCTAGACCCGTACGCGGGGGATTCGAGGTAGCCGTATCAGAGGCTGCGATAGCTAACAGCTATAGCCAGCCTATAAGCAGGATGGAGACCGTTACGGATTTATACGTAACGGCTAAAGCTGAGGATCTGAGCGGATCTGTAACCTTCACTAGATTCAAGATATGTCGTTCGATAGATGAGTTGAACGCTAGATCTCTAGGCATGGAAGCTGGGGTTGAAGCCCCCAGATTCCTAGGAGCTAAGCGTATGGAGGAGGGGGCTGCTAGGATAATACTACACCCCGAGGTTGTATGCTCTATGATGGAGGTTATGCTATCCCAACCTCTATCGGCTGAAGCTGTACAGAAGGGTAGATCACCCTTAGCCGGTAAGATAGGTCAAGTTATACTATCGGAGGAGGTTACGATAGTCGATGAGGGAGCTGTAGGTAGGTGGGTGAGAGCTAGGAGCTTCGATGATGAGGGTGTAGCTACGAGGAATAACGTTCTAATCGATAGAGGTATCCTTAAAAGCTTCGTCTACGATACGTATACAGCCTCTGTGGAGGGTAGGGAGTCCACCGGTAACGCTTGGAGAGGCTTATCATCGATACCTAGACCCTCACCTAACATGCTAGTCCTTAAACCTGGAGGCTCAACCCTAGATGAGATGATATGCGAGGTTAGGGATGGATACTATATAGTCTCGACTATAGGTGAATGGCTCTCCAACCCTATCTCAGGTTTGATGCAGGCTACCGTTACCCATGCGTACAGAATACGCGGAGGCGAGCTAGCTGAACCTGTTAAAGGCTCTGTAATAACGGCGGATTTCTATGAAGCATTCAGTAGAAACCTTCTTATGATCGGTAGGGATCTAACAGCGCTCAGATCATCAGTAGCTCCGGCCGTAGCTATCGAAAACGTTAAAGTTAGCGGTTGATCGGGTACATGAACTCCAGCCTTCTAGAGTATGTTAGGGATCCGGTTAGATCTAGGGAGAATTACCTACGTAGCGTAGAGATGCGTGGCCCATGGTGGATTCCATGCTCGATATCGTTCAGTCAATCTACGTGGAGTAAGTATAGGGGGAGGCTTGAAGATATCTTAGCGAATCATCAACTACTATTCCCATGGTTTAAGAGGGGTTCGATCGATTTCGATAATTTCGGGTTGAGACGTAGGGGTAACCGATTTAAGGATTGCTGGGGGTGTATATGGCTCTTCCTAACTGATGGGCTTCAAGGCCAGGTAGTCTACCATCCGCTTAGGGATTGGAGTCTCCTAGATAGGTTCACCCCTCCAGATCCTGATGAAGGTATACCTGTCGAAGGCGGGCCTATCACTCCCTGGAGGTGTATAGAAGATTCCGTTAGATCGGCTAGGGCTTCCGGTAGGTTAACCGTAGTTCATATGCCTCACGGATTCTTCTTCCAGAGGCTATACTATCTCAGAGGGTTTACAGAGCTTATGAAGGATATAGCTTTGGAGGATCCTAGGTTATACGATCTAGTATCGATCCTAGAGGGTTACTATATGGAGCTTGCTAAGCGTATCGTCAAGCTTAAACCGGATATAGTATACTTCGGGGATGATCTAGGTATGCAGTATAGGATGCCTATAAGCCCATCTAAGTTCAGGAGGATAATATACCCGAGCTATAGGAGGATATTCAGCTACCTTAGAGATGCAGGGATACACGTATACCTCCACAGCGATGGACATGTAGTCGAGGTTATGGATATGCTCGTGGAATCAGGTGTATCCGTACTGAATATACAGGATAGGGTTAACTGTCTCGATAATATAGCTAGGATATGTAGGGGTAGGGTGTGCGTAGCGTTGGATCTGGATAGGCAGTATCTGCTTCCATTCGGTTCTCCATCAGATATAGAATCCCATATAAGGGTATCGATAGGAAAGCTGGCTTCGAAGATGGGTGGGTTGATGTTCGTAGCCGATGTATACCCGGATGTACCTTTAGAGAATATAGAAGCTCTATGTAGATCCATCGAGGATTGTATGCAGCTTCATCTATCCATAGAGGGGTAATGCTTAATACCGGTAAGCTGGATAGATTCGGTTCGATATGCCTATAGTAAAAGCTTCGATGCTATTGAATATCGGTAGAGCTGTATTCGAAGCTGTAGGTTCGCCTAGAGATGAAGCTGAGATAGTAGCTTCATCTCTAGTTGAAGCTGATCTAGCGGGTGTGCATTCGCATGGGGTTATGCGTATACCATACTATGTGGAGCATGTGAGAGAGGGATTGATAAAACCTGGGGCTCGGATAAAGATTCTAAAGGAGACGCCTACCACGGCGCTTTTAGATGGGGATAGAGGGTTCGGTCAGATCGTAGCTAGGAAGGCATCTGAGGTAGCTATATCGAAGGCTGAGGATAACTTCATATCGATCGTAGGAGCTGTGAATATGGGTCATATAGGTAGGCTTGGGGAGTATACGCTCCGTATAGCTGAGAACGGTATGATCGGTCTAGGCTTCTGTACGACCTATAGACCGTCCGTAGCACCATATGGGGGTAGGGGTAGAAAGCTATCGACAGCTCCCATATCGATAGCAGCCCCCAGTAGGATCTTCCCATTCCTACTGGATTATGCTACATCGATAGTAGCTGAGGGTAAGCTTAGGTTGAAGTATCTATCCCATGAATGTACGCCTGAGGATTGGATTATAGATTCTCAAGGGAGGCTGTCTAGAGATCCTGCAGATTTCTACGAGAGGGGTGGGGCTCTACTACCGTTCGGCGGGTATAAAGGCTATGCTCTAGCTATGGCTGTAGAGATACTATCAGGTATACTCGTAGGAGCTGGATTCCCCTGTAGCGGATGCTATAATGGTATGAATAGCATGCTTCTTATAGCTATAGATCCATCAGCATTTATAGGTAGGGTGGAGTTTATAGATGGAATATCCAGGTTCATAGAAGCTATGAAATCCACGCCTCCAGCTGAAGGGTTCATAGAGGTTCTGGTACCCGGGGAGCCGGAGTATAGATCTAGGGAGGAGAAGCTTAGGAGGGGCATATCAGTCGAGGATGAGGTTTGGTCGAGGATAAGGGAAACAGCTTTAGAGCTGGGGTTGGATTTCGATAAAATTCTATCAGAATAGTCGTACTAGGGTATCGAGAGGCTCATCCCGCCAACCGACTTATCTCGCTAGCCTCCCTTTTAAGGGTGTTAGAATGCAGGCTGCATAGGTTATCGAGTTTAGAATGTAGATTAGGAGGCCTACATCGTAGGAGTAGCTTAACAATGTCACAGCTGATGGTAGATTCGCGTATAACCTGGATATAGCGTAGACGAATAGCGTAGACGATAGTGTGATGCATACCAGTGTCAAGGCATAGCCTCTCTTCATATCTAGTATAACCGATACTACGGCTAGCAATAGCGATAGAAACGTTGCAGTTACATGTATTTCGAAGGCTAAAACGGCATCCACAGCTCCTGAACCTGCTAGAGCGAATAACGATATAATCAACCTAGCTTTAAACCCTCCAGCTTCAACCGGGTTAGGGTTGAACATCAACGTGGTGAGATCGAATAGCGTGTAATCTACGGATAAATACTCGAATTTAATCGTAGCCCACGGTGCTATGAAAGATGCTACGATCGTAGCTAACCCTATAAATCCTAGCATACGTGTAGACGTCATAGAATTCATCGTATGCTCTCCTATACCGGTATACTAATCTATCAAAGCTAGATGCGGCTTGTTCGGAGATAAATCTATCCCAACCGATTCAGCTCATAAAGATTGATAATCCCATCTCATATCATACTGTATATATGTACCGCCCCACAGTATGGTGGTGTAGACGTGAGCTTCGCAGGCATATATCCTATACCTAGGGAGATAGTGTTGCTGGATGGATTCCTACCCATAGAGGATGCTACGATCGCGGTTAGTAACTCCCTCCCGCCTAGCTCTATAGATTCAGCTAGAATCCTCGTAGAAGGTATAGCTGAGAGGATGAAATCTACGTTGAAGTTGAGATGCATCTCCGATATCCCCTGTGATGAGCGTTTCATATTTGTAGGGGAGGTAAGCGATTTCGATGAGGTGGGTAGGAGGATATCTTTATCGGCTGATAAGCTTGTATTCCATAGGGAAGGCTATCTTCTAGCGGTCTACGATAGATACGCTGCTATCATAGGCGCCGATCCGCATGGTGTATTCTATGGTGTTCAAAGCCTACTACAGCTTATCGATAATCTAGGATGCTCATCCATCCCCTCGATGATAGTTAGGGATTGGCCCTACAAGCCTATCAGAGGATTCCACCTATACCTTCCATCGAGAGATAACATAGGATTCCTAGCTAGATTCATCAAATACTTCCTAGCCTACTATAAGTTCAATACATTATTCCTCGAAGTTGGTGGAGGTATGCGTCTGGATAGACATCCGGAGGTTAACGCAGGTTGGATGGAGCTATGTAGGGATGTGAAAGCGAGAGGTGAGAGGCCTAAGGGCCCTCAGAATCGCTTCCAGGATAGCGTTCACCACGAGCTTGGAGGCGGTGGATTCCTGGAGAAGGAGGAGGTGAAAGCTATAGTCGAGATAGCTAGGAGGTACCATATAGAGGTTGTACCCGAGATACAATCGCTAACGCATTCATACTATCTGGTGGCGGCTCATAGAGAGATAGCTGAGTTACCTGAAGCAGATTGGCCTGACTCATACTGTCCATCGAATCCCGGATCATACAAGCTCCTATTCGATGTTATCGACGAATACATGGAGGCTCTAAAGCCTAGGATGATCCATATAGGTCATGATGAATGGAGGACTGCAGGTTTATGCTCAAGATGCCGTAGCAGGGATGCGGCCGATCTATTCGCGGAGGATGTTACCAGGATATATGAGTATCTCAGGAGTAGGGGTGTCGGGGTGGCTATGTGGGCTGATCACCTGATAAAAGGGCATAACGGTGTAGGTAGGCGTAAAGTCTCCGCTGATCTACTCGTGGATACACCTACGACATGGCAGGCTGCCGAGAAGATACCTAGAGATATACTGATGATAAATTGGGGTTCGGCTAGATCCCCTGAGAACGATGAGGAGTTAGCCTCCTACGGATTCAAGCAGATATATGGGAATTATTCCAGCCTAGAATTCATCGACTGGCCTAATAGGAGTAGGCATGACTGGATCCTAGGAGGGGAGGTTTCATCATGGCTCGATGTAAATGAGAGAACGTTCTGGAGGGATGGGGTAATATACAATGCGTTTATGTCTATAAACGATTTTTGGTCTATACATTACCCGGATAGAATCGTTAAGGATCATATATTTTCTAGGATATCGCGTATCCTCAAAGCTAGATTATCCGGTAGAGATTATCCATCGCTGATGGGTGATAAGGAATTTTTCATGGTAGATATAGCTGGGTATGCTAACGCACCTATACGCGATGAAGTAGAGGGGTACGATCTAAGCCACCTCTACAAGGGGGAGGTTACGGAGTGCTCGCCTATACCGTTTAGGGTGTCTGAGTCTAGGGATAAAGCCGTAGCGATAGTGGATAGGATGGTCGATAGCCGTGTATCTATACGGATAGGTCGAAGGGCTAACAGCCTTATATTCATACATGCATCGACGAAACCAGGGGTGAAGGTATACTCGCACTATGCATCCTTTAGATGCCCAGATCTAGCGGCCGAATGCATAGGATTATACGAGGTAGTATACGAGGATGGATTTAGAGAGATTATACCTATAAGGTATGGGGAGAATATAGCTGAATGGAACAATACCCTGTATGATACTCTCTCAGATCCGATACTGGATTATAGAGTTGATGGAGTATCCCTGTACGCGTATGAATGGGTGAACCCATACTATGATAAGGTTATAGGAAGTGTAGATATGATCGGGGTGGAGGGCTTATCGAACACTAAACCTATATTAGTAGCCATAACAGGAGTTGAGCTACAATCCTATAGGAGATACTTCGAGAGCGGTCTAGGTCGGAGAATGCATATAGGAAACCGATTCTAAAGTCAGGCTTCTAGTCGAGATTACGGTATTCGAGTAGGGATGGTTGAGATATATCCGCTCTCCTACACCTATACATACGTATAGATTCTGCCTTCTTAAGACGATGATTGTTAGCATACTTCCCCACACCCAACCCGATCACCCCTTATCAACTCATATACTTCAGTGTGTAGGCATGAAATATCTATCGACTACTGTAGTTACTAGCTTCGATAAATTTATACAAGGGTTCTCCCCCATACATTTTAGTTAGTGAGATGTCGGAAAAACCTGTTGAGGTTATAATCCGTCCATCAGCTTACCTGCTCGGAGTAGTGCTTACGGTTCTAGTAACGGTTTTCATAGGTTTCATAGCATTATTCACCAACGGGGGATGTCTCTGGGGTCTTACATCTGGCGCATGGGATCATAACTGGGTTGGAGATATATCCTTCGTATTATTCTGGCCCCTAGTCCTAGCGGTTCTAGCATCGCTCCTCTCCAGATTCGGTCTTACTAAGCATGAGCTAGTAGTTATCATGGCTATGATATGGGTTTCATGGATGTTGCCGACACACTACGGTGTCATACAGGTAGTAGTTATGATGGGTACAGCCCGTCAGATACCTGGATTCCATAGATGGAACCTTGATTATGGTAGGGATATAGCATGGCAGTGGGGGCCGGATCCGTTCAACGATAAGCTATGGGAGTCTTGGATGTATGGCGGACCGGTGCCATGGGCTGAATGGATGCCAGCACTGCTACTCCATATAGCTAGACTTATACCATACTATCTCGGCTATGCTTTCATGCTATCCCTATGGAGGAGGCAGTGGATAGATATAGAAGCGTTACCATTCCCCCATGCAGCTGCAGCGGCGAAGCTAATCGATATGGCTTACGAGAGGGTTAACGGTAGGAGTAAGCTGTTCGATAATATATGGTTATGGCTGGGGTTGCTGATAGGTTTCCTAGCGATAATGCCGTATTGGGGTTGGGTTGTACCTGGATTGGGGTTAGCACAGTTGAGGGAGTATGGTGGTATTGCTCTAGATCTAACACCCTACGTAATAGTACCCCTCGCCCCTCTATCCTTCAACTTCGAGGCATTCTGGATAGGTGCATGCCTCCTCGTACCTTTAAAGACTCTATTCAGCTACATCGTGACGACGATAATAGTCCACTGGGTTTGGTGGCCTATGATGTCTTGGCTTGGATTCTGGGAGCCTCAGGGTGCGGGTGCTAGCGGTATAACCGAAGGCTCTATACTAGAGGATGTATACTACGAGTGGACTGGACCTAATATGCAGAGATGGGTCTCTACATGGGGGTCTATAACGTGGCTCTCTTTCGGTGTAGGGTTCGGCTTCATATTCTATCCCGTATTCGTAGCCTTCAGATCTGAGCTTATCAATACCTTGAAAGCTATAATCGGTAGAGCTCCTAGAGAAGTGGAGATTAAGGAGCCTATGAGGTATCAATACATGTTTCTAGGCTTCATAGTATGTGCTTTAATATACGTAGCCTCATGGTGGTATGCGAGCATGGGTTATCTACCGGTATTATTCGGTTTCATATGGTATATACTAAACGGTCTCTACTACGGTGTAGCTAGATCTAAGGTTGCAGGGGAGTTCGGCTTAGTATTGGATACCTTCAACGATAATATGTGGGCTCATATATGGGATAACTCTATGAGGCTGTGGTGGGTGGCTGATACGGCGTCGCCATTCTTCATAAGAGATGTCCGAGAGAGATTCATAGTTTTGAGAGGTGATTACCCATGGTATAGTACCTTTATAAGAGCAGCCCCGACGGCATCTCTACTTCAATCCTATAAGCTTGCTTCGATGGAGGGTGTGCATTCACGCTACGTATTCATAGGGGCTATCGTAGCCGTCATAGTAGGTGTTGTGGCATCCATATTCATGCTGCTACCTATGTGGTGTAGCTTCGGAGCCTTGAATCTAGCTTCGTTCAACTATACTGGTGCACCTAACAACTACCAGCAGAGAGCCCCCACGTATACGTGCCGTACAGAGGTCGGTGTATATTGGCGTTTCGCTCCGCCGGTAGGAGCACAGTGGATACAGTTCGCCGTAGGATTCATACTGATATCGGTGATCTATGCTCTTCACGCTAGATATCCATGGTTCCCGTTAAACCCTGGAGGTGTGATGATGGGTTTCGGCTGGATAATAGTTAACGTCGTATTCCCAGCTATAATAGCGTACATAGCTAAGCTGATAGTCTTGAGGATAGGCGGTGCGAAGCTCTACGATGATCTAGTGATGCCATTCGCTATAGGTATGACTGCAGCTGTAGGGGTTGCTATAATCTTAGCTGGGCTCTACCACTTCACCTCCACGTTAGCCGGTATGTAGGTTTACGTAACCACGTTCATCTATTTTTCCCCTCATAGTGGTTGAGGATTTAACCGCTTCACCGTAGGTTTGGTCGGGTTTTAGCTGTGACCTATAGATAGTATGTAGGGTAGTGTTATCTATGCTTCTAGGCATCTAACATCGCTTGATCTAGGGGGTATGATCAGGTTTGAAGGGTAAGGTATTCATGGTTGGTCATGCTCATATAGATCTATCATGGCTTTGGACCAGATCTGAGACGATCCTTGATATGATACCTAGGACGTTCTGGAATGCTATCCATCTAGCCGAGAAGTATGGGATGGTGTTCAGTCAGAGTACGGCTCAACTCTATAGTTGGGTTGAGGAGTATTATCCAGAGCTATTCGATAGGATAAGGGATTTAGTTAAGCGTGGTTTATGGGAGGTTGTAGGGGGGTCATGGGATGAGTATAGTCCACTTCTGATATCGGGTGAATCCCTGGTTAGACAGTACCTCTATGGTAAGAGGTATTTCATGGATAGATTCGGTGTAGATATCTCCGTAGCATGGCTTCCAGATAGCTTCGGCTTCCCATGGACCCTACCACAGATTCTAAGGAAATCCGGTCTAAGATTCTTCATGACCCATAAGCTTAAATGGCAGGTTGAGAGGAATAACCCTCCGATACCATTCCCATACCATATATTCTGGTGGAGATCCCCTGATGGAAGTGTGATCCTCGCATACCATACCGTGGGAAGCTACAATGAGGATGTAAGCGAAGCTAGAATATCCAGTCAGCTTGAGGTTATGAAAGCTAAGCATGGATTAGATATACTCATGTACGTATATGGACGTGGTGATCATGGGGGAGGACCTACAGAGGATATGGTGCTTAGAGCTCTAGATATAGCTAGACGTGGAATCTTCGATTTGAGGTTCGCTAGAGCGGAGGATTTCTTCCTAGAAGCTGAGAGGGTAATCGGAGATGGAGGCGTAGCTATACCTATCGTGGATGATGAGCTGTATGTTAAGACTCATAGGGGGACGTACACGACGGAAGCTATCGTTAAGGTATTGAATAGGAGATGCGAAAACCTCCTACTTAACCTCGAGAGATTCTCATCGGTAGCATATACCCTCGGATACAGGTATCCATATGAAGATATCAAGCGTCTATGGATCCTACTCCTATTGAATCAGGTTCACGATAATCTTGACGGTACATCTATAGAGCAAGCCTATGAGGATGGAATTCTGGATTACATGCGTATAAGACGTGAAGGCTCCATCCTCCTGGATGAAGCATTGAAAGCTATAGCTTCTAGGATCGATATATCTAGTATCGGGAAGGCTCTACTGGTATTCAACCCTCTACCGTGGGTTAGAAGCGATGTAGTCGAAGTAGAAGGGCTGGATGGCGTATCAATAGTCGATGTCGACGGTAGACCGGTACCTATACAACGCGATAGCGAGAAAGGCTGCTTGATATTCGTAGCTAGGGATGTACCTGGATTAGGGTGTAGAGCATACTCTGTACGCGATCGTATGGATGGATCCGTCGAATCCGATCTCAAGGTTGAAGGCTTCACTTTGGAGAATAGCTTCCTGAAGGTAGTCGTAGATCGATCTACCGGTAGGGTTCTAAGTATATACGATAAGATCGATGGTTTAGAGCTTCTAGATGATTCTAGGGGAGGAAACTTCCTAGAGGTATTCGTAGATAAGCCTCCTAACGCTCCTCTAGGTGAGCCTGCATGGAATATATATCTAGGTCCAAGCGATGAGCCTAAAACAGTATCGGTGGAGGTAATCGAGAAGGGTCCTGTGAGAGCTAGGATCAAGATAGCTAAGAGTTTCGGTATGTCAAACTTCACTCTGTATGTATCGCTCTACGCTTATACTAGGAGAGTTGACTTCGAAGCTAGAGCATACTGGAATGAGGAGTATAGGTTCGCTAAGATAGGATTCTCACCGAGCTTCAAAACGTCGTACGCTACATACGAGATAGCCTACGGAGCTATACAGAGGTATGCTCACACCTTCAGAGAGCATCCGGGGGTGGAGCTTGAGATACCATCCAGGGGATGGGAAGAATCTGATATGCTCAAATTCGAAGTCTCAGCGCATGCATGGGTCGATCTATCAAAACCTGATGGAAGCTTCGGCTTCACGATAGTTAACGATGGAAGGTATGGATTCTCGTTCGATGGCGAAACCCTATGGATAAGCTTCCTAAGGGCGGCTAATAGAGCTAGGCCCCTCCTACCCTTAGATTGGACTGATAGATCATCTAAGCCGTGGGTTGGGGAGCATAGATTCAGGTATGCATTATACCCGCATAAGGGTGGATGGAGGACTTTAAATCCGGCTAGATTGGGTATGGAGTTTAATAATCCGCTTATACCTGTACCGGCGGATCTGCAGAAAGGTGATCTACCGCCGGTATACGGGTTCATGGAGGCTTCACCTGGGAATATAGTCGTAACGACTGTTAAGAGATCTGAGGATGGAGGGGATATAATCGTAAGGCTATTCGAATCTACGGGTAGGATGTGCGAAGCCGTATTGAGGCTATGGTTCACACCTAGAGATGTATACGAGACCGATATGATAGAGTGGGATAGGTACGTAGAGCCTACGAGGTATCATGTGGAGGGGAGCGTCGTTAGGATCCCTATGAAGCCGTTTGAGATTAAGAGTTTGAGGATAAAGCTTTAATAGAGTACGTTTAGCGATGCATCATAATCCTCTATCCATTATGAGATAGCTTAGCGTATATATACATATCTCTCTATCTATTTACCTAGCGATGTGGATTAGAAGGGTTCAGGAGGTTGGTAGGGGTACATTCATAGTTAGCCTTCCTAGGGAGTGGGTTGAACGTATAGGTTTGAGTAGGGGTTCAAGCCTCCTCATGGTCGATGGAGGTTCATCCCTCCTGCTTAAGCCTCCTAAGCTTATATCCGTCTACGAGAAGGTGGTTAGGGTTAAACGAGGATATGAGCGTCTATCCGTTAAGGAGGTTTTAGCAAGCTATCTTCTAGGATATGATGTTATAAGGGTTGTATGCGATGATGGCTTCGATCCTGATGGTAGGAAGATTGTTAAAGATGTTTGTAGGAGGCTTATAGGCTTAGAGGTCGTAGGTGAGGATAGCTCTAGTATAACCTTCCAGTGTATAGTGGATCCTGAGAAGCTCGATGTGGAGAAGACGTTCGATAGACTTAGATTCCTAGTCTACACTCTTCAGGAGGATGTAGCTCGCACGATATCAGAGGATCCGTCTAGGATATATATGCTAACGGATAGGGATGATGAGATAGATAGGCTATACTTCCTACTGGTTAGGCTTCTCAGAAGCCCCACCGATACAGCCGGTGTAGCTATACCGTTCAGTAGGAGGCTGGATCTACGTGTAGCAGGGTTACTACTCGAGAATATAGCCGATAGGTTTACGAAGCTAGCGTACGTATTATCCGAAGGAGGGGATCTATCTAGGGATCTATTATCGAAGCTTAAACCTATACTGGATAAGCTTTCATCGATAAGGGATGCCGCTCTAAAGATGTTTATCGAAGGTTTACTAGATCATATGGATAGATTCGAGCAGCTAGTCCATGAGAATAGCGAGCTTATAGAGGAGTTTAGGAGATCTTCATCCCTCCATCCTGATCCTAGGGTTAGGGGTGTATGTCTAGAGGTTGCCGCGATAGTTGAGGAGATAGTCGGAAGCTATGTGGATATAGCCGATCTAACGACACCGAGGTAGCCTCCTATAGTAGGCTTGATATATCCTTCAAGCTTGATAAAGCCTCATCGACTAGCCTCCCTACACTTATCATAGACTCCAGCTCTCTAACCCTATCGAGTACGGCTTTAGTCGTAGGCTTCCCCGGTCTAGCCCAGCATCCCTTGATAGGTCTGCAACCTGAGAATACAGGCATAATAGATGCTTCATATGTCCCTATCATGCGAGCTATCCTTATCGAATCCTCCTTCTCCAATCCTATCAGAGGTCTGAGAACGGGTAGCGTCGACGCCTCATCTATAGCGTATAGGTTATCTAGAGTTTGGGATGCAACCTGAGCTAGATTCTCACCTGTAACTATAGCTTTAGCCCCCTCCATCTCGGCGATCCTACACGCAACCCTATACATCATCCTACGGCATAGAATGCATGTATAGCTATCAGCCACCCTACGTATCTCCTTCAAAGCATGATCATGCCTATAGGAGTAGATTCTCATCTCCTCGCCTACATGCCAATCTCTAAGTATCCTCGCCACAGCTAGGAATCTTCTAAGATCCGATTCATCTCCTCCAAGAGGGAAGTATGCGAATAATATTGTCGCAGGGCATCCACGCTTCATCATAAGCCATGTAGCTACGGGTGAATCTATACCGCCTGATACTAGGGATACTACACGGCTGGATGTACCTAGAGGTAGGCCTCCAGGAGCATCGATCCTATCCGTGTATATGTAGCATTCATCATCGTGGATCTCTACGTGTATGGTTTTATCCGGGTTATCGAGATCCACCTTAAGGTTTGATGACGCTTTAACTATACCGCCTATCTTCGATTCAAGATCCTTGCTGGTGAAGTTATGGGTACCGGTTCTCCTAACCCTAATGGCGAAGCTCCTAGCTCCATCTAGGAGTGTAGATGCATGGGATCTGATGAACGATTCTAGATCGTCTAAGTCTACGTACTTATATGGAGCGATATACTTTATACCGAATATCCTAGATGTGATCCTACAGCCTGCATCTACATCGTCTATATTATCTATGAGTATACGAGACCATCTATGCCTAACCCTAGCGTCGAACCCTCTATTTTTGAAGGCTTCAAATATATTGCTTTTAAGCTTAGATACGAACCTACTCCTAACCTTATCAGATTTGAGAGCTATCTCACCGTAAGCTGCTAGGATGCCATCCCAGATCCTATCTCTCGCTATATGGCTCAATCCTCTATACGATATTGTAGCGTCATAGTCTATCATAAGCTTTCATAACCTACTGGATCGATGTTCAGCGTTTAAACTATACATCCTCGGGGTAGGCTTAAATCCCTGCAGCTTTACTACACGAAATCGTTATCTATAAGCTTGAACTTTTCTAAGATAATCTAGGCAGCGTCTATCCTAGATCTGTATGGAGCGGTACTGCTGTATGACCGATTATGCCATCGAAACCTTCGATCTGACAAAGATATTCCAGAGTAAGGAGGACGGCGTTAAACGTACGGTTAGAGTAGTCGATCGTGTGAATATCAAGGTTAAACGTGGAGAATTCTTCGGCCTCTTAGGCCCTAACGGTGCAGGTAAGACTACGCTGATTAAGATGCTGTGTACGATCATACTTCCGACAGAGGGTACGGCTAAGGTTAACGGCTACGATATAATTCGTGAACCTGTTAAGGTTAGGAGTTCTATAGGATGGTTCCACGGTGAGACCGGTGGGCGTTCGCTATACTGGAGACTTAACGCTGAGGATAATCTTAGATTCTACGCATACCTTCAGAACGTCCCTAAAGATATAGCTGAGAAGAGAATAAATGCCCTTCTAGAATTCTTCGGTTTGAGTAAGGAGAGGAAGAAGCTTGTTAAGGATTACTCGACTGGTATGAAGGTTAGGGTTATGCTTGCTAGAGCTCTACTCCACAACCCACCGATACTTCTTATGGATGAGCCTACAATAGGCTTAGATACTATAAGCGCGGTTGAAACTAGGAATCTACTGAAAGCTTTGAATAGGGAGCTTGGTAAGACGATACTATTCACAAGCCATAATATGTTCGAGGTCGAACAGCTATGCGAGAGAATAGCTATAATGAAGAGTGGAAGTATAATAGTCGATGCACCCCCATCGGCTCTGAGAGATATGCTCAGGGATATACACTCGGTAGAGGTTGAGATTAGAGGTGTGGATAACCTACAGGAGCTTATCAAGAGTATATCTAATCTATCCATAGTGAGGAGGATTGTAGATGTTAAAAACGACCAGGTAGCCATAACTTTAAGGTTGCAGGTGGACGATGAGTATGAGGCTATACCCTTGATAACCGATAGATTGTATAGGCTTGGAGTTAGAGTATCTTCGATCCGTCGATCTGAACCTATGCTCGAAGATATATTCGTTAAGCTAGCTAAGGAGGAGCCGACTTGAAGATCGAAGATATAGTAGAACTCTTAAGGGAGGATAAACCTAGAGTATCATCGGAGCTCACCCATGTATGGGCTATATTCTGGGCTAACTTCAAGATATTCCTATCGTATAGGACATGGGTTGTTATGGAGACTATAAGCACGGTGGCATCGATAGCTATGTACTCCTTCATGGGTCTACAGGTCGATGCTAGAAGGATGGCTCTAGCAGGGTATGAAGGTGTAAACTGGCTCTCCTTCGCACTAGTAGGCGTGACTACGGCTAACTATCTATGGATGTGTATAAGTAGGCTTAGCCACTCGCTACAGCATGAAATACGTGAAGGGACGCTGGAGCCTATAGTATCCTCGCTCATAAATATGAGGTCGTACATAATAGGTCAATCCCTCAGAGGCTTCCTCGTCAGCGGATACTTCATGACGGGTGTACTGCTAGTCGGTATATATGTGTTAAGAGCCTCCCTAGCGATATGCCTAGAGACGATCCTATCATTTATAGTAGTGATACTATTGATGATAGCAAGCTATATGGGTATAGGTATAATGGCTGCTGGGCTTATACTCGTGTATAAGAAGGGTGACCCATTGACATTCCTATTCGCTACCGTGACAGAATTCCTAGGAGGGGTACTATTCCCTTTGAAGTATCTCGAAGGGATCCCTATACTGCATACCTTAGCATGGCTTATGCCCTACACATATGCTCTAGATGCCTCTCGTAAGATACTTTTAACAGGCGCTACTATAGTGTCGACGCAGGTATTCATGGATATCGCCATCCTAATTCTATACACGGTTATATTCATGCCGATAGGGTTGAAGGTTTTCAGATGGGGTTTAGACCGTATAAGGTATGAAGGTACAGTCGCATCATACTAGGAGGGATCCAGGTATGGATATAGATAAGCTTATCCAAACGATCTCGGGGAATATCCCTAGGAAGCAGACCCCGATCTATCGTATCATAGCATCGTTCATAATCAGAGATTTCAAGATATGGTGGACATATAAGTTCTGGCTTCTACTAGACATCGTCGGCATCGTGATATTCATCCTAACATACTATCTATTCTCCTTCATAACAACATCGCAGCAAGTTCAGGAAGCAGGGTACACGGTGGGAGGATACTTCACCTTCGCTTTGATAGGTATATCGTTCCAGCACTACGTACACTTCGCAGTTCAGACGATAAACGAGAGTATAAGGGATGAACAGTGGAATGGGACTCTCGAGACGATACTATCATCGGCTACAGATTTCAAGGTATTCCTACTAGGAGAGGTATGCTTCTCCTTCATAGCATCATCGATCCTACTATTGATGTCTATACTGATAGGTATGATGCTCGGCGCGCAGTTCTACGCTACGTTATCATCGATATTAACCGTTGCTATACTAACGATACTACTCATAGCGAGTCATATGGATATAGGTATACTAAGCACAGGCGTTATAATGAAGGTTAAGCAGGGAAGCCCGGTTACATGGGCTTTCTCATGGCTAAGCCAGCTGGTATCAGGTGTATTCTACCCGTTAAAGCTTCTACCATGGTATCTTGAATGGCTTGGCAAAGCATTCCCGCTGACATACTCCCTAGACGGCATAAGACTATGCTTACAATCAGCTAAAGATTTAGCATCGCCAGAGATAATATCGAATATAATGTACCTAACTATATTCATACTAGTAGCGACACCTATAGCGCTATACGTATTCAAGATAGGATACGATTCGGCGAGGAGGGATGGATCGCTAGGACAGTACTAGTTAGCGCTATACGTACGACCTCTCCGATTATAAACTCCGCATCTACCTATAGGCTACCATCCTAGCTTCCTAGCAATCTTCTCTAGGGTCAACCCGGCAGATCCACCCATGCCGCTACCCCCTCTCATCGTAATATCATTAAACTTTTCTAGGATCGCTAGCTGCATCTCTAATAGCGTATTCTAGGTGATTCATTCTAAGTTTTCCTCATTTACTAGGGATATTCTTTGAAGCTATGATTTTACAGGATTATTCCAACATCTCCATCCCCGATATATTTCCGCTTTATCGAGATTATCATGTTATAGCGTATTGTTTCAATTTTGCGTTTATAGTTTATCCGATGGTAATGTTTATAAACGGATCTTGTATAGTCTCATCGATGTATGCTTCTATGCTTATAGTAGCTGAGAAGCCCTCGGTTGCTAGGAATATTAGATCGGCTATAAAACCCTCCTACCCGATCCTAGCTTTGAAGGGTCATATACTCGAGCTTGATTTCCCCGAAGCCTATTCTAAGTGGAGGAGTGTGGATCCGCGTGAGCTTTTCAAAGCTCCTGTAGAATGGGTCGTTAGGGATCGTGAATCTTATAAGAGGCTTACCGAATCCCTTAGGGATGCAGATACGCTAGTGTTAGCTACCGATAACGATCCTGAGGGTGAGCTGATAGCTTACGAAGCTCTCTTAATCGCTAAGGATACCCTGGGATATATACCTAGGTATAGCCGTATGAGGTTCAATGCTACTACGATAAGCGAGCTTAGACGTGCATGGATGAACCTGGAGCCTGATCTTAGATGGAGCTGGGTTTGGAAAGCTCTACTTAGACATAGATTCGATCTTGTGACAGGAGCAGCTTACACTAGGCTTCTAACCCTATCCGGTAGATTCGATGGTAGCGGTGGTAGACTAATATCATGGGGTTCATGCCAGATACCAACCCTATGGTTCGTATACCAAAGGGAGATGGAGGTTAGAAACTTCAAGCCTGAGAAGTATTACACGCTATCAGCTATACTGGATATCAAAGGGGTTCGATTAGAAGTTTCGTCGGATCCTATAAAGGATTCTAGTAGAGCCTACAAACTCTATGCCTCAATAAGAAGCTCTAGATACGCCTATATAAAGGATTTCCACCTTAAAGATGAAGTCGAACGTAAACCCCTACCGACGGATACAGATACTATGCTACAGGATCTATCGAAGATTACGGGTCTATCAGCTTCTAAGATCATGGCTATAGCTGAATCGCTTTACGGGGATGGATATATAAGCTACCCTAGGACAGAGACTAATATGTGGTTGACGGTAGATCATGGATCGATACTATCCATGCTATCGTCAACACCCCTAGCTCGCTATATAGATACCGGCTGCTACGATCCTAGAGATGGAAGTAGGAATGACGGAGCTCATCCACCCATACATCCGACGGCATACTATCCATGGAGAGATGTTAAAAGCACCGTATGGGAATATATAGCTAGGAGATACCTAGCTAACGTCGTATATGGGGATGCATACCTTAAGAGGTGGAGGATAGACGTGGATATCGATAATGTAGCGTTAAACGCTACAGGGCGGTATATAGTCGATGAAGGATTCTACAAGGTATTCCCATATTTCAAACCTAGAGATCTACTATGGATACCCAAGCTAAGTATAGGCGAAAGATACCCTATAGTGAAAACCGAGTTAAAAGAGAAGAAAACTAAGCCTCCGCCGAGATTAACAGAATCAGAGCTATTAAGATTACTAGAGAGGTATTCGATAGGAACAGATGCTACTAGGGCAGATTACCCGCAGATAATAGTAGAGAGAGGATACGCAGAGAAGAAGAGGAAGACGTTCCATCTAAGTAGTCTAGGAGAATCGCTGATAAACTTATTGAGAAGCGTGGATGAGAGACTCGTAACACCTGATACGAGGAGATACGTAGAGCAGTTGATGGTAGATGTAGAGCATGGAAAGATAGGTATGGATGAAGCTCTTAGCGAAGCCCTAAGGATATACGAGGATCTATTCGATAAAACCTCCGCTAAACTGAAAGATACGAGTATAGGGTAGAGTCCACCCTCCCCAATCCTCAACCTCTCCTTGAAATCCTCATCAAACTTGTCTCTCTTCAGCCTTTGGAATCTCCTAATAGTTCACCGATCCTCCTCTGCCTAAGTATAGTTTAGAGTCGAGTTGGAGATGGTGGAGCAGAGCTTTAAAGTGGAATCGTGAAAGAGCATCGGAGAGTTTGGAACTTTATTTCAGGGATATCATCATACCTGTATCATAATTGGCTTCTAGAAGGAAGATTTAAATAATCGTGGTTTCCTCTTCTTTTTTATCAACGGGTGATGGGGCCCACCCTTAACCGCCCGCTCTAGTTACGCGGGCTGATGGCTCCTACCTTATCGACAAATAGTTCAATAAGCCCGATGCCGGTGGGATGGGTTGAAGCCCCTGCTTGCCTTGCAGCCTTCAATTAACGGCTTAATAGACTTAGACGCTGTTATAGACTACATCTTCGAGCGGCAGAATCCTGATGGCGGCTATACATTTTGTAGATGGACGGAGTCGAATGCTCAGGATACTTTTTATGCGTTAAGCATACTGGATATGCTAGGTTTTCAGCCGAGGACTCTAGATAAGACTATTGATTTCCTGAAGAGCTTACAGCATGAGGATGGAGGTTTTGATTCGATTAAAATCGCATACTACGTGATTAAATCGTTACTCATGTTCGGGGAGAAAACGTTGAGGAAGCCTAAACTAACCGAATACTTGCCTAACTTAGTGAGGAATCTTAAGAGCCCCCTTATAGATGTTGAAGTTGTATCGGAGGTTGAGAGCCTGTATATGCTCATCGATCTATGCATGGCGCTTAACATCAGTATAGATTCGAGGGAGATCGTCGACGCCGTTCTAGGGATCAAGAATAGTGATGGAAGCTTTGGAAGTAGTAGGCGATCCAGGCTGGCTTCCACACTCTACGCTCTAGGAGTGTTGAAGATCTTAAACTATGATGTCGGCAAGCTAACCGACACCCTAAGGTGGATTAGAAGATGCGAGCATCCTAAAGGAGGCTTCATAAGCTCATCGGAAGCTGAGCCGACATACCTTGAAGATACGTATTTCGGTCTTAAGTCGCTTGAAGTATTAAACGAACGGGTATCCTATCCGATGGAGACTCTTATGTTCATAGCAAAGCTTCAGAATCCTAACGGCGGGTTTCGTAGATCGATATTTCTCGGGATCTCGGATTTCGAGTCGACATATCAAGCGCTTTCATCGATTAAGATACTACTCTCACCGCTTGGATTAGGGTGGCTCTAAATGTTTAAGGGTAGGCTTATACCGAATCCTATAATGGAAGTAATCCTAAGTGGATTTTTAAACTCAGCCTGGGGCAACTTTCATAGGAGTACGATCGTTAGGCTTACAGTCTACGGTAACCATCTGGAGATCGGAATCGGGGAGGGAAACATGTATGAGTGGGAGCTGAATACTCTGAGAAGAACACGGATAGAACATGAGTGGATCGCTATCGAAGCCGAGAAGCTGAGGACTGTTCACATCGAAGGCATAAAGTATATTCCGGAGAAGAAGGTTTCAGGAATGCCGAGAGGGCTCGTTCCAACCTGGAGTAGTAGCGTATACGTCTTCGTCGACGATTATCTAGAGATGATATTTCCAGCTTATAGATGCTTTGATATAAACTTCGGTGAACGGCGAATACTCTCCATACTCAGCCCTAGAACACTTGTTAGAGATATCGCTGAAGCTGTTCACCCAGCTTTCCCGGAGGAGAAGTATCGTGGGAGAGTAAATAATGTGGAGGTGAAGGCTGATACACTTAACGACTTCCTCGAAAAGAGCTATGGGATAGGTATGCTTAGAAGAGGGGGTTCTGTGAAGGTGAGAGTAGAAGCTTTCCCGCTGCTCGGAGGAGAAGATATAAAAGTTATTTTAGAGTCGATAGGTAAAGCTTCCCGGAATATCAATAGACTAGCTTCCAGCGAGATTTAGACTTTTAGCCATATCATTTTCGGGTGTCTATACTGGGAAGCTTCTACTGATAGGGATTAGAGCTCTCGCTGGATGAATCGTGTAACGTGCTCAATCGGCAGGTGAGTAGAATCGAGGTTTAACATATCGAAACAGGGTGTAGGATAGGGTGGGAATAGAAGGTGGTAGTGATAGAGAGTAAGATTCGGCGAGTGATTGGAGAAGTTTACTGCTTTTCAGATTTTACCTAGCATAAATTGTATCTTTATGCTATTAATCAAACTTTAATCTATATTAAATGCTAGATTACCTTTTACATCTATAAGTGGATTAGGGTATTTCGAAAATCTTATCCTAGGTAATGGATTAAATTTATAATCGACTATGTCTAGATTCGTCGTTCACGAGCATAGAGCTAGAAGGGCTGGCTTACACTACGACCTAAGATTGGAGATGAATGGTGTTTTGAAGGATTGGGTTTTCAGGAAGCCTCCACCAGGGAATACCGGCGTTAAGAGGTTTGGTATAGCTCAGCCTGATCACGATCTTTCATGGCTGGATTTCGAAGGTGAAATAGAAGATGGATATGGAGCTGGCGTTATGAGTATATGGGATAGAGGCTCCTATAGGCTTATCAAGAGGACAGATGGATCGATGACGATAGAATTCTATGGAAGTAAGCTTAGAGGAAGGTATATGCTAGTAAAGTTTAGGGATGGATGGCTGCTTTTCAAGCTTAAAACCTAGCATAGCTTCCCTTCTAAGAATGCTGAGGATCCTTAAATGTATAGCTGAGATTAGCGGGGATCCGGTAAGATCGTATACAGAAGCTTTAGTCCAACCCATTATGATGGTAGAGGAGATTAAAGCAGGATACTATAATCAGATCATCCATCCTACTACCGTGAGAAAACAAGCTTCGTAAGATCTCCCTAGACATCTCTTCACCTTGGACATCGATCGATATATAGATGAAAGTAGTTGTAGGCTCCTCTTCGTGAAACATTTAAGGCTTATAGCTGTATCTTAGCTTCTAGGGGGTTAAATTGGCTGATAGACTCTGTAGATCCCTAGCTATATTTTCAGTTCTCATATTCCTTCTAGCGATCCTTCATGGATTGGTATGCCTGGAGGCTATGGATAATGGGTTCGTGGAATCCGGGCGTGTATATTCCGGTAGCCTCCCCCCAGAGGGATTTGCATCCTATAGGGTTAGGCTACCGGAGGCCGGCTCCCTCCTAGCAGTCTGTATAGAAGTTTCAGGAGCATTGTTTAAGCTTAACGTCTCCGGGCCTATCAATGAAGCCCTACGAATATAGTATACTATAGAGCACCATACCTATACTACGTTTTAGACGGAGGTGTAGGAGTGATAGAGGTTAGGAATCTAAGTTTAAACTCGATTCTAACCTATAGATTCTACGTAGATATAACTGCATCTCTACTCGATGGTCTACGATCGTTTAAATCCATACCTTTAGAGGGTGGAGTAGCATCGTTCGGTCTAAACCTTAGGAAGGGTGATAGAGTCGAGGTACACGCCTCTCCTAAGGGTATGTTGAACGTAAGCCTCGAAGTATATACACTCTACTACGAGCTAGCTAAGGGTAGTTTAAGCTATATGCTAGTCCTATACAAGTCCTCTAAAGGAGAAGCGTTAAGCTTCGAAGCAGATCTGGAGGGTACATACTACCTTCTCGTAAGATCAGAGGAGGGTGAAGGTATAGTTTCGGTGACTTGCAGTGTGGAAGGATCTATACTTGGTCAAAGCTGGTTCTGGATTACACCTTTACTCCTATCCATACCTATCACCCTAGTTTTCGCTTCTACGGTAGATCTTAAGAGGATGGGGAAGCTCCCACCTCATAAACGCTATACCTTGATGAGTATCTATGCATCGATTCCGACTATCGCCTCGCTGGCGGCGACGGTAGGAGCCTACACGTATAGAGTTTCCATCTACATCCCCCTACTCCAACTATCTACGATCCTATACGGGTTGACCGGTGCCCTCAGATTATATGGAGCTATACTCGATAGGATGGAGGAGACGGCTGTATGCCAGTATTGCGGTAAGGTAGTTGAGGTTAGGGTGAATCTATGCTGCGGGGTAAGAGTTAAGCCTATAACATTATCCTGGTATCTTACAGCTCCATCCACAGCTCTCCTACTATTCCTAGTAGGGTTAAGCTTAAAAGTATCGGGTTTAGAATACGATCTACTACTCCTAACAGCATCCGGAGGAGCGGCTGGAAGCCTTCTATCCTGGTATCTTAATAGGAAACTGGATAAGTGGGGGGCGTTGAAGCATCTGGGTATAGGGTTAACGTTCTCAGCTCTATCCCCGATCATAGTCCTAACCCTCATAGGGATACTCGGACCAGTTTTACGATCGGTAGAGCTATGGAGAGGTGCAAGCTATGCTAGGATTAGGATAGCACCGCCAGCCCTACCTATAACGTTCTACATATTCTTCAGCCTACTAGCAGCTATAGCTATGATATACTTTACGATCGAAGCTAGAGCTATCGCTAGAAGTGGATGGAATCGATCGTCGACTACCCAACATTGAAATTACTCTATAAAGCATAGATCCATTTCTCCTCTACGTAGCTTTCTCGAAGGATGTAGATGTTAGCTCTCCCCCTACTAAGGGCTATCATTCCCTCAACCAGATCTAAGTTTATATCTACTGGGCTTCTCTCGATAAAGTTACCTGATATGTCTAGGTTTAAATCCCTAGTTGTAATCCTCCCTGTATTAATCGTTCTAAGCTTCTCGTCCAGTCTATACTTCTACGGTCAATATATAGCCCTCCTAGAGAGATACGATGAGCTTACCAAATCCTATAATAAGCTTGAGGGAGGCTATAGAAGCCTTCAAGCAGAGTATACCCTTCTTACGGCTAACTATACATCGCTTCAGAACAGTTATAGAATGCTTAACGAAAGCTATAGAAGCTTACTCCGTAAATATGCGGAGTTAGAAGGAACATACCGAGATCTAGAAGATAGCTATACGCACCTTAAAGATGCGTATATAGCTATGCAGGGTGAGTATCAAAGTTTAGTGAAGAGCTATGAGGATTGGAGGAGGTATGCCATTTCATACATATCCTTCGAAGACTCCGTAAGCAGGGTTCTCAGCAGTAGTGAGATATCTAATCTAATCCTCATAGTGAGGATGATAGTATCGTATCCCAACGATCCCTGGCGTAGCATGAAGGAACTCTACGATTACGTTAGGAGTAATATAAAGTATGCTTACGATCCGCCGATACCCTATCCTCCGCCGATAGATAGCCTCGAGCAAGCTACATACATAAAGGAAGCTTTCTATGAAGTCATTCTAGCTCCTAGCGAAACTCTAACTTTAAAGCAGGGGGATTGCGAGGATCAAGCTATACTACTATACGCATTGATAAGATGCTATCAACACTACATCTATGGCGAAGAATATG
>Ga0272445_1000224_pt1 | contig 55402 bp, 62 predicted proteins | sample YNPCB0031_FD_194404 | JGI IMG/M metagenome (GOLD analysis project Ga0272445, IMG submission 194404) | Hot spring sediment microbial communities from Yellowstone National Park, WY, United States - YNP-CB-003-1 | ecosystem: Environmental > Aquatic > Thermal springs > Hot (42-90C) > Sediment... | reverse complement strand
TTGGGGTAAGTTGTGATGAACCTATACAAAAAGTTAATTATATTATTTATAAAAGTGATTTCTCAATTAAGAGTGATCTTGAAAATTCTTTACAAACTATTTGTGATTTTAAAGTCCTGTCAAGGACTGAAACTATTTTGTATGTAAACATTTCTAATTGTAATACTACCAAGATAGATATAGGCATTGACAACCTAACCAGTTTAACGCTAGATGAGTTAAATGCTTACACACAGATTTCTTTGATTTACAGCCTAAAAGAATTAGGTTCTTATCTTAAGAATATTTTTGAACAAGAAGCTTCGACTGGATGTGACGTCTACAAGAAGCTTTCCTTCGATTCATATATTCCAATTTTTGTAGGTGTGGCAGGAGTGGCTTATGCGTTTCATTCAGGACTTATAAGTATTTGTATGTTTAACACCAACTTCACAGAATACGAAAAGAGAGAATGCTTAATAGATTTGTTGAATGCTGAGAAAGCTGTGGTAGACCAGTACTCAAGTTTAGATTATACAGGCGATGTTAATAAATGTGTTTCAGCAAGTGGAGCATCTAGTACTGTATGCCAAAAGATGATCGACTACAGAAAGAAACTTGCAGAATCGATCAAAAAAGGAAGTATGAATTACAATCAAAAATATTTTGCATTTTTGACATTACTCTATCAAAATACTTATTTGGGCGGTGGAGAGATTGATAACAAACCAATGGATGATATCATCAATAACTTAAATAATCCCAAGTATAAATCAAGGTTCATTCAATTTCAATGAGAGGAAAATATAACTTTTGTTAAGGTCTAGATTTTTCTATTTCAGAATCTTTAACAATTTATCTGCTGGTAATGTGTTGATTACATCCTTGGCAGTAGCCCAGCCCCGACGAGCTTGAGCAATTCCAAACTCTAGAAAGTGTAAGTGAACCTTACTGTGAGCATCAGAGCTAATGCCAAGCTTAGCACCTATTTCAACAGCAAGCTTTATGTGCTCATCTTTCAAGTCAAGCCTGTCAGGATAAGCATCTATGTCAAGAACAACATTGTTCTCTTTCGCAACTTCTATTATTTTCTGTATGTCAACAGGATAAGGCTCCCTTTTCTGTATTTGTCTTCCTGTTGGATGGCACAAGTAATCGACATGTTCGTTTTGTATGGCTTTTATTATCCTTTTTGTCATCTCTTCCTTGCTCATGTTAAAGTGAGAATGAACACCAACAGCAACAAAGTCTAGCTGCTTAAGCACGCTATCAGGCAAGTCTATTCTCCCATCTTTCAGTATGTTTGCCTCTATACCTTTAAGAATCCTTATCCCTTTCAATTCTTCGTTCAGCTTGTCTATTTCTTTTCCCTGCTCTTCTATCGCTTTTTCGTCAAGACCTCCTGTCATTGCCAAAGACTTAGCATGGTCTGATATAACTATATACTCTAATCCAAGCTTTTTAGCCTCTTCTGCCATTTCTCTTATCGTATTTGCTCCATCAGTCCAGTTTGAGTGAACTTGTAAATCACCACGAAGATCCTTATAGTCTACGAGCTTTGGTAGATTGCCCTTTAAAGCTGCTTCTATTTCACCAGTATTTTCTCTGAGCTCAGGGGGAATCCATGGCATTCCAAGCTTTTCGTATATTTCTTCTTCTGTCCTACCAGCTATCTGCTTTCCGTTCTTGTCAAAAAGTCCGTACTCGCTAAGCTTCCACCCTTTTTCCATTGCAATCCTTCTTAAGACTATGTTATGATCCTTGCTACCTGTGAAATATTGCAAAGCAGCACCAAAGCTTTCTTCTGGAACAACTCTTAAGTCTGCGTCCATTCCATTGTTAAGTTTAACTGAAGACTTTGTTTCTCCTTTTCCCATCACATCTACTACTTCAGGCATGGAAACAAAGAAGTCCATAACTTTTTGTGGATTGTCAGAAATTACTAAAAAGTCTACATCTCCAATAGTCTCTTTCATCCTTCTTACAGAGCCAGCAACAACTACACGCTTAACTTCTGGTAAAGACTTAAGCCTATTCTCGATTTCTCTTATCAAGGGTAAAGTAAAGCCAAGGATAAATCTTCCTTTACTTTTCCTTGCAAATTCTATTCCCTTCAGGATCTTCTGTTCAGTCCTTTCTTTAAATCCTGGAAGCTTGCATATTTTATGCTGACGAGCAGCCTTTTCTAAATCGTCTATATTCCTTATTCTCAATTTTTCCCAAAGTACCTTTATTTTCTTAGGACCTAGACCTTCGATGCCACGTAAGCTCTCAAGATCTACAGGCACTTTTGCCTTTAATTCCTCGTAATACTTTAGTTTACCAGTCTCTAAAAGTTCTGCAATTTTTTCGGCTATACTTTCTCCAACACCTGGAATTTCCATTAAGGCCTTCTTCCCGCCACGCTTATAGATTTCTTCTACTGGCTCAGTTAAAGCTTCAATTGCCTTAGCCGCTCTTTCGTAAGCACGAGGTTTGAATTGAACATCTTCCATTTCTAGATAAATAGCTATTTCACTAAGGATTTTCGCTATTTCAAAATTCTTCATAAGTAATTGTTGGCAAGATGTAAAAAAGTTTTTTACTAGCTTTAAAGTTAAACTTAAATCCTTAACTTCATTTTTTAATTTTATGTCTGAAATAATCAAAGATGGAAGAAGAAGTGGAGAAAAATATGGAATAATTTATAGAGCTGATGAAAAGGCTGTGCTCTTCCCTTTTGAATTGAGCGAAGAAGAATGGAAATTGCTTGAAGAAGAATTGAAGAAGTTTTACCCTGTTGAAAAGGATTTTATAGGATTAAAGGTTTCTTCTTTTAAATCAAAAGTTTACTTTGTGCATAGAAGGTATAATTTTGAGAAGAGAATTTCTATAGAAGGCCTTTATCACGGCTGTCTTATAGATGAGCTAAAGGAAATTGTCAATACAGCAATCTCACAAACAATAATAGGAAGGAAGCTTCTCTCCTATTGGGCAAATGAATGTGGCGAAAAAGAAGCAGAGAAAAGAATTAAAGAAATAACAAGGGCTAGAACTTTATATCTTTAAATATATCTGGCTTATCACTTGCTATTCCATCAACACCCTTTTTAATGAGCTCTTTTGCTCTTTCTGGGTCGTTAACAGTCCAAACTATCACTTTAAGACCATTTTCATGAGCTTTTTGAATGTTTGCTGTATGAGTAAAAGCGTGCAAAGGAAGTAAATAGTTTGCTTTAAGCTCTAGAGCAGCTTTTATCGGATTTTTATGCTTAACATAAATCAGACCAGTTTCAACTTTTTTGTTTAGCTCTCTTACTTTTTTCAGGGCTTCTTCCAAGAAGGAAACTATTATCACATTATCTTCCAAACCCTTTTCCTTCACAAGATCCAAGACTTCTTTTTCTATTCCAACTTCTTTTAGCTCTATAAGGATCTTCACTTTCTTGTCTATAAAATCTAAGGCTTCTTCCAAAGTTGGAACTTTTTCTCCTTTCTCTGTTTCCAGAGCTTTTATTTCTTTTAGGGTTAGTTCGCTTACTAAACCTTTACCGTTTGTTGTCCTGCTTACGTCAGCATCGTGCATTACAATAAGCTTTCCATCTTTTGTCTTTCTAACATCAAGCTCAACCGCATCTACTCCAAGCTCTATTGCTTTCTTAAAGCTTCTTAGCGTGTTTTCTGGTTCGTAAGCTTTTGCTCCTCTATGGCCTATCTTAAGCATGCTTCTTAACTCCAGCCTTTGGGCATAATTCTTTCAAGAAGCATTTTGAGCAAGCTGGGACTGGCCCGCATAGAGCACGACCATGTGCTTTTATTCTGTAAGCTATAGTTTTCCATTCTTCTTTTGGGATTATTTTCATCAGATCTTGTTCTATTTCGTCAGGATCTTTGCTTTTAGTCCATCCTAATCGATAAGAAACTCTTATCACATGAACGTCTACAGGAATTCCTTCTACAATGCCAAAAGCATTAATTAGTATGCTATTTGCTGTTTTTCTTCCTATTCCGGGTATAGAAGTTAGTTCTTTCATAGTTCTAGGTATTTCTCCGTTAAATTTCTCTAGTATGACTTGACATGCTTTTTTAATCCTTGCTGCTTTTAGTGCTGGAAAGCTTATTGGTTTTATTAATTCTGTTAACTCTTTCAAGTCTGCTTTTGCATAATCCTCTATAGTTTTATACCTAGCAAAGATTTTTGGGGTTGTTGCATTAACTACTTCATCTCTTACTTGTGGGGAAAGCATTGCAGCAACTAAAAGTTCTGTAGGATTGGAGAAATTCAAGTAGTACTTTGCATTAGGATAGTGTTCCTTTAGCAGTGCTATTATTTTTAGCACTTTTTCTCTTTCCATAAAATCAGACTAATAAAAACTTTAGTAGGAGTTCAATTATTATTAAGCCGACTATTAAGTAAATTACCCATTCAGGTTTCAATTTTATCTTCTCTTCTTCCTCTTCAGGAAATCTAACTAATCCACCAAAACCAGATGGTAAGTAGATTTTGTCTTTTTTAGCCATGTATATTAATTGAAGTAACTTAAATAAATTTTTTAGAAAATGAACTTTTCCTCTAAGATTCTTGCAGAACCGCCACGATTATGTATTAAAAGAGCTATGTAGATGAGATTGTTTAGATTTTCTGATCTCCACAAGGATTGATGACCATCTCAGCATTCATTTTTCTCAACCTCTTAAAAACTCTTAGCCTTAAAGCATTCAAATCCCTTGGTATGTCAAATGAAAGGAGAAACATGAGAGAAATACGTATTTCTCTTATATTTAAGCTTTTTGTTAGTTTACTTCCGGTCAGTTTTGAGAAAAATAAAAGGCTGGCATGCTGGGAATAGCCCGTCTTCTGTTTTTAGACGGCATTCGTCTAAGCGCTTTCAGCTTGCACCCCATCAGACAGGCCAGTCCGTTTCATCCTCTTTAGTTGCACTCACACAAGCTCATCGTTTAAAGCAACTAAAGAGGTGTCGTTTCTGATACTGGCCTACCCTTCTCAGGGTTTTTGTCTTAAGGTGGACGGAACTTCCTCACCCCTGTTTGGACACAAGGGCGAAGCCGTCTCCCCAGCTTGCCAGCCAAATTATTTTTATTATTCTGGTTTATAAAGTTTTTGGACGGAAGTTATAAAAACCCTCTAGTTCAAGTTAATTACGTGGGAGAGAAAAGTTTTTGTCCAGTATGTAAAAGTCCACGCCTGATTCATGATTACGAAAGACATGAAATAATATGCGAGAACTGCGGCCTTGTAGTTGAAGAAAGAATAATTGATAGAGGGCCTGAATGGAGGGTCTTTGACGAAGAAGAAAGAGAAGAGAGGTCAAGAGTCGGTCCTCCACTAACTTATTCCGTTCACGATGAAGGAATTTCGAGTGATATAGATGAGAGTAATTACGACGCTTACGGAAAACCTCTTTCGCTAGAAACAAAACTCGAATTCAACAGATTAAGAAGATTGCATCGTCGCACAAGAGCTGAGGGTATAGAGAAAAGCTTAGCATTAGCCTTAGCTTATATCTCACGTCTATGCAACCATCTTGCTTTACCCAAATCTGTAGAAGAAACTGCCTCACTGATTTATAGAAAGACATTGAACCAACAAATTATGAGAGGGAGACCAAGAGATAGATTAGCAGCTGGTTGCGTATATCTTGCTTGTAGGCAATGTAAAATTCCTAGAACATTGAAAGAAATAGAAAACGTTTCTAATGTTCCAAGAGCACAAATAGGCAGGAGTTATAGACTGCTTCTTAAAAGCTTAAATTATCAATCATCACCGGCTCAAAAGCCAGAAGATTACGTACCAAAAATGTTGGATAGCTTAGGGCTAGGTGGAGAAACTAGTAAAATTGCTTATCAAATTTTAAAAATTGCTAGAGAGTTGAAACTTACAAGCGGTAAATCGCCTATAGCACAAGCAGCTGCTGCATGCTATATTGCTTCTACATTAACAGGAGAAAGAAGAACAGAAGCACAAATAGGTCATTTAGTAAACATTACAGAAGTTACAATAAGGAATAGGTATAGAGAATTTATGAAAAATTTAATGTTCGAGGTATACCTTTAAAAGCTTAAAAAGCTTAAATTTCATTTAGTTTTTATGACTGAAGAAACAGTAGTAAAAATAAAGATACCTAAGATAAACCTTTGGATGGTAGCCACTGCAATACTTGCTATTGCTTTAATAATAATTTTAGCAACTGGTTTCAGCTTGACCGGAAAGGTTGCTCTAGTAAGTTCTAACGCACTAACTCCTAAAGAAGCAGCTGAAAAGGCTGTAAAATGGATTAAAAATTATTTTGAGTCTGGAGGAAGAGAAGTTCAAGTAGAACTCATAAATGCTACAGATACAGGTATTGGTGTTTATCAGTTTACTGTGAAACTTTCGAGTAGTTCTGGTTCGACCGAAGAAACTTATTACGTTTCTATGGATGGTAGTTTGTTCTTCCCTCAAGGTATTTCTACTCGCATAACTGCTACTCAAACTACTCAACCTCAAGCGCAAAATGTTCCAAAAGCTGATAGACCAAACGTAAAGCTTTTTGTCATGTCCTATTGCCCATATGGCTTGCAAGCAGAAAAAGCAATTCTACCTGTAATTAAGCTTCTAGGCAATAAGGCTGATATAACAATACATTTTGTAGATTATGCGATGCATGGAGAAAAAGAAGTGTATGAAAACTTGAGACAATATTGCATTCAGAAAGAACAAAGGAGTAACTTCTACAATTATTTGCTTTGCTTTGTTCAATCCGGTGATTATTCCAAATGTGTAAAAGAGGCGAATGTAGACGAAAATAAGCTAAATGCTTGTATGAATGCTACAGATGAAGCATTTAACATAACCAAATCTTTGCAAGATAAATCTACATGGGTAAGTGGTTATTATCCACCTTTCCCAATAGAAACAGACTTAAACAAGCTTTATGGTGTAAGAGGTTCACCTACAATAGTAATAAACGATGTTGTAGTCTATCTTTCACGCTCTCCAGAAGCATTCAAACAAGCAATATGTAATGCCTTTAACAACCCACCAGCTGAATGCAACACTACGCTTTCAACTCAACAAGCCTCACCAGGAATAGGTCCGCTTAACAGCACTTCTAGCTCTTCTTCAGGATCTTGTGGATAATCTTTAACTTCAAGCAACAGCCCTTTTCTCTTAACTTTACTTTCTTCTCAAATCTGTTACAAACAATACAGAAACAAGTATACGCTTATTCAGAATCCAACTACATTTGGCCTAGCTGCTTGGAATCTTTTAATAGCTTTTCTTCATTCGCTTATAGCTTGTACCGGACATGAAGCTATAGCTTCCTTAACACACTTAGCCTTGCTCTTAGGATCTTTTACCGTTGATTTTCCATTCTTTCCTAACTCAAAAACTTCTGGACATATTGAAGTACATAAGCCACAACCTATGCATTTGCTTTGATCAACCTTTACCATACAATCCCTCCTTTTCTCCTTCTTCAAAAACTTTTTTGTTTAGGTCGAAAAGCTTTTCTGGTAAAACCTTTCTCATCCCTTCCAAAATAAATTCCTTTTCTATGGGTATTAACTTTTTTGCAGAACAGAATCCCAGCAAGTAAATGTTTGAAGCAACAAAGCTTCCAGTAAGCTTTTTAACTGCCTCAGAGGCATTTACAGCAAAAACTTTTTCTCCAAATGCTCTTAACATCTTTTGAATTCTTTTTAAGCTTGGATAAGGCTCTTTACAAACCTGAACAGAAAGGGGGAAGATCCTTTTTGTATCTATGACAAAAATTGTTCCATTTTCTTTTGAACCGTAATAGCATGCTCTTACTGCTTCCAAAGGCTCCAAACCAATTATTAGATTTGCCTCCCCTTCCATTATAACAGAAGAATAAATCTTTTCACCAAACCTTACATGGCAAGGAACTGAGCCATATCTTTGAGCTAAACCATGCAACTCAGAAGTTTTCACATCATAACCTTTAAGGAAAGCTGCTTGAGCTAGAACATAAGCTAGAGTAATAGAACCTTGACCACCTATTCCAGCAATGACCACATTAAACTCTTTCATCCTTTCACCTTTATCGCTTCCGGACAAATTTGGGCACATACACCACAACCAGTGCATAAGTCTTCGTCTATAAAAATTATACCATCTTCTTCTACAATGGCAGGGCATCCAAAGCTTAGCAGTTTTTGCCTGCATTCCTTACTTAACTTTTCCTTCTCTATTTCAAACTTATGAATCTTCATCCCTTCTTTCTTCATCCTTCTTATAGTCATTAGTCTACATTCTCTTCTTGCTATTATAACAGAAAGCTTGCCACTTGCCAAAAACTCTTTTATAGTTTCTTCCATTTCTCTTATGTTATAAGGATCTACTATCTTTACATTTTCAACACCACATGCCTTAACCAAATCTAAAAGAGATACTGGCTTTGTAGGTTCTCCTAAACCATTCAAGCCAACACCTGGATGGGGTTGATGACCAGTCATTGCAGTTGTTCTGTTGTCAAGAATTATAATGAGTGAATTGGACTTGTTGAAGACCATGTTTATTAAAGCTGGAATTCCTGCATGAAAGAAAGTTGAATCTCCGATAAAAGCTATTACTTTCTGATTCGTTACTTTGGATATACCATGGGCTAAACCTTCCGATGCCCCCATTGCCAAAACAAAATCTAATGTTTCAAGAGGCGGATGAACCCCAAGCATGTAACATCCTATGTCACCAGCAAAAACTGCTTTTGGTTCAGCAAGCTTAGCAGCATAAAATGTTGCTCTATGAGGGCAGCCAGGACACATCAAAGGAAATCTCCTTGCTATCTTTATTTTTTCATACTTTTTCCTATGACTTGAAAAATCAAACTTAGGCTTCTTTTTAGCAAGCTTGCTTACGGCTTGTAGGACAGCTTCTTCAGTCATTTCACCTGCAATTGGCAATAAATTCTTGCCAAGGATCTTTAGATCAGGATTAATCCTTCCTGCTAATTTACATACAGATTCTTCCAAGTAAGGCTCCAATTCTTCTACAACTAGAACAGATTCCAAACTTTTCAAGAAATTTTCTATAATTTTTTCAGGTAGAGGAAAGGTTAAGCCAAGCTTAAGAACAGGTAATTCTATGCCCAAATCTTCCAAAGCTTCAAGTACATAGCCGTAGGATACACCTGAAGTTATTATTCCTTTGTTCCCTTTAGCTTGTAAAAGTTTGGAAAGCCTTTTTCCATATTCTTTTGCTATTTCTTCTAGTTTTGAGTGAAGATCCTTATGCGTATTAATTATCTCAGGTGGAAAATCTTTCCATTTTATATCCTTAACAAACTTTCCAGTTTTCTCACTTTTCACAATTTTTCCTAAACTAACAACTCCAGTTTCATGACTAACTCTAGTGCTAAGCCTAATTAAAACTGGAATTTCAAACTTCTCTGAAATCTCAAAGGCAATTTTAGTAAAATCTTTACATTCTTGAGCATCAGAAGGCTCGAGCATAGGCAAGTGAGCAAGCTTAGCATAGTAACGTGAATCTTGTTCGCTTTGAGCAGAACTCCAACAACTTGGATCGTCTGAAACTACTACTACCATTCCAGCTTTTACTCCCACATAAGCTAAGGGAAAGAGGCTGTCGCTTGCAACATTCAAGCCAAAGCTTTTGAAAGCTACTAAAGAACGGACACCAGAAAGTGCGGCGCCTGCTGCTGCTTCTAAAGCAACCTTTTCGTTCGTACTATATTCAAAATTTATACCTAGCTGCTTAGCTATAGAAGCAAAAGTGTCTCCTATCTCTGAAGCAGGTGTTCCAGGATAAGTAGAGGCAAAGCCTACACCAGCTTCTAAAGCGCCACGGACTATTGCTTCATTTCCAAGCAAAAGTTCTTTTTCTTGCTCAGACAAAATTCTTTCTACCATTTAATCTTTATTTGGTTTTTCTTTTAATTATTGACTTTCTTCAAAGCACAAAAAAATTTATTTAGTCACTTGGAAATGATAAATAGGAATGTCGTCAGAACAGGAAAGGAAAATAGAGCTCCATCTTCATCCTTACGTAAAAGAGTTTTCCTGTCCTTTCAAATTTACTGTAGACTACTGGAGAAATAAAATATCAGAAAGTTCTAATCTTTCTTTCAAGGGAAAAGTTCATAACTAATGGAAATGAAACTGATGTCAAATATTACTACAATTGTCTCCTTGCCGAATCTTGCAACGAAAATAGACGCACTTGGAGAAAAAGTAAGCTAATGTACGAACTTAAAGAGAAACCTGAGTGAAATTTTTAACATTAAAAACATAAATTAACTTTATGCCTGAAAAGTGGGTTGTAAAAAGGGGTAAAGTCTTCTGGCCTTCTGAAGAGATGAAGGAAAGAGCTTGGATAAGTGATGAAAAAATATATGAACGGGCTGAAAGGAATCCTGTCAAGTTTTGGTCTAAGCTTGCAGCAGAAGGTATAATTTGGTTTAAAAAATGGAAAACTGCTTATGTTTCTAAGCCACCATACTTCAAATGGTTTGTAGGTGGAAAATTGAACGCTTCTTACAATTGCTTGGATAGGCATGTAGAAACTTGGAGAAGGAATAAGGTTGCAATTATCTGGGAACCTGAACCTTTGGAAGAAAAGGAAAGGGTCTTCACTTATTCCCAGCTTTATAAGGAAGTGAACAAGTTTGCAAATGTATTGAAAGATTTAGGTGTAAAAAAAGGTGATAGAGTTACAATTTACTTGCCAATGATACCAGAAGTTCATATAGCAATGCTTGCTTGCACAAGAATAGGTGCTATTCATTCAGTAGTTTTTTCTGCCTTTAGCTCAGAAGCTTTGAAGGCAAGGATAACAGATGCTGAGGCTAAGGTACTGATAACTGCTGATGGATACTACAGAAGAGGACAAGTAGTAAATCTAAAGGCGAGTGCTGATGAAGCAGCGAAAGGAACAAGTATAGAAAAAGTTGTTGTAGTAAAAAGGGCTGGTAATGAAGTGAACATGCAAGAAGGAAGAGACTTTTGGTGGCACGAACTGATGAAAAAAGCTAAAAGCTACTGCAAGCCTGAAGTAATGGATGCAGAGGATCTTATGTTTATTCTTTATACTTCAGGATCGACTGGAAAACCAAAAGGTGTTTGTCACTCAACAGGAGGTTATCTAACTCAAGCATATTGGACTGCTAAATGGGATTTTGACCTGCACGATGAAGATATATTTTGGTGTACTTCTGACATAGGATGGATTACAGGACATTCTTATGCCTGCTATGGACCTTTGCTTAATGGGGCTACTATGCTTATATATGAAGGGGCTCCTGACTGGCCTAACCCTGATAGATGGTGGGAAATAATAGAAAAATATGGAGTAACGATTTTCTATACTGCTCCTACTGCAATAAGAATGTTTATAGCTTTTGGCGATGAGTGGATAAAGAAACACGATTTAAGTAGTTTAAGACTTTTAGCAAGTGTTGGTGAACCAATAGATGAAGATGCATGGATGTGGTATTTTAACGTAATTGGTGGTGGTAGATGTCCTTTGATAGATACTTGGTGGCAAACTGAAACTGGTGGTACACTAATAAATTCTTTGCCAGGAATAGGTCCTTTTGTTCCTACTTTTGCTTGCAGAAGCTTTCCTGGAACTAGGCATGCTGTTTTAGATGAAAAGGGTAAGCCTGTAAAGCCTATGGAAAAAGGATCTTTGGTTCAGCTTCCGCCCTTTGCACCTGGAATGTTAAGAGGAATATGGAAAAATCCCGAAAAGTATTTGGAAACTTACTGGAGCAAGTTTGGTATAAAAATATATTATACTTCTGATGCAGCTATTGTTGATAAGCATGGATGGATAAGAATTGTTGGCAGGGAAGATGATGTAATAAAAGTGGCTGGCCATAGAATTGCTACAGGCGAAATAGAAAATGCTTTAAACTTGCATGAAAAGGTTACTGAATCAGCAGTCATAGGAATGCCTCATAAGATAAAAGGTGAAGTTCCTCTAGCTTTTGTTATTTTAAAAGTCGGTGAACAACCTTCAAAGCAACTTGAAGAAGAGCTTGTACAGCAAGTAAGGAAGATTATAGGACCAATAGCAAAACCGGAAAAAATACTTTTTGTAGAAGATTTGCCTAAAACAAGGTCAGGAAAAATAATGAGGAGAATTTTGAGAAGCTTGCTCACAGATCAGCCAATTGGAGATGTTTCAACTCTTGCAAATCCTGAATGTGTAGAAAAAATTAAGAAAGTAATAGCTGAATTTAAACAGTCTCAACCTGCCTAGAATTTAATTCTTCAAAAGCTTTTTTGATATCACCCAAACTTTTAAAATAAGTTAGATGGCTTTTGCACTTACAATCAGAAGATCCAAACTTTTCTACAGGCTTACCAAACTTTTGAATAATTTCGTTTACTTCGCATTCTATTCTTTTTTCTGTCTGCCTTGTTATTACCATTTCTACTTCTGCATTTGGCGAAGCAAGCAAGTAATCAATATGCCACCTCAATTTCTTTTTAGAACTCAAATGTCTTGCTACTCTTGCTTGAAGGTTGTTTAAAGCTGAACCTACATATACATAAAATCCCTTGGGAAAAGCTATTTTTCCAAGCTTACCAATTTTAATTTTCGAATTTTTCTTCAGGTTTATTAAGAGAAGGTATACTCCTTTTACAACCATCTTCTCGATAATATTTTACCTGAGGTATATTATTATATGCTAGACTACATCCAAAAATACTTCATCGAGCCTATTTTTCTGCAAAGCGGCTATAATCCGATCAACACAACATTTTATTCAGCAATCTTTGTTCTTTGCTTGTATGCAGCAATAAAATTTTTTGAAAAAAGTAAAATAAAGCTGGATAAAAAGGTTTGGTTTGATTTGTTGCCTTTTGTGTTTTTAGGAGGAATTTGGAGAACTCTTTTCGACCTAGGTTTTTTCAATTTTTTAGGAATAGCTAAATTCTTCTTTGTATCGCCGCTGATTTATTTTTCAGTCTTCCTTACCATCTTAGTTTGTGCATCAGTTAGCCGAATATACCCAAACTTTCTCAAGTATTCTGGTCTTTTTCTAGCAGGATTCTTCGGATCGATAACTCTAACTTTTGGAAAAAATCTGCAGCTTTTCCTAACAGCTTTATTCTTCTCTGCTTTCGTCTTTATTGCTCTTTTAACCATTCTAAGAGGAATTAAGCTTAAGAAAATTGGTAAAAGTATAAATTCTCATGTAATCTTTGGCCATATTCTAGATGCTTGTTCAGCAATAGTAGCAGTTAAACTGGCGAATTTTAAAGAGGCGCAAATACTTTCTTCTAAGATCATTCTTGCATCACCATTCCTCTTCATTCTTTTAAAAGCTTTACTACCAGTTTTACTTCTTTACTACATAGACAAGAAAACATACGGAAACACAAAATTCGTTCTAAAGTTTGCAATTCTTGTTTTAGGTCTGCCTCAAGGAGTACACAATTCCCTATTTTTACTTAGCTCGTAAACAATTTTATTTTTATAAACCATTAATTATTCTGTTTAGGCGGTTAAAATGAAAAAAGTAATCTTAGTAACTACCAAAACATGTCCTTTCTGTCCTTTAGCTAAGATTTTATGGAAAGAATTGCAAAAAGATTATAAGTTTGAGTTTGAAGAAGTTGATGCTATGTCACCAGAAGGAGAAAAACTTGTTGAAGAATTTGGTATAGCATCTGTTCCCACAACAATAATAGAGGAAGAAAACGGTAGAAGAGAGGTTGCCTTCATAGGTGTTCCAAGTAAAGAAGAAGCTATAAGAAAAATAAAAGGTGAATGAATGGATTACGATTTAATAATTGTTGGTGGTGGGCCAGCAGGCTTAACTGCAGCAATCTATGCTGGTAGAAGAAATCTCAAGACACTTTTGATAACAATTACAATAGGCGGGCAAGTCTTGGAAGCCGAAAAGATAGAAAACTATCCAGGCTTTTTGGGAATTAAAGGTCTAAAGCTTATGCAAAGATTCCAAAAGCAAGCAATAAAATCTGGTGTTGAAATTGTTCTAGACGAGGTTAAAGAAATAAAAGAAATAGAAGGCGGCTACACAGTTAAAACTAATACAAAAGAATATAGTGCAAAAGCTATAATCCTTGCATTTGGAAGAACACCAAGAAGCTTGAATGTACCAGGAGAAGAAAAGTTCAGAGAAAAGGGTGTTAGCTATTGTGCTACTTGCGACATGCCTCTTTTCAAAAATAAAACAATAGCTGTTGTTGGAGGTGGAAATGCTGCTTTAGAAGCAGCACTTTACGGAAGCAAAATTGCAAAAAAGGTTTACTTGATTCATAGAAGAGACGAATTCAGAGGATTCGAGTCTTTTGTAGAAAAAGTAAAAAGAAAAGAAAATGTAGAGCTTGTTTTAAGCAGTGTTGTAACTGAGATAAAAGGGGAAGATTCCGTAAGAGCAATAGTTGTTCAAGACTTGAAAACAAATCAGCTTAAAGAATTGCAAGTTGATGGAGTTTTTATAGAGATAGGTTCAGAAGTAAAGACTGATTTAATAAAAAACTTGGTAAAGCTGGATGAAAACAATCAAGTAGTTATTACAAATAACTGTGAAACTTTTTACCCTGATAGAAATGAAATTAGGCCTGGAATTTTTGCAGCTGGCGATATAACTAGCACACCTTTCAAACAAATTGTAACTGCGGCTGGTGAAGGCTGTAAAGCAGCTTTACAAGCTTACAATTATTTGCATGGAATAAAGGGAGTTCCTTTTACTGGAGAGTGGAAGCACTAGTATGATAGAAAATTTTGCTGACGAGTTTGGTCCAGAGAAGATAATAGAAGTTTATGATCCAAGAGTAAAGCTTAAAGGATTCGTAGTAATAGATTCAACAGCAAGAGGACCAGGAAAAGGTGGAATAAGGATGACTCCTGATGTAACAGTAGAAGAAGTTTTCAGGCTTGCAAGGGTAATGACTTGGAAGACTGCTTTAGCTGACTTACCTTTTGGTGGAGCAAAATCTGGAATAGTTTTTGACCCTAAAAAACATTCGTTAGAAGAAAAGAGGAAGATTATGATTGCTTTTGGTCGTGCTCTCAGGCATATTGCACCAAGGCTTTACATAGCAGCTCCTGATGTTAATACTGGTGAAAATGAAATGAGGTGGTTTGTAGAGGGGAATGGTTCTTTAAAATCTTGCACTGGAAAGCCATTGGATTTGGGTGGATTACCTCATGAGCTTGGTTCAACAGGATTTGGAGTTTATTTAGCTACTGTTGAAGCTGTTAAGTTTCTCAAGATGGACATAAAGGATTTGAAAATTGCTGTAGAAGGATTTGGTAACGTTGGTAGCTTTACTACAAAATTTCTTTCAGAAGCTGGAGCAAAGATAGTTGCTGTAAGCGATAGCAAAGGTGTATTATATGATGAAAATGGAGTAGACATTCAAAAACTCTTGGAAGTTAAAAAGTTTACAGGATCTGTGGTAAACTATCAAGGGGGAAAAGTAATTTCTCATGAAGAAATTTTTAAACTTCCTGTAGATGTGCTCATTCCTGCTGCCATGTCAGATGTAATCAATGAGAAGAACGTAAACGAAATAAAAGCTAAGCTTATAGTTGAGGCTGCCAACATTCCAATGAAACCTGAAATCGAAGAAGTGCTACATAGAAAAGGTATTCTAGTAGTTCCTGATTTTGTTGCTAATGCTGGTGGCGTTATTTCTTCTTATGCAGAATACAGGGGTTATGATAAAGATAGAGCTTTCAAACTTATAGAAAGAAAAATAGTTAAAAATACTAGGCTTGTGCTGAAAAGAGCTAAGAAAGATAATGTAAAACCAAGAGATGCTGCTGAGAGAATTGCAAAAGAAAGAGTCTTGAAAGCAATGAATAAAATTTAATAAGTTTAAATACAAATGAAAAAGTATGGAGAAAGCTGCTATAAGTTCTGTTCTTGAGAAAGGCAAGCTAAAGAGACTACTTCTAAGAAAAGGTTTCATAGCTTCAAACTACAAGCCTGATTTTGTTTTGTGTTATGGTGGTGATGGGACTGTTTTGTACGCAGAAAGAACATTTCCAGGAGTACCAAAACTTATAGTAAAAACTACTAGAATAGTTCGAAAATACGATTATAAACCGACACAACTAGAAAAGCTGTTAGAAAAAGTTAAAAGGAATGAACTAAGAATAGTAAAAGAACCAAAACTTTCTGTATGCTTTAACAAAAAGGTATTAAATGCTCTTAACGAAGTTCAAGTTCGTGCTTGTAATCCTGTTAGAGCTTTAAGATTTTCAGTCTCTGCTGGAAGAAAGAGATTCAGAAAACTAGTGGGGGATGGAGTAATAATTTCTACACCATTTGGATCTACTGGCTACTACTCTTCTGTTGGTGGCAGGAAGTTTAGGAAAGGAATAGGGATAGCTTTTAACAACTTGCACGATAAACGCGTAAAACCATTCGTTATACCTTCAAATCAGAAAGTTAAAATTAAGATTGAAAGAGAAAAGGCTTGGTTGCTTGTTGATAATTATGAGAAATTCATAGAATTGCAGCCAGGAGATACAGTTGTAGTAAAAACTTCAAAGGAATTCGCAAGATTTATAAAAGTAAAATAATTAGACAAATTCTCTTAAATTCTCTATTCTCTTCCTTCCAACTATTCTTCTAAGACTTGATAAAAGTTTAGAAAAGATTGTTTCTTTCTGGTAGAAGCTTCTACCAGTTATCTTAGATGCTAGCCTATTTATCGCGATGCTAGAAGGAGAAAATGGAAAATATTCGACCACAGGCTTATTGAAGGCTAAAGCAATGTTCACACTCTCATCGTAAGGTATTTCTTCTAAAACTTCTATGCCTGTTATCTTTTCTACTTCCCTTTTGTTTAATTCATGAGGCAAACCTTTAACCATGTTCAAAACTATTCCTAAGATTTTTATGTTAAAATTTTCTACTATACGACTTGCTTTTATTACGTCTGCTAAAGCTGAAGTATAGGGTGTTGTAACAAAAATTACTTCATTACTTGCCTGCAACACACTCATAGGCTCTTTACCAAGACCAGGAGCAGAATCTAGCAGAATAGCATCGCTCTCTATTTCTCTTATGTACTTGTGAAGCATGTTTATGTCTAAATCTACTAAGGAGTTTAAAGAAAGGGAAGCAGGAAGAATGTTTAGCCCATGATAATTATACATAGCTTCTTCCAAGCTAATAAAACCTCTTAAAACATCGTTTAAAGTCTTATCATAAGGATAAAGCCCAAACAAAAAACCAAGATGTGAAGCAGTAACATTACAATCGACTAAAGTTACTTTCATTCCCTGACTTGCCATTGCTAAACCTAAGTTTGCAGTAATAGTAGTTTTCCCGACTCCACCTTTTCCAGAAAATATTCCTATTATCCTTGCCATCTTAAACCCTTCTAAATATAACTAGTGAATCGAGAATTAAATTCTTTAGAAAATCTCCAAAGGATGAAAACAAAGACCTTGCGGGTTCTCTATAGCTCTTTCCTGCAATCTTGGCAGCCATCTTCTTGAAAGCAATGCTAGATTTTGCATTAGGCTGTAAAACTACAGAAGGGTTGTGAAAGATTAAGCTTTTTTGTACCGAAGGATCTTCTGGAATTGTAGCTATTATTGGCAAGCCTGTCTCTTTTCTAATTTCCCTTTCTGTTAATTCATAAGGCGAGTATTTAACCCTGTTCAAGATTATTCCTTCTATAGAAGCTCCAATTTTTTCTGCAGCCTCTTGCAACATTTGTGTGGATAAAAGAGAAGAAAGGTCTGGTGTCATGACTGCAAAAGATTTATCTGCAATTTGAAGAATAGTTCTAACTTCTTCTGCAAGAGTTGGTGGAGAATCTATTATTATAAAATTTTCTGGAGTGCTCAGGCTGGAAATAAATTTCTTAAAAATTTTTTCGTCAAATTTTTTACCAAAAGCTGGCTCAGAGGGCAATATCTTAATGCCAACAGGATGTCTATAAATTGCATCCTCCACAGAACATTTTCCTGCAAGAGCTGTATTCAAAGTTCTTGGAAAATATAGCATGCCGAAATGTAAATGAAGATTAGGAGTTGTAAGATTTGCATCTACTAGCATAGTTTCTTTGTAGAATTCTGTAGCAAGGGCTGTGCCGACATTTGCAACTATTGTAGTCTTACCTACCCCACCTTTTGCAGAGACAACTCCTACTATCATTTCGTTCTATTTACCAAATCCTCATATATTGCTAAAGTCTTTTTAGCAGCAATCTCGATAGTAAATTGCTCTTTAACCCTCTTTCTTCCGTTTCTACCCCATTCTTTTGCTTCTTCAAAATTTCTTAAAATCTCTTTTATTCCCCATGCTATATCGTTAGGATCTTCTCCATTAACATGTATACCAGTCTTGTTCTCTCCACTTGGTATGACTTGCTCTCTTAAGCCACTTATACCTCTTGCCCCTACTACTATAGGCTTCTCCATTGCCATAGCTTCCAAACTTACTATACCAAACGGCTCGCTTATAGAAGGGAAAACGCATAAGTCTGAAAGCGCATAGTGTGCTATCCTCTCTTCTTCACTAACCCACTCAGATCTTATAACAATTTTTTCTTCGTATAGACCAAGTTGCTGTGCAAGAGAAATCAAATTCGTATATTCTTCTCCTTTTCCAAGAATTACAAGCTTGGTGTTTGGAAATTCTTTAAGAACTTCTGGCATAGCTTTTATTAAATTGAAAACACCTTTAACCCATGTTAACCTTCCAACAAAAAGAACAACCTTTTCGTCCGTTATATTATACTTTCTTCTCAATTCTTCAACAATTTTTTTGTTAACCTTTTTCGGATCATACTTTTCCACATCACATCCATTGTAAACAACTTCTATTTTTTGAGCAGGATACCCCAAAGAAATGAGAAAATCTTTCATAGAATAAGAAACAGTAATTATCTTATCTGCTCTTTCGGCCATTGTTCTTTCTATGTGTTTTACCACTTCCGAACCCTTCCCTAAGCTCCTTTGTTCTTCTATAGAATGAAAATGAACTACAATAGGCATGTTTTCTAGCTCGTTTTTCACCATTAGACCTGCTATAGAGGAAAGCCAATCATGAACAGAAGTTAAGTCAAATTTTTTCTTCTCTTTTCTGATAAGCCGGTTAACGTATTTGCAAGCAGAAAGCACATTGTAATTGTAGACTTCGGCAAAAAAGTTTATGTTAGTACCCCATCTTTTCAAGTCTTCTGTAACGAAAAGTGGAAATATGTTACTTGCATTAAGAGTTAATGGCCTATGAATGAAAACACTGTCCCATCTTTCACTTGTAGGAAGTTTGCCATCGTTCATCGTGAAAACATAAACATTATGCCCCATCTCAGTATACTTTTTTGTCATCTCAACAGCATAGGAGCCTAACCCCCCTACTAGCCTAGGCCAGAATTCCCATACAAAGAAACCTATGTTCATATTACACTGTTAGTTTTCCGAAATATAAGAGTTTTGCCGTCTCTTCCGGCAATGTTTCCGCTACTGGTTCCTTTTGCATATACTCCATGAAACCTATGTCTGCAGTATAATATGGTCTAAGCTTTGCTCTAGATATTATTTCAAAATTCAGCCTGTAGAATTTTTTATCTTCTTTGGTGCCAGAAAATGATGAGAGGTTTAAACCATTAATACTCAGCCTCTCTTGCAAACCTTTTAAAATTAGCGATAATCCGTTTGCTAAATCCTTCATATGTTTATCTTTCATTTCTAAGAAGGAAGATGCATTTTTAGATACTATCAAAATGTTGTCATTTTTCCTTGGCGCATATTTTGCAAGAAAGACGAAAAATTTTGTTTCACCAATAAATCTTTCCTTCAATCTTTTTTCTTCTTTGATCAGTTCAAGCCAATAGTTTCTTTTGTACCTTAAATAAAATTGTTTGCTCTTCTTCAAAAGAAGATCCTGATAACTTAATGGTTCGTCTTCTATCAAAAGTTGCATATGAGGATGTACTAAAGAGGCTGCAGCTGAGGGCATGTAATTAAAATTTATGCTAGGATACTTTCCCCCAAATTCTTTGAAAAACTCCTGTGCTCCTTTAAAAGAGAAGAAGAGAAGTTCTGGAGTAAACTGGTTCAAAGGTATGTAATGCTCTTTTGTCATTACAAGAATGGCATGCTTAGAAGAATAAGGATACAAATTGGGGAAGATTGTAACTTCGTTTATTTCTATTCTTTCCCTTTTACCTAAGAATTTTGAAACAGATTTGTCCAAGTTTTCTGGACAGAATGGGCAATCCTTTTTTGAACTTTCGATAAAATCGCTTATATCAAATTGGGTAATGTGAAATCTTTTTGTCCTGTTAACGTTAACTCTTGTTTTTTCTCTTGTAAGAGGATCTTCTCTTACCTCGATCTTCTGTTCTTCTACTTCAAAATTTCTTAATGGTGATCTTATTCTTGCTTCTAAAATTTTCTTTCTGAATCGAATTTTCATAAAATATATTTTCCCTTTCATTAATTTATTGAATGTGAAAGAGAAATTTTCAAAAAGTCTAAAAGAAATCAGGCTCTTAATGAAATCTGCTCAAATAGCAAACTCTTGTATTAAAGTGATTGAAAATTCTCTAAAAGAGAGAATCACAGAAAAAGAGATGAAGAAAAGGATTGAAAAGGAAATAAGACGTCATGGAGCTATTCCATCCTTCAGGACAATTGTTGCATGTGGGAAAAGATCTGCAAAGATCCATCCTAAACCTACAGCAACAAATAAGGTGATAAAAGGTTTGGGATATGTTGATTTTGGAGTATGCTTTAAGGGCTATAAAACAGATGTAACTGTTCCTTTTATAAAGGGGAAAATAAGCAAAAGAGAAAGAAAGATAGTTAGAGCTACTCTAGAAGCATATAAGCTTGCCATTTCTTCAATAAAAGTTGGAATTCCATGCTGGAAAATTTTTAAGAAAGTAGACGATTTTCTAAGAAAGAGGAAGTTTAAATTAATGCATGCTCTAGGCCATGGAATAGGATTAAGAACTCATGAGAAACCTTCTATTTCTCCAAAGCCAAAGGAAAAGGAGAAATTGAAGAGGTGGAAAGAAATTAAATTTGAAGTAAACATGGTTCTTGCAATTGAGCCTGCTGTTTATGTTAAAGGGGTTGGTGGATGTAGAATAGAAAATGATGTCTTGATAACTAGAAAAGGAGTAAAAGTCTTAACAAAAGCTAAACTTTTAGAAGTTGACAAAAATTAAGCTAATGAATCCAAATATTATCTAGAGAACATGTTATTCCGTGCCTATGATCTACGTGGATTATATCCGTATGAGATAAATGAAAAGATTGCAGAAAGAGTTGGCAAAGCCTTGGGAACGTTTCTAGAAGGTAAAGAAAGTGTATGCGTTGGTTTTGATACAAGATTAAGCTCAAGAAGAATATTTAAGAATTTTTGCTCTGGTTTGTCTTCTACAGGATGCAGAGTTATTTCTCTTGGTCTATTACCTAATCCTGTTGTTTATTTCCATGCATGGAAAAACAAGATATTTGGCTGTATGATTACTGCTAGCCACAATCCTAAAAACTGGACAGGCTTCAAGTTGATTAAGCCAAATGGCACAAGCTTTTTGGAAGAAATAGAAAAATTAAAGGAAATATTTGAAGTTGGAAATTTTTTAACTGGAAACGGAAGAATTCAAGAAGAGAATGCATTAGTTCCTTATAAGATATTCCTTAAGAAAAATTTAGGAGAAATTAAGTGTAAAATTGTAGTTGAATGTTTTGGAGGAGCTGGAGTAAAAGGTATTGAAGTTCTCCAGGAATTAGGACTAAATGTTATAGGGTTACATGATAGACCAGATAAAAATTTCTTTGGTTTTGAAAGGCCTGAACCAAAAGGAGAAAATCTTAAGCCACTCATTAAAGCTGTAAAAAAGAGAAAAGCCGATTTTGGTGTTGCTTTTGATGGTGATGCTGATAGAGCTGTTTTTGTAGATGGGAGAGGAAGGGAATTGAGCGGAAGTTTAGCTTCTACAATCTTCCTTCAAGATATTTTAAAAAGAAAGAAAGGGAAAGTTATCTTGACTGCAGATTGTGCAAGTGAACTAAAAAGAATGGTTGAAAAACTTGGAGGAAAGTTAATTTGGTGGAGAGTTGGTCATGGATTTATAGAAAAGAAAGTCGTAGAAGAAAATGCGCTATTTGCTGCGGAAGAAAGCTCTCATTTTTACTTTAACCAATTTTATCCATTTTCAGACGGAATTTTAGCAACAGCATACTTAGCAAAAATTTTATTCGAAAGAGGGGAAAAACTCTCTAGCATAGTTGACAAGATAAAGATACATCCAACTGAAAAAATTTATGTTAACGTAGTTACCGATGAAAATAAATTCAAGATCGTAGAAAAATTGAAAGAAGACTTTCCTGAAGCTATAAACATTATGGATGGTATAAAGATTGAACTTAATAAGGTAGAATGGGTACTTATAAGGGCAAGCCAAACTTTACCAGAAATAAACATTTGCGCTGAAGGTAAGGATAAAAGAAGGTTGAAAGAAATAGTAGAAAAATACAAGAAAATTGTTGAAGAAAAATTAAGGGAATTGAAATGAATAAAGTTACTGTTATTGGAGATGTAAACATAGATTTGCTTCTTTCCCCTATAGAAAATTATCCGAAGAAAGATTTGCAGGAAAAAATTCCTTGGCTGAAAATTGAAGTTGGGGGTGGAGCTGCGCACGTTTCTTTAACTTTATCTAAGCTTGGAATAAGAACAAGGCTAATTGGTTTAGTTGGTAAAGATATTTTTGGAAAATTTATACTTGAGAAAATGAGAGAATTTGGAGTGGAAAGCAGACTTAGGATTGCTAGAATGGAGACTGGTATTAGCATTGGGATAAATTTTAAAGATGGTTCAAGGAGCCTTTTAACTTATAGGGGAACAAACTCTCTCTTTTCTATAAAAGATTTTGATCTTCACGAAATAAAGGGAGAAATTTTGTTTTTAAGCGGTTACGGCCTCCTTGAAAATTTTAGGAAAGATATAGTAAAAGTTCTGAAATTCGCAAAAAATAATGGAATGATAACTTGCATGGATCCTGATGTCAAGAGTTATAAAAAATTTGATAATAGTGAAATTAAAAATGTTCTAAAGTTGGTAGATTTTTTCTTCCCAGACTTAGAAGAAGGAAAGGTGATTACTGGAGAAAAAGATAAAATTAAAATTGTAGAAAAATTGTTAAAGCTTGGCTGTAAAACTGTAGCACTAAAATTGGGTAAAGAAGGTTGTATAGTTGGCGATAAAAATAACTTTCTTATACTTGGGGCAATAAAAACAAATGTAATAAATTCGACAGGAGCAGGAGACTTTTTTAATGCCGGCTTTGTTTTTGGTTATATGAAACATAAAGAGTTAGAAAGTGCTGGAACTTTTGGGAATGCTGTAGCTGCTTATGCAATAAGCAGGTTTGGGGATGAAAGATATCCTTGTAGAGCTGAAGTAGAAAAGCTTGTCAAGGGGTATGAATGGAAAGAAAAATAGAGGAAGTTTACAAGGAAAGCATAAAAGTAGTAAAGGATTGCTCTCTTAGCAATGGAGCAATAGTAGCTTCTAACATTTTGGACGAATCTTATCCTAAGGATGTTAAAAGCTATTTCTATGTTTGGCCAAGAGATGCAAGCTTTGTTTGCTATGCTGCTGATTTAGTTGGATTGCATGAAATTCCAGAAAAGTTTTTTGAATGGTGCTGGGAAAGAGCTGAATTGTTCAGGGAAAAAGGTGTTTTCTTAGCTAACAAGTACTATCCGCATGGAAGAATGGCTGGTGATTTTGATGTTGGAATAAAGCCAGATGAAATCAAAAACAAAAAAGTTAGAGAAGTTGCTGAAAGTCAAACAATAACAAGACTTTTTTACGCGAACCTCCAGCCAGACCAAACAGCTTCGCTAATCTGGGCTGTTTATGAGCATTCAAAGTTCAGAAGTATAGAGAAGTTTAAACCTATGGTAGAGAAAGCTGCAAACGGTATATCCAACCTTTGGAGTAAAACCTGCTTCAAAGTACCAACTTATGACTTATGGGAAGAAAAGGCTGCTCTACCAAAGCTTAACCAAGTCCACACCTACTCTTTAGCTATGTGTAAAAAAGCACTAGAATGTGCTGTAGAAATTTTAGGTCCTAGAAAAAAATGGTTAAAGAGGATTCAGCAAATGAAAAATGTTTTGGAAAAATGTTATCTAAACGGATACTTTGTTAAAACTTATGGAAAAGTTGTAGATAAGACAATAGATTCTTCTTCTCTTGGTTTAGTTTGGCCTTCTGAATCTTTTAATGCTGAAGATCCGAGGATTGTTAGTACAGTAAAAATGATCTTGCAAAAGAATTGTATAGAAGGAGGAATTCATAGGTATCCTAATGATAAGTATGATGGAAAAATAAGCTTTTGCAAGTTATGCTTGGGAGGGGGAGGGGCTTGGCCTGTCCTGAACTTTTGGCTTTCAATCTATTTTTGTTTAGCTGGAAAGAAACAAGAAGCGATGAAATATTTCAATTGGATTTTGGAAAAGGTTGAGAAAAATCTACCAGAGCAAATTAAAAATGGTAAACCTGCTTCTATAGTTCCCTTGGCTTGGAGTCATGCTATGTTTATAATTGCAGGTAAGTTTTTAGAATTGTTTTGAAAGACTTGTAATACGTATTACAACTCTAAAAGAAATACGTATTTCCCTTATATTTAAACTTTTTGCTGGTTTACTTCCGTGCCCTTTTAAAACTTATTTGATTATTCTTTTTCCTCCTTCCCAACTCTCCCATTCAAGCCTGCACTCTCTGCATTTCAAAACATTAAACCCTTTTTCGTAACTTGCATACCCTGTGCAAGTATCTGATTTTGCATGTGTAAACTGATCTAGCTTGTCTGCATGATCGTAACAAACTGCCCTTCCACAAACTATGCATACTCCTCTTGCATCCTTTTCACAGAACCAACACTTCATCTAAGCACCTCCTCATAAACTTTTAAAGTTTGTTCAGCAACTTTATCCCAAGTAAAAACTTCTTCAGCAGCTCTTCTGCCATTTGCGCCCATCCATCTCGCATGTTCAGGATTTTTCAAAATTTCCTTTATTCCCCATGCTATAGAGTTTGGAGCCTGATAAACTCTATACCCAGTAACATCGTGCCATATAAGTTCACCAGCCCCTGTTCCATGAGTTGCTATTACTGGCTTATAACAGCTCCACGCCTCAAGAACTACTATACCAAAAGGTTCGTTTCTGCTTGGCACTACTACACATTCAGCAGCTTTCATAAGCTTTGTTTTTTCTTCATCCGAAACATAACCAGTAAATCTAACAGCATGTTGAACTCCAAGCTCCCATGTTCTACGCTCAAGATGACTTTTCATGTACCCATCTCCAACAAAAACAAATTTTGCGCTTGGAAAATCTTTTAATACATCAGGAATGGCTTCTAGAAGTAGGTCTGGACCTTTTTGAGCAGTCATTCTTCCAACAAAAACTACTAAAGGATCGTATACTCCAAAACCGTACCTCGACTTCACATCCTTCCATGCATCTATAAAACCATCGAACTTCTTTGCCCAAACACCATTCGGCACAACTCTTATCTTCCACTCAGGTACTCTATGCAACTGCATAACTTCATTCTTCATAGCATTTGAACAAACTATAACTCTATCAGCAATATAAGTTCCAAACCATTCTATGTTATGTATATCCCTTGCAGCACCATCGTAAAAATGATTACCGTCTCTTCCGTATTGTGTGGAGTGAAGAGTAAAAATTACCTTCTTATTTCTTGCTTGCTTTATCTCGTTTAAAGCAATTACAACATGCCAATCATGCCCATGAATTATATCAAAAGGTCCTGCCACACCCTCAGTTTCGAAAAAGTAATGAGCCATAGACTTGCTCATGTTATTTGTCATCTCATAGATGAAGTTAGAGTTAAAAGCAAAAGGACATCTGTGATAATGTACTCCATCAATAACTTCATATATCTTTTGATTATTTCCTATCCTCGTAAAAACATGGACTTCATTTCCTTTTCTTTCCAAAGCAGCAGCAAGCTCAGTCACATGGACAGAAAGACCTCCGACAGGAATCGAATGTAAAGATTCCCATGAGAAAAGTGCTATACGCATTTTCAACACTTATTTAAATTTTACTAGATACATTTATAAAACTAATCCTCAAAGCTTATTAAGTCTTTCCAAGACAGCTTGTATAGTTCTTTCTCCTTGGTCAAACCAAAAGTCGGCACCCCAGTAATTGTAGCAACTTGTCTCAGCTATCAAAAAAAGCTTTTTCGTTTTCTCATCTATAGTACGAAATGAATGAAACTTCATACTTAACTCATAAAGCCTTTTTATCATTCTTTCCCTTCTACTTCCTTCTATCCAAAGAGAATGCCCGTCTATCCAAGAAGCACCTACACTTTTAAGCTTTATCTCTTCCAAATCTTCCTGGTAAAATTTTTCCAAGAACTCTGAAATAAGCATGGATCTTACTTTTTCGTTTACCCTCTCTGTAAAGAATTTTACATAAAATTGTGGAAAAAATTCGTTCATCATCACATTTCCATTTTCTCCATCAGAAGCAGTAATAACAAGGGCAGACTTCTCACCAGCTAACTTTCCAGCTTCTAAACATTTTGAATAAACTTCTTCAGCAGAAAAACCTGCTTGTTGGTCAAGAAAATAAGTAGGGGCTCTAAATACTACTTTTATCTCTTCTCCACCGCACACAATCTTCCACGGCTTAATTATCGTTTGTATCCTTTGAGTATAAGACATTTTTTCATACCCTTCTACTGCCTGCAAAGGAAGTATGCACCATTCGTATCCTTGCTCACGCAAAACTTTTATCAATTCCTTTAAATTCTCATCACTTCTAGGTACACCCATCTCAGGCAACCAAAAGCCTTTTACTCTTTTTAATGTGTTCTCGCCAAACAAAGAGCTAAAAACATTTCTCCACCCCTCTACTTGTAAAGCATAGTCTTCCTTTGGGATTGCTGGAAAGTATGAATGAGCATAAGCAGTTCCTGCAAATTCTATACACTCTGGATATCTTTTCAAGACTTTTCTATAGTAACCTATTATATCACCAATTTTTTCACCACCAACTTCTACCTTATCTAAAAATCCTCTTTCTCCCAATTCTTGCAGAGATTCTAGAAGAATTCCTGAAAAATCCAATGCTATCCTTGGTTCATACCCCTTTTTCTTTAGCATCTCCACGTACTTAGCAGGATTTTTGTATGCTCTTGCTATCAGCTTTCCGTCCCAGCTTTCTCTTGAATCAGAAGAAAGTATCATTTTTTCTAAATTGCTTACAAGCTTATCACCAAGCCAAATCAAAGGTTGATGCATATGCAACCAAGGAAGAAAAACGGCTTGCATATATTTATTGAATGGTCTGCAAAATTTAAATGTGAAAGGGTTTGAAGTAAAAGAAAAGAACGGCAAGCTGGAATTAAAGTTTAGCAACAAACCAGTTTTTTGGGAAAGGTTTGTAAGCGATTTAGTAAGAGATGAAGTTGTTCTTGACTTAGACGCAGCATCTAAGCTTTCTAAGGTGGATAATAAGGTTGTTTATACTGTATACAACTTATGGAAGTTTATTGATGAGTACAAGGACAAAAGCGTTTTGTGCGACTTGACTTTGCTAAGACATGGTGTTTTTTCTCTTGAAGAGAAAGGTGAACTTTTTGGAACTTATGGGCATTTGCATGAAAAAAGGTATGGAGAATTTTATAAGGCTATAAAGAACGATTGTTTTCTAATCCTAGTAGACAATCGAATAAGAAAAACTTACATGGTAGAGCTAAAAGAAGGAAAGAGCTTTTTAGTTAAGCACAACCTAATGCATAAGCTTGTAACAAAGGATAAGGATTGCTTGGTTGCAGGCTTTACATTGCCAGGAACTGGACATGATTATGAAGTAGTAAAAGGGCGGGGATTTCCTTTTCACTTATTCAAGTTGGACGGAGAAATAATACCAGTAGCTAATCCTAAGTACAAGAATTATAAGATTGAAGTGAAGAAAAACAATTCAAAGTTGGATGCAGAAAAGTTGTTTTTCAAAGATATAAGAAAGATGGTGGATATTCTGAAAGAATCTTAAAATATTTCCGCTTACTCTTGTAATACGTATTTCACTCTCCAAATCGCAATTGAGTGGCTAAAGCATAAATTAAAAAGGGTACGCCTGTAAGTAAAGTTGATTCACACAATCTCTATTAAGAAATTTTCTAAACCTTTATATATTAATCCGAATAAAAACATTTTAGGAGGTGTGGAAATGGCTGAAAAGAGGTCTTTGGTTGTAAAATCTGCAGTAAAAGGTCTTCTGAAAGGAATGAGAGTAAGCAGTGACTTCTGGAAAGCTTTGGACGAGAGAGTAGCTTGGAAAGTAAAGAGAGCAATCGAAAGAGCAAAAGCAAACGGAAGGAAGACTGTCAGAGGCTGCGACCTATAAAAAGGTATTAGATGAAAGTAATTGGAATCACCGGCACCATAGGTGCTGGGAAGAAAACTGTAAGGGAAATTATACAGAAGAAACTAAATTGTTATACTGTTACTCTTTCTGATATAATAAGAGCTGAAATAGAAAGGAAGAAAGGCACGTTAGATAGGACTACTCTTCAAAATATGGGAAATGAGTTGAGAAGAAAATATGGTTCTCACATACTTGCAATGTTAGCAGTAGAGTATATGCCAAAGGAAAAAGATTTTATGGTAATAGACGACATAAAAAATCCTGGGGAAATAGAGTATTTAAAGAGAAAGTACGGAAAGGATTTTAAGCTTATAGGTGTAGATGCAAACGAAAAAATAAGGTTTGAAAGGTTGCTTAGTCGAGGGAGCAAGGGAGATCCAAAAACATGGGAAGAATTTTTAGAGGTAGATAGGAGAGATAAAGGATTTGGAGAGCCTGCTTGGGGCCAACAAGTTAATAAGTGTCTAGAAATGGTTGACTTTACAATATTAAATGAAGGTAGCTTGGAAGATTTGGAAAGAAAAGTTGAAGAGACAATAAAAGCTCTTCAATAAGCTTTTTATTCCCAAAAGGTTAATTTTGAAATGATGAAAATGAATAAAAGAGTTATAATACCTGCTATCATATTGGCAGCAATAGTAACTGCAGCAGTTGCTCAACCAATTCCAGTTTCTATCCATAAATTGCATCTGATAGGAGAAGGGCTAATGATAAACAAAGATAATTTCTTCGACTTCTCCTCCTTCAGAATTGGCGTAGCTACTGTTAAAGCAAGGATAGATAATGAGACGGTGAATATAACAAGAGGGATCATGCTTGTTGAAGGAGAAATATACCGCTTAGTAGTTAAAGAATTTACTAACGACACTTTTGTGGCAGACATCTACTACAATAATTCAGTAGTAGGTAGTATGAGCTTGAATTCTGTGCTTAAAGGAGACAAAATTGCATGGGTTGGTGATGCAAGTATAGGTGATAAGCAGTTGCTAGTTTACATCCTAGAATTCCCAAGACTTTTCAAACCTTTCGAGATAAGAGAAGTTGTTAAGGAATACTGTGAAAAGAAACCTTCAGAATGCGTTGGAATTGGTCCAAACTACTGTGATAAATTAGAAGACCATGATTGTAGGGTAAAGATAATCAGATGGTGCAAAGAACATATAGATGATACAAGATGTAAAGCATTAGCGAAAGAAATAGGTAGAGCTTTCCCTGCAACTTCTGAAGGTTTAAGCCTTCAACAAATATTTCAACAGCAAGCACAGAAAAGCTTTTGCAATAAACATCCAGAGGCATGCGCCCAAACTTTGATCACTAGAATCGTAAGGAGAGGTAGATAATAATGAATACAGGAGTAATAATAGGTGTTCTCTTACTAATAGTAGCAGTAATTGCATTAGCTTATGTAGCAACAACACCTAAGATTAAACCTAGAGTAACACCAACAGAAGAAATTAATAGGGCAGTAGATGCAGCTTTGAAAGAAGAAATAGAAAATACATTGGCCAACGTTTCAGAAGCTGAAGTTGAGCAAATCTTACTTTCTTAATTTTTTAATTTTTTAAAAACCAAAAGGCCTAAACCAAGAGATTTTTTCAGCCCTTTTCTTTTCTTCTTCCTCCCTCTTCTTCATCATTCTTGCATTCTTTTTAATTAAATCCTCTACTTCCTTCAAGGACTTTTCATCGTTTCCAATTCCGCACGAATTTCCAACACCAACAACTATTATAGGTCCTTTGCTACTAGCTATGTTCTCTTCTATTCTCTTTACCGTAGGATCTACTGCTTTAAAAACTTCTAATGGCATTGGTGATATAGCTTCCTCTTGGGACATCTTTACTACAAAAGAATCGAGAGGAATATTTTTAGAAGTTGCTATATTTTCTATGTAGCTTCTATCCACACCTATACCACCTATAGCAACACCAATGCCTTCAGCTATAGTACCTGTTTTCTCTCCTTCAAGCTTTGCTGCTGCGTCAACAGTTATTATTTTTTTGACTTTATACTTCTTGACCAACTTTTCTACAGCCTTACCAAGTTTTCCAAGCCTCCCTCCAGGACCTTTTGCTCTAACTATAAAAACATCCTTACCTCTTATCCTCTTCCTCACTACTATCGTGTCCTTCTCTATTTCTCTCCCTTTTGAATTCCCTATAAGCTTTGTAGCTACTAATACACCAAAAGCATCACCGATCGGCCAACTGTTAGTAAAAGCTTCTGTGCCGTAAAGCAAAGCTCTAGAAAGTCTTTCTACCATTGGTAATTGCATTTGAAGAATCAAACCCAATTGTGAATTTCTAGTTTTCTTTACAAGCTCAACATAATGTCTTATCAATTTCTCTATCTGATAAAGTGAAAGAGCACTAGCCAATCCCATAGATAAATTAGCTTGAAATTCTGCATCAGAATTTGGAACAATTGATTGAACAAAGTGTTTGAACTTCTCTTCTGAAAGGTTTGAGATATGTTCTATCTTCTTTATTATTCCATAAGGATCTAAACTTACAGGCTCTATCATGAAAAATTCTAGGAAATTGTCTATAGCCTCTTTTACATTCTTTTTGGTCTTCTTAGAGACAGTTCTTAATATCATCTTTTTCGCTTCAGAGCTAAAACCTGAAATCAGGTCAAGAGTTTGCTGAAGTCTTGCAAGAACGTACTGTAGCATCATTACAGGATATAAAAACATCATTATGAATACAAGAATGAACCAAATTAACCAACTTACATCAAACTGCAACATCATGAAAACCTACCAATTCTTAATTCAAACTTAACAAATATATTCTTACAAGTGTATATAAATTTAGGTATGAACTGGAAATTATTGCTTGCAATACTATTAGTGCTTGGAATAGGCACTTTACTCTTTTTAAAATTTGGCCCTCTCCACATAATTCAAGGCATGCTTGCCCTAATTTCTGGGCAACAAACTTCAAACATTCCATTCCCAATAGAACTTGTAACAAAGGCTGAAGCATTTTATGGTAAAAAGTATGAAGTAAGTTTTACCCCAAACGGTATAAGCATAGAGAAAATTTCACTTGCTGGTGTAAGCGGTGAAATTAAAAGGTTCAAAAACAACCAATGGTTTTCCCAGTTTTTGGAAAACGGGACTTTAGAGATAAATAACTTTGTTGGTAATATAGACATAAATTCAAACACATCTTCAATAATTCTAAAAGGATATGCATCTAGAGTTAAAGGAACAAACTTTGAAGGTTCTATCTTTGAATGGGTAGGTTAACTTGGAGAAGAAACGTAGAGAAGAAGTTAGGGTAGCTTTGTTAGTAGACGGACCGAATATGCTTAGAAAGGAGTTTATGATAGATTTAAGAGAACTCAAGAGAAGAGCCCAAAAATATGGAAGGGTTGTAATTGCAAAAGTTTTCTTAAACCAATTTGCTCCTGAAAAGCTTGTCGAAGCTGTGATAAATGAGGGATTTGAGTGTGAAATGAGCCTTGCAGAGCAGACAGAAGGGGCTAGTGACGTTGATGTTTCAATGGCAGTTGCAGCAATGGAAGCAGTACTAACAAAAGATATAGATGTCCTTGCAATAGCTACTAGGGATGCAGACTTCTTGCCAGTAGTACAAAAAGCTAAAGAATATGGAAAGAAGGTTGTAGTTTTTGGTGCTGAGCCAGGATTTTCTTCTAGCTTACAGAATGCTGCTGATTTTGTAGAAAGTGTCTAAGATTAAAATGGAGTAAACTTTTCACAGAAGATTTGTTTTGATTGTATAAGATTTAAATCTACAAAACTGTTAATATTTAATATGGGTTTGAAAGATTTGCTCCCATCCTTGCCAGTTAGAAAAGAAGAACTAATAGAACTACCAGAAGAAGTAGAACCTTCAGAAAAAATTTGGATAAGAGTTGATAAATTAAATGGAATGGGAGATGTTGATAGGCTGATAAAACTGATAAAAGAAGGCAATATACTCTTTCTTAAGACTAAAGAATTGCAAAAGAAAGATTTGGGTGAATTCCAAAGCTCTGTTCAAAAATTAAAGAAGCACTGCAGTAATTATGGATTTGACATAGCAGGAACAGAAGAAGGTTATATAGTTTGCGTTCCTAAATTTGCCCAAATAGAAAGATGATCTTACATCAGTTCTATTTTCTTTCTTAAGCTTATGAAATCCTCATAAATTGAAAGTTTTTGCAAGCGTTCTTTTACTTCTTCCTTATTTGCTATCTTTTCATAATATTCTATCATCCTTTTCGTGGTTTCATAGGTTTTATACGGCATTTCTAGACGATAAAGTGCAACTAATCTGTCTTCATTAGTAGCTCCCAATCTCTTTAACCTACTTTCTATAATCTCTTTTATTTTTTCTTTTATTGGTCCCTCATCCTCAAATTCGCAACAAAACAGATATTGTTGAAGTAAGATCTCTATTTTATGTAAACGTTTGTAATCCTTTTCCGCCTCTCTTATTTCTTTTAGCGGGAATACAGCCTCTACCTCTTCCATACAATTAAAAGAAAAGTAGAAAAGTATAAAAGCTTTTATAAGAATGGTCTTCTGTCCCTTCTAAGCTCTACCATGCTCGATAAATTACCAGTCCTTGCTAGTATGTCACGATAAACCATTTCAAGATCCTTTTCGGCAAGTCTTGCCCTTTGGTCAGCCTCTATTAATACAGGAGGAATACTATAACTTGCATTTCCTGCACAAGCAAGAAGAGCAGAAGCTATCTTTTTCTCAGCATCCTTCTTATCAGCTAAAAATTCTATTCTGATTGGTTGGTCGAATTCACTAAGTCTTATGTAAAATGTCTGAATTTTTTCAGCATCTCCGAATTCTCTTAGAATAGGATGTGCTTTAATGTCTGAAGAGTAAGGGAAAGAAATTGTTCTCTCCCCCACTTTCAAACAATAAGCAAGTATATTTGAGTCCTTTGACTTGTTTAAAGTAAGTTTATGCTCTGGTAAAATTTGGCTTACGAGTTCGCAAAATCTAGCTCCTCTTGAATCCTCTACTACACCTGCTAGAATCGTCTTTTTCTTTTTTACTAAATCAAATAAATTCTGATAAGTATCGATCATCCTTTTGTAGTTCAAGTAAAGCAGTGCAGATTTATCAGGAACAAATGTGTAGTGAGGAATTATTGAACCGTGTAAAAGCAAAATGTCAGGCTCAAACTTTTCTAAAGCTTCTTTAGCAATCTCTATTTCTTTCATTTGCCTCTCCATATTGCTGTTTATTTCAAACTCTAAATCTGAAAAAGGATCTACGATAACTTTAAGTTCTGGTGAAGGTATGGAACTTGTATAATAGGAAGCAAAAGATAATTTGCTATTCTTATAATAAAAAGCAACAGCAATAGCTCTCAAAAGTAGAAGATCAATTCCATGAAATGCTTTTTTCACTATTCCACCATCTACTCCTACAATACAACCATCAAAACTTTTCCTTTCTTCCTCTAGAATAAAACCTTCTCTTTCTCTTATCTTTTCACCAATTTTTCTTCTCTCGCTTTCTAAAGCTACTATTGCCCTTGCCAGGTTTTCGATAATTAAATCTTCCACAAAAATCTGTTATCCAGAAAGTATTAAAAAGATGAGCCAAGCTTATTTCCGGATAAAAATTAAATTATTATTATGGACTTTAGTAAGTTCAAGACCTTTATATTTGATTTAGACGGAACTATTTGGAACTGGCAAAAGCTTTTCCCAGGTGTGAAGGAAACGATTAAGAAGTTAAAGGAAAAGGGCAAAAATGTTATTTTCCTAACTAATAACTCCATGCTTTCTAGAGCTGGATTAATAAGGAAATTGAGAAAGCTCGGCTTAGATGTGAAAGAAGAGGAACTGATAACATCTAGTTGGGTAGCAGCCCAATACTTGAAAAGGAGAAATGCAAGTGCTTTTGCAATTGGAAGTGGTTTGAGGGAGGAGTTAAGAAAAGCAGGTATTAAGCTTACTGAGAAAAATCCTGACTATCTTGTAGTTGGACAAGACCAAGAGTTTAACATGAAAAAGCTTGCAAAAGCATGGGAAATTTTAAAAGGTAGGACAAAGCTTCTTGGCATAGCAGGAGGTAGAGTTTGGATGATGGGTAAAAAGCTTGTACCAGCTACTGGAGCTATACTTGCTTCACTCGAATTTGTGAGCGGAAAGAAAGCTATTTTTATTGGCAAGCCTTCTAACGAAATGATTAAAGTAGTTAAGTCTCTTGTAAAATCTAAAAAGGAAGAGACAGCTATTTTTGGTGATGAATGTAGTGCTGATATAGGGATGGGAAAGAAGTTAGGTTACTTTACAGTTTTAGTTAGAACTGGTATAGATAAGAAATGCAACATAGCAACTGATGCAGTTATAGATAGCATAGCAGAAATAGAGGTTTAGATCATTTTTATTTTATGAAACTATAATTCATACCTTTTCAAAATTTTTACCAATTCTTCTAAACTTTTTGCAATTTCAGTAACAAATGCAAGAGCCCAAGGTGAACAAACTGGTTGAGGAGCATAAGCTACAACAGGCTTTCCATATTTTATGCTTAGCATCTGCTCAACAGTCCTTCCATCGCTGGGTCCTCTTAAGTCAGCGACAAGCACATCAATATCGTTTCTAATAAAATCTTCCAGTGAGCGATAGAGTTTATTGACTAGATCTCTCTTTCCTCTAAAGTCTATAGAATGGTCTATAGGCTTTTCTAAAGGATGATAAACACATTCAAACTTTTTTTTCAAGAATTCTACCAGTTCTCCTAACTCCTTTCCACCATTTTTATAAGTTATCGGACCACTTACGTAAATCCTTAATGGCTTTGGAATTTTAACTTCTTTTACCAACCTTTTCAAAATTTTTACATACTCTTTTGCCTTTTCTATGTCTTTTAAGTAAATCTTTTCTCCGTTAAGCGAAACTACTTCAGCCGTAATAGGAGAAAAGATCCGACTTCCGAAGAGTGCTTGATGTACATGTTCTTTTCCAAAACACTCCTCAAGCCTTGAAGTTGGCATAGGATTCTCTATTGTAGCTTTATTCCTTATTAAATGTTCGACGAGCTTAATTCTATATTCAAAGGAAGAGCTTTTCAAGTCTTTAGTTGTAGGCTTCTTTGTTGGTTCTTTTCTCTTATAAAATTCTCTCAGATACTCCTGATATGCTTCGTCAATTTTCATAATTCATACATGCGTACAAGAGATTTAAGCTTTTCTCTTCAACATTTTTTTGATGGTTAGTAAAACTTTTGCTAAATTATACGCTAAATTCTTGCTTAGAGATGTGCCAGGGGGTAAAGAAATAGTTGAAAGATTCTTTGACGTTTATTGGGAAGCTAAAAAGCTGAGAGAAGATTTAATCAAGTTAACAGAAAACGAAATAGAGAGAAAATATGCTTTAGCTGCAAAGAGTCGTGTAATGTTTCCCTTAGCATTACAAACAGCTTCGATTGCAATGGCTAATGGTGTTAGTGGTAAATCATTAGTTGAGATTGTAGCAAATCAAATGTTTGCTTATGGAGAAGCTACAATTATCGACGATTTTCACGATGAAGTATTACTTCCTTACTATTTCATGAAAATAGAACCTAGAAATTCGAAAGAAGTATATGAAACTATTACAAATCCCAATAAACTAAAACAAATAGCTAAAGAAATTGGTAAAGTTAAAGATTTACATCCTCTTGAGCTTTTGAATGCTTCCCTAAGTCAAGCAGAAATTTATAAAAGAAAGATGAGCAAAAGCTTTCCATATGCTTATCAAACCTACTTGAATGCTAGGGATGAACTCTACAAGATTCAGGCAAATTCCTTGTTCATTTCCTATCTTCTTGCTAAAAATGATTTAGAAAGGTAAGGAAAGAGTTGAGTGGAGATTATGTTAAAAATGTTGTAAAGCTAGGAGATAAGCTCGGATTGATTGGAAGAGAAAATGCAGCAGTAGTATTTCAAGCTACAAAACCAGAAACTATGCCTGAAGAAAAGGCTAAAGAGATAGAAGAAGGTCTAAGGTTATTTTACCATGGCTGCACACTCTTAAAGCAGTTTACAGAAGATGATAGCCTGAAATTGAGAGAAGATGTAGAAAAACGAGTCGATAACTTATGGCTTTTGCTGGCTCTAGAAGACCAGGAAGAAATAAGTGAAACTTCTGTTAAACTTTACTTAAATTCTAATCCTAGGATTACTAGAGAAGTCCTTAGTCCTTGTGTTGATGAGATAAGAAAGGGTTATGAAAAATTAAAAAGTTTAGGCTATGATTTGAAGGATTTAAGGCTAGCTATCAACCTGGTAAAAACGCAAGCAGAAAGAGATATGAAAAAGTTTGAAACGGAATATAAAGTTTCTTTAGATAAAGAGTGGCTATCAAACCTGAAAAATTTAGCCACTTAAAATTACTTTTCAAATTGCTTAATACAATTTTCCTTCAGGTGTACTTCTTCTATATTAGTACATAAACTCTTGTCATTCAATTTTCTAGCTAAAGAATAATAACATAGGGATTTTCCATACGTTTCACTTATCCTTTCACAATTTTCTGTAGAGTTTGCATCTTCTGGCGCAAAAGTTTCGCATCTATTATTTTCACAAATTGCAACCGTGAAGCGACAATCCATAATTAGAAATGGATCTTTCAGATAAATGAATTTGTTATTAACAGCTCCTGCTCCACATATAAACTCACACTCAGAATCTCTGCTGCAGGATCTACCAAAATTCTCGTTATAAAATGAAATGCTGAAAACAATAGCTGCAGAAACTGCTATAAAAGTTGCTAAATAGAGAAAAAATCCTTTTACCCATTTCTTACTTTTAGCTATGTAACAGCCAAACGGATAAGAAACTAGAACAAAAATAACAATCGTAAGATAATTCGGAATGTTATAGAACAAGAGCATTGGAAAATGGAAAGGAAGAATTATATAAGGTAAAGGAGGTACAAATGTTAAAAATCCTGATATACCTATAAGTAGAATAGAAATCAATATTTTTCTTTTGTTTGGTCTGAGAAAGTCTTTCATTTATAATTAATTCAAGAATGGAATATAAAATTTGTTTCTGGGCTTTATCTTTTAAAAACTTCCTCTAAAATTTGGCGGATCTTTGCTTGGATAACATAAATCTCTTATTATCCTTAAAGAGATACCGGCTTTGTACAGAAGGTTATGATAGAATACTACACAACCTAAATAGAGTTTTGATCTTCTTTCTTCGTTAGAATACCACCAAAGCTCCTCGCCACAAATTTTCACGTTGTTTATTTTCTCAGCTCTTAGAATAGGTAGAAGAACTTCTCCACCACCAAGATAGAGTCCTTGCTTAACAAAGTCTTTAATTACCACTGTCTCTTTTGGAATTTCAAAAGGTATATCTTTATTCCCTAAAGGAGATATCACTATAGATTTTTGACGATTAACTGCATTCTCTACTTTGTCCAAATACTCTTCATAACTACCGTACAAATTTTCCCATTCCTTTATTCTTTTATCACCTAAAAGAGAACCAGGATGCACAACTACTAAAATTGAATCACCCATAATTTCAAGACGCTAGTAAAAGGATTTAAAGCTACTCTTTCTAACTAATTCAAAGAAAAATTTTAAACTAAGAACTGCTTTTCATATTCTTTCAAAAACTCAACTGATCTTTTTACGTCAGAAAAGAGCTTTTCAACTCTTTCTACATGCTCCTTCTCTATCTTCTCACTTTTCATTTCTTTAGAAACTTCATGAGCAGGAGCTAAAAGCTGAATAGCATACCTCAAGCTTGTTCTAGTTCCAACTTCTGTCAAATACTCCAAGGCTTCCTCACTTATCTTAATCTTTTCGTGTTTCGCTCTTATTTCAATAATTTTTCTTATTTCATCTCTTGTATATGGCTTTGTGTTTATTATCAATAATCTGTCTAGCAGGTCCAAAGGCATACCATGAGCAGCTTTTATATCGGTTCCCCTTATGGTTGAAAAGCCTCTATTGGTTGCGAAAATTATTATTGGTGTTAACTCTTGTTCCATTGCTCTATTCAAAAAGGCAAAAGTTTCTATATCCAGCATAGAGCATTCGTCTATGAAAACAACACCAGGCAATAATTCGCATCTTCCCTCTTCAACCAAACTCTTTATGTACTCGTCAACTTCTTTCCTAACTTCTGGTTCTATTTCTTTTGATTCCCTTCCTCCAAAAAACAAACTGAAAATATCTGTTCCGCTCTGTTTTGCTGTCATGACATCTAAAGCATGTAAAGTTACAGGATATACAAATTCCTTTTCTTTTAAAACCTTTCCTTTTGGAACAGGAACAGGTCTAACAGTTGTCAAATCCAATTTCTTCTCTTTTACTGCCTCTTCGCTCGGCCCAAGTTTAACTAGCCTTCCCCCATCTATATCTATTTGAATTACGTCTCCTGTCTCAACACCTTGTTGAATAAGCTGAATTGCAAAGCTTTGATCCATTGTTAGTTTTTTGCTCTCATCTTTTGTTGCAATTTTTATCGTTGCTCCTACAGGAATTTGTTGGTAGGGATTATAAGGATGCTGAGCCTTTTCTATTGCAATCTCTTTTACCTCTCCCTCGTAAATTTTCCTCATTTCATGAATTCTTGCCCCTATAGCTTTTCTTAATGTTTGAGTTAAAAACTCGGTTTTTTTCATTTCAGTAGAAAAGATTTCACTGGCAGCCAGAGGAACAAAAGGAACATCTCTTCCTAGTTCTTTTGCTATAGCCATAGCAAGAGCTGTCTTCCCAGTACCAGGGGGGCCAGCTATCAAAACAGCCCTTCCAGCAAACTTCCCTTCTTTTATTAATCTAACTACTAAGCCTGCAGCTTCTCTTGCTTCTGTTTGTCCTACCATTCCGTCAGCTACAGGCTTCGCTTTCAAGCCTTCTAAACCCAAACCTTGAATGTGAGAATGTGCAGCAACCCTCTCCCATTCGCGCAGAGACTCAGGAACCTCCCTTATCTCTGGCATAGAATCACTAAATTTTTATTTTATGGCAAGTATCCTTAAATTTTTTTACGATAGCAATCCTTTCTATAAAATTGGTTTGCTAATTCATCAAGCGAAAAAGTTAGATTTATATTACATATGTTTAGAAAAATCTAACAACTGGAAATTGTTGGAATTATTCTTCAAGAATTATTTTAAAGCTTCAAGTGAAGAAATTAACTCTTTCTTAATTTTACTTGGAAATCTCCTCTAAAGATTTTTTCATCGTTTCGATGCCAAGTATGAGCACTGAAAAACTAGCAATCAAATGAACTAAGGAAAACGCTAAGAATGGTCCAAAAAGACCACTCATGCTAAAAAGATAGCCGGTAAGTGAAGGTGCTAATACTCCAACTAGCCTGCCAAAGCTTGCAGCAGCTCCTGAACCTGTTCCTCTTATTTCTGTTGGGTAAAGCTCTGGAGTGTAAGCATACAAACCAGACCATGCACCTAAATTGAAAAATGAAATCATAGCACTCCATGCAAGAACCCATTTAAGGTCAACTACAAAGCTTAAGAATGCTGAGGAAATTCCTGCAACAAAAAGGTAAATAACTAAAACTTTCTTTCTTCCAATTCTATCAAGTAAGAAGGATGCAGAATAATATCCTGGTATCTGGAAAAGAGTTACAACTAAAGTCCACCAAACAGATGTTATCTCTTTCAGGTTGAATTGTCTTGCATAAATTGTTGGAAGCCAAAGAAATATTCCATGATAAGTATAAACAAGAGAACCCCATAAAATAAACAACAAAACTGTTCTTTTAATGTATCTTGAAGAGAGAAGATCCTTTATGGAATACTTTTTGCCCTTGACCAGTTTAGTTTTAAACTTAATTTTCTTGCTTCCAATTGCCCTAGCAAGTATTTCTTTTGCTTCCTTCATTTTACCTTTCTCAACTAGGTACCTTATGCTCTCAGGAAGGAAAATTGCAATTAAAGGAATGAGAAATAAAGGCAAAAGCGCGACAAAAAATGTAGTCCTCCAGCCAAAAGCTGGTAGCATGAAGTATGGAATGAGTAAAGATAGCAATGCACCATAAACCCAACTTGTTTCAACCAATCCTAGAAATAAACCTCTTTTTTTAATTGGTATATATTCAGAAACGTATACTCCAGGAATTGGTAAAGCACCTCCTAAACCTAAGCCAGCAATAAACCTGAGAATGTATAGCGAATAAATGCTAGGAGATAAACCGCAAAGAGCTGTAAAAACAGAAGCTAGGAACAAAACAATAGTCAAAACTTTCTTTCTTCCAATAATGTCTGTTAATCTACCAAAACCAAGTGCACCAATAAACATTCCAAGATAGCCAATGCTTAACATATATCCTATTTCATTAACGCTCAGACTCCACTCCTTAGCAATAGAAGTTACTAAAGGAGCAATAAGCATTACGTTCATGCCAGTTAGGCCATAAGCAAATGAAGCTAACAAAAGTAGTAAATAATGGAACTTTTTTAATGGAGCATTATCTAAAACAGCATATACGCTACTCATTTTTACTCCTCAAAATTAATTGAGATTTATTTTCATATACTTTTATTTTTAGTGGTGAAGCTATTCAGCTGATAGTAAGTGCACATTCCCTATTCTTACTTCTTCTAATCCAGCTTCTTTAGCTGTTTTATAAGCTTTTAGTGCAAATTCTCTTGAGGTGAAAGGCAAATCGCTCATGAAAAAAGTTGGATAAAAGGCAAGCAAAGAATAAGGGATTGAAGGATCTAAGCTAGCTAAAAATTCAGAAATTTTCCTTATTTCTTCTAGAGAAACATAGCCTGGAACCAAAAGAGTGCTTGCATGAAGGAAAGGAACTTCTTCTCTTTTCTTGTGAAGTTTAACAAGCATCTTGAAATTTCTAAAAGTATTTTTGTTGCTTACTCCACTCAAAGCAAAGCTTATAGGTTCGCTAAAAGCTTTTAAGTCAAATTTTATAGTTCCTCCTGACTCAAAACTAAGCTTAGCAAATTTTTTCAGAAGATTTTTGTTAAGATTTCCATTAGTTTCTAAGCAAACTCTTAAAATTCTGCCTTTAGAATTTTCTAAAGCTATTCTTGAGGTTTCGATAGCATGAATTATTTGAGGTCCAGGATCTCCACCAAAAAAGCAAATGCAACTAACTTTTTCATTAACTTGCGAAGCCAATTCTTCAGCTGAAATTAGAGGCGTTAAACTTCTCAAATTTTCTCTAAAATGCCAATTTTGACAAAATAAGCAATTAAAATTACAAGCTCCATAAAAAACTGCAAGGTTGTAAAACTCGTATTCTGGTCCTTTTGAATAAGAATACTTAGGATATCCTTTACCGCTAGCAGCACAAGCCCAAGAAGCTACACAATTCGTTACATGAGGATCGTAGTACCATTCGCACAAACCTTTTTCAGGAGTTCCTGCACGCCTGATCAATTTTCCGTTAACATTTTCAACTAAACCACAAAACCCTTTTTCATTTAAACCAATTTTGCAATTATTTCCACAAATCCCACATTTAATTCCATTCTTACTTTTTTGAATTTTTTCTGGCAAATTGAATTCTTTTCTTGATCTTGCATGAGCTTCAAGACAAATTTTCTTTGCATCCTTCTTAGTTAAAATGCATTCCCTACACAAGCCTAAAAATGAAGAAATGAATTCTGATTCTTTTTTGCAAATTTTACAAACTCCCATATTATAAGGTAAAGCAGTAAACTTTATCTTTTAAAAACCACATATAATATGCGCTTTCTATGGTAGAGTTTATAAACATTAAAAAAATTCCAAAAGATGAGAAAGTTTTGGATTTGCTTAGACCTTACGTTAAAGAATGGTTTAAAAGAAATTTTAAAGAATTGACTTTGCCACAAAAATTTTCAATCCCACTAATAAAAAAGGGAAAGAATGTTTTGATAACAAGTCCAACAGGCTCAGGGAAAACTTTATCGATGTTTGCTTCTATTCTTGATGAGCTTTTTAGATTGGGAGAAAAAGGGAAATTGGAAGATAAAGTTTATTGCATTTACATTTCCCCTCTTCGTGCTTTAGATAACGATATTTACAAAAACTTGCTTGTACCTTTAAAGGAGATAAGGGAAATTGCAAAAGAAATGGGAAAAGAATTGCCTGAAGTAAGAGTTAGTGTGAGAACTGGAGATACTTTACCAAGTGAAAGGCAACAGCAATTAAAGCGTCCTCCTCATATTTTAATAACTACTCCTGAATCGATAGCAATAATCCTTAGTACAAGAAAGTTTAAGGAAAAGCTTAAAGATGTGAGATGGGTAATAGTTGATGAAATTCATGAACTTGCTGATTCTAAAAGAGGAGTTCACTTAAGCTTAAGCTTAGAAAGGTTACAAAATTTTGTAGGTAAACCTTTTGTTAGAATTGGGGCAGGCGCCACACTCGAGCCACTTGAAGAATGCGCTAAATTTTTAGTTGGGTATGAGAATGGGAAAGAGAGAGATTGCAAAATAATCGATGCCCGTTTTGTTAAGAAAATGGACATTAAGCTTTTATCCCCAACAAAAGATCTGCTCTATACTTCAGCAGAAGAGATAACAAATTCTATGTACAAGCTTTTGGATAAGCTAATTTCAAAGCATAGAACAACTTTAGTTTTTACGAACACGAGATCAGGAACAGAAAGATGCGTTCATCATTTAAAGCAAATGTTTCCAAATGTTTATACTGACGAACAAATTGGAGCCCATCATTCTTCTGTTTCAAGAGAAATAAGACATGAGATTGAGGATAAGCTTAAAAAAGGAGAGCTAAAAGTTTGTGTCTCTAGCACTTCCTTAGAATTAGGAATAGATATTGGCTATATCGATTTAGTTGTTCAATTAGGCTCTCCAAAAAGCATTACTCGTTTGGTTCAGAGAATAGGAAGAGCAGGTCATACTTTAGAAAAAACTTCTGTTGGAAGAGTTATTGCTATGGATAGAGACGATCAAGTTGAGTTAGCAGTAATGATTCAGCAAGCTTACAAGTATTTCCTTGATAAAATTCATATACCTCAAAATTGTTTGGATGTTTTAGCTCAGCATTTGATGGGAATGAGTTTAGAAAAGAAATGGAATATAAGAGAAGCTTTTAACTTGGTAAGAAATTCTTATTGCTATCGCAATTTAGACTGGAAAACTTTTCTTTCAGTTTTAGAATTTTTATCAGGAGCTTATCATAGCTTGGAAGAGAAAAAAGTTTATGGAAAGATCTGGGTCGATTTTGATGATATGATGTTTGGAAGAAGGGGGAAGTATGCAAGGGTAATTTATTCTTTAAACGTAGGAACGATTCCTGATGAAGTTAAGATAAAAGTTAGAACTTTGGACGGAAGATATATTGGAAGCATAGAAGAAGAATTTTTGCAAAGGCTTTTGCCAGGAGATATTTTTGTTTTAGCAGGAAAGACTTATGAGTTTATTAAAGCAAGGGAAGTAACTGCTTATGTTAGGCCCGTGAAAGAAAAGAGACCTACTGTTCCTGCTTGGTTTTCTGAGATGTTGCCTTTAAGCTTTGAGCTCGCTTTGAAAATTCAAGAGTTTAGAGGAAAGATGTTTGAACTGGTTAGGAAAAAAGAGAAAAAGGAAGTTGTCAAATGGCTTTTAGAAAATTATTATTTGGATGAATGGAGTGCAAACTCAATTTATGAGTATTTCCTTTGGGAGTACAAATTCTTAAAGGCTGTAGGAGCAAAAAGGTTTCCTGACGAAAAGACTATTTTGATTGAAAATTATGTAGATGAAAGAGGGAATCAAAACATAATTTTCCACACTTTATTCGGAAGAAGGATTAACGATGCCTTATCTCGTGCATTTGGTTATTTGCTAACTAAAAAGTTAAAGAAGTCTGTTGGTTTAACTGTAAGTGATAACGGCTTTGTAATTTCTATTCCTTGTGAGCCTTTGGAAAAAGGATGGCTCGACATAGTTAGCTTAAGAGAAAAAATAAGCAAGAGAGAAGCTGAAAGAGTTAAGCCAGAAGAAGTAGTAAAGCTAGTTAGCTCAAAAAACCTTAAGGAAGTTTTGAGGAAAGCTTTAAGGCAAACTGAACTGATAAAAAGAAGGTTTAGGCATTGTGCTACTCGCAGCTTAATGATTCTAAGAAACTACAAAGGTTATGAGATAAAAGTTGCAAGACAGCAATTCAACGCTGATCGCTTGCTAAGAGTTTGTGAGAAATTTGAGAATTTTCCTGTTGTTGAAGAAACTTATCGCGAAGTTATGGAAGATTTTATGGATATAGAGCATGCAAGATGGCTTTTGGAGCAAATTGAAAAGGGGAAGATAAAGTATGAGTTCTTGCCTGAAAGCAATGTTCCAAGCCCATTTGCTCACAATTTAATTGCTTTGGGCGAGACTGATGTTGTTTTAATGGAGGATAGAAAAAGATTATTATTAGAATTGCATAAGAAAGTAATGGAAAAAGTTAATAAAAGCTAGGCAATGTTTAATTTAAAGAAGTTGAATTCCGTCTCTAATGATTTCTTCTACTAGCGAATCCTTTTTCTTTCTCAAATTTTCAAACTCTTTTTCCTCGAACAAATGAACTTCAACATTTTCTGGTAATTTCGACAATTTTCTTGGATAATCCTTTTTATTTCCTTTTACTATAACACACAAATCAAAATCGCTTTCCTCTGTAGCTGTACCTTTTGCATGACTTCCGAATAGCAATACCGATTTTGGGTTAAATTTACTAATTTCATCTAAAATTTTTGCTAAGAAGATTGTTTTTGATGGTTGTAAATTTTTTAGTTTTACTCTTTCCAGCTCAAAAAGCTTAATTAATTCTTGTACAATTGGATTAGCAACATTTAACCAATATATTTCCTTCTTTCCAACTTTTTTCTTCAAAAGAATATTATACCTCTCTAGCTCTTTTAGGGAATTTGAAAGAGCGAAATTTCCAGCTCTTGTTATTTCTTTTATTTCTTTTCGTTCGGTTCCTCTCCCAGGTGCTTCAGTTAAAATTCTTAAAATTTTCCAGGATGTTTTGTTTCCTAGAAAGTTTTCATACATCATAACAATCCCTCTATCATTTTTACAAAAGGTTTAATGTTAAATTTTTCAGCAAGAAAAAGCTTAGCTAAATTATGCATCGAATAATATCCTTCTATTACGGCCCATCTCGGACTTATTTTTATTAAAGATTTACCAGTTTCAAAATCTTCTTTCCAAATTTTTTCATGAAAGGCTAAATAAGCTTTCTTCTCTATTTCTGGTAATTTTCTGATTACTTTCATTCTTACAAAATCGTCGTAAGATAATTCCATAAATATGTATATTGTTTTATTTTATTTTAAATATTTAACCATAAAAATGGTTATTTTTGACCATTTTTATGCTATCAATAATTTTCCTGTCGAGAAATATAAAGCTAAAAGTTAATGAATCTTAAAAAGAGAATATGAAAGAGCTAATAGGGAAAAGGGTTAGAGTAATAATAGCTATGGGTGATACGACAATTCCTTTAGAAGGGAATGTTAAGGAAGTTGATGATAAGTGGATAATTTTAGAATCCAAAGGGAAAATTAAGGTTATTAACAAAGATGCTGTTATTTACGCAGAAGAAAGTTGATCTTATGGAAATTTTTAAAGGAATTTTTACCGTAAACGGATTCAGAGCAATTTTTCTGGAAGAATTAAAAGCAGTGGCAATTTCTGACTTGCAGCTTGGAGAAGAGCTTTATTTGGCTGAGCAAGGAATTTTTGTTCCTCAAGTCCAGCTGAAAGAAATGAAGGAAGATTTGGAAAAAATTTTTGAATTGACAAAAGCGAAAAGAATCATAATAAATGGGGACCTCAAGCATGAGTTTGGGGGAGCTTCTCAGCAAGAGTGGAGAGAAGTAAAAGATTTGATTGGTTTTTTGAAGAAAAAGGTTAAAGAGATAATTTTGGTAAGAGGAAATCATGATAATTACTTGCTAAACATAATAAGCAAGCTTGGAATAAAGCTTTTTCAACCTTTTTTCTTTTCAAAAGGAATTTTGTTTGCTCATGGCCATAAAAAAGTTGATTTTCCAAAAGAAATGAAAGTTTTGATAATAGGGCATGAGCAGCCTGCTTTAGTCTTAAGAAAAGGATTTGACAGGATAAAAGTTCCTTGTTTGCTTTATGGGAAAACTAAGAATAAAAAGAATTTTATTTGCTTGCCTGCCTTTTCTCCTTTAGCTTCTGGAGTTGAAATAAATTTAGTTTCAAAGGAAGAATTGCTTTCACCAATTTTAAAAGAGGAAGTTGATTTTGAAAATCTTTCAGTTATTGCTTTAGATAAAGAAACAGGAGCTTTGGATTTTGGGAAGATAAAGGATTTGCAAATTCTTAACTATTGATTTTTTAATCGAGTTATTAAATTGGGCTAAGGAATAAAGAAGCTGGCAAAACGTTCTTTTCTTTACCCTCTTTTTCCGTTCATCAAGGATTTTGTCTTGCTAAAGCTTCAACTTCCATTTGATATTTAGAATATTAAGAATTTAAATCGAAGAATTATTTCCCTTATCTTACACTCAGGGCAAGCACCAAAAATATATTTTCTTTGGGTTCTCTTCATCGATTTAATTTAAGATACTCAAGGAGGCAGAAAATTAACTTACTAGAGAGTATGTGGTTAAATTTACCTTTGAATAATTACATTGTATTTGGTTAAATATTGAAAATAGTTTTTTATATGCAAAAGCAGCTCTGTCTATTAGGTCATCCCCATACACTAAGTACTTAACTTTAAAGCCGACTAACTCTTTGGTTGAATCTACCTTAAAGTTAAATGTAATTGTTGTCTGTTTATTATCTTGATAAATAACTGGTACAAGAACAAAACCATCATATTCACTAGGTTTAATAACTGATAAGGAGTCTGTAGTATTTTCAATTTTAATATACAGCCAAGCAGGCAAGTCTCCATAGTTCCCAAAACTTACAGAAAAATTTCCATATCCCTCTGGTGTTAAATACAAATAATTTTCGCATTTAATTCCAGGTGTATATACTCTAGGCAATTTCTCATACATTGCTACCCATACTTGCATTATTGCAAAAAAAGCAATTACTAAATTTAAAAACATCTCTAAGCGTTTCTCGCCTTTACTTTTATTTAATTTATCTAATATAATTTTTCCTATAAGATAGAAAATTGCAGCGATTGGAACTAATAAGATTTCATAAAGTTGACTCCCACCGAAAAACAAAAATGAAAGTAATAAGAAAATGAAAGTAATTAACGCTACGGATATCTCATGTAGGAGATTTTTGAATCGTTCGTCCTTTTTGGATTTCATTTGGAAATCACTTACGAAGAATATTTACTTTTCTTTTTAAATAAAGTTGGAAAATTCCTTTGGTAAAATTTCATCTCTAAAATATTTTTCATCCACACACTTAGGACATCTTGTTTCTTGCCTATAACCATGCCGATAATCTATAAATAACAACCGGTTCCTTGCAATAGCTGTAGAGTATTCTATATTTCCAAGACCGTAAGGATCTGCTTTAAAGGCTGGATACTCGCCAAGAAGCCTAATCAAGATCCTTTTCCAGAGTGGAATTTCTTCTTTTTTAACTATCCTGGAAAGATGGGACATGCAAATATCTTTTGCTACCTTAAAGAATTTAAATTTTTCTTATAGCTATTTCTCAACTTCTATCTTCAAAATCCCATCCTTAAACTCTTTCTTAACAATAGTTGCATTGCTAGGCAAAGGAATTAGCTTAAAGTAAGCCTTATCCCCTGCAAAAGCTTTTATTTCCATGCTTTGCTCAAGCTTTTTAATCTCTATATCTTCTTCCTTAACGTCAGGAAGCTTAATAGAAATTATTTGCTTATTTCCTGAACTTTTGATCTCAGCTTCCGGCTCTTCAGTAACTTTCGGAACTCTAACTTTTTCTTCCGCTTCTTCTTCTACTTCTTCTACACCAGCCTTTACCCCAAGCCTTCTCTTCAGCTCAGGCTCAAGCTTCTTGTAATCGCCAAAAGTTTTCACTTCAACTTTAGGCTCTCCTTCACCAGCACTCCTAATAGTAATGCTAACACCACTAAACTTCCCTCTTGGTTTTATTCTGAAATCAGTTTCGAAAGGAAATCTAAACATTTTGTCTAATCTCTCAAATTCTTTATCAATTTCCTCCCACAAACTTCTAAAAGGCATTTCAATTCTTCGTTCTATCAGTTCTTCCCCACAATATGGACAGAACTGCCATTCGTCTTTTACCGGCTCGCCACATGAAGGACATTTTTTCTTCTTGAACATAGCATCGCCTAATTATTTTTAAGTATTTGGTCTTCTTAATTTAAATAGGAATTTAAAATCTTTCAAACTATAAAAGGTGAGAAGTTCATTGATGAAAAACTTGTGGTTACGTGTGCCCTCCCGTACGCAAATGGTGAACTTCATTTAGGCCACATTACATCAACCTATCTTCCTGCTGACATTTTTGTTAGGTATTGTAGACTAGCAGGCAAACAAGTTGTTTTCATTTGTGGTAGCGATGATTATGGGACTCCTATACTAGTAGCTGCTGAAAAGGCTGGTAAAAGTCCTGAAGAATACGTGAAAGAATGGCATGAAAAGCATGCTAAGGATTTTGCTGATACAGGAATTTCATTCGATTTTTACTATCACACGCATTCTCCAGAGCAGAGACAGTTCGTTCAGCAATTCTTCCTTAGGCTTAAAGAAAAGGGTTATATCTTCCAGCAAGAAGTAGAGCAGTACTATTGCGAGAAAGATAAAAAGTTCTTGCCTGATAGATACGTAAAAGGTACATGCCCGTTTTGTGGCGCTGAGCAACAATATGGAGATGGTTGTGAAAAATGCGGCAGAACCTATTCGCCTACAGACCTGAAAGATGCTGTATGTGCTATATGCGGTAGCAAGCCTGTTTTAAAGAAAAGTATGCACTACTTTTTCAAGCTTTCTCAATTTTCTGAAAAGCTGAAAGATTGGTTGGAATCTAACTCAAACTTGCAGCCAGAAGTAAAGAATTATGTGCTTCAATGGGTTAAAGAAGGGCTAAAAGATTGGGACATAACAAGAGATATACCCTGGGGAGTTCCTGTGCCTGATGAAGAAGGCAAAGTATTCTATGGTTGGTTCGACAACCATTTAGGCTACATTACCTTTACACTCAAATACTTAGAAGAAAAAGGAATTGACGGAAAAAAATTCTGGAATTCTGCAAAAATATACCACTTCATAGGCAAGGATATAGTTTATCATCACTATCTTTTCTTACCTGCTATGCGCTTAGCAGAAGGTAGCTTTAAGCTTCCTGACTTTATTCCTACACGCGGACACTTGCTTTTAGAAGGTGAAAAGTTTTCGAAAAGCAGAAAGCATTATGTAAGCTTGAGAGATTTTCTTCAAAAGTATCCGGCAGACTATCTTAGGTACTACTTAGCTTCTATTACTGCTTACAGCCAAGCAGATGTGAACTTTAGCTGGAAAGAATTTGAGGCAAAGATAAATGGCGAGCTAGTTGATAATATAGGAAATTTCATCCATCGTGCCCTAACTTTTGTTTGGAATAACTTTGAAGGTTTTGTTCCTGAGCCTGAAGATTACGATGAAGCTGATAAGGAAATGGAAGAAAGAATTAAAAGTTTGGCTCCAGAAGTAGGTAAGCTTATAGAAGAAAATGAATTGAACAAAGCTCTTAAGCTAGTAGTAGACTTTTCCTCTTTCTGCAATCAGTACTTCCAGAAGAAAGAACCTTGGAAGACCAAAGATCCTACTTGCTTATATCTGGCAGTAAATGCTGTTAGAAGCTTAGCTATTTTGCTAGAACCTTTCATACCATTTTCTGCAGCAAAGATATGGCAGTTCTTAGATTTAGAGCCAGAAAAAAGCTGGCCGAGTGCTGCTGAATTGAAGGTACAAGCGGGTCATAAAATTAAAAAGCCGGAAATTCTTTTCAAGAAGGTGGAAATAATAAAAATTTGAAAATTTCACACGTGTGAATTTCTTGTTTTATTTTAAAACTTCTAGTCTCCCTGACTTTGGTATATTAAGTTGTAACTTATCTCTAAACTTGGTGACGTAAGCACCTATTACTCTTATTTTATCACCAACTGCTACTGAACTTATTTGCTTTTCCCATAAGGATAAGATTATTTGTCCAGTTTCATCTTCTATGATAGCATCAGCAACTGTTCTCGGCCCATATCTTGTCTGTACATCCCTGCTTTCTGATATGCTAATTACTTTGGCCTCAACTGAAACATTACTCATACCAGCAACTATATCTCCTATTTTCATTTGCTCACCAATAGTTTAAGGTTATACTTAAATTTATCTTTTACACGTACTTCAGAAGTCCCTGCTTCATCTCAAATTTTTCCCCTAAATTCAAGCATTTTACTTGACTTGGAAACATTTCTTTCATCTTAGTACAATTCTCTTGAGTTGTATGTAAAGGCAAAATTATCTTTGGTTTTACTTCTTTTATCATCCATTCGAAATCAGGGCCACTTAAATGGCCAGAAGAGTGAAGATGAAACTTCCTTATGTTAAAATGTTTCAACCAATTATCTATTCTTTGAGCCTCAATCTCTTCTTCCTCATTGTAAGGTTCTGAAACGGAAGATATCATAATAGCATCTTTAAAAGGTGAAAAATCTATAAGTTTTCCAAAATCATTGTAGGTTAGATGGATCAAATACCTCTCAGGATGAGAACGAATTTCTTCGTCCGATACGTGCTCTAGCTCTGGTGGTCTTCCCCTCATCCTTGTCTTTGCTCTTCTGTGAAAAAGTGCAACATTTTCTAAGATGTGTGGATAATAGTCTTCAAAATACTTCCAGTAAGTTGCATGCTTTTTAGAAGTTAGCATGATTCTGCCAGTAGCCTCTGCAACTCTCTTGAAAGTGTTTAACCTATAAATGTCTCTATACTGGAAATCCGCAAAAACAAAACCTTTTGCTGATTTAACTATTTCTTCACTTTGCCATCTCACATCCTCTTCTGTCAATGTAGTTTCTTCATGAAGCCTAGTTCCTTCTACAATTAATACATCTGGCCTTTCTTCTTTCACCTTTTCAATAAAATTAAAACTCCTTTCTGCATTTGGTCCGTGAAATCTTATGTCGCCAGTGTATGCTATTGTAGTGTCGGAAGTGTAAAGAATACAACCACAAGCGTCTGGTATGCTATGATCTACATTATAAAGCTCGCACTCTATACCATCTACAGAAAATTTCATCCTTTTCTCAAACTTCCTTTCTACAGGTTCTGGCGGGATTCTTTCTTGGAGCATTGTCCTATAATATATTGGCTTTCTGTTCGGGTTTTTCTTCGTAGGTTTAGGAAATTTCATATTTCTGAAAATTACTTTTCTTTCAGGATCGTATATTTCTGTATAGGAAGTCATTTCCGTATCAAAAGACTTTTTACCGACTTTTTCAAAAGCCTCTATACCTTTGTAAGTTTGACTAGAACAAAAGATCTTTATGTCAGGATGTAAAAATGGAAGGAAGCCACAATGGTCTAGGTGGGAATGCGAAATTATTAGTGCTGCTGGTCTTTCTGTGCAGTTGTTCTTTATTAAATCCTCACGATAAACGTTTAATTTTGGAACTAATCCGAGCTCCCAATAATCCTTAAAAGAGTTTGGTCTATGAAGTTCATCAAAAAATTTTCTATATCTATTAAAAGACTTTCCAAAATCTACTAACAAAGAGCTTCCTCTATCTTCTAAGAGAATTATATTTCCTCCTATTTCCTCTACTCCACCGTAAAATGTGATGCTAGTCATTTTATCAACTTTTAAATTTGAGAGTAAAAGATTTATTGTTTGAAGAGAACTCTTCATTAGTCCTTATGCGTGGAGACCTAGGGCCTGAAAGAGTTCCTACTGCTAAGCTAAGATACAGGTATAATCAAGAGAAAATTTTGAAAGAAATTGCTGCTAACTTGGAAGAATCTTCAAGAATAGCTTTAGCTCAAGCAAAAAAGGGAGAAATACCAAAGATTTACTGTACTCTTGGCTTTCCAGTTCCAAAAGAAGATCCGAAGATCCTTGGAGATCTACCTTTAAAAGCCTATGAAGTCCCTTTAAAAACAGTTCAGGCTACATCATTACTACCAAGATGGGAAAAGGAAGACTCTTCAATAAGCTATTTCACATTCTATGCAACCCCTTACTGCAAAGAAGATATTTTAACCACGTTAGAACTTTTGCTAGATAACGAAAGAATTCATCACTTGGCTTACATTTGGGAAGAGGATGGTATCCTTCATTTCTCAAGAAATTTTAAAACTGGTGAAGGTAAAGTTAGCTGGATAGCAATTCATAGGAAAAAAATTAAGAAGGAGAAGTTTAAGCCACTCTTTAAAAGTTACTACGATTTTCTTCCGTATTACTTAAGCGTCATTGATGTGATGGGAAAGATGTATAGAAAAGAACTTTATGAAAACACAAACCTTGCCCTTTCAAGAATTTCTGAAGGCCTGGTTTGGACTAGAAGAACTAAAGATGGAAAGGATATACGTGTGAATTCCCCTTCTGAATTATTAGACTTAGTTTCGTGGGGAGCTTTCGAATTTTTCCTAGAAAATAACAAATGCCTCTTAAAAGAAACAAATTGCAAGAACTGTGAAAAAAACTGCTGGCCAAACGTTATTTTTGACATAGATCCTGGCCTAAAAGTTTCAGAAGAAAAGCTCTTTACTGTTTTGAACATTATTCATAAAAATTTGGAAGAAGAAGGTGTGAATTACATAACTAAGTTTACTGGTAAAAGAGGTTACCACATTACTGCTTATTTTGACAGTCTAAAATTACCTGAAAAGAATTACATTCCATTAAGGCTATTGAGACATGCAGAAGAAATGTCCACAAAACAATTAAAACAAGCTCTGGAAAAGATTTCAAAAGATCCTTTTGAAGTTGTGAGAGATTTCATAAGATGTAAAACTGAGTACTGGAAAATTGTTGGAAACATCGATTACCTTGTTCACGACTTTTCCACATTTGATGGTGTAGAATATGTGAAAGTCGATGCTTCTAGTGTAAAGAGGAGAGGATATCATAGAACTTACTATAGCTTGACTCCAAAAGGTACAGTTTGTTTACCCTTTTGTCAAAATGGTGTTAAGTTAGATAAGAAGTTGTTAGAAAAAGTAAAGGAGATGTCGGCTAATCCTTGGGAAATTCTAAAGTATGAGAAAGAGCTTATGGACATTCAAATAGACTATAATGACCCTAGCTACGTAAAGGACTTTTTAGAAGAGAATGAAAGAAAAATTTTCAAAAAGCATTTTGAGAAGGTGGAAAAGAGATTAAGCTTATAGTTTTAGAGAATGCTTAAAATTTGATTTCTTAGCCCTTTCCAGTGGCCAAGCATCCTCTATAAGCATGTCTGGTACATCGCCTTCTAATACCGGATAAGCTAGCTTACAATTGTTGCAAACAATAAACATCCCTTTTTCCTTTACATCACCTTTGCATTTTGGACAAGCCAAGATCTTTAAAAGTTCTTTGGAAACCATGAGAATTATTTTCCTTTCAGAATATATTAACTTAATGCTTGAGAAAGAGATTAAAATTTTTGGCTTTATTTTTAAAATATGGAAACTCTTGAAGTTATAAGGGTTGGAAGAAGAGAGTATGAAAGGTTGATGAAAACATTTAAGAAGCTTGGCTTAAACCCCAGTATGAAATATAAAATTACAGAAAAAGGCAAGAATTATCTAAATGACATAAAAGCTGTGCTCAATTCTTACGATCGCTCCTTATTCGGTAGAAGAAAAACCAAAACAGTAAGAAAGGAAGAAATTCGAGCCATGGTATTAGATATTTTGGAAAAAGTGGCTGTAAATCTGCTAGATCTTAAGTTTTACTTAAACAAAAGTGGCCAAAGATTATATTATAGATATGTAGCAGAAATGGTAGATGAAGGATTGATTGCTCCCGTTAATGAGTTTTATTTTTGAAAAATTCTTTTAAACTTTAAAGCATCCTCATGCATAAAAACATTGTTAAAAAGAACAAAGGCTTTTTTCACCTTTAGCCCTTCAACAATTCTTTTAAGCTGTTGAAGATCCTTGTCAGTAAATTTATACTTGTAGTTTATCCTCCCTTTCTCATAGCTTCCATGCAATCTAAAATAAGCAATTTTTTTAGAAGAAAAATAAACTGGTACAGAAACAAAAGGGTCTACGCATGAAATCAAGTCAAACTCTTTGCACAATTTTTTAAACCCTTCCTTGCTCCAACCTCTTAGCTCCAAAGCAATAGAAATTTCATCTCTTTCTATTTTAGAGAAAAATTTCTCTGCATTTTCAATGTTTTCTTCATTTTCTTTGAAGCTGGCTGGAAGTTGAATCAAGCAAACAGGAGAATCTAAAATTTTGCAAACTTCTAAAGTTTGAGTCCAAAAGTTTAAAACTTCTTTTGTAGGTTTGAGAAAACCAACTTTATCTTTCAAATTTTCTATCTCATCTTTTTTCAATCCGGACCTCTTCCAAGTTGGGCTTGTAGTTGGGTGAGAAATTCCTTGAAAAGCCTTGACTAGAAATTTAAAGTCTTTTGGTGTGCTTTCCCTCCATTTTCTTACAGTCTCTAGCTTAGATAGCTTGTAAAAAGTAGACTGGAGCTCAACCACAGAAAATTCTTTAAAGTACTTTTCCATTCCTACAGGAAAGCCACAACAGCCGATATAAACTTCCATAATTAAAAAATTGATTAAAGAATAAAAATTAATGGAATCCTAAACCTCTTGATAAGACTAAAAGGATTTAATGAAGTTGCATTTAGTATCCACTTCTACAAAATGCTTTGCCAAGCCTTGTCTATAAGCTGAGCATTGATTTTCTGGCAAGTTATCCACTGCTTCCCTTGGAAAATGAGCTACATCACAAACCCAATCCGGTAATTCGCTAATAGGATTTAACAAGCAAGGTCCACTGCTCAAGTCTTTACTGGATGCCAAAGCCTTTTTACATTCTTCGATACAGATTTCCTTAGCCCTTTCTTCTTCCCCTTTTTCGCCTACAGGTCTTACAAAAATTAACAAAAGTACTACAAAAATTAAGGCCAAAATTATTGGTAAAAACTTCTTCATATTTTTGAATTGAATTAGGAATTTAAATATTT
>Ga0272445_1000222_pt1 | contig 55444 bp, 68 predicted proteins | sample YNPCB0031_FD_194404 | JGI IMG/M metagenome (GOLD analysis project Ga0272445, IMG submission 194404) | Hot spring sediment microbial communities from Yellowstone National Park, WY, United States - YNP-CB-003-1 | ecosystem: Environmental > Aquatic > Thermal springs > Hot (42-90C) > Sediment... | reverse complement strand
AAACCTCTCCCTACACGCTTAAATAAAATATGATATGCTTTATAACAATTATTCCAGCTTCATACATCCAACGGACACCTTTTCATATTCATAAAATGCTCAAGTTCCCTTTTAATGAATATGCTTGGTTATGTTAAAAACGCCAAAAACGATTAAAACTTTTATTTAAATTTATGCTCATTTATATTGGTGCATGATTTGTCTATTGAGAGGGCTATTTCTTCAACAATCTAGAACATTTAGATGTTAGGCATTACGAGGAAAAATGTGGGTTGCTACATTAAGTTTGGGTGTTCAAGATATGAGTGCTGAAGTAAGGTTGCTGGAACTCCTCTTTAAGATCGAGAGGTGTCTAAAATGTTACGGTAAGTTTAGGGATTATAGTGATGAGGATAGAGTTAGGATTAGGGTGTGGAGCCATGAGGGTCCATGGTTCTTTCCGCCTTTAGAGGATGGTGGCGTTAAGGGCTTCTTCGGAACCGGTAACATAGTCTTTGTCTGCGAGAGGCCGTCGATGAGGGGCGGGAGAGTCCCTGACGAGTGGGATCTGCAATTTTACAGCCTTCTGAAGAAGTATGGTTTTGGGAATGCCCACATAACAGATTTAGTGAAATGCAGAGGTTTAGCTCGGGCTAAAGAGGAGATAAGTGATTATGTGGAGAATTGCCTACCCTTCCTTAAGGAGGAGATTGAAATCCTAAAGCCAAAACTTCTGGTAGCAGTAGGCAAGGTTGCCTATAAGGTGTTAAATAATAGGATTAAGCCCCAGTATCCAAATCTCAAAATAGAGAGAATAACGCATTACTCATATGCATTCAGATACAATAAACCCGCTAAGATTGAAAGCGACTTTGAGAAGCTGAAAAAACTCTGGCTAAAGGATGATGGATGAATGGTTGCGAATTGAATTAACTAGCTAAATTCTTTGATAAGATGAATTTCTCCATAATTTGCTTCCACATATCCCGGAATCCTTCAGTTTCTATTGATGGCGTACCCCATGCTGGGGAGCAGTCCGATGTAAAAATAATTATTTTCCCCTTCCCAATCTTATTAACTATCAGTGCGGGCGAACCATCTTCTTCCCATCTAGCTATAACATCAGCGTTTTTAGGTTCAAAATAATTGAAACCCTTAAAAGTTAACCCTATTCCAATATTATGTTCATTTTCTGCTATTTTTACAACATTTTCAAAGCGTTTTCCAATTTTTCCACCTAAATTCTCTTCCCCAAGCTCACGATTATACTCTGCGGTTAAACCATATCCGCCAGTCAAGATCATGGACTTTCCCTTCTGTTTCACATCATTCTCTAAAAAGTTTCGTAGTGAAGTTACATCACAATATTTTAGACTTACATCACTGAGGATAACCACATCGTATTCGGAAAGAGATTGGGACTCTTTTGAAATCCTGTCTTTACTCTTCTCTGTTGGGACGCTCTTAATCCATAATAGATAATTCTTTAGGTAACGAAGCGCCTTATCCAAATATCCCAGATGGCTCCGAGATAATTCTCCATAATGGAATACTCTAACTATGTTTTCTTTTTACAGAATCTTTTCTAGCCTCGTGAGAAATTCTTTCGGTATCTCAGCGTATTCACCAATCCAATTAAACAATTCTGTGATTATTGATGGGCAAGCTTCCTCAACGTCGCTTCTCACACGTTTACCATCCATGACTTGATACTCCTGCTCTCCTCTAGCGATCCGCTCAGCAATATTGTAGATTTCCTCAAGGGTTTTGAGAAGCTTCAACCTGATCTTCTACGTGTCGGTTTTGACTATTCTACGAGCCCTCTCAATACGGTTCAGGATGACAATTTTAGGCTAATTTTTCAAGCTAAAATTGATACCCCCCTCTAGGTTTTCACACAGGTCGAATAGGATGGAAACAATCTGCAGAATCAAAAACTGCAACCATTTCAACCCCTATTTCAGCTGTTCTCCCATTTTCGCCAGCAGAATCAAGTTGCATAAATGAGAAAATATTTATTTTGGAAGTTGCATATTTACAAATACTTCTTCACCCTAATAATTATCCCCATAACTGTTCCAACCAAACCCGTTATCGCTGCAATATTTCGCTGTTCCATGATCCTAAAAACGCTAGGGATATGAAAGCCAATCCTCACACTCGAAAAATTCTTCGACAAACACTTGGCTTCCAAAACTGAAGAATCAGCACCTGAAAAAGGGTCTTAATAGGTTAACCACACTTCTACACAAACTACACTAACTTCACTAACGCTTATTGAGAAGATGTTTAGGCTTGTGAGGGGGAAGATTGAGGTTAAGGATGCTGAAAAGACCACGGAAAACAAGCTGAGAATCCCCGGCTTTAACTTTGGAGAGTGTCAAGTTTTTCAATCTATAAAAACTTAAGTGTGAAGCGACAATACATTTTCAACTAAAAGGGCGTGAAATATTTGCTGGATAGGGCTCAGCCAAAGGCAAGCATGTGGACTAGGCTGAATAACGGGAACTTCCTGGTTTTAACAGTTTGGCCGGGTAAATCCGACCCATCAGCCGACGTTATCGTAGTGCAGATCCGCCGCCCTTCAGGCGACAGATGGGAGACAATTGGGAGGCTGGCTGCATACAGAACCGCCGACGGAAGATATCTGAAGCTGCCTGAGAGAAGACAGCGGGCGCAGGAAAGCGGGGAGCCAACTATAGAAATTTAAGCCTCACAGATTGAAGCAGCCTCGCCCAATAGTAAGCTAGTGCGGTTTATCTATTCGTTGCCCTTTATTTTCCGCATAATATGCTTTAATTCCTTTCCTCAGCAGCATTTCGACCGTTGCGCTTAGGCTCGGCTTAGCTCTGTCGCTCCGCTCAGCCTCAGCACGCTCAAGCTCAAGGATCCTCTTTATCGCTCGGATAACGTCTTCGCTCACGGTTGCCTGGAGAAGGCGCTTACTATGAAATGTCTCCATCTCATTCTCATCCGCTGCGCTGAAGCTCACTTAAGTGTCACCTCAACGGGCTTCTTGGCGCTGTAATAGCCGCATCTAGGACATCTGTAAAATATGCTGATCGGGCTTTCTAGGTCTCCAAGCGTACCTACGCCCTCAATAGGACCATACGCCGAAGGATCTAGGTCTGGAGCGTATGGCTCCATAGGCTGCGAGCAGACTGGGCATATACGGTAGCAGTCGCAGATCACGGTTGAAGCGGGTCTCCTAGCGCGGTGAACCCTACCGCATGCTGGGCAGACGCCCTCAGCGAAACCTATCTCCGCAACCATGCCCAACCACCCGCATACATTAAAAAAGAACAAGGAAATTTTCACCCTTTGAAGAAGGGTTCATGGCGGCGCATCCTTAGCGTTTTAGCGCATCCTAGCCTATATGCTTGTCATCTTCGCGATTCCCTCTGAGCGTAGCACACCTAATCCTATGCGTTCGCTTGCAACAATCCCGTATCGGTCTTCCCTCGGGTTCTCGAAGGGCTCTGTTGTTATGTCCCTTCTTAGAAGCATGACCGCTGCGGGCTTATCTAGGTCAACCGCTATGGCTGTTAAAGCCGTGCACTTGCTGCTCTTAACGATCTTCATGCCGAAAGGCGAATGCCTCAATACGCCACGGTCTAGGTCGGCCTCGCTCCCCCAATAGAATTGATGTATGAACTTGTCGTCAAGCCACAGATCCGCCCACTCATCAGGGTGAAGCGCAAGAACGCCCGGACGATAATTCTTCCTATCCAAAGCGTTATAGATTGCAACCATCTCGGTCCACTCGAATACGCCGTCATTATCGCCCGTCAGAGATGTGCCGGCGTTTGCAGCCAGAAAGTCGTAGACAACCTTTGTTTCAAGCTCAGCTATCGCCCTTCCGATTTCCGCTGCTTCACGCTCAAGAACATTCCACGAGGCATCCTCATAGAAACGCTTAGTATACTCGCATCCCGCTTTAATCTCAATGTCGGCTTTAACATCAACAGTCTCATACTTCTCGCCCGTCAGCCAAACCGAAGCCGACTCACCAACCTTAAAGGCTGTGGCGGTCTTAGCCTTAGGGAATCTGACAAGCGCATCTTTGGTTTCTAGGACCGCTATAATTTCTCTGCTAATCAGCATCGGCGTGGCTGCTTCAATAACGCGGTCATGCATCCTTCCAAGCGCGCCGGCAATATCGCTTGTAATGCCCTCCTTAAAGAGTCCGATGAAATATCTCTCTGTAAATGGGTTTGCCTTAGCCCTCTCAACTAGGTCACGCCAGTAGTCCTCACCCTGCGTTCTAACGATTGACTCTTTCAGAACATTTTTCTTCTCGCTCATGCTTTTACCACGCTCCTCCTAGAGGATTAGGATCAAGCCCGTGTCGCCGTTCGCAGCCGATTGAAGCGCTCTAGCGAAAGCATTATCCAGCTTATCGAGCTCAGTCTGCATTCCAGCCTCGCTGTATGATGCCTGAGATAATCGAGAAGTACGCTGGACCGGACGAGCTGTGGATATTTAAGGGCGTGAGCGATGAGCAGCTTGCAGCATATCAGGCGCAGATAAAGTCTAAGCCTAAAGCGGGCGCCAGGTTCATTTACGGCGGGGAGGCGGACATAAAGACTGTTCAGGTTGACCCACGCGCTAGGTTCGAGGCGTACATAGAGCACATATGGAACCAGCTCATAATAGGCGGAGGGACGCCCATACCTAAACTCATAAGCACACCGGGCTTCACAAAGGCTTCAGCTAGGGCAGCTGTGGAAGTAGCTGAGCGGAAGGTTATGGCGCTACAGCGGTTCATGAAGCGCATTGTTGAACGCGAAGTATTCAAGCCAATAATTGAGCAAGCTGGCTACGACCCTAAAAGGGCAGCAGTCCGCCTAAACTGGGGCATACCCGAAAAGCCGGAAATAAACATGGCGGACCTGATAAAGGCAGCGGAGCAGAAGCTGATAAGCCCAGAAGAATTCAGAAACATAGCGCGGAAAATAGGGTGGGAAATAACGGAACAAAAACAAGAGGGTCAAAAAGCATAAAAAGAGGGGAATTTGCGGGAGAAATCGCCAGTCAGTTATAGGCTAGGGTAACCCGGCTCGGACATACCTAACTCTTTTTATTGGCTCTCTATGTGTTTATTGCATGTTTGCAAATATAAAAGTATTATGGGCTCGCTGCAAGCATAGAGGGAGGTGAAGTTTAGAGCTTAGATAATGTAGCCGTTCATAAATATATTTAGGACGTTATTGAATGCGCGGGAAGAGAGATGCCATAGTTGTCGTTTTTGCTGAAGAAGACGATAACGATATGTTTGGATTTCATGTACTTGAGAGATTAAGGCTTTAAGTTGACCCAGTGAATAGGTAATTTGAAGCGGTTTGACACTTTAATGAGCAGTCTCATTAAATAATGAGATCTTCTTCGTCTTTCCCTACTTAATGAACTCTTTTAATGAGGAGTTTAAGATGGGGTCTAATTAATGAACCTGCAGCTTGGTTTTCATGGATCTACTGTTTTCAGCCATTCTATAAATTTGCCCGCTATTTCCTCAACCGTTTCTTCAACTGTTTCATAGAGGATTTCTCTTTTAATCTCCAGATAGCGGTGTACAAGTATATTTCTTAAACCCGCAAGTTTTGCTAGGTCTTCCGCTAGGTCTCTGGGCATTTTACCCGCTTCAGCCAGTTTCTGCGGGTATTCACCGTAGCTTTCAACTAGCCCGAGGGAGTTGATTGAGACTAAGTGTCTGCATATGTCAAGCATAGATTCCACAATTCTATGCATGGCTCTTTCTAATGCTAGGGTCTCTTTATAATCTAGGTCTTCAACCCTCTTAGGTAGAATTTCACTTTTAACGAATGCGACGTTTCTCCTGATTTCCTCCGCCCTTGATGTAATGATTGTTTTATCAATTTTAGGGTCGATGGCTGACCACATCTTAAATTCTATTAAAGCATCCGGCGCTCTTTGAGCTCTCTCCAACTGCTGTTTTAAAACTTCAGGCTGTAGCTTAATTATAATGCCCTCATTAAGTATCCTCGAGAGCAATATTGGATTCGCTTGATCCAAGATTGTGGCATCTATAAAATCTTCGTTAACATTAAGGGTTTTCGCAATCTGAGATATAATGTATCCAACATCTGATAGGTTTCCTCCTTCAGCCATCTTAAGGGCTATATCAATGTCGTGGGTGCTGAACCCCTTTCTAACTATTGATCCAAAAAGCACAGCTAACTCAACATTCTCAAACCTATTGAATAACTCCCTCAATCTGGGCAGCACATGGTTAAGCGTGAGCCTACTATCAGCCATATCTTTTCAAACCCTAAAAGGGAATAATTTCTTAAATGCTTTGCGGCTTGGCATGCTAAAGGTTCCTGAGGGCGCCGTATAGGGCTTGAAACCTAACTTCCAAATTAAACATTCTCTATTTTCATAAAAATCTTATATTTTGAAGATGCCTTTCTGATTTTTGGTGGTTGCTTTGGGCTTCAGCGTTTTTAGATCCATAAGGGGCATGTTCATGCTGGATGGGAGGAAGGCTATTATTACGGGTGCAGCTGGAGGAATCGGCAGCGCTATAGCCTATGGCTTCGCTGAGTTTGGCGCTGATGTTGCATTATTTGATTCAAATCTTGAGGGTATAGAAAGCCTCAAGAGGGTTTTGGAGGAGAATTTTCCAGTTAAGGTTTTAGCTATACCTTTGGATGTATGCGACCGCAAGCAGGTTGAGAAGGCTGTTGACGCTGTTTTTGAAAGCTTCGGCCGAATTGATATACTGGTGAATTGTCATGGCGTCGGGCAGTGGGTTCCATTCGAAGACATGAGTGAAACCGACTGGGATAGGATGATAAATGTCAACCTGAAAGGCGTTGCCCTAATGTGTCAGGCTGTTGGACGCTACATGATAAAAAGGAAATATGGTAAAATCATAAACATAGCCTCAATGTCAGGTAGAATCGTGAATAGGCCTCAGCCTCAAGCCCACTATAACGCCTCAAAGGCCGGCGTGATCATGTTGACGAAAAGCCTTGCAGCCGAATGGGCTGAACACAACATAAATGTTAACAGCGTCAGTCCAGGATACACATTAACACCGTTAGTTGACAATCTGTTGAGGGCTAAGCCGGATTACGCAAACCGCTGGAAAGCGCTAATACCCCTAGGAAGATTCGCTGAACCCATAGACATCGTTGGAGCCGTAATATTTCTAGCCTCAGATGCAGCGAACTACATAACTGGACATGACCTAGTAGTAGACGGCGGCTACAGCATATGGTGAAGTTTTTCACCAGCGGAAAAGAGAAGCAGACTTATATTTTTGATAGAAGGCTTCTGGATAAGATGCGCCATATTTGCGCATTCAGTCCGGCAAAGATTTCTTCTTCGCTAACGCTTTCTATACCTCGCGTAAGACTGAAATCATCGTAAAGCATATTTATACGCTTATAGCCATATCTTTATTCAAGGGCTGGATTAAAACATATGACGCAGGGTTTATTAATGGCGAAAAAGCAGGAGAACGTATCGAAAATATTCTCTACGTTATCTCACCCATTAAGAAGAGAGATCCTTTTATATCTCAGCGAAAAAGAGGAATGCTCATTTACTGATTTAATGAACGCCCTTAACATAGATACTGGGAAACTAAGCTTTCACCTCCGCAATTTAGAGGCCTTTTTGGAACGTACATCCACAGGGAAATATAGGCTAAGTAAGGTTGGTCAAAACGTTGTAGTTCTAATAAAGGATCTGGAAGCTTGGGCGGATGAGACAGGAATGGCGATGAGGGCATCAGCGTTACCATTAGCTGATTTCAAGAAAAGAACATTTGCCTTTCTAATAGACCTTGGAATCGCCGCTGCGCTTTTCTTAGGATTACCAAACATTTTCTATCCATTCACATCGATGGTTCTTTTAAACGTTAACGTCATACTTTTTCTAGTTCTATTTTGGACATATCTAACTCTCCTTGAAGGTTTTGCGGGGCAAACCTTAGGAAAACGCATCATTGGAATTAGAACTGTTAGAGTAGACGGCAAAAGACTTTCCTATGACCACGCGGCGATAAGAAATTTCGGCAAGGTTTTCCTCTTACCATTCGACTTAATTATTGGACTTGAACTTAACGATAAAAGATTCATCAGATACTTTGACAAATTCGCCGGCACAACTGTTGTTGACCTTCAAGCCACCTTTAACACGCAGCTTACTAAATCTTCTTCCTAATTTGTTAGATTAAATTGGCATACGGCTCCCAATAATTTTTCTCCAGTAACGAAAAATTTCTTCTCAAGAAGGGATAAAAATCAGCCCTCCATATTTTTCTGGGAGTGATGCCTATGAACTGTGGCTTCAAAAATGCACAAGCATTTGATAGAAAGCCAAAGGCTACCGCTAATTCCACCGTGTGCATACTTTTATGCCTACTCTTACTAGGCTTAACTATTGGGTCCTCTATTCCTAAATCAGTCTCCGCATCTTCTCTTGTAACCCTTAAATGGCACATAAAACTTCCATCCTCCTATGGACATTTCCATCCATGTATGGGAGATGTAGATAAAGACGGTGTGCAAGAAATCGTTGTAGTTTTTGGAAGTTGCGTATATGTATTGAACGGAAAAACAGGCGCGATAAAGTGGAAAAGCCCCTCTGATGCAGCGGGGACCGTCCTAGAGCTAGCTGATTTAAACAGGGATGGGACTCCAGAGATAATATACTGCGGCTCAGGGCTCAGCGTGTATGCTCGAGATGGATTGGGTAATCTTTTATGGAAAAGCAACAGCGTAGGCAGAAGTAGCGGAGAATCTTGGCCCGGAACGCCGATTGTTACAGGAGACACAAACCATGATGGATATCCAGAAATCTATGTAGTGACAGCTGATACAACGGAACCCTATACAGGCTGCATAACGAAGCTAGACCATACGGGAAAAATTTTAGCCCGATCTGAAATCTGCTACAAACCATGCTGGGGCGGTTTAGCTCTTGCTGATGCAAATTTTGATGGCAAATTTGAAATCTATTTAGGAGACAGAGCATCAAGAGGCGGTCCGGGGGGAAGCAGCAATCCTTACCCGAGTAATCCAGCAAGAGGATTATCTTGCTATGATGCTGACACCCTGAAAACCCTATGGGTAAGACCTGACTTATACCACAGCACTCCAGCGCCGGTTCTGATAGACGTTACTGGAGATGGCAAACTGGAAGTTATCGGAAACAACATTCTGAATAATGGCGCTTGCGTAGTTGACGCAATCACAGGTAAAGACATTTACAATTGGAAGGGGAAAAAGATAAACAATCATGCCAAAGGAACAGTGTGGGATGTGGACTACGATGGACATGTTGAGCTAATTTCAGCCTGGGGATACAGCGATAATCCCTCATGCACAAAGGATTTCACAGTTCTTGATCTCGTGACAGGCAATATTGATTATAGAGCCTCCGAAATAAATAATTGGATAACGTATCCTCCAACAGTGGGAGATGTAGATGGAGACGGATACGTGGAAATACTTGTTGCAACAAGTACGGAGTTAGGTCACGGCGACGTTGGGCAAGGAATGTTCTATATTTATAACAGAAACTTTAAAATTTTACAAATAATCAATGATTACCCCTATGGAGAACAGCTTTGGGAACCATACTGTGTCGATTGCGATGGCGATGGATACAATGAAGTTCTAATCGGCAGTCATAAAGGTAACATTTGGTGCTATGATACTTTAGGGAAACGTCCAAACCCGGCTCCTAAAGCTTGGTCAGCCTGGTATAGCACTCTTCGTCAGGGTGCTTATGCATCGCAAACGTCTCAGGCAAGCTTAGTTTTTAGCGATGGCTTTGAGTCTGGCAACTTCAATGCTTGGAATGGAATCAGCCTCACTTCCGGCGAAAACGCAGCTGTTGTTACGTCGTTACGTCACCATGGCTCCTACAGCGCTAAATTCACCACTAATGGCGGGGGTACAACTAGTTCAGAAAATGCCTATATTTACAAAAGCATCGATATGAATGAAGTTTATGTTCGCGGCTACTTCTATATTGGAGGCGGGCTGCCTCTAATCGATGATGGGGATCGCTTCTACCTTCTTCGCCTCCAAGGCTCAAGCATAGCCATAGCCTATGCTGGTATTCGCAGGGTTAACGGCGTGGATAAATGGACGATCTACTTGAGAACTGATAAGGGAGGCTCATGGACCGACGCGGCTAATGGTCCGCTCCCACAAGTTGGAAAGTGGTATTGCATTGAAATCCATTGGAAAATGGACTCATCAAACGGTCTCATGGAACTCTACGTGGACGGTGTAAAAATAATCAGCGTAACCAACGTTAATACTGCTCCATATGGAAATGTGAAACGTCTCGACTTCGGCATAGTGAACGCTGTAAGCGTCCAGAACAGTTTAACAGTGTACGGAGACTGCTTAGTAATCGCTAAAACATCAATAGGGACGGAATGAATTTTACTCTTACTCAAGGGATTTACAACCATTCCATTTCCATCTATTTTTTTACAGAATCATCTGCTGAAATGATTTAAATGTTTGAGTAAAGATTCAATGGTTATTGAGTTTTTAGGCAAAGTCGAATTTGGTTGATGGAGCGCTATGCGTGATTTTTATGGGTTACATGCTTAGCCTTGCATCTTTATCTCATTACTCTAATGGTTACGCTTGCTGTTGGGATCCCATCGGCGGCTGCGGTTAAAACAATCTCGCCAGGTTCACCATTCGCGCGGACAACCACCATTGCGCGTCCTTCATGAACCCTGCGCTGGTTACCAACGTACATCTCTTCAGACACGGGATTTCCGTTACCCACAGCCACTATGGAGCCAACGCCATAGGTAGTGAAATAAACATTGTTGGTGGCGTTGTGGCAAACATTTCCTGCGGCATCCACTATCTCCACGGTTACATAGGAAAGGTCACCAAATTCCGCCTTTAAAACGCCACGATCGGGTTTCAGACGGATATTTGCGGGTTTTCCCGCAGTTCTCAATACGGTGCGGGATACCTCGATGCCTCTTTCGTATCCAATAGCCACCAGTTCGCCGGGTTCATATATGGCATCGAAGGATGCAATGTACCTATTGGATTTGCCGGCTGGTTTGCGGCCTAGGGATCTACCGTTGAGGAAGAGTTCAACCTCGCTATTGGCGCTATATACGTCTATTAATATTGGCTTTCCCTCGTAACCTGGCCAGGTCCAAGAGGATACAACTTCAGGCCAGCTCCAGAGCAAAGCGCGGGTTTTCTTGCCGTAATTTTCTGGTTTGTGAACTGCGATATAGGGAGCTTTTGATATGCCCCAAACGCAGTCGCGATAGTAAGACTGTGGCCTTTTGAAGCCGCAGATGTCAATATCACCGCAGAATGCTTGATGCCAGGGATAATTCCCAAGAAACGAAGGATCCTCTCCTTCATATCTAACCCGCCCAATGCCAGCCTCACCAAGATAGTCGATGGCTGTCCAAACAAAATCGCCGATGACGTAAGGCAGCCTCTCAACGGCTTCCCAATAGTCGTAGGCCATCGATGGGAAGCTCTCAGTGCCGCATATTATGCGGCCGGGAAAGTTTTTTCCATCGCTCTCGTAGCGATGCAGCATATAATTATAGCCCACAACATCTAAGGGCTCCGCGAACTTAGAAGAATGCTCTATCCAGAGATCGTCGGGGATTCTTCTTTCTAAACCGAAGCCCTCGGCGATTAATGGGCGGAGAGAAAACTCAGTTAGAGCGCATGTGATGGCCCTCGTATTATCTAGGCTGCGGATGAAATCCGCCAATTTTCGGGCATAAGTATAACCCTCAGAAAAACCTGTTAACTCTGGGATTTCATTGCCGATTGACCACATGATGATGCACGGGTGGTTGCGGTCACGAAGTATCATGGAAGCTAAGTCTCTTTGCCACCAATCCTCGAAGTACAAGCTATAATCATTAGGATTTTTCGCCTCACGCCAGCAATCAAAGATTTCATCTATTACTAGCATGCCAAGTCTGTCGCAAGCGTCCAGAAAGGCCGGTGAAGGTGGGTTGTGGGCGCAGCGCACCGCATTGAAGCCATTGGCCTTAAGCAGTTCAACCTTGCGTTCCTCGGCCCGGTCATATGCAGCGGCTCCCAGCAGCCCACAGTCATGATGTACACAGCCGCCCCTAAGCTTAATGGGAACACCGTTCAACCGGAAACCGCTATGCGCATCAAAAGATATGGAGCGTATTCCTACTTTAGTATCGGTTCGATCAACAACTACGCCGTCACGTATAATTTCGCTTCTCAGAACATAAAGGTAGGGATTATCCACTGACCAAAGTTTCGGAGAATCCACATTAAGTTCTTGAGCAGTTTCAACTGAGCTGCCAGCTGGAACATTCAGCTCATCTTCTCTCCTGGCAACTTCTGAACCGGAAGCAGTCTGTAGTGTTGTACGAACCGTTACGTGAGCCATCTCCTGGCCGGAATTTTCAACAGTGGTCCTGACGGAAACGGTGGAGGCTTCGGGGGAAACTTTTGGCGTCGTAACATAAACACCCCAGGGAGGTATATGGACGCTCTCACCGACCAGCAGCCATACATGGCGGTATATGCCTGAGCCGCTGTACCAGCGGCTGTTCGGCTCAGCGCTATTGTTCACGAAGACGCGGATTCTATTTTCCCGGCCATAAAGCAGATAAGGAGTTAAGTCGCAGTGAAAGCCAGTGTAACCGTAGGGATGCTTAGCCACAATGTTATTGTTAAAGTGTACAACAGCATTCATATAAACTCCTTCAAACTCAAGGATGACCTTCTTCCCCTTCCAACTCTCCGGGATAAAGATTGTCTTCTCATAGGTTGCTATCCCTCCGGGAAAATAGCCGGTTCTTGGACCTGAGGGGGCATTAAGATCGCGTTTCTGGATTATGCTGAAATCGTGAGGTAAATCCACAAGGATGCGTTCAGCTCTTTTCGCTAAGGGGTCAAACAGGAGGTAGGTTGCGCCTAAACTGAAAAGCCATTGCCTATCCAAATTATGTTTATCCAAAATCAATCAACCTCCACTCTACATTTTTATTTTTTAACCCTTATTAAGGTTTAATTCTTATTTAAAACTGTTGAGCACAGTTAATTTTTGCCTTAAATAATTCATGCTGCGTGCAGCATCCGGGGATGCGGGTTTAATCACTTAACCTTCGCGTCTATAACTATCTGCCACTTGAATGGTGCAACCTCCTTTACGATCCTTTCTGAAAGTACTGTTTCAACTTTTCTTTTAGAAATTTCTATCCCTTTAATTAATTCGGCTTTAACGTTTTCTACGGCGTGCGGTCCCTCAGCAAATCTGTAATAATGAATTATGCCGCCGGTTTCCCTGAGGGCTGCGCATGCAGCATCAATATATTCCATGGATTTCTCCGGCAGATTCATTATGATTCTATCAGCTAAGCCCCTAAGTTTGTTCTCTACGACCTCCTTTGCATCCCCTAAAACCGGCGTAACTTTTCCATAAACGTCATTTGCATGAATATTCCTCTCCAAGTATCTTATGGCGTCAGGGTTTATATCGATAGCATAAACCCTTACGTTGGCATGCATCTTCGCAATAAGTATTGAGAATGGGCCTACACCGGCAAACATGTCTATAATTGTTTCGCCATCTCTAACTTGAGATGCAACCCTATAATGCTCATAGGAGAGTCTGGGTGAAAAATAGGTCTTTCTCGGATCTAAATAATATTTGCAGCCATATTCCCTATGCACTGTTTCAGCGTCTTCTGAGCCGGCTATGATTTCATACTCTCTTATGCGGTAAATGCCTCCTATTCCGCTTGACTTAGCGAGGACTGACTTAACACGTTTAAATGTTTGCAGAACCGCTTCACCAATCAGATGCTTATAGCCTACGAGTTCCTCCGGAATCTCTAGGATGGCTACTTCCCCAACGAAGTCTATTGAACGCGGGAGGCTTGCCAAAAGATGAGGCGGCATTTTATCTTCAAGAAAATCCAGGATACTCCGCGCATGCTCTTCACGTTTAGGGAAGCTCTGAATTAATATCTCGAATTGAGGTATCTCCCTTCTAACCTCATTCATCTGCTCCTCTGAAAGCTCGCCTTTAATCGGTATAAGTAAAAAGTCCTTAACCCTTAATATTTTTAGGTTTTTATCCCCGATGGACAGTTTTGAAACTGCTCTAATTGCCTTTTCACCTAAATTTTTCGGAACTTTAAGGCAATAAGCTCTTGCCAATGTTTGGTTAATTTCTCCGCTCATGGAACGCTATGGAAAATTTTAGGCTGGAAATACTTTAACGTTACGTTTCAAAATCTCACGCATGCTGCTTCAGCCTCAAGAAGTATGCCAGCTAGGTCCTCCACGGATAGATCGGCTATGTCGCCCTATCTACGGTTCATTTAGAACTTCACTATTTTAGGCTCAGCTATAAATGTTAGTTCACCCTTACTGTTCACCGCCGCTAACCCTATTCCCGTCATGTGAAAAACTTTTGCATCTAGGCGCTCAGCCCTGCTCTGCGATGTAACCAGCAGCGCCATGTCATATCCATGCGAAAGAGCCTCAAGAAGCTGCCCCAGCCCCCGCATTAGATCATCATTATCGCTCTTCAATTCTATTGCGCAGAGCCATGCGCCCTCCCTAACTTCGCCGTCTATGAGGCAGTTGCCGCATCTAATCCCGCCTTTAGGGAAGAGCGGTTGGAAACCCATACTCCTATAGTAGCGCTCAACAGCCCTCCTTAAGGCTGAAGCCCTCATTCATACCACAAATATAATTATGAAGAAGAGGATAAAAACGCTTATGGAAAACCATCTAAAATGATCAGTATGCTTCAGCCTAACAAATCCGGCGGGTAGAATAATGCATCTCGAGAATAGAACCTCTATCCCCATTTCCCTCAGAGACCTGCTGGATAGAGAGTACTGGATTATTGAGAGAAACTCGTTGGTGAGGAGTAAAGTTAAGGTTTACTTTGATCGCTTATCTGACTGGAAGGTCATCATCAGATGGAAAAACGGTAAGCATCCATTCAGCGGCTTCTGTAGCCCCTCCAAGAAACTGATTATAGTAGCAGTTAGCCCTAAAAACATCTATCCCTTAATATGCCGTTTCACGGTTGGAACTAGAAAAGTTCCAGGCGGATACAAATATGATTTTGAAACAGTGACCTTCAAAGATGCTAAGGACCTAGTAAGATTCATTTTCCTTCATGAGTTCAGCCATCTGCTTGATTACTGCAGGGGTCTAAAAATGGGTTTTAAGCAGTGCAAAGCGAATAGATTTGCAATTGCCAATTTCAAATGAAATGTTAAAAAGCTAGAAATATTGGGCGCCGCCTAAAACCTCTAATTCCAGCGCGCTAGCCCCTATTTTTAGGCTTATTTTTATTCATGCCGTAAAGCAAAATTTTTTAAAAGGTGAAGGCTTAGAGGCTCATGGGGCGCAGGAGACGCCTGCCGCCGCACTTTTTATAAATAAGTTGTTATTTGTGTAATCTAGTATTCGGAAGGTTAAGGGATGTCAGCGATGTCTAAGCCTTGGCATGGTATGGAAATCGAAGAGGTTATGGAGGAGCTTAAGGTTGATCAGAAAGGCTTAACCAGTAAGGAAGCTTCTGAAAGGCTCAAAAAGTACGGGTACAACGAGATTGTGGAAAAGAAGCGAGTAACCCCCTTCCAGATATTTCTGAATCAGTTTAAGGACATTTTTGTCATCATGCTTTTAATCGCCATCGTGCTCTCCGTAATCAGCGCATGGTATGAGGCTTCATTACATGGTTCCCAAGGTGACATCAACGAGTATCTTGACGCCATAACAATCGGGGTTATAGTGGTTTTAAACGCCACTGTTGGCTTTGTTCAGGAGTATCGCTCAGAAAAAGCTATAGAAGCCATGAAAAAGCTTGCAGCGCCCAGAGCAAGAGTTTTACGTGATGGAAAAGAAGCGATAATCCCAGCGAAGGAGGTTGTTCCAGGAGACATAATCCTCATTGAGGCGGGGGATCGCATACCAGCGGACGCACGTCTCATCGAAACCGTTGAACTGAAAACCGAGGAGGCTGCATTAACAGGGGAATCTACACCGATCAATAAGAGCACTGAAGCCATCGATGAGAAAACACCAGTTGCTGACAGAAGGAACATGGTTTTCATGGGGACTCATGCAACTTACGGCAGGGGCAAAGCTGTTGTGGTAGCCACTGGGATGAGCACGGAGTTTGGCAAAATAGCTGAAATGGTTCAGGCCGTAGAGGAGGAGGAAACACCTTTAAAGCAAAAGTTAGAGAAGTTTGCTAAAAAACTAGGAATAATAATAGTTATCGCCTGCGCAGCAATTTTTATACTTGAAATCTTAAGGTTTACGAGCATTATTCCTGAAATTCACGGCGGAACCACCAATGAAGAATTTGACATTATTCAAATGTTTATGACTGCTGTGGCTTTAGCGGTTTCCGCAGTTCCCGAAGGCTTACCCGCCGTGGTTACGGTTTCTTTAGCCCTAGGTGCAAGGGAGCTTGCTAAAAGGAACGCTATTCTGAGGCGATTAGCCTCAGCGGAAACTCTAGGCGCAACTACGGTTATCTGCTCTGACAAAACAGGTACGCTAACTAAGGGTGAAATGACTGTGCGTAAAATCTATGTAGGCGGCAGAATCGTAGATGTGACAGGCGTAGGGTATGAACCCAAAGGGGAATTCCTACTCGATGGGAAGCCTTTAGACCCTAAAGATGATGAGGACTTGCATCTGCTTCTCAGGGCCTCCGCCCTATGCACAAACGCTCAATATGATGGGAAAACCATTATTGGGGATACAACGGAAGGCGCGTTAATAGTTGCGGCTGCCAAGGCTGGAATGAGCAAAGAAGACTTGGAAAAAGATTATCCACGCATCTATGAAGTACCATTCACCTCTGAAAGAAAGCGTATGACAACAGTTCACAGATCCTCTGAAGGTAAACTTTTCGCTTACGTTAAGGGTGCACCTGAAGTGGTTCTTGAGAGATGTATGCACCTGCTTGTTAATGGTGAAATTAAGAAGTTAAGTGAAAGAGAGTGTAAGGAGATTCTGGAAGTAAACGAGAAGATGGCGATGGATGCCCTTCGCGTTTTAGGCGTAGCATTTAAAGAGCTGCAATCTTCTCAGATAGAAAAATTTGAAGAGGAAGAGTTGGAATCTAACCTAGTTTTTGTTGGCTTAATAGGTATGATAGATCCGTCTAGGGAAGAAGCCAAATTGGCGGTTAAAAAATGTGAGGAAGCGGGAATAAAAACTGTCATGATAACTGGCGATCATAAGCTGACCGCTGTGGCAGTGGCTAAAGAGCTAGGCATATTAAAGAACGGCATGGTTCTGTCAGGCGTTGAGCTTGACGCCATGAGCGATGAGGAATTTGAAAAAATAGTGGAAAACGTTTCAGTCTACGCTAGGGTGTCTCCAGAGCATAAAATCCGAATAGTTAGGGCGTTGAAAAAGAAGGGTCACATAGTGGCCATGACAGGCGACGGGGTGAATGATGCCCCCGCCCTTAAACAGGCGGACATCGGAATCGCCATGGGTATAACTGGAACAGATGTTACGCGGGAAGCAGCTGATATTGTTTTAGCCGATGACAACTTTGCAACGATCGTTAATGCTGTTGAAGGCGGAAGAACAATATATGACAATATCCGCAAATTCTCATTCTTCCTCATGAGATGCAACTTCGACGAGCTTGCTTTAATAGGAACATTCGCATTATTAGGGCTGGAGCTTCCATTAACCGCCGGCATGATCCTCTGGCTGAATCTAGTTACAGATGGCGGACCTGCGCTGGCTTTAACTATGGATCCTCCGGAGAAAGATGTTATGAAAAGACCGCCACGCAATCCAAATGAGGGCGTGCTGCATGGAAGGCTGGCTTCAATAATAGTCACATTTATTCTACAGTTTATTTTAACAGGGGGTTTATTCTATTGGCAATATTATCTGTTACCGGGACCATTAACGGAGGAAAAACTTGCGCAAGCTAGGACCATGGCTTTTGTGCGGGCAACATTACAGGAGCTATTTGTTGTTTGGAATTGCCGATCAGAAAGACGCAGCGTCTGGAGAATGGGCAGAGAAGCCTTCACAAACAAGTTTCTGCTAATCTCCGTTATAGTCTCAGCTATAGCAACTATACTTGTACCGTTCTTCGGAATACTCGGCACAGTATGGCTGGATGACCCGATGGAGTGGGCGATCGCGATAGCTGCTTCGCTTTCCGGACTTTTCATTCTGCCAGAAGTCTTCTATGGAAGAAAAATCTGGAAATGGTCCTAACCCGCTTATTCTCCCAAAATTTTTATGGCATCAGCGTTTTTCAGGGGAAAAGAGCAATGGGCTGGAGATGCGCATTAAAGAATCCGAAATCTGGATGGAACCCTAAATTGCAGCATTTAAAGGCGAAAGCCCTCTGGAGAAATTAAGAATCCGCCCTATTTATTAAGCCGCTGGAAAATGATTTCTATATCTCCTCTTCCAAGCAATGGGAAAGCTTCGATTTTGTTTCTTAAAGCGTTCTTCTTTCTAAGTATGCCGATTCCATATCCTTTCTTAAAGAATTTAGCTAGTGCCTCCGCTTTCACTTCAACGTTTTCAACTCTTCCATAATATTTTTCTTCTGAAAAGACCGGATGGCTTACTTCCGCAAAATCTCTTATAAGGGTTTTTGGGCTAAGTATGGAGAGTATTGATTGTTCTCCAAAGTTTATGTCAAAGCATTTATAAGCTGGAAATATCATTTGCATTTCATCGCTAACAAATAGATATACATATTTATTTCTTAAGGGAAGCAGCCCTCTAGGCATTTCCGAAATCTTCCTTTCCGGAATATATTTTATGCCTTCAACCCATGTTATTCTTGGCGCATCAATGGTGACCCATTCACGTTTTATCTTAGTCTCTCTTATGGCGTCTAGCTCCCAGAGATGCATATTTCCTTCTCCAACTCCGATTTTCACCTGATTATCATAAACTGTAAGCCTAACAATCGTGCTTCTATGAAAGATTCCCCAGGAAGAATCCAGCAATCCGCTTAAGATGACCTTTATAGCTAGATCCGGCATTAACCTATCCTCTAGCATTTAAACCACCTTTTTTCTCGAGATATGGCATTAATGCTTCAATTGATGAGAGCGCTTGATAGGTTGATTCGAATTCCGATATGCCCAAAAATATTGATCTTCTAAAACCTCCATTAGGATTTTGGAACTTAGCTATGAACATTAAAGTTTCCTTGGGATAATATACCTCTTCATTTAGCATTTCAAGGGATTTGATGCCGAAGTAGGTATCTTCTAAATAGGTTGGAGACGCTTCGGGAGAAGAGGCGAATCCGCCATTAACATGCTCATGTAATCTAATCCAATTTAAAGTATCTGTTAACTCGCCAATATTATAATTTAAAGTTTTTAGGGTTCCTAGAGCATAGAATGTTGAAGCTAACCTGGAGCGCTTAACGCTTCCAAAGCTTCCATCAACATTTTTAATCCCTAGTGTTGATTCAATGATTCTCTCAGAGTCCACTTCAATATTGAGCGTCGCACATAAATCAATCAACATATATATGTTCTCAACTTCTGAGAGAGTTTCAACATCTAAATGTTGACTCTTAAGATTTCCTATTAGCACAGGTAAATATTCGGTGAGCCCTCTTACTGGAATTAATGGTTTCTCTCCAAATCTTAGAAGCGACTTAATAACATAATATGCAACTTTAATCGAATCGAATCTTCCATCATCATGCTGAAGACTTTTTAGGAACCTAATTGTTTTCTCTATATTCGCCGGTTGAACACCTAACATACTCAGTATATTTAATGCATAAAATGTGTCTTGCGCATTCGACTCCGTCCATCTACAAAATGTGTAACCCCCATCCTGATTCTGCCGCTCACAAATATACCCTACAATAGCATCTAGATCGATCAGTTTCTTTAGTAAAGTGCATGTGACAAGTGAGGGCTTCATCTATTCCCACCGCATCCGGCGTATATTATTGAACGATAAAAGTAGGAGCCATCAGCCCGCATGCGCCAGAGCGGGCGGTTAAGGGCGGGCCCCATCGCCCATTAATTGAGGGATAATAAAAGTTTCTTTTATTTAAGGTTTTTGGACGTGGCAACTTAAGTTCACCTCCTTAGGTGGTTGTAGTATAGTGTGAATAGTTTTATTGTTAGGTTTCAGCATGCCATTGACCTTCTGAACCTCTCGCTCCTATTAATTGGGTTTGATATTATGTTATTGAGGAATATTTTTGTTCTCTGCTTGAATAATGAGTATACTGATTCTATTAGGCTTCTATCACTGAAAGGGCTCCGCATTATACGGTAAGCCCAGCTCTTCCAATGCCTGCTTAAGCCATGGGGCATTATCAACTATGAATGTCGGCTTACCCTCACAATACTTCAATACTTCGCGTATGAACTGCTCAGTGGCTAACGCATTCCTTGATGGGTAAACCCTCATAGATAATATCTCGTTCCTATCAACGTCTAATGCAGCATAAACCCAATATTCTAACCCATTAACCTTAACGCATGTCTCATCTAAGGCTATAAGCCTCCTAACCATCCTGGAAGGCTTAACATTAACCCTCTCGCCAAGCTTCCTAACCCACTTCCAAACAGCTGTCTTAGAAACCCTATGAACCTCGGAAAGCGCCCTAGCAGCCCTCCCTGAGGCTTGAGAGCTGAATGTAGAATGCTAAGCTAAGATCTTAAGCTCCAATGGAACCCTATTCCTCTCAAAAACACCCAAACCCTCAACCAAAGATTTAATACTCAACATAAGAAAATCTTAATCAAGAAGACATATAAACCTTAAGTTGCCACGTCCAGGTTTTCCAGCATAAGGGTTTAAGCTAAAATTTTGTATCTTCCTCTAACCGTCCATATAAGGTTGTAGCGGATGATCTTTGCTCAGATTCCATTTTTATGGCTTTTCCGTTTCGCGCGTCAGCATGTAACGAAAATCATGAATTAGCTGTTCTCTTTAAATCCCGCCGTGACCGTGAAGCTTCAAAAATTACGAAGTTTATCAATAGATAAACATGCTCCGAAATATGATTTTAACTGGAACCATATCTCGTTACAAACTGGCGTGTTCAACCCTTTTAGACGCGCTTATTAACATTCGGTTTCTTTCAGCATTATTAAATTTGACTTTTAAGTTCTGGCAGTTTGGTGTTTATTGTCTCCCAAACCAGGTCTAAGTTTACACCAAAATATTGGTGGATTAATTTATCTCTCATCCCAGCAATTTCTTTCCATGGAATGTTCGGATGTTTTCCTTTAGTTCCTCGCTAAGATTCTTAACTGTCTCTCCAATTATTTCAAGCCCTCTTAAAACTGCGTATTGTTTTTCAACGTTGCCTAGAAAAGTTTCTTTATTGATTCCTTCAATGAACTTTTCTACGTTTAATATTGCATCTAAAATATGTTTAAGATAGGCTCTATCTCTTTTCATAGATAACCCTCATTTCCCTCTTAACATCATCAATTATGTGCGGGTTTATGCTGCTGAAAATTCCGAGGTCAACTTTCCTTCCAAAAATCTCGGTTAATTCCTCCTCTATCCTCACAAGGTCTAAAAGCGTTTTTCGACTGTTTTTTTCAAATTCAATCGCTATATCTATATCACTTTCTGAGCTTTGCTCTCCCTTAACAAATGAGCCGAAAATAGCCATGAAAATTATGTCATTTTTTCGGCAAACCTCAGATAGCTTCTCCTCTAACCCTTCCTTTCTCAGATCCTCTGGTAAATTTTGAATATTGATCTCGCTCGTCATACCCCTTATTTTAACGTTTCTTTAAACTTAAGCCTTTTCTATGAAGTTTTCCGGAACTTGAAGATCATCTGCGCGCTATCTATGACTATTACCCCAATCCCATTAGACTTCTTTGATTAAAGACCGGAAAGGTGGAAGAAAAACAGCTTAGTTCAAGATGTCCCCCTTGATCTGGGTGGCGAAGTTAGCCTGAGCATACTATGGCGCTTTTAAGCCTCTCCGCAGTTTCAATCAGCTCAATTAGAGCCTTTGCATGCGCCTTCATCAAATCGTCCTCATCAGTCTCAGCTATATGTTTAAGCGCCTCCTTAAGCGCTTCATAAACTTGTTCATTATATTCTACTTCTATCTTCATAGCTATGCTGCGAAACATTTCCACAGCATCCATGATGAGGCTTACATCTGCACCCTTTGACTCTAAGTACTTTTCGACTTTATCCCCCAACCAGAAGCAGCTACCATAGCTTGCACTATGAACCCAGCGTCCAAACCTTTTATGGGCTTCATCATAGCAATCATAGCCAGGATTCTTATCCCTGCAAATCTCAAACCATTTATCTACAACCTTAACCGTCCATGTAACAGTCATCGTCAAAGAAACCCGCTTGGCTAGTTCTTAAACTTTTTCCTCAGTTTTGGCACATAACCCCTTTTAATTGATTCATAGATGCATAAGTAATCTTTGCTGGTTTATGGATAAATCTCTTTAGGCTATATGTCTTCGCCTCCTGCATCATAGCCTCAGCAGTCTTAAGGCTTCTAGAATTTTCTAAGGACGCATGGAAGAGCCGCTTCATAAATACGGCCTTGCGAACATTGGCTCCCGCATGTTCCACCATATAATCCTTAGGGATGAGTCTAGCCGGGTGAAACGCGCACTAGAACTAGGGGTGATGGTGCGGCCGCCGGGATTCGAACCCGGGATCGCAGGCTTGGAAGGCTTCCACTTATTTTTTTATATCTGTGTCCTAACCAGCTAGACGACGGCCGCTCCATATCTCATGATTTTTAGTTTTCCGTGGGTTAATTAATTTTTTGCTGATTTAAACTGTATTTATAGGCGGGATATTTTGAATCTGGGGTGGGTTAGGCTTGGACGCGTCCCTTCCTCCATTAGTATTTGCCCGTAGGCTGCGTTTATCAGGCTTATTGCCGGAAATATATATTCAGCATCGCTTATTGGTCCGTAAAGCACGAAGTCTGCGCTGACCGCTACTGGTAGACCATTTGCAATTGCGGAGCAAACCATCGTTAAAACCTTATCCTTCTTCTCTCTCAGGGATTTCCATGAGGCTATGGCGTTATGAGCCCCGCATCCCGCGGGGTAGCCTAGATGCTCCTTCACTTCATATATAGCTTTGCATGCCAATCCAAGCGTAGCGATATCCATAACAACGGTGTCAATAAGTATCTTCTCTATTCCAGCCGATCTCATCTTAGGAATTAAAACATCTAGAAGCCTAACTCTCTCCCTATAGGAGATTATGGCTTTAACACTATATGTAAGCGTAATCGCAGCTTTCAACCCAACTTCCTCAGCCTTACGGTAAATAGCGTCTTTAGTTTCCGGATTTATAGAATTCAAGATTGTCCTGTCAATTATGCCGAGATCCTTTGCCACATCCATACCTGCGAGAGCGGAGTCCTCGGAAACATAGTCTATGAGAATAGGCATTTTTGTGGCTTCAGCAGCAAATTCAAGATATTTTCTAGTATTCTCCGGGTTGGAGCAGACGACGTCAAGCATGGCTGGAAGTCCTGTTCTTTCAGAGACTTCCTCAAGCCTATTGATTAAGCCCTCGGCAGCCTCACGATTAATGACGCCGGATCTCTCATCCTGAACGTTCCTGTCTCCCTTATAGAAGATGCTTCCAATCATAACGGTCGGGTTCACGCCCGGCTGCCCGCCGACCTTAACACCTCCTATATCGAAAACCATCTGCTCTTTACTAAACCTAAACATATCAGCTACCCACCGCTAAGCGTGCACTATTTTGTTTACGACTTATTTAATGCTTGGGCGCACTTAGCATATAAAGTTTGACGTCGCTTTCAATAGAAACGATGAGCGGAGTTTCAGCATCTTAAAATTCAGAAGGGATGAAGGTTATTTTAATACATCAACAATTATAAAAAATAATAAATGAAGGTGCATTTGAATGGGTAGAAATGGCCTATTAATTTGTATAGAGGGGCTGGACAAAAGCGGAAAAACAACCCAGTCGCTTCTCCTCGTTGATGCTCTCAGAAGCAGGGGTTTAGAAGCCGTATACACAACTGAGCCGAGCGCTGGTGAGATTGGAAGCTTCATTAAGAGATACGTTCTGAGAAGGAAGCAGCGTATACCAGCATCTGTGGAAGCCCTTCTTTTCGCAGCCGACAGGGTTGATCATGTGGAAAGGGAGATAAAACCTATGCTTAAAGAAGGGAAGATAGTTGTTTCAGACAGATATATTTACTCCTCAATAGCATATCAGGGCGCCGCCGGTCTAGACATAGAATGGATTAAGGAGATTAATAAAATGGCCTTAGAGCCTGATTTAGCAATATACATAGATGTTCCGTTGGAGGTTATAATGAGAAGGCTTAAGGGAAAGGAGAGAACAGTTATGGAGCATCCGGATATACAAATGAAGGTTAGGGACATATACGCAACCCTTGTCAAGGAGGGAAAATTGATACCGGTAGATGGAAATCGCCCGATAAAGAAGGTTTCGTCGCAGATACAGAGAATAGTTCTAGGGCGCTTAGGCATTGAATAACTGTGAAGGCTTAACCTTAATAGGGTTGATGCCTCTCCTCATTAGCTCCGAATTTAAATTTTCAATTATGATTTTTATAAGATCCTCAGCGTCTACACGTTGCAATCCCCTTTCATGGAGGACTTGGAGCTCAAAAATGTTGCTGCTGAAAAAGAAGCTCATAAGGTAATAATCAAATCTTAGGGCTCTACGTAAGCCATTTACAAGCTTATAGTATCGAATAATGCAAATAAGGTCAAATCTGCGAGGAGGCTCCCTAATTATCTTCTCCATAAGGGACTTCAAGGTCTCGTCGTCGATGTAGTAGAATGCCGCGTCATCTGCGACGCCAATCTCAATTAGGATCTCCAAATTCAGCTCTGAAATGTTTGGCAGATGCTTCTTTAAAGCGCGACTGGTCAACCTATTAAGGTTGTGCAGCGCATTTAAGATTGCCTCTTGAAGCTCAATTAATGGGATGTTAAATTCAACTCTGGCAGCGCCGTGATTTGCACTTAAAAAAACTTCGCCTCTTCCAAAAGTTTTTTTGGGCTTCATCTCCTCAGTTTCCCGATCCTCCTTACTTTCTCAAGATTATCTAGTAGACTTGACATTAAAGCGCTCAGCCTCTGAATCTCCTCAGGGTTATCCTCGATCCTAAGTTTTTCATTTATTTCCCATATTTTCATTAGAATCGTCGACTCGGCTTGACTGAGCGTTGAGAGAGTCTCAATCTCCTCAGCCTCCTCGCCCTCTCTGACGACGATAACTTTTTTCCGGCATTGGGCACACCATAAATCTCCACTTTTAAGCCTAAAAATAGGTGAGGAACAAGCTGGGCATGATAGGTCAGTTAATGTGGCGCCGCTTCTTAAGAGGTCGGCCATTAAACGTATTTTATCGCTCTCATCGCTTCCACTTGACAAGTTTAACACCACATATTCTTCGATGGCTTGCCCCTATTAAACGTTAACCATCAGTGCGTGAGAACTCCAAGGGCTGCTTATCTTTAATCTTGTAGGATTTAACGATCTCAATTGCTTCCCCCACGTTTTTAGCTCTCGCTAAAATCTTAACTTTTTGAGGGCTTATTTGAATTTGGCATCCGCATCCTAAACATTTAGCGGTCTTCTGCCCCTCTCTTGCATATCTTGCCAATCCGCACCTTGGGCAGATAAATATTATATAGCCCATTAACACCGCACCCCTTCGAGTAGCATATTACCCGGGATTAATTAGTTTTTAAAAGCCCCTTTTTTAGATTATTCTGAAAAGCGTAAATCTAAGCACGCCGTTATTATATGTTAGATCAACAACTCTGGGTAGAACGGGAACAGGCAACGCTATATGCTTATAGAATCTCACATCTTCATGCTCAGCCGCTATGGTAATGTCCCATTCTGAAACCGCTAATTCTATATCTTTCTCCTCAAGCCCAGGCATATAAGCCATAACGATAACCCTATCCGGCTCAACGAGAACATCTACGAGGGGCTCCCTAACCCAAGGTGCAACAATCGGCCTATAAACTCTTCTTTCCCGAATCTCCACGATTCTCCTTCTAGGCTTCAAGTTAAGGGCTTTCACTATGATTAGCCCATAGATGAATCCGCCTATATGAGCCCAGAAGGCCACGCCGGATGTTAAGCCGCTTAAGGATATCACGCCCATAAGCAGCTGATAAAGAAACCAGAAGCCGAGATAGTAATATGCTGGCACACTAACTATCGTAGCGATGAATAAATAAAATACAAGGGTTCTTATCCGCGCGTTAGGATATAGAAGCATGTAAGCTCCCAGAACCGCTGATATAGCTCCTGAGGCGCCGACAGCCGGCGTTGTAAGTTCGCTGATCACATATATAATTGGGCTTGTGTAGAGCGATAAAAGCGTGGATAATATATGCATTAAACCTGAAAAAACGCCGCCGACTAGATAGAAGGCTAAATATTTAAAGTGTCCAAGGGCGTCCTCAACATTATCTCCAAATATCCAGAGGTAAAGCATGTTTCCAAGCAGATGCAATATGTCCGCATGCATAAACATGCTTGTAAATAAGGTTTCCACCCTCTCCCCGCGGAGAATGAATACTGGGGTTGCTCCGTATTTTTTTATGCTCATCTCGAAAGCGCGGAAACCCTGCAGGTAAAAGAAGAAGAAGACAATAATGTTTATAATGATCAGCGTATAATTCACGTAGGGTCTTCTTTCAGGTCTATTTTCATCGCGAATCGGGATCATTCATCTGCGCTCCAAATGATACCTAATTATTCTTTCAACGGTTTTCTTATAGATTTCTATGCTCTTAAGATAATCGGAAATTTCGATATACTCGTTGGGAGCATGGCTTAAATGGGAATCGCCAGGCCCATAGGTTGCAACTGGTGTATTGAAATGCATCCCAAAAATGTTCATGTCGCCCGTTCCAGTTTTCCTTATAAGCCTCGCCGCCCTGCCTGTTTCCTCAAGGATGGATTCAACCAGCGACTTAATTACTAAACTATCCTTTTTAGCCACGTAAGGCTCAACCCGATCGATGATTTTGAGGTTGATGACGATTGAGGATTGAAGGTTTTCTCTCCTGAAGCCCTCTATGGTTTCCTTAACGATTCCTACGCCTTTATCGCATTTTACTGTTGGGGGCAATCTTAAATCGATCTTCAATGTGCATACGTCAGGTATACCCCACATTGTTCTGCGGCCTCGGATATCTATAAGCGTCGGCGTCAATGAATAGAAAACTCCAAGCGGCGACTTGTAATGCTGTTCACATACGCTTTTGAGTTTAATCCATAACTCAAAAGATTTCTCTATAGCGTTGCTTAAGATATGCTGGGCGCCCACGTGCCCACTGATAGTTGAGCATTCAATTTTAAGAAGTAAGCGTCCCTTATATGCGAACGTTATATTCTCTATGCCGCTTGGCTCGCCGAAAATTGCGTAATCAACCGTTGGTCCATCGCGTATGAGATGCCTAATCCCCCTAGCCTTCCCCTCCTCGTCGACAACGCATGCAACAATAACTTCGCCGCCAAAATTGGAAATATATGGCTTAAGATCTGAAGCCGCCAAAATCATTGCGGCTAATGAGGATTTAGCGTCCACAGCGCCTCTACCATACAATCGTCCATCCTCAATTTTAACCGCGATTCGCCCTGGAACAGTATCCATATGTCCGCACATTAGAATTTTCGGTGAGCCATCGCCAATCTTACCATAAAGGTTTCCAACCTTATCTCTCCAAACATTATCGAAATCTAAATCATTAAGTTTTGCAGTTAGGAAGGACGCTAACTTTTCCTCGCTTCCGCTTGGGCTGTAGATTTCCAGCATGCTCTTCAAGAATTCTACTGGATGCTGATTCATGCGCTCACAACTGTGGGATGCGTTAACCCGTAATCTTAAGCCTGCTCTCTTCCTCGGTTAAAACCTCCCTTAATACTTCAGTAACCCTATTAAGCTGCTCTCTACTGATGACGAGCGGAGGCAGAAAGCGTATTATGTTTCTACCGGAATAAAGCAGTATCACACCCCTCTTGATCGATTCGAGGAGCACGTTGTAAATGTCGATTCTGGCTTCAAGCCCAATCATTAAACCCAGCCCACGAACCTCCCTAAGAACCCTAAACTCATCAACCATCGCTTGCAGAGCCCTCATGAATGCATCCCCAAGGATTCTCGCCCTTTCAATAAGATTTTCCTCAATTATAACGTCTATTGTTGCACATGCAGCCGCGCATGCAAGCGGGTTCCCGCTGAAGGTGCTTGTATGCTCACCAACCTTTAACGAGTCCATTATGTCCTCCCTAGCTATTGTGGCGCCTATGGGTAAGCCGCCGCCCATCGCCTTAGCAACGCACATTATGTCAGGCTTAACATTCCAATGTTCAGAAGCCCACATGCGCCCTGTGCGTCCAAATCCAGTCTGAACTTCATCGAAAATCAATACTATTTCATGCTCATCGCAGATTTTTCTTAAGCCCTCAAGAAAGCCCTGAGGGGCCACGTGGACTCCTCCCTCGCCCTGAATCGGCTCAACAATTACCGCTGCAGTATCATCCGTGATGGCTTCCTCAACCCTTTCAAGATTGCCGAAAGGTGCAAACTTAAAGTTTTTATTGACAATCTTCTTGAATGGTTCTCGATATTTCGGGTTCCATGTGGCTGATAGGGCGCCTAAAGTCTTACCGTGGAAACCTCTAACCATGCTTATAATTTCATGTTTGCCGGTATATTTTACAGCGGCTTTTATGGCGCACTCAACGGACTCAGCCCCGCTATTGGACAGAAATATTTTATTTAGCCCCTTAGGAGCTATCTTCGCGATTTTCTCTAAGAGCTCAGCCCTCTTATCATTGTATAATGAGCCATGGCACGCTATGAGCCTACCGCATTGCTCTTTTATGGCTTTTACAACCTTCGGATGGCAGTGCCCCACTAAGCTTACGCCGTAGCCGCCCATGCAGTCTATGTATGCCCTGCCGTTTACATCGTATAATATTGCCCCTTCACCTCTGACGGCGCACACTGGAAATTTCTGGTAGAACCTTGCGGAGAGAGAATCTTCTATTGCAAATGCTTCTTCAGGTTTCAGTTGAAATCACCGTGCCATTTAAACCTTTTAGGGCGCCCGTTACAGGCTCATCCACTAATCCGCATGCTATGATGGCTTCTTTAACGCCTGATTCTAAAGCCTCAATTGATGCGATAACTTTCTTATCCATCCCTGAACCTATTTTCGACAAAATTTCTTTCGCATCCTTTAGGGAGATCCTCCTTAAGTATTCTTCCCCCAATCTTATGCCCGGAACATCCGTTAAAAATATTATTTTATCAGCTTTTAACGCTCCGGCCAGTTGAGCAGCCGCCCTATCGCTGTCAACATTCAAATACTCATATTCTTCGCCTAAAGCTATTGGTGAAATAACCGGAACATATCCGTTTTCTATAAGAACCATAAGTATCTGAGGGTTAACCCTATTGATCCTCCCAGTGTAGCCGCCTTCAATTAAACGTTTTCTACCTCTCTCATCAATTATGATCAGCTTCTTTTTTCTGCTCGCAATGAGAAGCGCTCCATCTATACCTGATAAGCCAACTGCCGGTATCCCGCAGCTTAAGAGCCACCTTACAATAGCCTTATTTATTCTGCCAGCCATAACCATGGTGTATATTTCAACAGTCTCCTCATCCGTGTAGCGGCTTCGAATCCCCTCAGGCGACGTTATGAAAACCTGCTTCTTCCCGAGTTTTTCAGATATTTCCGTAACCTCGTCTCCACCGCCATGAACTATAATTAACCTGCTGCTTTCCAGAATCTTTTTCACATCGTTGGCGAGCGCCCTATTTAATCCTCCCCTAAATATGTCCCCACCAAACTTAAGAACTATCATTATGCATCACGCCTAGATTGGATGTAGGGCTGAGTAGCGTAGGCCCTCCCTTTCATCCCAGCCGCAAATAATGTTCATGTCTTGAACAGCGGTTCCAGCGGCGCCCTTCATGAGGTTGTCAATGGCTGAAAGTATGACAAGTCTACCAGCATGCTCATCCAGCTCGAAGCCTATATCGCAATAGTTTGAGCCCACGGTGATCTTCGGATCGGGATATCTGAATACCCCCTTAGTGTCACGAATAAACCTGATGAACGGCTCGCCGGAGTAAAACTCCCTGTATAGCCGCCAGACATCGATGGATGTAAGAGACTCCTTGAGGAAAACATGGCATGTTGAGAGGATCCCCCTGACCATGTTTACGGCATGCGCCGACATAGAAATCTTAACTTTCTCACCGCATAATAGGCTTAGCTCCTGCTCTAACTCCGCCGTATGCCTATGGCCAACAGGCTTATATGGCCTAACAACGCTATAATGCTCCGAATGATGCGATGATAAAGAGGGCTTAGCGCCAGCCCCAGATGAGCCAATCTTAAAGTCAATAACGATTCTATCCTTCTCAATATTGCCGGATTTGACTATTGGCGCTAGGGCAATTATACCGGCGGCGGCCATGCATCCTGGAACAGCGACGAGCTGAGCCCTTCTTATCTCTTCACGATGGAGCTCAGGAAGCCCATAGACGGCTTTACTCAGTATTTCAGGACATTTATGGCTCCAACCATACCATTTCAGATAGTCCTCAGGATTCTTAAGCCTAAAGTCAGCGCTGGTGTCAATTATCTTTATGCCGGAATCGAGAATCTGCGGTATGAAAGTTGAGGAAACCCCATGAGGCGTTGCCACAAATAGCAAATCGCATAGATCAGCAACCTTTAAGGGGTCAGACTTAATAAACTTGAGGTTTGTCTGCCCCTTAAGGTTCGGATGGATCCTATGAACGTATTCCCCAGCGTATGTGTTTGATGTTGCAGCTGCAACCTCAACTTTCGGATGGTTCAGCAAGAGACGAAGTATCTCACCGCCAACATATCCCGATGCTCCGAAAACACCTACCCTCATCTCTTCATCACCTTAATGGCGTACTCAATAATTTTTTCGGGGATATCAACCTTTGTTGCGGAAAATAGCCCTCTAAACTCAGGGGTATTATTAACTTCATGTATGACTATTCCCTCCGGCGATTCCATGCAATCAACTGCTAAAACTCCGCCCCCAACGGCCCTAGAAGCCCTTATTGCCAAATCCTCAATTTCGCTGGTTATTGGGCACGGTTCTGTTCTTCCACCGCGGGCAACATTTGTTCTCCAATCGCCTTCAGCTGAGTAGCGGTATGCTGCCGCCACAACTTCCTCTCCGATCGTGAGTGTGCGTATATCCCTCGGAGGCCTCTTAACATACTCCTGGAGATAATATATTTGCATGAGGGAATTTTGCATCTCTTCTCTCGACTCGATGAGAGCTTGAGCTGAGTTTTTATCTCTAATTAGGGCTACAAGCCTTCCCCAACTTCCTATAACCGGTTTTAAAACAGCCGGATAGCCGAGAACCTCAAGGGCTTTAAGGGCGCTGCTATCCGTGAACGCTATCAAGGTTCTTGGAACGGGAACGCCGGCTTTAATTAACGCTAGCGTTGTAAATAGCTTGTTGCCGCAGAGTAAAGAAACGTTGAAGGGGTTGATTACGTGAAGCCCGAAATTTTCTAATATGGCAGTTATATGCAGTCCTCTAAAGTAGCTTATGCAGCGTTGAAGGACAACGTTGCCGAAGATCTCTTCAATTTTCGCCGGATCTTCAAGAGTGTCAAAGCAGATCTCCTTTGAATCAACTATTTTCAAGCCTAATCCAAGCCGTTTTGAGGCGTCTATTAGCATCTTCTCTTCCCATCGGATCCTATCATATACGAGTCCTATTTGATTCATCTCCGCCTCTACTCGCCCCAATCCTCGCCCTCTATCTCAGCCGGCTTAAGGCTCACCAACCCGCCCTCATCCATCTTGACTTCTAAATCTAAGCCGCAGTCAGGGCAGCTGACAATCTCGCCTGAAATGACGTCTTCCGGGACTTCTATGTCCGCATCGCATTCAGGACATTTAAGCTTGAAGGCTTTCGCCCCCTTATCCATGCTCAATAGGAAAGATAATTTTTCTTTATAAATATTTCGGAAAACAAAAATAAACATTAATAAAATAGCCATGAAAATATTTTTATTTCAAAATGATTTATATACATGATTTAGAATTTTTATTAATGAGAGAAAAATGTCTTCAGAAATCGATGATGTAGATAGGGAAATACTGCGTATGCTTCAGGATGATGCCAGAATCTCATTCAAAAAGATCGCTGAAAAATTGAACGTAAGCGAAGCAACAATATTTGTACGCGTTAAGAAACTCTTAAAGAGAAAAATTATAAAGAGATTCACAGCGATAATTTCGCCTGAAGCTCTCGGAAAGAACATAACGGCGTTCGTCCTAATAAACGCTGATCCGAAAAAGCTGCAGAAGGTTCTTGAAACTCTAAGCAAGATTGATGATGTTTATGAGGTTTATGATGTAACCGGATCCTATTATGCTATAGTAAAGGTTCGAACCGAAGATCAGAATAAGCTCGCTAAGGTGATTGATGAAATAGGGCTGATTGACGGTGTTTTAAGCACTGAAACAGCGCTTGTTCTGAGAAGCATAAAGGAGGAAACAAGAATAAAACTATAATAGGCTCATCCATCCTAGATTAAGCAAGATAACTGAGAAGGTGAAGGGGAAAATCAAGCGCATAATAGTTATTACTGGAACACCGGGGGTTGGAAAATCCTCAATCTCAAAGGCATTAGCGTCTAAAATTAATGCGCAAGTGATATCCATAAGTGAGCTGGTGAAGAAAGAGAAGCTTTACAGCGGCATTGATGAGAAAAGAGACACATTAATCGCAGATACAAAGAAGGTCTCAAAGAGAATCAGCGAGATCATCTCTAAAGCGTCTACATCTACAGATATCATCGTTGAAGGACACTTCGCTGTGGACGTCGTACCGCTGGAAAAGATAGCGTTCGTCTTCGTCCTAAGAAGAAACCCTGAGGAACTGGAATATATTCTTAAAGAACGTTCATATAAGGAGGAAAAGATTAGGGAGAACCTCGCCGCTGAAATATTAGACGTATGTCTCTATGACTCTGTTAAAAAATGTGGTATCGATAAGGTATGTGAGATCGACGTAAGCTCTAGAAGCGTTGAGGATGTGGTTCAGGAAATCATAAGGGTTCTTAATGGCGAAGAGGAAAGAAAAGTTGGTGTCGTCGACTGGCTTGGAAAACTCGAGGCTGAGGGAAAGCTTGACAAGTATTTAAGGGACTTCTAAAGAGCCCTCATTCCTCTTATAATATCTGACTTCGTAATTAATTTTATTCCCTTACGGCTCGCATATGCCCTAGCATGCTCACTGAATTTGTTAGCTACCAGAATTGGGTTGAAAAGCCCTATCTCCCGAGACGCTTTATCCACACCTATAACTACATTTACACCTACGGTTCTATTCCAATCCTTAATCCAGACTGGATAAACCTCGCTTCCCCTCCGTACTACAAAGTCGAATTTTCTCGCAGGCGCATCATTTTCTTCTTTACCAAACTCCTTATCTACCGTGTAGCCTCTCCTAACAAAGTATCGCATCGCAAGTTTGATAAGCGAATACTGGCTCATTCTTCCACGATAAAACGTTATTTAGGGGTTATGGTAGAAAAACCTTTTCATCATTTTGATGTCTCTTTGCGGCTTCTATCCAGCAAATTTTTTACACCCATAAATTGAGCTATCATGTAGCCGATTATTATTTGAAGCCAAAAAGTTATAATTCTTATGAGTAATGTTGCTGTTCCACTAATCGCTATTGGAACCCCCAGCAGCGCGTAAAGGCTCGTCATAACCACCTCAACTAAACCTAGCGGAAGAGCGATTGGCGTTGTCTGAACAGCCATGCTCACGGAGTAGACCACTATTGTTTCATAAACTTTTACGGATATATCGCTAAAGCCGAGGGCGTAGAAAACAAGGAAATATATGCTTAAATGGAAGAGCCATGCGATGAAACTGTAGCTTACGGATTTCATTAAAGCCTTAAAGTTTACCCCGAAAGATTTGAATCCATCAGAGAAATATGAGAGATTACGCTGAGCTTTCTCTTTAATCTCTGAGAAGTTGAACCTTCTTTTAGTTAATAATTCAGCGGATCCTATTAAAAAGTTAATTAACTTCTCAGCAGCATCCTCCTTTAATGATAAGTAAAGTAAAGTCGCTATTAGGAAAATCGAACCTGAAATCGTCGCAGACATTAAAAGAACGATTTCTGCGCCAACATTACGCTTCAAAATAAATAATGAAGAAAAAAGGAGGCTGCCCAAAGATATAAACGTTGTTATTATGCGATGCCCAGCCGCTGAAGCAATTATTTTTCCAGGCGGCTCTCCAGTTTCCCTATGGACAAGATAAACGCGGGCGATCTCCCCTGAGATGGTTTCGAACGGAACCACTAAATCCACAAATAGCCCTAGCCAGCAATAAATAAATGATTTTTTAATGCTTATTTTTATCGATAGAGCCTTCATGAGTTCATTCCAGCTCATTGAATAGAACAGCGTACTTACTATTAGGGCGATAAGGGTCAACGAATAGCAGAGCAAATAGTCGTAAGGGTTGACCTGTCTGAAAACCTTGGCGATATCGTTAAAGCCAACAAAGAAATATAAATATAGGAGAAATATTAATGGCCCGGCAATAATGAATGCAACTAATGTTTTAGGCGTCCCTCTTTCCATGCTAAATCAATCAGAATTAACATTAATAAGTAAATAAATATAATGTGTTTATGAGTTGCTGAAATTTACCGAACAAGCGCGGATCTTATATGGCTAAGGTAAGGGCTGTGATATTTGATTTAGACGACACCTTGATAAAATCTAAGATAAATTACGAGGAGATGAAGAATACAATAATAGAGTTTCTGGAAAACGCTGGGGTTACACCTGGCCTCTTAAAAAAGAATATGCTAAACTTTGAGATAATCAGCATGGCCAAAAAAGATCTGAGTGGAAAAATAAGGCAGAATGATATTGAAAAAATTTTCAGCAAAGTTAATGATATTATGAATGAGTTTGAGATGGAATCATTAGGGAACACTGAATTAATGGATGATGCCTTAAGCACTCTGGGGAGATTGAAAGATTTAGGGTTTAAAGTTGGCATCGTAACCAATGGATGCAGGGAGTATGCTAAAGGAATAATGGAGAAATTTCGCCTAGGAAAGTATGTTGATGCCATCGTTGCCAGAGACGACGTGCTTAATCCTAAGCCTAACCCGGAGCATCTTCTACGTATCTTGGAGATACTAAATGTGCCGGTTGAAGAGGCAATCTTCATTGGAGACCATTTAATAGACGCGTTATGCGCCAAGAGTGTTGGAATTCCCTTCATTCTGCTACGTAATAGAATAGGCATTTTCAGAGAATCTGAAAAGATGTCGTATGCGACAATAGAGAGTTTAAGGGAGATATTGCTTTTAATTCAGGGCGCAAAAGAGGAGACGCGAAACAATTATTAGTTTCCATCTTTCTTATAAGGTTAAAATGAAAGGCTATTTACGCCTTAAATTGTTCAGGTGCTTAAAATAATGGAGTACGCTGTTGAAACATTTGATTTAACGAAGATATTTGAGAATAAGGAGAAAGGAGTTAAACGGCGCATTAAAGCAGTTGACCATGTAAATATTAAAGTTAAGAAGGGGGAGTTTTTCGGTCTTCTGGGACCTAACGGCGCTGGAAAAACAACCCTAATAAAGATGCTATGCACGATTATACTTCCAACTGAGGGAACAGCTAAAGTAAATGGGTATGACATAATTAAGGAGCCGCATAAAGTTAGAAGCAGCTTCGGATGGTTCCATGGCGAAACAGGAGGGCGGTCGCTCTACTGGAGGCTTAACGCTGAAGATAACTTGAGATTTTACGCATACCTCCAGAATGTTCCTAAGGATATTGCTGAAAAAAGAATTGATGCCCTACTGGAATTCTTCGAATTAACTGAAGATAGGAAAAAGCTAGTTAAAGATTACTCAACCGGCATGAAGGTTAGGGTTATGCTCGCAAGAGCTCTACTTCATAATCCGCCGATTCTATTCATGGATGAACCTACAATAGGGCTTGATACAATAAGCGCTGTTGAAACGAGGGGGCTTCTCAAGGCTTTAAATGCTGAATTGGGTAAAACAATAATTTTCACAAGCCACAATATGTTTGAGGTTGAGCAACTCTGTGAGAGAATCGCCATAATGAAGGATGGAAAGATAATTGTTGACGCATCGCCCTCGGCTTTAAGAGATATGCTCCGCAACATACATGCCATAGAAGTGGAGATTAAAGAGGCTGACGATCTCAAGGGAATTGTTAAGATTTTAGGCGGGCTTCCAATAGTTAAACAAGTTATGGAAGTCAAAAATGACCCATATAATATTGTCATACGCCTACAGGTTGAAGATGAATATGATGCAATACCCATCGTAGCTAATAAACTACATTCTATGAATGCTAAAGTCTTAGCGGTTAAGAGATCTGAGCCGACGCTTGAGGATATATTTGTAAAATTAACTAGGGAGGAAGCCGTGTGAAAATTGAGAATTTAATAGCCTTGTTTAAAGAGGATAAGCCCCGCATATCGTCTAATATTATTCATGTATGGGCTGTTTTCTGGGCTAACTTCAAAATCTTCTTATCATACAAAACGTGGGTTATTACTGAAACCATAAGTACTGTGGCTTCAATAGCGATGTACTCCTTCATGGGTTTGCAGGTGGACGCTAGGCGTATAATCCTAGCTGGATATGGCGAGGTCAGCTGGCTGTCCTTCGCCCTTATTGGCGTAGCAACAGCGAACTATCTATGGATGTGCATAAGCAGATTAAGCCACTCGCTGCAGCATGAAATACGTGAGGGAACACTTGAGCAGATAATCGCGTCGCTTATAGATATGAAGTCTTACATTATTGGTCAGTCGCTTAGGGGGTTCATTGTCAGCGGATATTTCATGCTTGGCGTAATGATCATCGGGGTTGCTGTATTAAATGTTCCATTGGTAATCAATTTAAGCACGGTTTTCTCTTTCATAATTATAATTCTGCTCATGGTTCTAAGCTACGCTGGAATAAGCATAATGGCATCCGGGCTGGTGCTAGTTTATAAGAAGGGTGATCCCCTCACTTTTCTATTCGCCAGCGTAACCGAGTTTCTAGGCGGAGTCCTATTCCCGCTAAAATATCTTGAATCGTATCCGGCGCTTTGGACCATGGCGTGGTTAATGCCATACACCTACGCATTAGACGCCTCAAGGAGAATACTGCTAAATGGAGCGACGCTTTTTTCATCAGAAATCTTAAAAAACGTTGCCATACTGATAATTTACGCCATCGTGTTCATCCCCATAGGTTTAAAGGTTTTCAGATGGGGGATCAATCGGATAAGATATGAGGGAACAGTTGCCACCTACTAGGGAGGTAATGCTTAATTGGACATTAAGAAGATAGTTGACATAATTTCTGAGGATGTGCCTAGAAGGAAAAGTCCAATTCACCGCATAGTCATCTCCTTCATAATTAGGGATTTAAAAGTTTGGTGGACATATAAATTCTGGCTTATACTTGATATCGCAGGAATGATTCTTTTCGTAGTAACATATTACCTGTTCTCTTTGATTACAACATCGCAGCAGATTCAGGAAGCCGGATACATGGTTGGAGGCTACTTCACCTTCGCCCTAATAGGCATAGCGTTCCAGCAATATGTGCATTTTGCTGTTCAAAGCATAAACGAGAGCATAAGAGATGAGCAGTGGAACGGAACTATGGAAACAATACTTTCAACGGCGACAGATTTCAAAATATTTCTTCTAGGTGAAGTGTGCTTCTCATTTATAGTTTCATCAGCCCTACTATTGATGTCGCTATTTGTCGGTCTAATGCTTGGAGCAAAAGTTTATGCAACGCCAGCTTCAATTTTATCGGTCATAGTGCTAACCATCCTTTTAATAGCAAGCCACATGGACATAGGGATTCTAAGCACCGGCGTAATAATGAAGATTAAGCAGGGAAACCCGGTTACATGGGCCTTCTCATGGCTAAGCCAGCTTGTGTCAGGCGTGTTCTATCCGCTGAAGCTTCTTCCTTGGTATCTCGAGTGGATTGGAAGAATATTCCCATTAACCTACTCGCTGGATGGAATTAGGCTTTGTCTGCAGTCTGGGAAAGATTTAACCTCGCCGGAAATATTAAACAACGTGATCAATTTACTTATATTTATAGCTATAGCGACTCCAATATCTATTTACGTATTTAAGAAGGGATATGATTCTGCGAGAAGAGACGGCTCTCTGGGGCAATACTAAATCAAAGATTCTTAAAGCAATTAATAAATCCATTCTGGAGCTAATAATATAAGTGGAAGATGAAGCATGAAGCCCCTCGCCCCTCTTATTGATGCCTGCTTGGGAGCGCTGCCATTAGACATCTTAATATCTGGGGAGATAGTTGATGTGTATCGCGGCGACATCTTTAAGGGTTATGTTGGCGTGAAGGATGGCTTAATAGTCTACGTGGGCTCAAAACCTAAAAGGGCGAGAGAAACCATTGATAACCCATCAAGGTATGTTTTACCTGCATATATTGATGGGCATATTCATATCGAAAGTTCATTGATGATCCCCAGCACATTCGCGAAGGCTGTTATTCCAAGAGGAACATGCTGCGTCATAGCCGACCCACATGAGATTGCAAATGTGATAGGGTTAGAGGGCATAAAATTCATGATTGAGGATGCTAAAAAATCGCCGCTTAAAGTCTATTTCATGATTCCATCATGTGTTCCATCAACAAATTTAGAGACTTCAGGCGCTGAAGTGGGCTTAATGGAGATAAAAAGGCTGAAGCGTTTTAAACAGGTAATAGGACTTGGGGAAGTCATGAACTATTGGGGGGTGATAAAGAAGGATAAGAACGTTTTGGAGAAGATAAAGGTCTGCAGCGGGATGATAATTGATGGACATGCTCCGGGACTTAAAGGCGAGGAATTATGCGCATACACCCTAGCTGGAATACTCTCAGATCATGAAGTGACTAGCATCGATGAGGCTGAGGAAAGACTGTCCCTTGGAATGTGGATTATGATCCGAGAAGGTTCAACAGCCAAAAACCTCTCAGAACTGGCTGGAATAATCTCAAAGGGCTGTCCGGAAAGATCCATGCTTGTAACCGATGATAGGCATGCCGGCGACATATTGCGTGAGGGACACATGGATTATTGTCTCAGAAGAGCTGTTGAAGAGGGAATAGATCCGGTGGATGCCGTTAAAATGGTTACGCTTAAGCCGGCTGACTACTTCGGGCTTAAGAATTTAGGCGGCTTATCCCCAGGAAAATCTGCGGATATAACGATTGTAAACAATCTTAAAGAGTTTAAAGCAGCAGTTGTTCTGATAAATGGGAAAATTGCCGCTAAAGATGGGCTCTACCTAGAAATCGGCGGCTCTGCAGCGTCACCTAAACAAGCTTCCTTGAGGAAGACTATTAATATTGGCGCATTTAAGCCTGAGGACTTATGCATAAAATATCTAGGCAAGAGGAAGGGTAAGGTGAAAGTCAGGGTTATAGGCTTAATTAAGGATCAAATAATCACGGATGAGATTCACTGCGATATGGAGTTAGTTAACGGTGAAGTTAAATCTGACATTGAACGCGACATATTGAAGATTTGCGTTTTAGAGAGGCATAAAGGAACAGGCAAGGTTGGGAAGGGATTCGTGATGGGATTTGGCCTTAAGGAGGGCGCCTTTGCATCGACAGTTGCCCATGACTCGCACAACATAATCGCTGTGGGCACAAATAATGAAGACCTCTACAAAGCTATTACAAGGCTCAGCGAGATAAATGGAGGTTTGGTCGTCGCCAACAGGGGAAGAATACTTGAAGAGCTCCCGCTTCCCATAGCCGGATTAATGACGACTGAAGATGCATCTAAAATATCTAGGAAAATGGAATCCCTAGAAGAGGAGGCTTCAAAATTAGGCTGTAAAGTTAAAAGCCCATTCTCAGCTCTATCCTTCCTATCTCTTCCAGTAATTCCTAAGCTAAGAATAACTGATTATGGGCTTGTAGACGCTGAGAGATCTAAAATCGTAGAATTGTTCATTGATTAAGATCTTAACGCATGAGAATGCTAAGCCATAATGTCCTAACGTAAATGCAAAGTTGATTAAATCTATTTATGTTTATCCAGCGTAATCTTATTGATTTTAGCGTTGCCTTAACAACTTGAAGCCTGAAGGTTCTACATTATGGGTTGCTGAGAAAATATTAATGAACATGCCTTTCCTAGGTATTTGGATGAATAAAGCATAAATCTATCATTATTATCCATTATTTTTGGTGGTTTTGTTGACCAAGGCTCTTTATTTAGAGGATAGCTATCTTAAAGAATGCAACGCAACGGTTGTTAAAGTCACACAGGGTAGATACGTGGTTCTAGATCAAACAATATTCTACCCTAAAGGTGGAGGGCAGCCTCATGATACTGGCAAAATGATACGTGATAATGAGGTTTTCAACGTTATTTACGTTGGAAAGTTTGACGGTGAAATATCGCATGAGGTTGATAGGGAAGGTCTGAAAGAAGGCGACAGGGTTCGCTGCATTCTGGACTGGGAGAGAAGATATAAATTTATGCGCAGCCATACAGCTGCGCATCTATTCGCATCGTTAATATGTAACGAGACAGGCGCGCTTGTTACAGGCAACCAGATCGAGGAGGATAAGATACGCTTCGACTTTAGCCTAGAAAAGATGGATAGAGAGATGATAGTGGAATATGTAAATAAAGTGAATGAGATATTAAAAAGGGATATCCCAGTTAAATGGTATGAGCTCCCAAGGGAGGAGGCTCTGAAGATTCCCGGGGTTGTGAAGATGGCTGAGGCATTTCCACCCGATATACCATTTTTACGGATTGTTGAGATAGTTGGTATTGATAAACAGGCTGATGGCGGAACGCATGTTAGAAATCTTAGAGAAGTTGGGCAAATAAGGCTTTTAAAAGTTGAGAGTAAAGGTAGGCTCAATAAGCGAGTGTACTTCACGCTGGAATAATTCGTTCGTTCCATGTAAAAGGTGTCTATTTGCGTCTTCATGTGCATAAAAAGGCTTTTAGAGCGTTAGGAATATCGGAGAGCTTCGTTAAGGGTTTAGGTGGGAAGTCTATTCTAGCCGGGGTTGTTGCTAGAAGCGATGGAATAATTGACGGCTTCATTTTCTCTAGGGCAACAGTCGGCGGGATGGATGCAACTGAAAAAATAATTGAAATGTGTAGGGCATTGGAAAGACGCGACATAAATGTCCTTATGCTGAACGGTTGCGTCATAAGCTGGTACAACGTGATTGATTTAGACGGAGTCTACAAAGAATTGTCCCTTCCATTAGTATGCGTAACATATGAAGAGTCGAAGGGGCTGGAGAAATATTTCCTAGAACTGTTCCCGCAGGACTGCAATAAACGCATAGAAATCTACCGTAGAAACGGTCCTAGAACGCCTATAACTCTCCGCACAGGGCATAAGGTCTACGTGAGATTTTTAGGCATGAATCTAGATGAGGCTAAAGGAATATTAAACAAGTTTACATTACATGGCGCCGTGCCGGAGCCTCTGAGGGTTGCCCGCATCCTAGCGAGGTCGATTTTGAAGACGCTTTAATAATGCTTCTTACGCATATAAAAGGCTAGCCTACAATTCGAACTAGGCTTCCCAACGCTTGTCCAGGCAAACCTCTTCTGAAGCGTGCTCTGACAATTCCCTTGTTCCCATGGGGGGAAAGAATTACGCCTACAATAGTATTGCCCTTCCCATCGGACCATGCGATTTTACGCCCAATAAGTTTACTTGCCTCAGACCTCGACTTAATGTTTGGAAATTGTATCAGACACTCTTTAGATCTCTGAGTTCTAGGTCCTCTCCTGTAATTTATAACCATTCCCTTAAGATCCATCGACATTTAGACAGCACCTCGAGGCATGTTGAAATAGTAAACGCTGGAAGCTCCCTATTTATTTTTCTTCAAAATGCTCATTTTTTGTCATAATAGTTCATGAGGGGCTGCTGCTCAGACTTCTTAAGTTTAGAGATTTCTTTCCATTCATTAATATCTACTAGACCGCCAACCTGCTCCTTAATGCTTTTAGCCATTTTAGGACCTATAAGCGGAAGCTCCATCAGCCTATTTACCGGCGCCCTTTTCAAGTCTTCAATTGTTCTTAGCCCAGCATTATAAAGTATGCGCGCTCTAACCCTTCCAATCCCCTCCAGCCTTGCTATTGGCAGGAGCTCCGCTTTAACCCCCTTTTCAACCCTCGCCATAAGCTCAGCGAGCTTAGGCAGGAAATCTTTATGCCCAAATAATTTCGCAAGCTCATATGATGCATAAAGAAGCCACTTAGCTGTCTCCGTTAAGTGGTATAGGTCTCCGGGTTCAACCCCAAACATCTCGATTATTTCATCCTCAGAGCGCTCTTCTATCCAAGCGCTCAATACAAGCGCTGTCTTAACTTCGCTTAGAAACTCCTCATATTCTATCCTATCGGCCCACTCATCAGGCGGATTTATAAGAAATTCATCGCGATGCTCATCAATAAATAGTGATAACCCGCTGATTTCGCTGGAGAAGGGCCTAACCTTCGGATCCATATCCGGCGTATGGCAAATCATATGAAGGAAACTTATGTTTGTAAGCCTCGGCTTCTCAGCCTTAAACGCATCTCGAATTATTATCGCTGAAACCGGATCAATATATAATTGTGAAACTCTCAAGCCGAAGCTTGTAGCCTTAAAGTATTCTCCCTCATATTTTATCATTCCCTCTTCATGAAGAAACCTCAATATTTTCGCTATCGTGCTCTTTATTGCCCTAATATCATATTGGAGAGCAAACAATGTTTTGCCGAAGAAATCATACACGCCCTGCTCTGAAAAAGCAAACTCTGAGGCTATTGTTGCAAGAACATGTCCTCTAAGAACCTTCTCAACGCCAAGCTTAGACCATATTCTTTCCGGCTTAGCGAGAACGAAGCTGCTCATTAAGTAGTCTCTTTCTTCATCAGTTTTTGCAATCAGTATTGATTCGCCGATATCATCATATTTCGGGCGTCCAGCTCTACCAACCATCTGCTTATACTCAAGAACCGTAATTGGGTAATAGCCATATCCAGGCTCATAGCGCCTGTAATCGCTTATGATAACAATCCTAGCGGGCAAGTTTACGCCGAATGCTAGGGTCGGGGTGGCTGTGAGAATCTTAATTTTTCCATCGCGGAACGCATCCTCAATTATCTTTCGATGAATGCCTGAAAGCCCAGCGTGATGAAAAGCAACGCCGTTTCTCACCAGTTCGGATAAGAACTCGCTTATCCTTGTTCTTTCACCCGATGATTGTATCTCCTCAGCGATGCTGCTAAGCGAACGCTTTAAAGATTTACTCAGTAAATCGCTTATCTCCTGAGATGCCTTCTTAGCCAATCTAACAGCGTTCTTTCTTGAGGAGGCGAAGATTAAAACTTGCCCGCCCTGTTTAACACCGTGTAAAGCAAGATTGATCGCTGGATCCTTAACCACATGGTTTATTTTAATTGAACCTCCATCCTTAAATTGAACCTCATCGTTAAGGAGCACGCCCTCCCGGAGCTTAACAGGCCGCCACTCGGTTGTTATAGCAGCGGCTTTAAGCCACTCAGCGATCTCATCGGAATTTCTAACAGTTGCGCTCAATGCCAATATTTGGGCATCCGGGTTAACTTGCGCTAACCGTGCGAGAACAACCTCCAACGTTGGTCCCCTCTCAACATCATTAAGTAGATGAACCTCATCAGCAACAATAAGCGAGATTTCACCTATCCAGGGAGCCCTATGTCTCAATAATGAATCGCATTTCTCATTGGTTGTAATTATTATGTCGAACCTGCCGAGCCATGGGTCGCTGCTGTCAAAGTCGCCGGTGCTTATGCCAACGCTAATTTTTCTGCCATTAGGCTTCTTAATAACGGTGTATTTTCTAAACTCCTCATATTTCTCGTTTGCCAGCGCTCTCAATGGTGTTAGATAAAGAACTTTGCCATCCCTTTCCAAAATATGCTTAAGCGCGCATAATTCAGCCACTAGGGTTTTACCTGAGGCTGTTGGGCTTGCTAAAAGAAGATTTTTGCCCTCAAGGGCGCCGGATTTTATGGCTTCCTCCTGCGGCGGGAACAGTACTTTTATGTCGGATTCTAATAGGACTCTTTTTGCCTCCGGATGTATAGCCAATTCTTCGATGAGCAAGTCTTTAAACCCTTTTTCATGTCTTCTTTAGATAACCGCTTCTTGGCTCATAAAGGGTCCCTTCACGTATCATTTGCGCTATCAACTTTTCGGCTTCGCTCTTTGATATATCATATTCACTGCTAAGTTTTTCCAAGAGATCAGCCCTGTTAACCATCCCAGATTCTCTTTCCATCTCAATTAAAGTGTTTAATATAGCCCTTAGCTTGTCCTGCATACTCTTAGGTTTCCCAACCATTATTATGTCTATGTCAAATTTGCGGGATGAAACATCTATACCAACCTCCTCAAGGGACCTCTTGGTTATCGCTATAGCTGCCTCAGCATCCTCAACTAAAACAAAATTTCTAAGTGCAGCGCGCGCCCTAGCCTCAGATATTCTGACCAGAGACTCAAGCTGGCGAGCTGTGATGGCGATCGGTGAGCCTTCGCCTTCGCTCGCTGATCTCATAGCTAAATAGAATTCCTTCAGCCGGTTCATCGCTTCCGCCGTAAGAACCGGTCTAATATTATTTCTCGCATATGCTATGTACTTCCTCAGCAGGTCAGGTGGGATCGGTGGCTCTGCAGGCGGGGCTTCCTTCATATGTAACCTTAGTAAGTGTTCACTCATTTGGGCATCATAATCTTTCTCCGGAACATCTCTTAAAACAAAGATTAAATCAAACCTTGAAAGAATCGTCACTGGCAAAGATATGTTCTCCGCAACGGTTCTGTAGGGATCGTATCTGCCTAGCGCCGGATTTGCTGCAGCCAATATTGCTGTTCTAGCGTTCAATGTTGCCACAATTCCACCTTTAGCCACAGAGATCGTGTGCTGCTCCATTGCTTCATGTATAGCAACTCTATCTTCAGGTCTCATCTTATCAATCTCATCTATGCACGCTATACCTTTATCGGCTAAAACAAGCGCTCCAGCCTCAAGGGTCATTCCGCCAGCTGGGGATGGTAAAACAGCGGCTGTTAAGCCGGCTGCAGTTGTTCCCCTACCGCTTGTGTAGAGTCCTCTAGGCGCTATTCTTTGAACGTAACGCAGCAGCTGGGATTTAGCGGTTCCAGGATCCCCTATTAAAAGTATGTTTATCTCGCCTCTTATATTTATGTCTGGAAGATATTTGGGGACTCCCCCGAACAAAAGGTACATTATGGCTTCCTTAATATGCTCATATCCATATATCGACGGAGCTATTGACTGAATGATCCTCCGGTGTATAAGTGGATCCTTAGCCATTTTTAAAATCTGCTCCTCCTCCTCGGGCGAAATATAAAGGGATTCGGCTTCCTTACCGGCCGCATCAATAAAGTTGGCGTCAATATATAATGTGAAAGCCCTAGCCCTGCCGGTTCTAGGATAAGATGTGGATTCAGCACCCACTACGCCAACGACGTAAACGCGGTCTCCCGGCCTGGCGGAATCAACAATGTCCTTTCCAAGCAACCTGATGTCCAGAGAGCGAGGGGTTTGCCCGGGCGGAATATCCTCCGGATACTCCTGTATCCGGAGTTCCTGATAATCCATGAACCTAGATTCTTCCTGGATAAACTCGAATGGTCCGCCTTTGCCGCAGCGTGGGTTTGCGCACTTAAATGGCAGCGCTAAGAAAGCTCCGCTTTGAGGGACTTCCATCTTCGTTTCGCATCTCTTACATCTGAAGACCGCTGTTGTAACTATGGGCCTAACGTTTGTTGCACGCATTATTATTCCCTCAATCATGACGAGTTTGCCAATATGCTCCGATCCCAGTTTACGCAATGGTGTTACGCGCGGTACTCCGCGAACACGCACGACGACGCCTAATTCTTTAATCTTCTCCGCATATTCCGGATCTTCAATCTGCAGCTGCTCAAAAGCAGCGCTGTTAGCATAGCTGAGAAACTCATAAGGCTTTTCAAGAAGCCCATCCGCCAGGTTTCGATCAACCATTAAAACATCTTCAAAATCTAGAATGAGTGATGTAGAGGCATTTAAAGCCATTTGCGCGATCCTATTACGATATTTAGTCGACTTAAATATTGTATGGAATTTTTCAATAGGCTTCTCAACTAAAATTTCAGTCATAATTTAATCACCGCCTATGCTCTAAATATTTTTGACCTCCACTCGTTAACTATTTGACGTATCCGCTCGTAGAGATCTCGCTCCTCAATAGTTAGATTTTTCGAGGTCTGACTCTCCTGAGCCGATGAGGAAGCTAAAGAAATTATCTTTTTAAGTCGGCAATTAACCACGTCTAATGAAAGATTCTGAACATACTCATATTCCCTCATTTTTTCAGGGCTGGTTTTTGAGGCAGCCCTTAAATCTTCAATCATGCGACGTAGTTTTGGATAAAAATCCTCCGGTAGGGAGGAGAGCTGGCTGACGGCCTGGATGCGTTCAGTCCACTGAATTTTATAAAGCTTTGTTGCATCAAGAGCTCCCTCCTTGATCCTCACTATGCCCTCCCTCTCAAGTTCCTGCGCTATCCATAACCTAATCTCGTATTCCTTTCCCTCCTCAAATGGACCAGCGGATAACCCGATCAGCTCTATTTTCGGATGATTTACAATAGCCACCGCGCTAACAAAACTATTCTCAAATATGAAATCTGAATGCTCTATAAGCGATCTTAAGCCGCTTTCGCTCATCAACTCTAAACCTCAACCTATGAACATCCTATATTAACGTAAGGCCGATATAAAAACATGATAGACACGTTTCTGATCTTTTCTAGGATCGGATGCCCATCACGCTAAATAGGAAAGTTTAAATTTTCTTAAGCGCTCATCGATTTTAGAGAGAAATGAAAGTGAAAGTTGTTTATCTCGGGATGATTAGACAAAAAATTGGATGGAAAGAGGAGGAATACGACTTAGCGGAAGACTCTTTACTCACGGATCTGCTGAGCAAAATAGTTGAGAAACACGATGTACTGAAGAACATAATTAGGATAGAAGATGAAAATCCTACGGATCCAACTCTCGTAATAATACATAATGGATTATCTGTAAATCCAACTGGCAGAAACGAGATTGTTCTTAAAAATGGAGACATAGTAACTTTAATGACGCCTATAGGCGGCGGCATCTTACAGCCCTAAATTTAATTCATGTGGAAACCGGCATCCGCTGGGAAAACTCTTATAAATCACTGCGTATTTTTGTTTGAGACAAAGATGGTGAACGCGCAGTGCCAAATTGGGGTTACTCAGTAACTAATCTAGATCCAAGCATCACGGCAAAGGCAAGCGGTAGAGAGCTTAGAATATCGCCTAAGGCAGCTAGGGAAGTCTGTGCGGCGATCAAAGGGATGATGCTTGATGATGCAAAGGAATTTTTAAGGCAAGTAATTGCGAAAAAGAAGCCGGTTCCATTTAGAAGGTACAGTAAGAAGCTGCCCCATAGAAGAGGGCTGCCTGGAGCCGGCAGATATCCGGTTAAAGCCGCTAAAAGAATTTTAGAGGTTCTTGAAAGTGCTGAGGCAAACGCTGATTATAAGGGTTTAGATCTAGAGAACCTTAGAGTTGTTCATGCAGCGGCTTATCCTGGCGCTAAAATCAGAAGGTACATGCCCCGCGCCTTCGGAAGGGCTACACCGCGTTTTGAAACGCTATGCCATGTTGAAATAGTTCTTGAGCAAGTTAAAGGAGGAGCATAATGTCCACTATTAAGCATTTTATTAATGAAAACATTAAGAAAGCCGAAATAGATGAGTTCCTCTGGAAAGAGTTTGAAAGAGCTGGTTATGGAGGGGTTGATGTAACAAAAACCCCGCTTGGCACAAACGTAGTTGTGTATGCTATGCGTCCCGGTCTCATAATAGGGCGCGGTGGAGAAACGATAAAAAATTTAGCTAAGGTTTTAGAGGAAAAGTTCAATTTGCCGAACCCACAGATCTCTGTGGCTGAAATTGAGGTTCCGGAATTAAATCCCTATGTTATGGCTTCTCGAGTAGCCGCAGCGTTAAGGCGCGGCGTTCACTTTAGGAGAGCCGCCTTCTGGGCTTTAAATCAGATAATGGGTGCTGGCGCGCTGGGTGTTGAAATAATTATAAGCGGCAAGCTTAGAACTGAGCGGGCTCGCGCGGAAAAGTTTCGTGATGGATATATACCGAAAAGTGGGGATCCAGCAATGAAATATGTCAGGAAGGCTGTTGCGCATGTTCAACTTAAGCCGGGCATATTTGGCGTTCAAGTCCTAATAGTTTCTCCAGATGCAAGGTTCCCGGATGAGGTTAAAATACTTGAGGAAGCCGCATCGAGTGGTCAAATCCTAAGCGGCGAGGGGGGAGAAGAATAAATGGCGATTCTTAGAATTAAAGATATTAGAAAAATGACGCGTGAGGAACGTGAAAAGAGATTAAATGATTTACGCGCCGAACTCACTAAGTTAAAAACCATGATTGAGTCCGGAGGATCCGTTGAAAAACCTGCGAGAATTAAAGAGATTAGGCGGGCAATAGCTAGAATACTAACTGTGAACAATGAGGAGGATAGGAAGAACAGATGAGAGATCTCTCCCATATTCTTCAAGACGAGCTTATTGGCCTCAGGGTTAAGGTTGTAAAGAGCTTAAACCCCTCATGCATCGGATTATCCGGCAAGATAATAGATGAAACCAGAAATACATTTAAAATACTTCACAATAATGATGAGAAAATTTTAATTAAGAGAGACTGCATCTTTCATTTCATCCTCCCGGATAAAACTATTATTGAGGTGGATGGTAAAGTTTTAATTGGGCGTCCGGAAGATAGAGTTAAAAAAATCGTTAGGAGACGCTGGTAATGTCGCTTGAAACTGTTAAGAAACCTGAGAAAACATGCAATGACCCGAACTGCCCCTTCCACGGCTCATTGAAAATAAGGGGCAGAATATTTGAGGGCATTGTTATAAGCGCTAAAATGGATAAAACCGTCATTGTGCGGCGTAACTATTTAAAGTATGTGCCGAAGTATAAACGTTATGAGCAGAGACACACCCATATACCGGCGCATAATCCGCCATGCATAAACGCTGCTGAGAATGATATTGTAAGAGTAGCGGAATGTCGACCAATAAGCAAAACAGTTTCTTTTGTAGTAATAGAAAAATTGGGAAAGTGATCTGAATGGCAGCTAAGGCAAAAACTAGGGGTTTACAAGCCAAAGGCGCTGGCAAGCCTAAAACGAAGATCAGTAGAGGCGTCAATGCTGGATCATTAATTAAATGCGCTGACAATTCTGGAGCTAAAATTCTAAGGGTTATCCAGGTTATAGGCTATAAGGGCAGACATAGAAGAATACCGGCGGCTTCAGTAGGAGACGCCGTAATCGTCTCAGTAAGAAGAGGGACACCGGACATGAGGAAAAAAATCTTCCACGCAGTGATAATTAGGCAGAGGAAGCCCTACAGACGCCCGGAGGGAAACTGGGTTCAATTTGAAGATAATGCGGCTGTTATCATAACTCCGGAGGGTGAAATGCGGGGATCTGAGATACGTGGTCCAGTGGCGAGAGAAGCCGCCGAGAGATGGTCGAGAATAGCCAGCGCGGCAAGCATAATAATTTAGATTGATGGCGATAAATATGAAAAATAAAACTTCTAAACCAAGCAAACAGAGAAAAAGGCTCTTTAAGGCACCCTATCATATACGCGGTAAGATTCTCTCAGCCCACCTATCCCCTGAACTGCGAGGTTCATATAAAACTAGGTCTATTCCGGTAAGAAAGGGCGATACGGTTAGAATCCTTAGGGGCGATTACAAAGGCGTTGAGGGAAAAGTGTTAAGGGTTGACAGGAAGAAGTATCGCATATTTATTGAGGGCATAACGCGCCAGAAAGCCGATGGAACAACGCTGCTTGTTCCAATACATCCCTCAAAGGTTGAAATAATCCGTCTAAACCTTGACGATAAAAACAGGAAAAGAATATTAGAGAGAAAAGGCTTTACTGAGGAAGCTCAAATAAGAACAGCTGAGGCAGCAATAGAGGCTTCTGGAACCATCGGAGGTAAGTAAGGATGGGAAGCATGGGCGGTAGAAGACACCTTAAGCGGGAGGCTGCTCCAGGCTTCTGGCCTATTCATCGCAAGAGGTTCACATGGATTATTAAACCCAGCCCTGGGCCTCACCCCATTAGCCGATGCATACCTTTAGGGGTTATTATACGCGATCATCTTGGTTTTGCGAAAACTGGGAGAGAAGCGAAGAAAATAATATCGCAGGGTAAGATTTTAGTTGATGGAAGAGTTAGACGCGATGAACATTTCCCCGTTGGGCTGATGGACGTTGTAACTATACCTGAGATAAACGCCAATTATAGGGTTCTCCCATGGAAGGAAGGAGGCTTAATCCTGCATCAAATAAGCGAGGATGAAGCGAAATACAAGATTTGTAGAATTGAAAATAAAACAACGCTTGACGGTGGAAATATACAGCTAAATCTTCATGATGGAAGAAACATATTAATAAGAAGCGAGGATCCGCATAACCCAGCGGGGAATATTTTTCACACGTTCGACTCTTTAAAAATCGAGTTTCCTAATCAGAGGATAATGGAGCATCTAAGCCTAGGTTTAGGTAAAATAGCAATGATAATTGATGGTAAAAATGCCGGAAAGTACGGTGTGATTAAAGCGATTGAAAATCAAGAAGGACAGGAAAAGCGAAGAAGCCTCGTAACAATAGAAGATGATTTGGGGGAAGAGCTTAGAACAATACTGGGCTACACATTTGTGATAGGTGAAAAGACGCCTATAATATCTCTGCCTAAACCGGAGGTGGCGCAAACTGTCAGCTGAAGAATTTATAAGTAAATGGAATGCAAATCCAATGCTTAAGCCGAGGGTGGAGAAAGTAGTTGTAAATGTTTGTGTTGGAAGATCGGGGGAGCCTCTTGAAAAAGCCATGAAGATAATTGAGGAGTTAACCGGGCAGAAGCCATGCTTTAGGAGGGCGAAAAAAACCATTAGGGATTTCGGTATAAGGCGAAATGAGCCCATAGCATGCGTCACAACATTGAGGGGGGAAAGAGCCTTAGAATTCCTAAAGAGGGCTCTTGAGGCCGTGGACAATAAAATCCCAGCGGGATCATTCGATAAATCTGGAAATTTCTCATTCGGCATTAAAGAGCACATTGACATTCCCGGCACAAAATATTCGCCGGATCTGGGTATAATAGGTATGGATGTTTCAGTATCTTTATGTAGACCGGGCTATAGGGTGAAATATAGGCGACGGGCAAGATCCAAGGTTGGCCATAAACATTTATTAACCCCTGAAGAAGCAATGGCATTTATTAGGGAAGAATTGGGCGTTGAGGTAACGGAGGAAAGGCGCAGATGAGCATAAAAAACGAAGGCAGCAAAAAGGAGAGAAAATATGGTAAAGGTAGCAGACCCTGTAAAAGATGCGGATCATACGGGCCTATTGTGAGGAAGTATGGGCTGAACTTATGCCGCCACTGTTTTAGGGAGATCGCTGAAAAACTCGGCTTCAAAAAATACCAGTAATGAGGTGATAAGTTCATGCTGATGGATCCCATATCTAATGGTTTAACAGCAATAATGAATAATGAGCTGAGAAGGAAGAAGGAGTGCTACATAATGCCCGCCTCAAAAGTTCTCGGCAGCATACTTAGGGTTATGCAGATGAACGGTTACATTGGTGAATTCGAATTCATCGATGATGGACGCGCTGGGAAATTTAGGGTTCAACTGTTAGGTAGAATAAACAAATGCGGAGCCATAAGGCCTAGATATTCCTTTAAGGTTAAGGATTTAGAAAAATGGGAGAAGGCCTATCTTCCAGCTAAGAATATGGGTGTAATAATAGTATCAACATCGCAGGGTGTAATGTCTCATAATGAGGCTAGAAAGAGAGGAATCGGAGGAAAACTCCTAGCATATGTATATTAAACAGTTCCTTAAACGAAGAGGTCGGTTGGATGCGTGAGATTGAGGTTAGAAGGGTGAAGATCCCGGATGATGTGAAAGTTAATGTTAATGGAAAAGTAGTGGAGGTTATAGGTGAAAAGGGGAGACTAGTTAGAGATTTCTCGGATCTCCCCGTATCAATCCATTTATTAGGCGATGAAATTGAAGTTTCAACCTTTTGGCCCAGAAGGAAGGAGGGAGCATGCGTAGGCACCGTATGCGCGCATATTAAGAATATGATTAAAGGTGTAAAAGAGGGCTTTACATATAAACTTAAGATTGTTTACGCTCATTTCCCAATATCGGTTAAAGTGAATGGCAATAAAATCATTATAGAAAATTTTATGGGTGAAAGATCCCCGAGGACTGCTAAGATAATTGGCGACGTTAAGGTTTCAGTTAAAGGTGACGATGTGATCGTTCAGGGAATAAACATTGAAGAGGTCAGTCAGACAGCTGCAAACATAGAGCAGGCGACGAGGATAAAGAATAGAGATCCAAGAAGGTTCCTAGATGGAATATACGTTTACGAGAAGAAGGAGGGTATGGCTGAATGAGTTCCGAGAGTTCAATTCTGCAAGATCTCGTTAAGAAAAGGGAGATGGTTAAGAAGAGGAAGCCTAAATTTCGCCGTCAAGAAAGCTGGCGCTATAAGCGTGTAGGGGAAAGCTGGAGGCGGCCGAAAGGTTTGGATAGTAAAATGCGTAAGGAGGTTAAAGGCTGGCCGCCGAAAGTGAAAGTTGGTTATAGAGGTCCAAAGTTAGCTCGGAACCTGCATCCCTCAGCCTTTAAAGAAGTTATAGTTTACAATGTTGATGACTTAAATGAGGTGGATGCGAAAACCGAAGCGGTGAGAATAGCTCACATAGTAGGGGCAAAAAAGAGATCCGAAATACTCAGCAGAGCTAAGGATCTTGGAATACGCGTTCTAAATCTTGGAACTGTTGAGGCTAAAGAAGCCGCTAAAACCTAAATATCTCATGGAGGTGCAGATTTTGAGTTTAAGAAGTCAAAGAAGGATCGCCGCTGAAATTCTTGGAGTTGGCGAGGAGAGAGTTTGGATAGACCCTGAGAGAACTGAGGATGTTGAGGCTGCAATAACTAGGGAGGACATAAGGAGACTGATTCATGAAGGAGTCATAAGAAAAATTAAGGAGAAAGGCGTCAGTAGAGCCCGTGCACGTATAATTCATGAAAAGAGAAAAAGAGGAAAAAGAAGAGGCGTAGGCAGCAGAAGCGGTTCAAGAAGCGCTAGGGCAGACTCGGATAGGCTTTGGGTTGAGAAGATCAGAGTCTTAAGAAGGAGACTCCGCGAACTTAAAGAAAACCGTGCGATATCAACTAGGGTCTATAGGCAGCTATACTTGAAGGCTAAGAGCGGACTCTTTAAATCGGTAACGGATCTGCATCGCTATATCGAGGTTCATGGGCTTAGGAGGAGACGCTGATGGCTAAGGGTCCATCCTATAATGTTCCATTCAGAAGGCGTAGGGAAGGTAAAACAGACTATAGGCTTAGGAAGAAACTTATAATCTCTAAGCTGCCTAGAGTTGTCATTAGGAAAACTGGAAGAAACATAATTACCCAGGTTATTAATGCAACCGTTATAGGTGACATAGTTTTAACTTCGGCGCACTCCAGCGAGCTTAGAAAGAAATACGGCTGGCTTGGCAGCTTAAACAATCTTCCGGCAGCATACTTAACTGGGCTTCTATGCGGCTTAAGAGCTGCAAGCAAAGGTGTTAAGAAAGCCATATTAGACATAGGTTTGCATACGCCATCACGAGGCGCCGGGGTCTTCGCTGCGATGAAAGGATTCGTTGATGCAGGCGTTGAGGTTGCGCATGATGAATCCGTACTGCCCGATGAATCTCGCATACGCGGGGAACATATAGCCAAATATGCTGAAATGCTATATTCAGAAGATGCGGATAAATACTCAAGAATGTTCTCTGAATATTTATCGCGAAACCTTCCGCCTCAAAAGATCCCGGAGCACTTCGAGATGGTTAAAGAGAGAATACTGATCGATTTTAAGGTAAAGTGATCTTTTAAAAATAGAAAAATGATAAAAAGATTCGTCATAGAAAAATTTCCATTTAAATAATGAAATTTTTTAAAAAAGTAAGTTTATCTTGGGGGTTGTTGCTGGTATGGTAGCGGTGTCTGTTAAAGGTGAGATTTTTCTTCTAAATGGAAAACCTACTTACGTTGAGGTGCCGAATGTTAATCCAAGAGCTATAGGTCTGCTGCTAAACACCCGCATGGTTCAAGCGCTCTTCGAAGATGAAAATTCTGAAACTCAAAAATTGTGGTGTTACCCTGATGGAAGCGAATTCGATCCTGAAAGAAACACTAATGAATTTATTGCGGCATTACCGCTCTATAAGGCTTATGGCGTTATCGCTTTTACAGTAAACATGCAGTGCGGTGGACCGAGGGCACAATGCTTTACTGGCAATCAGCCTTGGCACGTAAGCGGATTTGATGAGAACGGCCATCTCAAAAGCGCTTGGGTAGATAGACTTAAGCGAGTTTTAGATGCGGCGCAAAAGCTAAGTATGATGGTGATTCTGGGACTCTTCTATTTTGGTCAGGATCAGAGGTTACTCAGCGAAGCAGCTGTTAAACGTGCAACTGAGAGCGTCATCGATTGGCTAATGCATCATCATTATCGGAATATTCTCTTAGAAATCGCTAATGAATGTGATCATCACGGCTACGAACATGAGATCATCAAGCCGCCTCGTGTTGTTGAACTCATCCAGCTAGCGAAAAACTTGAGCAATGGAGAGCCGCTAGTTTCAACTAGCTTCTGCGGCGGCGTTATACCGCCCGACGAGGTTTTACGTGCCGTTGACTTTGTTCTCCTCCATGGGAATGGACAAACAGCCAATAACATCAGAAGAATGATAAATGTTGTTAGGGCGAAGCTGCAGTCTTGGGGGACACCTAAGCCTATCGTTTTCAATGAAGACAGCACAGATTTGCGGAACATGGAAGCAGCATTAAATGAGGGTGCAAGCTGGGGATATTATGATCAAGGACGTAACAATTATCGAGATGGTTTTCAATCGCCGCCGACAAACTGGCTCATCAATACACCAAGTAAACGCGCCTTCTTCCACAAAGCCGCCGAATGGATCGGCATTCATCCTCCTGAAGGAGCCACTTACGAGATGCAGCGTAAAGTCATCGCACGCCTTAACCCGCAACTTAACAGGACGATTTGTGTTGTAGGCGACATTAACAATGATGGAAAGGAAGATGT
>Ga0272445_1000220_pt1 | contig 55613 bp, 55 predicted proteins | sample YNPCB0031_FD_194404 | JGI IMG/M metagenome (GOLD analysis project Ga0272445, IMG submission 194404) | Hot spring sediment microbial communities from Yellowstone National Park, WY, United States - YNP-CB-003-1 | ecosystem: Environmental > Aquatic > Thermal springs > Hot (42-90C) > Sediment... | reverse complement strand
AAATGATGCAAGCCCTCCGGGCCTGTTGAGCCAATATACATTGCAGGCCTCTTCCTGACAGCATCGAGTCCCTTCAGTATCTTTATTGCTTCTGCACCATAAGTCTCGCCAGAATTGTTATTTTCTTCACCAGAGCTATTACTTTCGCCACCAACGGCTGGTATGAATAATTCATCAGAAGGGCTTTTTCTATTTGCCTTTTTTATTTGTGCCATTTATAAACCTCCAGTATGGTGATTTACCTCTAACTCACTAATTCTTTAACTCAATTATATCCTCATTGGCATTATTACTGATAAATATTCCTCGTCATCCTCACCTTTAAGAAGTGATGGACCCAGTGGGTCATTGAACTCCATTATAACCCACTCCTTTTCTATCACATCGAGACTATCAAGGATATATCTGGCATTAAATCCTATTGTGAAGGGATCTCCATCGAAATCTACTGGAAGCCTCTCCTCAGCAGTGCCGAGATCTGGATTAGAAGCACTTATCAAAAGCTGAGATGGGGATAGCTCAAACTTTACTGCATTAGATCTTTCCCTTGATATAATAGACACCCTTCTCAGGGCCTTCTCGAGGGCCTCCTTCTCAACCCTTAGTCTTCTTGCGGCAGACCTTGGTATCACCTGTTCATAATTTGGATAGGTCCCTTCTATAACCTTTGTAAGGAATTCAATTCCTGGAGTCTTTACAAGGACATGGTTCTTCCCTATCTTGAGAGTGACCATTTGAGCTTCTATAAGCCTCCTCAACTCTGAAACCGCCTTCTTGGGAAGTATAACTTTAACCTCTTCTGGTACTTTTAGTTCACCAGAACTGTTACTTTCGCCACCAATAGTAAGGTCTATGTTGGACTTATAAAGGGCAAGCCTGTGGCCATCTGTGCCAACTGCCCTGAGACTATCTCGCTGAAGGTGTAATAGAATTCCATTAAAGACATATCTTGTGTCTGAATCGCTGGCAGCATAGACAGTCTTTTCAATAAGGGTTCTTAAAAGGTCAACCCTCAGGTTTATCTCTACAACTGGATCGATATCTGGCCAGTTCGGAAATTCTTTTGGATCAAGACAGGCAAGATTGAAATTAATATTCCCTGATGAAATCTTAAGGGAGAAGTTTTCGCCTTCCTCAAGGGTTATTTCTCCTTCGAGTTCCTTTACAATGGATATAAAGGGCCTTGCTGGAATAGCCACTACTCCCTTTTTTTCTGCCTTTACCTCTATAGTCTCCCGAATAGCTGTTTCAAGGTCAGTGGCATAAAGTAGAGGAATCTCACCTGTACAGTCAAAAAGAAAATGGCTTAATATAGGCATGGCACTCTTTCTCTCTACTATCCCCTGAATATCTTCAAGACTTCCTAATAATAAATCCTTCGAAACTTTAAGCTTCATATTTGCCTCCTTTAGTGGCGTAAGTAACAGTTAAGGTTTTATTCTCTCAATAAGAGATTTAACCTGATTTCTGAAATTTTCATCTTTTGCCATCTTTTCTTCTATCTGTCTACAGGCATAAATTACTGTAGAATGGTCCTTACCACCAAAGTGCTTTCCTATATCACTCAAAGAAAGCTGAGTAAGTTCCCTCGCGATATACATCCCAACCTGCCTCGGTATAGCTATCTCCTTTGTTCTTCGTTTTACCTTGAGGTCCTGAACTTTTAAACCAAAGGCTTCAGCAACTATTTTCTGAATTAATTCGGGTGTTACAGGTCTATCCTCATCAGATATTACATCCTTTAACACTGTTTTTGCCATATCTAAGTTTATTGGAGTTCCTGTTAAGGAGGAGTGGGCTGCGAGTTTAATCAAGCATCCTTCGAGTTCTCTGATGTTTGATTTTATCTTCTTTGCGAGCCAGTGACATACCTCCTCAGGAAGTTTTATCTTTTCTTTTTCTGCTTTTTTATTTAATATAGCTATCCTTGTCTCATATTCCGGAGGTTGAATGTCTGCAATAAGGCCCATGGAAAACCTTGTCTTTAATCTATCAGGGATATCCTGTATTTCCTTGGGAGGCCTATCACTGGCCATTACAATCTGTTTTTGTTTGTCATAAAGGTGATTAAAGGTATGAAAGAGTTCTTCCTGAACCACTACCTTTCCTGATATGAATTGAATATCATCAACAAGTAAGACATCTACATTTCTATACTTTTCTTTAAGCTCTGCCATCTTCTGATGCCTTATTGCTGCAACAACCTCATTCGTAAACTGCTCAATAGGAACATAAAGGACTGACAATCCAGAAACATTATCTACTATAAAATTGCCTATTGCATTTATAAGATGGGTCTTCCCAAGACCAACCCCACCATATATAAAAAGGGGATTATAGACAGAACCGGGTTGCTCAGCTACTGTCCTTGCAGCTGCATTTGCAAACTGATTTGAAGGGCCAACCACAAAGGATTCAAAGGTATAACGAGGATTCAAAAATATACCTTTACTGGCAAGTCTCTTTGTCCTGTTCTCGAGCTGAGTAAACTCCTTTTTTACCTCTTTATCCTTATCTGCCAGCCTGAATTTTAGCTGACCTGAAAAATTGGCAACCTCAAGGAGGACCTCCTGAATATGGGTTAAATAATTATCCTCAATCCATTCTCTAAAAAAACGGTTTGGCGCTTCTATTAGAGCTGATTCTTCTTTAAGCTCAATAAGTTTTAAAGGTTTAAACCAGAGCTCAAAAGAGCCTTTCCCAACTCGCTCCTCGAGCCTTACCAGAACCTTTTCCCAGATTTCTTCCTGACCCTTTTTTAACATTTTACTAACACCTGTTAGTAACCTGTCAGTCTCCCTTCTATAAAAACTGTGGATTACTTGTTAGGTTCGAATTACCCTATTTCAATCTCAAAAATAACCATTATATTAAACAACATGCCAACATTATGTAGTGCCTCTAATCTAACCATTTCACTATACTCTAACTGTTACTTACACCAACAACTATTATCAACAAAACAAACTCTTCTACTATTACTACTATCTTGTTTATTTAAAACCAGTAGTCAGTAGAACAGGGAGCTTTCCTTTATTAAGGGTCTTGAGATACTCTTTTATGAAATCATCAATATCTCCATCGAATACAGCATCAACATCTCCTCTCTCCAGACCAGTCCTGTGGTCTTTCACAAGGCGATAGGGTTGGAGGACATAAGACCTTATCTGATTCCCCCAGGCTATCTCTTTTTTTTCTCCTACTATCTGAGCTATTTTACTCTCCTGTTCTTTAATTTGAAGGTCATAAAGTCTTGCCTTTAGAATCTTCATTGCTATTGCCTTGTTTCTGTGCTGAGACCTTTCACTCTGACATGATACAACTATTCCCGTTGGGATATGAGTGATCCTTACAGCAGAAGAGACTTTATTGACATGCTGACCACCTGCACCGGAGGCCCTGAAGGTTTCTATTTTTAAGTCTTCTTCTTTAATGTCGATTGTAATATCATCCTCTATTTCAGGATACACAAGCACTGCAGCAAAGGATGTATGCCTCCTTTTATTTGCATCAAAAGGAGATATCCTTACAAGGCGGTGTACGCCTGCCTCTGCTTTAAGATAACCATAAGCATACGGTCCTGTTACTGAAATCGTTACATCCTTTATTCCTGCCTCTTCACCATAGAGGATATCTACAATTTCTGTCTTAAAGCCATGTCTATCTGCCCACCTTAAATACATTCTCATCAATATCTGTGCCCAGTCCTGACTTTCTGTTCCACCAGCTCCAGGGTGAATAGTGAGAATAGCATTATTCCTGTCCATCTCACCTGTCATAAGATGTTTTATTTCTAAATCTTCTATTTCTTTTTTGAGGGAGAGGAGCTCTTCTTTAATCTCCTTTATGAATATTTCTCCCCCTTCTTCATCGAGGAGCTCTGTGGAACTTTCAATATAGTCAAGCCTTTCCTTTATTAACTCAAAGGGTCTTAAAATGTCTTCTAACCTTGCCTTCTTTTTTGTTAGTTCCTTAAGTTTGAGAGGAGATTCCCATGTTTCAGATTTCTGGAGTTCCTTTTCCAGTAAGGCAATCTCCCTTTTGAGCATTTCAAGCTCAAAGATACCCCCTGACGGAGTTCGTCTTTTGTTTTACTTCTTCTAATAGGGTTTTTATATCCTCTTTTTCGATCATTTTTACCTCACCTGTAACTTCGACACCAATTTAAATCTTAACGATTTTTGAAATAGCAGTTATTGTTATCAGTATACAAATATAGACAAAGAGGTCACCATATTTTGTGTAAAAACTGCTTGTTTTATCAGTCCTTACATTCATTGTAAGGTCAAGCCTCTCAAATAATGGAGTTTGGAGTAAAATCCTTCCATTACTATCTATAAATCCTGAAATCCCTGTATTTGCAGCCCTTATTACAGGTTTTCTATTCTCTATCGCCCTGAATACTGCCATAGAAAAATGCTGGTATGGTCCTGAACTTTTGCCGAACCAGGCATCATTTGTGATATTCACGATAAAATTTACTCCCTTTGCAGCCTTTCTTACAAGCCCTGGGAATATTATCTCATAACATATAAGGGCTGAAAAGTTACCGAAAGGTGAAATTGCCCTTTTCATTTCTTTACCCGGGCTATAGTCTCCTATGCCAGTAGTTATCTTGTCTATAAAAAAAAGAAGCTTTCTAAGGGGAACATACTCGCCAAAGGGGACTAAGTGTATTTTATCATAAATGAAGGTTACCTTTCCATCTCTATTCAGCAAAAAGGCACTGTTAAAATATCTGGACATAATGCTATCAGATGACCTGGATTTCTGAAGGGTAGCCTCAGACTTCTGTTTATAGATTCTCTCTTCCCTTATAGACCCAAAGAGGAGATAAGGACCTTCGAGTTCTTTTACAAAATTCACAAGGTCTTTACTTAAGAATAGTTCATTGACTGAGCTGTTACTTGCACCAAATTCTTCTGGATTCCTGAAAATAAAGGGTATAGCTGTTTCAGGCCACACAACAAGCTGAGGGGAATTAAGGCTGACAGCCTCTTTTGTAAGACCTTTATAAATATCAATAACTTCATTTTGAAAAGCTGGCTCCCATTTTTTGTCCTGAGGGATGTTTCCCTGAATAATTGTGACTTTGACTTCTTCACCGGGTCTTTCTTCATTAAGTCTTTTATAGCCATAAAGGAGGCTTAATAGAATTGCTATGCTCAAAAAAATAAAACCTCCAAGGCGTGGGGCGAGGGGATAAAAAGGTATCTCTTCTGTTCTTTTCTTTAAAAAAAGAAGGTCAATAATCGCTCCATTCACTGCAACAACAAGAAAGGAGATTCCATATACACCCGTTAGATCTGCAATCTGTATGAGGGGAAGGAGTTTGTATTGAGTATAACCGACAAGAGACCAGGGGAATCCAGTAAGGAGGTAGGTCCTCAGATATTCAAGGACTACCCAGAGACTGGGAGCAATAATTGCTGCAGGATAAACAGTTTTTTTATAGATCAAAAAGAAAAGGTAAGAGAATAGACCTGTATAAAGGCTTAAATATAAAGAAAGTAGAAGAACAGCTATAAAACTACCCGGAAGTCCTACACCACCGTAGTAATGTATGGAGTGGTATATCCAGTAAAGGGTTCCACCAAAATAGGCTATTCCGAAGATTACTCCGGACCTGAAGCTCTCTTTCTTATCTTCAGCTTTTGTAATTATGAAAAAAAGGGGAACAAGGGCTATCCAGGCAAGGATACTTAGCCCTGGTTTTGGAAAGGCAAGACATAGCAATAGACCTGACAGAAGAGGTAGTAAAGACCTTTTAAGCATTGTATAATTATAAAAGACCACCTTTAAAAAAATCAAAAAAATCTTGACATTATTAATTCCTATCATATAAAATTGAAATCATGAAAAGGCAGAAGACAATCTATGAGCTTCAGGCAGAAATCTGCAAGATCCTTGCCAGCCCGAAAAGAATCGAGATCCTTAATGCCCTTAAGGACGGAGAAAAAACAGTATCAGAGCTTGTAGAGATCCTCGGCATACCAAAGGCAAATGTATCCCAGCATCTTGCCATTATGAGACACAAGGGAGTTCTGAAGACAAGGAGAAAAGGTGTAAATATTTATTACAGTATTTCCCACTCAAAGATTATAGATGCCTGTAACATGATGAAGGAAGTATTGAGCGAACAGCTTAAAGAAAAGTCTAAGTATATTGAGCTTGTGTCGTCTTTGTAGAGCGACAATGCGACGGAGTTGAAATCCTTCTTTTCTTCAGCTTCTGGAATAAAAGGAAGCTTAATTCTAAAAAACTGGTGTTAGGTGCAAAGGATAAAGGTATTTCAGACTGTCACCCTGACTATCTTTTTAATCCTCTCTTTTTTAATCTCATCAAGGGCCTTTGGAGAAGAGAGATCAGGAAACATTAAACTCAGCCTATCAGGAGGTTTTTTGTCCCTTGAAGATAGTGCGGATAGTCTTTTTGGCAGAACTGGCCTCGGGATAAACCTTTCCAGCTATCTATCTCTTGACCTGAGCCTCACCAATTCCTTTTCAAAGAATGGTGTAATTCTTATCTCCATTGATTCCTCTCTTGACCTCCTCCCGGAGAAAAGGCTTTCACCCTTTGCTGTCCTGGGTGCAGGTGCTGGAATTATTAGCTCAGATGGTTCAACTACCACAAGGGCATTATTCAATGCAGGGATTGGTCTTCGGTATTCCCTTTATAAAGATGTATTTTTAACCCTTGATATAAGAGACTATATATTAGAAAGCAGTTCTCGAAACTGGGCTGCCTCAGGAGGATTAGTCTTTTATTTTGACCCAGTCTCAACCTCCGCAACTGCTACCTCAGCCACCAACTTAGACCAGAGAAAGGACCAGGCTGGTTCAAGACAGGAGAGGCCATTGATAGAGGTTCGCACAGCAGAGAGGCAGGTAGCAAAACCAGAAGAGCTATCAGCGAGAGCACAGCAAGAAGAGACAGTAAAAGATAAAGGTACAAAACAGGAGAGTGCTTTTACAGAAGGAAAAGTTTCGGTTGGTCAGGGCGTTTCAACCGCTGAGGTAAAAGTTGAAGGCAAAAAGGCAGAGAAATTATCAGGTGAACAAGAAGAAAAGACCACAAGGTCAGGTACTGGTGTAAGCAGGGGAAAAGATGCAAGGATGGTAGCGAAAAAGAGGATAAGGGAGAAAAAGGTTTATGAAAAGGCTGTTCTTTATGGTGAGTCATCAGGGCAGAAACAGGCAGGACCAGAAGAGCTATCAGCGAGACCACAGCAAGAAGAGACAGTAAAAGATAAAGGTACAAAACAGGAGAGTACCCTGTCTCAGGAAGAAAGAAAGGATATACAGGAAATCCCTGTGCCTGAGGAAGAGAAGGTTACGATTAAGAAAAACAGGGCAGAGGTTGTTATAGAGTTTAATATGAAGGAAACCTCAATCAGTCCTGAAAATGAGAGGGTGTTGAAGGGATTTGTTATGAAAGTTAAGGATAAGAAACCAAAGAGGATTATTATTGAAGGGCATGCCTGCGCCCACGGCCCTAAGGCGCTTAATCTTATTATTAGCAAAAAAAGGGCCCTCTCAGTTAAGAAGTTTCTTCGAGACCATGGCATAAAAAAGAATGTGACTGTTAGATTCTATGGAGAAGAGCGGCTCAGATTTAAAGAGATACCTACCCCTGATAATATTAATGACCCCCATGTGAGGGCAAACAGGAGGGTGAGAATAATTGCCTACTGGTAAACCCTTCATGTAAGGGATTAGAACTTAATTACAAATTCCTTTTCCTTTTCACCAAAAAGAAAGTATCTTCTCAATACAGTGACCTTTACTGAATCCCCAGGTTTTTTGTAAAAGAGGTGAATCCTCAGGTCTTCAATAGTTGTTATAGGTGAGTTGTCGATTTTTAAGATAATGTCTCCCTTTTTAAGGCCAGCTTTTTTAGAGATGCTATCTTCTGGAAGGTCTACTATTATAAGCTTACCATTCTCTTCTTTAAGGCTCACCATTAACTTTGGTGCTATAATGCCTTCAAGGGGTTCAGGGTATATTATGAAGTCTGCTATGTCTCTGTCGAGCTCAGCATCAATAAGAACTACTGCATAAGGAGCTTTATTTCGTCTGAATGCCCTTTTTGGTATTCCAGAGCCATAGGCTATATGACCACCTCCAGCAAGCACCACCATCTGATAATCAGGGGCGTTTTTCAGGAATTCTGCTATTGAATTTGCCATGGTCTCATCCCACAGCAACTGGGATTGATAGAAGTATTCGAAATTTCCTTCAGGTCTTCTGTGTTCTTTAAAGACCTCTCTTAATCTTTCTCTGTATCTGTAATCTGAAAAATCAATCTCCTCCGGTATCTCCTTTTTTTCTTCATCTGTAAGGGACTCTATGCCAGACCTTGAGACCTTTTCTGTTATCTCTCGCCTGATATTCAGGGCAATAACAGGGATTTTTTTTTCTCTTGCAAGGTCAAGGATAGGTTTGTAGAGGTTATAGTCAAATCCCCATCTCTTGAAATATTCTGTCTGTTTTAAGAATTCCCTTTCCTCAATCCTTCCATTTATGTAGTTATCAAGAACTGATTGGAAGGGTCTCTGGAACATCTCCATACCTATGGCTATTTTTTTATTCTTCTCATAGAGGGCTTCTATAAATCGTTTTTGTAGATAATGATGGCTGAATTTATCGTGATATTCTCCGATATATATAATCTTTTTATCTGATACAGCCTCAATTACATCCGTGAGGGATAGCAATTTTTTTGGTTCGATAACCTTTGGTGCCTTTCTGAGTTCAATCTCTATGCCCTTTGTAAGACCTGCTTCCTCGCTCTCAGAGAGTTTTCTCTTGAGTGTCTGTGCTTCATCTATAACCACTTTCAGGGGCTCATCCTTCAGGATCAGGGTAAAGGTATTCTTCTCCTTATCAAGTTTTAACTTCTCTACAACCTCGCCATTTGTAGTATAGACCTTTACGGGGACCTCCTGAGGAGTAATTTCCTTACCCTTCTGTAGGAGCTCAAAGGTTAATTCAAAACCTCCATTTTTAAAGAGGACCCTTGGTCTTTCTACTGAAAGCTCTAAACTATTACTTATACCATCAGCTAATTTATTGTCTGAAGATGGAGAATTAACAGTAGCCATGGTCTTTTCTGGATAAATGGTTAAAAGCATGATGAGCACAACTGTTACTTTCGCCAATAGCAGGGTTGTGAGGTAAAAGGAGCCATAAATTTTCATAAATCATAATATAGGATTAATGCCTTTTTCTGCAAGTGTTACTCTGGATGGCGAAGTAAAACAGAGGTCAGAGGTCAGAAATCGGAATTTAAGGAAAATTTTTCTCAGACTCTGAACTCCGAACTCTGAGACCTGACCTCTGTTTTGAGGGCTGAAGTCAGGGCTTCGAGGAAGAGTCTGTATTGATATGGAAGGGTTCTTTTTTTATGAACAATAGCATAAAACTTTCTTTTGAGTTCAAGCCCGGGGATTTTAATCTCTTTCAGGGTGCCAGTGCGGAGTTCATCTTTCACAGATATCTTTGACAGCACAGCAATGCCAAGGCCAGCCTTGACAGCCTCTTTAACTGCCTCTGTTGAACCAAATACGCAGGCTATTTTAAGGTCCTCACTGCTTAGCCCTTTTTGTTCAAGAAGCTTTTCCATCTCCTTTCTGGTACCCGATCCTTCTTCTCTTAAGACAAAAGGGATGGTCTTGAGGTTTTCAAGTGTTATAGTTGATTTTCTGATAAGCTTGGGCGAGGCCACAATTATAAGGAGGTCTTCTGTGAGAGGTGTATAAATTATATTTGAGTTTGTAAGTTTTGCGCCTATAATACCAAGCAATAATTCGTGATTAAGGACCTTTTCGAATATCCCCTTTGAATCAGAAATCTCGAGCTTGAATTCAACAAGAGGAAACCTGTATTTGAAATCCCTAATAACAGATGGCAAAAGATAGGTGCCCGGGATGGTACTTGCACCGATTAATATTTCACCAGAGGGCTGTGCCTTTATCTCATTGATAGCATTTCTTGCTTCCTCTGCCTTCTCTATAATCTCCACAGCATAGTTGTAAAGGATTTCTGCCTGCGGGGTTGGAATAATCGTTCTGCCGAGGCGGTCAAAAAGCCTTGAGTTCAGTTCTTCTTCAAGGGCTTTAATATGGTCACTTATTGTTGGCTGGGTTAGATGAAGTTCTGTAGAGGCCTTTGAGAAGCTTCTGTTTTTATAAACAGAGGCAAAAATCTTAAGTTGATGAAGGTCCATAACTTAATATATCATAAATTATTGAAACAGGTATTTGGTGTCGAGGAAATGATGGGTGATACTATTTCTGCTATTTCTACTCCCCCTGGTGAAGGTGGCATAGGTATTGTGCGCCTGAGCGGACCTTCTGCAATAAAGATTGCTGACATGATTTTTTATTCTCCCAGAGGCATAAAGCCCTCTTTGGGCCAGAGTCACAGGCTTTATTATGGATTCATTATTGATCCAGAAACGGGCGAAAAGATAGACGAGGTTCTTCTTGCAGTTATGCGGGCACCTTATACTTATACAAGGGAAGATGTGGTCGAGATCAACTGCCATGGGGGATATATTGTCTTGAAAAGGGTACTTGAAATTACTTTAAGGTATGGGGCAAGACTTGCGATGCCAGGAGAATTTACCATGAGGGCCTTCCTTAACGGAAGGATTGACCTTACCCAGGCAGAGGCAGTTATTGACCTCATAAAGGCAAAGACTGAGGAGGCTGAGCGCCTTGCTATTGAACATGCCTCGGGTAGTCTCAGAAGGGTTGTTGAGGATATATCAGGAGGACTTCAGGACCTTCTGGTGGAAGTAGAGGCCTATATTGATTTTCCTGAGGAGGATATCTTTCACTCTCCACTGAATTTAACAGAAAGAATAAAGGAATTTCATGAAAGATTGAGAGAGCTTTCAAGGAGTTTTTATCAAGGAAGGGTTTTGAGAGAGGGCCTTACGACAGTTATTGCTGGAAGGCCCAATGTGGGGAAGTCCTCTCTCCTTAATGCCCTTCTCGGTACTGATAGGGCTATAGTTACTGATATTCCAGGCACAACAAGGGACATTATTGAGGAGGTAATTAATGTTAAAGGAATTCCCCTTAGATTAATAGATACAGCTGGAATAAGAGAGGCGAAGGATATTGTTGAAGCTGAGGGTATCAGGAGGACAGAGGCAGCTATAGAAAGGGCAGAAATGACATTATTTGTTATTGATGGTTCCCAGTCTATCACTTTTTACGATATTTCTATTCTTGAAAGACTCAAAGAAAAGAAAAAAAGGACTATAGTGGTGATTAATAAAAAAGACCTCGGCCTTGTCATAAAAAAGGAGCATGAGATCTTTAAAGGATTACCTGCTATTGAGATTTCTGTATTAAAAGGTGAAGGTATCACTGAGCTTAAAGAACTTATCTTTTCTGTTGCTACTGAAGATATGGCAAATCTAACAACTTCCGGAGTTAATGGCGTAGGTAACAGCTGGCGTGGCTTAGAGGCTCCTTATGGATCAATAATAACAAGGCAGAGGCATAAGGTGCTTATTGATGAAGCCCTTCAAGCAATGGAAGAATTATATTCTCTATTGAATCCTCACGCCATGAATATTAATGGCGAGGTAATAGTTGCTGAAGGCAGTAGTACTTCTGTTCCGACTGAACTGATTGCCTTTTTTTTGAGGAAGGCTCTCAACAGCCTCAATCAGATTATTGGCATTGAATTTTCAGAGGAGGACCTTCTTCAGAGAATCTTTTCGGAATTTTGTATTGGTAAATAATGAAAAAGGGGAGTGAAGAATGCCCGAAGAGATTATTTCAGGACCATTGACAAGAAAAGACCGTATCTCTGTTGTTCTTTACAGGACTGGCATAGGAATTTCGGGTCTATTGATGCTTCTTTTAGGAATGGTTATGTATTTTAATGGCATAGTTAAAGTCAATGGCGGAGTTAGAGTTGCATCGCCCTTTGGTGGCGTAAGTAACAGTTCTGGAACCCTTGCCCCTCTTTCCATTGGATACGGGGGCATTATTCTTATATTATTATATTTGTCTGCTGGCTTGAGTGTTATAAATATTCATCTTTATATTGGGTGGCTCAAGAGATTTTTAAAAGGGCTTTATTTCTTCAGTCTTTTTATGCTATTAATCTTGTTTCTCATTGGTAGAGGGAATCCCCTTTATCCCCTTTTCGAAATGCCTTTTACAGCCTTTTTGCTCCTTCCCCTTGGAGGAGTTCTTGCATTTATTGGAGCCAAAGAGGCCTACTGCTTTGGTCTTCTGGAGGGTTATCTCTTCGCTATTGTTTTTATCCTTTATATTTGTTTATGGCCAATGCTTGGTAATGAGCTGAAAATATACGGTCTTTTTATCAGTTCCCTGTTGTGCCTTTTTCTCACCCTTAGAAAGGCTGTTATGCCCTTGAGTTTTGATATTGGTGACAAGTCAAAATATATCCCATAATTGGTGGCGAAGTAACAGCAGGCGAAAGGTTTTAAGGTATCGGGAGGCAGGATGTCAGAAAGCATACTCGTTGTTGATGACGACCCTGTTATATTGAGAAGCGCAGAAAAGATTTTGACTTCTGAGAGATACGATGTTGCTACTGCTAAGGATGCTGAAACCGCCATAAAAAAAATCGGAGAAAGGGTCTTTGACCTTGTTTTATCTGACCTCAGGATGCCTGGTATGGATGGTATAGAGCTTCTGAAACAGGTGAAGGCCCTTTCTCCAGCCACTGAAGTTATAATAATTACGGGTTTTGGTACAGTCAGGTCAGCTGTAGAGGCCCTTAAATATGGTGCCTATGATTATATCGAAAAGCCTTTTACTCCCGAGACCCTCCTGAAGACAGTTTCAGCCTGCCTTGAAAGGAAGAGATTGATTATCGAGAACATCCAGCTTAAAAGAGAGGTTCAGGGTCTTTATAAACTTGAAAATATTATTGGCACCTCTTCAGCAATGCAAAGGGTTTTTGACCTTATTTCTCAGGTAGCCGGTACGAATACCACAGTCTTAATAACAGGTGAGAGCGGAACGGGCAAAGAGCTTGTGGCAAAGGCAATTCATTATAATTCTATGAGGAGGGCTGGTCCTTTCATTGTTGTTGACTGTTGCACCATCCCTGAGTCCCTTATTGAAGCAGAGTTATTTGGTTATGGTAAGGGAGCCTTTACAGGTGCTGTATCTTCAAAAAAAGGTCTTCTTGAACTTGCTCATACAGGCTCTATCTTTTTTGATGAAATTGGTAATATTGGTCTCTCCACTCAGGCAAAGCTTCTCAGGGTCCTTCAGGAAAAAGAATTCAGACCAATAGGAACCACAAGGATGGTAACTGTTGATGTAAGATTTATTGCAGCAACAAACAAGAACCTTCTTGAATTAGTAAAAGAAGGAAAATTTAGGGAAGACTTCTTCTATAGATTGAATGTCTTTCCTATAAAATTGCCTCCTTTAAGGGAAAGGAAGGAAGACATCCCCAGCCTCGCCTATCATTTTCTTCAGAAGTATTCAAAAGAAATGGGCCTTCCTGTTTCCCATATTTCTGCTGAGGCGATGAAGGTCCTTACCTCATACAACTGGCCAGGAAATGTAAGGGAACTCGAAAATGTAATCCACAGGGCAGTGATTCTTGCTGGAGGTTCTGTTCTCAGGCCCGAACACCTCCAGATTGAAGAAATCCCCTGTTACTTCGCCAACTCTGTGACGAAAGGAAAAGACGCTGGTGAAGTAAAAGTTGCTAATCTGCCCCGGGAGATACCGAGGACTTTTGAGGAGCTGAAGAAGTTAAAAAATTTTTTAAAGAAAAAAGCTATAGATGAGATAGAAAAAAGTTTTCTCACGGAGGCCCTTAAGCGGAATGATTTTAATGTTTCAAGGGCAGCAAAGGATGTGGGAATGGTAAGAACAAATTTTCATGCCCTTTTAAGGAAACATGGAATTACTATTAAAAAAGTGCACCAGCAAGATAGGTCAGAAATAGAGGAGTAGTTTCTACTGCAACGGAACTTCGCTACCAAAGTTATTTATAAGAGAATTTCCAGGAGTCTGTCTAATTCATCGAGGGAGTTATATTCAATCTGGATCTTGCCTTTTTCCCCTTTGTGAAGGATTTTTACAGAAGTGCCGAGGGCTTTTTTAAGTTTATCCTCAAGGGCTGAGATATTGGGGTCTTTTAATTTCTTTGTAGTCTTTGAGGGCAAAGTATTGGTATGTTTTTTCTCTGTCAATTCCTTAACGAGAACTTCTGCCTGCCTTACTGTTAAACCCTCCTTTATGATCCTTCTGGTAGCCTCTATCTGCAAGGTAGTATCTGGAATACTGAGGAGGGCCTTTGCGTGGCCAAAACTCAAGAGACCCGATTCGATTTCCTTTTTTATTTCTCCTGGTAGAGTCAATAACCTGAGATAATTAGCAACAGATGCCCTGTCCTTGCCGACCTTTTTGGCTATCTCTTCTTGAGTGAGGTTAAATTCCTTCTTCAGCCTCTCAAAGGCAAGGGCTGTCTCTATGGGATTAAGGTCTTCTCTCTGGATATTCTCTATGAGAGCTATCTCAAGACTGTCTTTTGAGGCTATATCCTTTATTATGGCTGGTATCTTTTTTAGACCTGCAAGCCTTGCAGCCCTTAAACGCCTCTCTCCTGCTATTAATTTAAAGGTGCCATCTCCAACCCTTGTTACTATAATGGGCTGGATAACCCCTTTCTCTTTTATTGATTCAGCGAGCTCCTTGAGGGATTCATCCCTGAAGACCTTCCTTGGCTGATAATCTCCAGGGAGTATCCTGTCTATGTCCAGCTTTATTACCTCTTCTGGCCTCTCGGGCAGAAGGGCCTCAATTCCTCTTCCCAACGCTGTCTTCATTCAAAATCTCCTTGGCAAGTTCAATATAGCTCTGGGCTCCTTTTGATTTTATATCATAAAGAAGTACAGGTTTTCCATAACTCGGTGCCTCTGCAAGGGCAACATTTCTTGGAATTACACTATCATAAACGAGGTCCTGGAAATGTTTTCTAACCTCTGCCTCTACCTGATGGGATAGGGCGTTCCTTGGATCGAACATAGTAAGCACTATCCCCTCTATCTCAAGTCCTGGATTAAAAGAACTCCTTACCATACTGAGGGTCTGCATAAGGAGGCTAAGACCTTCAAGGGCATAATATTCGCACTGAACAGGGATTATAACTCCATGAGCTGCTACAAGAGCGTTCAAGGTAAGGAGACCAAGGGAAGGGGGGCAATCTATGAATATGTACTGATAATGGTCTTTTATGTCCGAGAGGGCTTTTAACAGGATAAATTCTCTGTTTTCTTTTCCAACGAGTTCGACCTCTACCCCCAGGAGGTCAACAGTGGAAGGTGCAATGAAGAGATGGTTTATCTGGGTGCTTGTAATTATATCCCTTAACGATAACCTTCCCATATAGACATCATAGAGACTTCCCCTCAGGTCGAGCTTATTAATACCCAGACCGCTCGTAAGATTTCCCTGAGGGTCTGTGTCAATTACGAGGATGTCCTTTTCAGCAAGGGCAAGAGAGGCTGAAAGGTTAATTGCCGTGGTAGTCTTCCCCACCCCGCCTTTTTGATTAACTATTGTGAGAATTTTGCCCACTGTGAAATTATACCATAGCATATCTGTCCAATATAAATGGAGGTCTCCTCGAGAGCTGGCTGAAGGCGAAATAGAAGTCAGAAGCTGAGAGATAAATCTTCCTTATAACTGATTTCTGACCTCTAAGTTCTCTTATGTTCCCCGTGGAACATTTTTGCTAAGCCCCTGATTTCTGACCCCTGTTATGTTCCCCGTGGAACACTTGCTTATTTTAACATTCATGCCTTAATATAGTTTTCAAAAAATATTATGAAACAAAGACGAGTTATAGGAATAATTGGAGCTGGTAAGGCTGAAGAAGGTTTACTTAAACTGGCAGAGGCTTGTGGTTCTCTTATAGCAAAAAGAGGAGCGGTTTTAATATGTGGAGGCCTTGGGGGCGTGATGGAGGCTGCTGCAAAGGGAGCCAAAAACTCAGGTGGTGTTACTGTGGGCATTCTCCCTGGAGACTCAAAGGACTCAGCTAATCCTTATATTGATATACCCATTGCAACAGGCCTTGGTGAAGGAAGAAACATTATAATTGTAAGGTCTGCTGATGGATTGATAGCCATAGGTGGAGAATATGGCACCCTTTCAGAGATAGCCTTTGCCCTCAAAGCAGGCAAACCAGTTATAGGCCTTAAAACATGGGATATAAAAGGAGTGATAACAGCAGAGACCCCTGAGGGAGCAGTTGATAGATTATTTCAATTAGTAGAGAGCAGAGAAGATATTGAAGAATTCCTGAATATGGTATAATATTTTTCAGCCCCCTTAGCTCAGTAGGATAGAGCACAGGTTTCCTAAACCTGGTGTCGCAGGTTCGACTCCTGCAGGGGGCGCCAGCAAAGGAAGCTGTTTTACTTCTGCAACCAATAATCTAAGCTTTCCTCAGCCCTTCTTTTTAGACTTTTTAACTGGTATTTTCACCATTGATAAGCTAACCATTGTCTTTTCGATTATCTTATCTGTTGAGAGACCAGAATTGTTACTTTCGTCACTACTCTTTTCATTTGTTGGTGCAGGCCTGCATACAGGACAATATGGTTCCCCCAGATCCAGGAGGCAGACATGGCCTCATTCAGGACAGCATATGCATTCATTAATAGGCTTCTGGCATACAGGGCAGGTTTCCATGAATTTAGTATAGCATATTAAAGGGATTAGGGATTAGTCTACGCCCTACTCCCTAACTTATGCCTATTTTAAAAACCCTTCCAATTTGTTTTGGACAGCAGGGATGTTATAATTAATTTATGGGTTCCATCCGGCTCCTGCCTGAACATATAAGGAATGTTATAGCAGCTGGAGAAGTGATAGAGAGGCCTGCCTCTGTTGTAAAGGAGCTAATTGAGAATTCTATTGATGCAGGTGCAGAGGAGATAAAAATAGAAATCCTTTACGGAGGTAAAAAGTTAATAAGGGTTTCAGATAATGGTTCTGGAATGGATAGAGAAGATGCCCTTCTTTCTATTCAAAGATTTGCAACAAGTAAGATCTATGAATTAGAAGACCTTTCAAGACTTGTCACCTTCGGATTTCGGGGTGAAGCCCTCGCTTCCATTGCCCAGGTTTCTAAACTCACAATAGAGACTGGTACGACTTCCTCTGAACCAGCAACTTTTATTGAGGTCATGGGAGGTGATATAAAGAGAGTTCAGGATGCCCCTCCTCTTAAAGGCACAATTATCACAGTGAGAGACCTCTTCTTTAACACACCCGCAAGGAGGAAATTTCTCAGGGCAAATTCAACAGAACTTAATCATATTGTTGAGACAGTTATTTCAGAAGCCCTTGCCAGCATCAAAAGGAGTTACAGGCTTTTTGCTGAGCAGACAGAGCTCCTTTTTTTTCCTCAGGCCTACGAACCAAGGGAAAGGATTACTCAGGTCTTTGGCATAGAGACTATAGAACATATGATAGAGTTTGAAGCTGAGGCAAACAGCTCAGAAAAATTGAGGATCCATGGGTTTATCAGCAGGCCTCCTGAGATAAGGTCAAGAAAGACAGGGCAGTATATATTTATAAATGGCAGGCCTGTTAAAGATTCGATTATATCCAGAGCAGTATATGATGGTCTTTCAGAAGAGCTTCCTAAGGACAAACATCCCTTGTTTGTTATTTATTTAACAATTCCTCCAGAGATGGTGGACTTTAATGTCCATCCTGCAAAAAGAGAAGTGAGGTTTAGCAATGGTTCATTAATATATGAGTTTGTCAGGGATTCAGTGGCGAGGGAGTTTCAAAAAGAGAAGAGAATTATTACTCACCCCAACTATAACCTTAGCGACCAGATTTCTGGCGATACTTCTTCATCAGAGACAAAAAATTTCCAGACCACAACTGTTTCGTACTCTCCAAAAGACCTCAGTTATTCCTTACACCAGGAAAACCCAATTAGTCTTTTTGAGCTTCCTTATGCTTATAAAGAAGAAGACTTATTTATCCCTTTTGGCGATCTCTTTGCAGTTAAGCCCGTAAAAGAGGGTCTTCTCATCATGGACATGCATGCAGCTCATGAAAGAATCTTATATGAAAAGTTTCTTAAAGGAGATATCAAGATAAAAAGGCTTCTCTTTCCGAAGAATGTCCCGTTAAGACCTGATTATAAGGCCCTTCTTCTTAAATATCAATCTCTTCTAATGGAACTGGGATTTGAAATCGAAGACTTTGGTAGTGCATTGCTGGTTAGGGCAATACCAGAATTTGCGAGGATTGAAGATTCCCTTATCCCGATTTTTGAGGATATAGCTACATATTTTGCAGACCTTGAAGACAAGAAACCCATTGTTATGTCTTCAGAGGGTGTGAGCAGTAGTTCAGAGTTTTTTGAAAATAAGAAGACCCTTTCAGCAAGACTTGCCTGTCATAAATCTATAAGGGCTAAAGACCCAGTTACTTCCAAAGAGCTGGAGGCCCTATACCTTGACCTCATCAATACCTCTGACCCCTATCATTGTCCCCATGGAAGACCAACAATGATTAAGATAACAATTGAGGAACTTTTTAAAAGATTCGGGAGGGCATGATGCACTCAAAGGTTATGACAGCGGCCATATTTGGTATTGATGCCTATCCAGTAGAGGTAGAGGTTGATATAACCTCAAGGGGCCTTCCCCATTTTTCTGTTGTTGGCTTACCTGATGCAGCAGTTAAAGAATCAAAAGACCGAATTAAAGCGAGTCTAAAGAATACAGGTTTTAATATTCCTCTTAAACAGATAGTGGTAAACCTTGCTCCTGCAGACCTTAAAAAAGAGGGTTCTTCTTTTGACCTTCCCATTGCTGTGGCGATCCTTATAGCTGAGGGCTATATACCATCTGAAAATGTAAAGGGCTACCTGATAGCTGGAGAACTATCCCTTGATGGAAGAATAAAACCTATTCGGGGTGCCCTTCCAATGGCGATAAAGGCAAAGGAGTTGAAGATGAAGGGATTGATTATCCCTGAAGAAAATGTCAAGGAGGCAGCAGTTGTAAATAATCTGGAGGTCCTTGGCAGTTCAAACCTTACTGAGCTTGTCCTTCATCTGAAAAATGAGAAGTCCATTGTTCCTTATATAGCTAACATAGATGAGATAATGAGAAATTCCTCTAAATATGAAGATGACTTTTCAGATGTAAAGGGTCAGGAGCACGCAAAAAGGGCCCTTGAGATCAGTGCATCGGGTGGTCACAATGTCTTGATGATAGGGCCACCTGGTGCTGGTAAGACAATGCTTGCCAGAAGACTTCCAACCATAATGCCTGATATGACCTTTGAGGAGGCCCTTGAGACAACAAGGATATATTCTGTTGCAGGTCTTTTAAGGAATCAGGCATTGATAAACATAAGACCCTTCAGGTCACCTCACCACACCATATCAGATATTGCCCTTATAGGTGGTGGTCAGATACCAAAACCAGGAGAAGTGAGCCTTGCCCATAATGGGGTTTTGTTTCTTGATGAGCTGCCCGAATTTAAGAGGAATGTCCTCGAGGTCTTAAGACAGCCCCTTGAAAATGGAGAGGTTACAGTATCAAGGGCAGTAGCCTCTTTAACCTTTCCAGCAAGATTCACCCTTGTTACAGCTATGAATCCCTGTCCCTGCGGTTTTTTTGGAGACTCGAGGCATCAATGCACCTGTACTCCTGGGATGATTCAGAGATACAGGTCAAAGGTTTCAGGTCCTCTTCTCGATAGAATAGATATTCAGATAGAAGTGCCAGCAGTTCCTTATCAGGAACTTTCAAAAGAATATTCAGGCGAATCTTCTGAGGTTATAAGGCAAAGGGTAATGGAGGCGAGGCAAAGGCAGCTGTGGAGGTTCAAAGAAGAAGGGATATTTTCGAATGGTCAGATGAAGACGAGACATTTAAAAAAATACTGCCGACTCGATGAAGAAGCCCATTCCCTTCTTAATACCGCTATGCAAAAACTTAATCTTTCTGCACGGGCTTACACAAGGATTCTTAAGGTCTCAAGAACCATAGCTGACATGGAAGGCTCAGAGAGGATATTGCCTCACCATATATCTGAGGCAATTCAATACAGGATGCTTGACAGGGTTGTTGTATAATAATAAGCTGAAGTACAGCCTATTATAGGCTGAGGTGTAGAGCAGTAAGCTGGGAGCGTATGGCGGATAGCGCGTAGTATAGCGGATAGTGTGGAGCGTGTAGGGAGTAACTAACCAACCTAATCTTTATTCTCTACGCTATCCGCTCTGCGCTATACGCTTTTATCTACGCTCCACGCTCTACGCTACACGCTATTTAAAAAGGAGTATATTATGGACATAAAACAATTCGTTTTTGAAAAGGCAATTAGGGCAAAGGAGGCATCAAGGAGGCTCGCGGGTATTTCTACAGAAAAGAAGAATGCCTGCCTTTTAAGGATTGCCGATCTTCTTAAAAAAGAGACAGATAGGCTTCTTGAAGAGAACAAAAAGGATGTAGATACCGCAAGGCAGAAAGGCCTTTCACCCGCCCTTATCGACAGACTCCTTCTCAATGAAAAGAGGATTAATGAAATGTGTGCTGGGTTATTAGATGTTGCCCAGCTCCCAGACCCTGTTTATGAGGTCACAAAGATGTGGCGCAGACCCAATGGGATGCTTGTTGGAAGGATGAGAACACCTATTGGTCTTATAGGGATAATCTATGAATCAAGGCCAAATGTCACAGTTGATGCCACAAGCCTCTGTCTCAAGTCAGGAAATGCCGTTATTCTCAGGGGTGGGTCAGAGGCTATAAATTCAAACAGGGCCCTTGTGGAGATAATGAGAAAGGCCCTTAAAGAGACAGATATACCTGAGGAAGCTGTCACATTCATTGATATTCCCGATAGAGAAGCGGTAATGGAGATGCTCAAATTATCAGAGATAATAGACCTCATAATACCAAGGGGTGGAGAAGGCCTTATAAGGACTGTTACAGAGAACTCAAGGATACCAGTTCTTAAACACTACAAAGGTGTATGTCATGTATTTGTTGATAGAGAGGCAGACCTCAAGATGGCAGAGGAGATATGCTTTAATGCAAAGGTCCAGAGGCCTGGAACATGTAATGCCATGGAGACCATGCTTGTTGATGAAGGGATTGCTGAAAAGTTTCTGCCTGTGATGCTTAAGAGATTTGAAGAGGCTGGTGTGGAATTAAGGGGTTGTGAGAAGACAAAAAGGATTTATCCATCTGTAAAGGAAGTTAAGGAAGAGGATTATTTTAACGAATACCTCAGTCTAATCTTGAATGTGAGAGTTGTTAAAGATATGGATGAGGCAATTGAGCATATAACAAAATATGGTTCAAAACATTCTGATGCCATTGTTACGGAGAATTACGCAAAGGCAATGAGATTTCTGAAGGAGGTAGATTCATCAGCAGTATTTGTTAATGCCTCCACAAGGCTTAATGACGGGTATCAATTTGGCCTTGGTGCTGAGATTGGAATATCAACAGATAAGCTCCATGCAAGGGGTCCCATGGGACTCGAGGAATTGACCTGCACAAAATTCATAGTCTTTGGCACTGGCCAATTGAGGCAATGAGAGACCCAAGGGCTGAGGTCCTTCTCAGACAGATATATTTTACAGGCCTCCAGGCCCTTCCCCTTACAGCCCTTTCTGGTTTATTAATTGGATTGATAATGCTTCTTGAGATCTCTTCAATAGCTGGTATCCAGTCAGCAGGGGTTGTTGTTAAACTCTTATTATGGTTAAACTTGAGAGAGATGGGTCCTTTCTTTACTGGCCTTATAATCCTTACAAGGAGTGGAACCGCTATAGCAACAGAGCTTTCAACTATGAAGCTCAATAGAGAGCTTTTTTATCTTGAGGCAATGGGTATAAAGATAGGGAATTATCTTGTTATCCCGAGACTGATTGGTGCTTCCCTTTCATCAATCATACTGACAGTTTATTTTCAGCTCTTTGGCCTTTTTGGAGCCCTTTTTCTTGCAAGCCTTTTGAGCTCTATTCCTTTTTCAGAATATGGTGAAGCAATAATAGCGAATTTTTCATTTCAGCAGATGGCTGTAACATTTTCAAAATCCCTTCTCTTCGGCCTTGCTATCTCAGGAATTTCAATCTGGCAGGGCCTTTCTGTTAAAAAAAGTCCTACAGAGATACCCCAGAGGGCAACTAAGGCTGTTACAGGGAGTCTTTTTACTCTCTTTCTCCTTGATGTTATAATAAATCTCCTTTAAACATCGTTGGGTGCTGAAGTGATAAAATGTACTGGCCTTCAAGGTGAGTTTATCAAAGAGGCCCTTAATATTGAGGTCCAGAAAGGTTCATGGGCTATTTATTTTAAAGCACAGGATGAGGCTGATGAATTTTTTGAAATGCTTCTTGGTTTCAAGAAACCCTTATCAGGCAAGCTCATTTTAATGAATAAAGAACTTAATACAATTTCTAAAGAAGAACTCTTTGCCCTCAGGAAAAGAATTGGAATTGTTTTTCCTGGTGGAGGTCTTATAAGTAACCTCAGGGCCTGGGAGAATATGAGCCTTCCTGCCCTTTATCACAGGGTGGACTCTTTTGAGATAATTAAAGAAAAGGGCCTTAAACTTCTCGAGGAACTCGGTTTTAAAAAACCTCCTCTTACGAGGATAAGTGAGCTGACAATCTTTGAAAGGGTATTAATAGGCCTCGGAAGGGTTTTTTTATTAATGCCAGATATTATAATATTCCACCGAATCTTTGAGGGCCTAAGCGGAGAAGAGAAGGGATTTATCTATTCCTTTATAAAATCCAGGAAAGATTTTGAAGGAAAGGCCATGTTATGGATATTAACACAAAAGGAAGAAGAGGTTTTTATCCCTGCAGTTATTTTTGACACCAATGAAGAGGTGGCGAAGTAACAGTGGAGATTAAGGAAACAGAGGCGAGGTTTGTCTTTCTTAGGGGTAAGGTGTTCCTATTCATCGGAGTAGCTTTTCTCGGAACCCTTTTATTATTATTCCTGATTGCGAAGCAGAGGGGTCTCTTTATGAAGACAGAAGAGGTTTATTTTATCGCTGAGAGGGCAACAGGTATGTATACAGGTATGCCTGTAAAGGTTTCTGGCTTTAAGATAGGCAGGATTAAAGAAATGAAACTCCTGGATGATGCAAGGGTAAAGGTAGTCCTTTCAATTGAAAGCCCTCAAATGAAGTGGCTCAGAGAGGATTCTTATGCCCTCCTTACAAAGGAAGGCCTTATTGGAGAGTCTGTGATCGAAATTATCCCTGGTAAAGGTCGAAACCTCAGGCCCCATGAGGCATTAAACTTCGAGAAGTTAAAGGGCTTTGAGGAGATGGCTCAGGAACTTAAAGCTGAACTCACAGTTATAATTCATGAAATAAAAGAACTTTTGCATTATATAAATTCTCCTCAAGGAGATATAAAGAAGAGCCTTGCCAATCTCGAAAAGGTCTCAGAAGGCCTTATTGCCCTCACATCAGAGGCAAAAGTAACGATTGAGGACACGGACAAACTTATCAAAGAACTCGACGGATCAGTAGCAAATGTAACAGTTAAGGCAGAAGTTACCCTTGATGAGACACGAAAACGACTGGAAGAACTCTCTGGTCTTATCAGTGATACGAGAAACTCCCTTAATAAGATTACAGAAAATATTATTCATACAACCCAGAACCTTAAAGAGGCAACAGGAAAAACCTCAAAGGACATACCTTTGTTGCTTCAAAAGACAGAAAGGAGCCTTCAGGATGTAGAAGAGATTCTCCAGAGCATAAAAGGCCTCTGGCCTCTAAGAAGCGGGATTAAAAAAGAGGCAGTCAGACCTCTTTCAGGAGATACCTATGCACCTTAGACCGCAGGGGTGGAGTAAGATCCGTAGTGAACAGAACCGTTACTTACGCCACCAAAAAAGTTTCAGGAGTCTAATTTTTTTATTTTTTTTGATTTTTAGTGGATTAACAGCGGGTTGTTATAAGGAGCCCCCAAAAGAACCTTATCGAATTCAAGAACTTAAAAGGCTTATAATTGATGCGGAGAGATTTTCCGAAAAAGATCCGGAAAGGGCCCTTGCTCTTTACAAAGAGGCCTTGAAGAAGAGCAGGCTTCTTCAAGATGATAAAAGTTCTCTCATAATCCTTCTGAGTCTTTCACGGCTTCTTACATCTAATCTTGAAATACCACAAGAAAGGATCGAAGAGGCAAGAGATCTGGTGAATTCAGCGAAGGCCCTTTTATCAAGGTCAATCGATGAAATACCATTGGAGCTTCTGGAGGAACTAAGGCTTGAAGAGGCAAGGCTTATCTTGCTTTCTGGTAAATTACCAGATGGTGGAGAGCTAACATCAGTGAGGGGGGTAAGAGTTGTCGAAGACCTTTTAAAAGAAATTATAAATTCTCCCTCAGAAAATATAAGAATAAGGGCATTGAATCTCCTGGGAAGGCTTTATATCAAAAAAGGTCTTTTTGACCTTGCAGAAAAATCCCTGATTGAATCTATAAAGATAAATAATGGCAATTTAAAAATGGAAGAGGCAAACAGCCACCGCCTTCTTGGAGAAGTTTATATGAGTAAAATATCTGTGACGATTGGTGGCGTAAGTAACAGTTATGGAACAGTTCAGGGCAAAAATTTCACAAATTTTAATTTTCAACAGGCAGAGTACCATTTTCAAAAAGCCCTTTTGATAGACAGGGAACTGGGTCTTCCATACAAAATTGGAATGGATATGGAGGCCCTTGCCAGACTTTACAGAGAAGCGGGAGACAAAAGACTTGCAAAGGAGTATTACCTTAGAGCCCTTGAGATATGGCGTCTTCAAGAATCGAGGGAAAGGGCACGCTCTATAGAAAAAGCCCTTGAGGAACTTCAGGAATGAAGCTGGGCATTCTTGGTGGAACCTTCAATCCTGTTCATTACGGACACCTCAGGATAGCGGAAGAGGTGAGGGAGAAGTTTGGGCTCGAGAAAATCATCTTCATCCCTTCTGGAACCCCTCCTTTTAAGTATGATACCTCAGAGCTCATTGGTCCTGAAGATAGGTTTGAGATGGTAAAGCTTGCAATTAAGACTAATCCCTTTTTTGAAATATCTGATATAGAAATAAAAAGAAAAGGGATATCTTATACAGTAGACACCCTTGAATACCTTCGGAAGGAATATCCTGAAGAAGAGCTATATTTTATAGCTGGCGTTGATGCTGTTTTAGACCTTCCAAAGTGGCACAGGCCTGAAAGGATTCTTAAACTTGCAGATTTTATAGTAGTGACAAGACCAGGGGTCCATCTTCAAGGCCTTCAAGACCTTATATTGTTTTTTTGCAAGCCCGATGCTGTTACTTACGCCACCAAAAAAGAAGAGCTTTTTAGATTTATAAATCAGGAGACAGAGGAATTTATCTTTAAGCCCTTTTATTTCACGAGGGTTTCTGCCATATCAATATCAGGGAGTTTCATAAGGTCCCTTATCAAGGCAGGAAGGAGCATAAAATACCTGTTGCCAGAAGAAGTAGAATACTATATAATCAAAAATAGGATACTTGATTATAATAAGCTGACTCAGGAGGTAAAAGGTTAAAAGCTTAGAGCTTGTAAAAAGGGTTTACAGTCTTGCCAGAGATAAAAAGGCAGAGGATATAGTTATTCTTGAGTTAAAAGACCTTACGATCTTGACAGATTATTTTGTAATTGCCTCTGCTGAAAGTACCACCCAGGTAAGGGCAATAGCAGAATATATTGAGGAAAGCCTTGGCAAAGCAGGACTGAAACCCCTCTCTATAGAGGGTTTGAGCTACAGCCACTGGGTCCTTATGGATTATGGCGATATTATAGTTCATATATTCGAAAGAGAGACGAGACATTATTATGACCTCGAAAAACTCTGGCTCGATGCACCTCGGATAGAGATTGAAGAGAGGTTGAGGACAAAAGGGATATAATGGGAAGATTTTTATTAATCCTCTTTCTTTTAATCCTTATAGGAATTGGTTACCTTGCAACTCTTAACAAGGAGACCATAACAGTCGCCTTTTCAGCCTCCCATGTTTATGAGGCTCCAAAGATAGTGGTTATGCTTGTTTCGGGAATAATAGGCGGAGTATTTGTTTTTACCGTTTTCCTGCTTAGAGATACAAGGAGATTTATAAAGAATATCAGTCAGCAGAAAAGACAGAAACGAGAGGAGAGAAGAAAGGAGCTATATGCAAAGGCCCTTGACCTTATCCTCGCTGGTAAGGTCAGTTCAGCAAGGGAAATCCTTGAGGCGATTATCAAAGACTTTCCTGATTTTATTGATGCCTATCTCCGTCTTTCTGAGGTATGCATAAAGATGGGAGACCTTTCAAGGGCTTATGCTTATGTAGAGCGAGCGAGGCAACTTGCACCAAAGAGGCTTGATGTCCTTTTTACAATAGAAACCCTTATGGAAAAAACTGGTCGGTGGCAGGATGCCCTTAAGGCTGTTAATGAGATCCTCGAGTTTGACAGGTCAAACCTTTCAGCCCTTTACAAAAAGAGAGAGATTCTGGAAGTCCTGGAAAGATGGGAGGACCTTATTGATACAGAAAGAGAGATTATAAAGGCTACCTCAACGGAGCTTCTTCCGACTGGTCTTCAGCAGGAAAACATAAAAAAGAGAGAAAAGAGATACCTGGCAGGCTATAAATATGAACTTGGCAGGGTGAGTCTCGAAAAAAAGGACCTGGAAAAGGCAAAAAAGGCTTTCAAAACAGCATTAAAAATAGACAGATTTTTTATACCTGCCTACCTGGGCCTTGTAGAGGTTCTTCTTGCAGAAGGTCTTACTGAAGAGGCTGTGGAATTTTTATGGAATTCTTATGAAATGACGACCTCTCCACTACTACTTGCAAGATTAGAAGACCTGCTTATATCAAATGGAGAGCCTGCCAGGCTTATAAGATATTACAAAAGTGCTATTTCAAAAAGACCTGCAGACCAATTGTTAAATTTTCTTCTTGGAAAGCTTTACTACAGGCTTGAGATGATAGATGAGGCTATGGAGATCTTCAGGCAGATGGAAACTCAGGGTACAACATTTCCAGAACTGCACAGGCTTATGGGGAATCTTTATCTTAAAAGAAAACAGCCTGAAAGAGCTGCCTTTGAATTTCGAAAGGCAATAGACCTCAGAAGGACCTTAAGATTGAATTATTGCTGTCAAAACTGCGGATATCTATCAGAGACCTGGTCTGGTAGATGTCCCAATTGTAAGGAATGGAATTCCTTCACCTTTAATCTTGAATGGCTCTGCAGGGGAGGACAAAAAGAGGTCAAGGAGGGTCCTCAATTATCAGTTTCTCATTAAGGGGATAAGGGATGTTTTTGACAAAGGCTGGCATCTCTCTTTTGAAAGTAAATCTCGGAATAAAAAGAGATGAAAGGATTCTGATTTTTACTGATATTCAAAAAGATAGTGGCGAGGTAACAGTTGGTGGTGAAACCACTGATTTAAAAAGAAATAGTTTCGAGAAACAGAAGATAAAGGAGTTCTGTTACATTCTTCAGGACCTCGCCAGAAGCCTTGCAAAGGAGGTTCTATTCTATGAATACCCTGAAACAGGAATGCATGGTGTTGAACCACCTGAAGGTCTATGGAGGAAGGCCTTTGGAGATAAGACTATTGATGAAATTAAAAAAGAAGGACTTTTAGATAAGATTATCAAAAAAGAGGTTTCACCCGAGGCCCTCTCAATCATCGAGAAGGTTATAAAAAAGCACTCAAAAAAAGCGGTTAATGCTGTTGTTGCCCTTTCAAAATATTCTACGAGCCATACATACTTTCGTGACCTTCTTACAAGGATATGCAAGGCAAGATATGCAAGCATGCCCCTTTTTGATATATCCATGCTTGAAGGTCCAATGAATGTGGACTGGAAGGCCCTTGAAAAGAGAACCAGAAGGATTGCAAAGGCCTTTAAAGGCAGTGAGGCTGTGACTATTACCACTCCTAATGGTACGGAGATTTCCTTTTCTATAAAAGGAAGACCTGTTTATGAAGACCACGGTATTCTTACAAAGCCAGGTTCTTTTGGGAATCTTCCAGCTGGAGAGGTATTCCTTGCACCTCTGGAAGGAACTGCAGAGGGAAGACTTGTTATTGAGTGGGCTCCCACAAGACCTTTATCCTCTCCCCTTACTTTTGTAGTTGAAAAAGGGTTTGTAAAAGATATTATAGGTGATGAACCTTTGAAGGAAGAGTTACTTAATAGATTTAAAGAGAATCCCCTTAATGCCAATATAGCAGAACTCGGGATTGGGACAAACGACAGGGCAAAACGGTCTGATAACATTCTTGAATCCGAAAAAATCCTTGGCACCATCCATATTGCCCTTGGTGACAATAGCTCTTTTGGAGGGAATGTGAGGACACCTTTTCATCAGGATTTTGTATTTTTCAGACCAACAGTTTTAATAAAGAAGGCAGGAGCTGAAGAGTTTTTGCTCCGAGAAGGGGTCTTACAAATTGAAAAGGAAAGATAAAGCCATAAAGTTTATTGGCTGGACTATTACTTTTTCCACCGCACTGGTTCTACTCCTCTTTTGTTCAACTTTAGCTTTCTCCAATGATATACCTGCTAATTCTTCAAGCCTGAATGTCCATGAGCATATCCTTAAAAATGGCTTGAAGGTAATAATCATTGAAGACCACAAGGCACCTGTGGCAACCTTTCAGGTATGGTACAGGGTTGGCTCTGTGGATGAGCCAAAGGGGAAGACAGGTCTCAGTCATCTCCTTGAACACATGGCTTTTAAAGGAACACCAAAATATGGTTCAAAGGTCCTTTCAAAACTCGTTCAGAAAAATGGTGGCATTGACAATGCCTATACAACAAAGGACTATACTGCCTATTTCCAGATACTCCCTTCAGACAGGATATCCCTTTCTATAGACCTTGAGGCAGATAGAATGAGAAACCTCCTTTTAAAGGAAGAGGATTTGAGATATGAAAAGGCTGTTGTGATGGAAGAGCGGAGGCTCAGGTATGAAGATGACCCTGAGGCATCTCTCTTTGAAGAACTCCTCCTTACAGCCTTCAGGGCCCATCCTTACAGATGGCCTGTCATTGGACTCATGTCTGACCTTAGCTCGATTACGAGGGAGGAGATTCTTGGGTATTACAGGAGGTTCTACTCACCAGAAAATGCCTTTATTATTGTTGCAGGAGATTTAAAACCAGAGGAGATTTTGAGGGATATTGAACTTGCCTTTGAAAAAATTCAGGGCTCAACTGAAGGTGGCGAAAGTAACAGTTGTGGCGAAGGAAGAGTAGAAAAGACGCCCCATTATACAGAAGAGCCTCCCCAGAGAGGAGAGAGAAGGTTTTATCTTAAAAAAGAGGCTGAACTTCCCTATATCCTGATTGCCTACCATGTGCCTTCCTTTCCTCATGAGGACTCAGCAAGCCTTGAGGTTCTCAATGCCCTCTTAACAGGTAAGAGTGGAAGACTCTATAAAAAACTAATCTCAGAAAAGAAGATTGCCACCTCTGCTGATGCCTCCTATTCAGGCCTTAACAGGTTCCCTTATCTCTTCTTTTTTGATGGAGTGCCTTTAAAAGGAAAGGATATCCATGAGATTGAAAGGGCAATCTATGAGGTTATTGAGGAGATAAAGACTTCACCGCCGTCCCTCAGGGAGGTCCAGAAGGCAAAAAACCAGATAGAGGCCTCTTTTATAATGTCAATGGATTCTGTATATTCCATGGCAAGACTCATAGGCACCTTTGAACTCATTGGAGGCTGGAGGCTCAAGGATAAATATCTCGAACTCATTCGTTCAGTTACTCCAGAGGATGTCCAGAGGGTAGCAAGGAAATACCTTATTGAGGACAATAGAACCGTTGGAATACTTATTCCTTTAATTGGTGCATCGGAACACTCGCATTAGTTGATGAGAGAGGGTTATCCTGTAAGCCCTATGGAGGTAAGCAATGAGGCAAACTGAAAGGTTATTTATTACTTTGATTACTGGCCTGGTTCTGCTTATCTTTATCCCTGCAACTTTTGGTAAAACGGAGGTCAGAAATCAGAGGTCAGAAATAGTAAAGCTGGAGGTCAAGAGACTCTTTCTTCCAAAGGGCCTTAAGGTCCTCCTCGTAGAAAGACATGACCTTCCAATTGTGGCGGTAAATCTTCTCATAAAGGCTGGCTCAAAAGAGGAGCCTTCTGACAGGGCTGGGCTTGCGAGTCTCACAGCCCAGATGCTCTCTCACGGAACCCCTTCGATGAATGCCGAGGAAATAAGCGAGGAATTTGAATTTGTTGGCGCCTCCTTTTCAGCAGAGACAGAATACGACTACACACTCCTTTCCCTCTATACCCTCAAAAAGGATATTAAAAACACCTTCAATCTCTTCATAGATATGGTCAAATCTCCCACCTTTCCCATTGAAGAGTTTAACAAGAAAAAGGCAATCCTGATAAGCTCTCTTCAGAAAAGGAATGAAGAGCCCGGCTATGTAGCAATAAAAACCCTCAGGAAGGAACTTTTCAAAGACCATCCTTATGGAAGGCTTGTTGACGGAACACCCGAAACAATTGAAAAGATTACAAGGGATGACCTCAAAGATTTCCACAATAGATTTTACAGACCTGAGAGGTCAATTCTTGTTGTTGTAGGTGATATTAATGAAAAAGAGCTTAAGGCACTCCTTAAAGGGCTTGAGGACTGGACCCAGAAATTTAGTGCAACGGAAAATACCCCTCCATTCACCCATTCACCAAAAAACTTCAGCAACTGTTACTTTCGCCACCTTCTTCAGCCTATTATCATTGACAGAGAACTTACGCAGGCAAATATCCTCTTCGGGCTTCCTGGAATAAGTAGAAAAGACCCTGATTATTATACTGCCTCTGTGCTCAACTACATCCTTGGTGGAGGTGGTTTTAGCTCAAGGCTTGTACAGAAGATAAGGGATGAGATGGGCCTTGTCTATGATATCTCAAGTTATTTTACTGTAAATGAAGAGCCAGGCCTTTTTGTAATAGAGCTCCAGACAAAGAACGAACAGGCAAAGACCGCTATAGAGGTTATAAAAAAAGAGATTGAAAGACTTTTGAGAGATGGAGTGACAGATGAAGAGCTTGAGGATGCAAAGGCTTATCTTACAGGTAGTCTCCTGAGAAGGCTCGATACAACAAAGAAAATAGCTGATTTCCTCACCCTTGCTGAGTTTTTTGAACTCGGAGATGACTACATAAAAAAATATCCTGAACTTATTCGCTCAGTCACAAAAGATGATATAATAAAAACAGCAAGAAGGCTCCTTAAGGCAGAAGGTCTTATTGTAATAGTGGGGAAGAAAAAGGCTATTGGCCTGTAGCCTTTGGTGGCGAAGTAAAGTTAATGGGCGGTTAGCTCAGCTGGGAGAGCGCCAGAATCGCACTCTGGAGGTCGGGGGTTCGAATCCCCTACCGTCCATTTTAATTTTTTATTACTTCACTGCCAGGCTCACCACCTCTTTCCAGAATTCTGGAAGGCTGAAGGAGGTGGTGTGAAGGTCGTGGTTGTAGTATTTCAGGTCAGGTAGAGAATTTCTTTTTGGAGTCTTTGGGTCTGCCTGAGAGCGAATAACAAAGGCACTGTCTCCACCAAAAGAAGGAATGTTTGCCCTGTAGCAGAAGACCTCTTGAGGAGGATAGACCTCCCTGAAGGTTTTAAGGCATGTCTCAAGGATATTCTTCATTGTAAAAGGAGTGCCTGCCTGCTGGACAATAATACCATTTGGTGCTAATATTTTAAGGAGTTCATGGAATTCCCTTCCAAAAAGGGAATGGGAAAGCTCTACGGGTCTTTCAGAGGAAACATCCGGGTCTGTTGAATCAACTATAACAAGGTCAAAGGTCTCACCTTTACTTACATATTCTTTGGCGAGCCTGAAGGCATCAGTATGAATCAGTTTTAATTTTGAGATATGAGATGAAGGAGGCATAAGTTCAGGAAAAAATCCCCTGACTATCTCTGTAACCTTTGGGTCAATATCAGCAACAATAACCTCCTCGACTTCTGGATATTTCAGGACCTCTCTTGCTGCACCAAGGTCACCACCTCCGCAGATCAACACCCTCTTTATCCTTCCCTCGGGCATTGCCTGAACAGGGATGTGGACAATTGCCTCATGGTAAATAAATTCATCCCTCAATGTGAACTGAACAAGTCCATTTATGAATAATATCCTCTTCCAGAAGGGATGCTCCAGCACAAGGAGGCTCTGGAGGCCCTTTTCAGAGTGAAGGAGCTTTCCTTCATAGACATGATAAAATCCTTCATGTACGAACTCACCGATCAGGTATCTTACTCCTCCGTCTGTCGGGACAGCCCTTTCCATTATATTCATATCTCCACCTCCTCGTTGAGCTTTTTCAGGTATTCTTCCCACTCAAAGGGAAGAAGATATTTCTTTTTTGTGTTACACTCCTTGCAGGCTGTAACAAGATTTGATTTCACTGACCTGCCTCCTCTTATAAGGGGGATGAGGTGGTCCATTGTAAGCTCTGATGGCCTGAACTTTCTTCCACAGTAATAACAGGTCCCTTCCTGAAGCTTTCTCTTCCACCAGGAGCTTTTTCTGAGTTCCCTTGCCCTTGCCTTTTCCCTCTTTATTTGCTCTTCTGTAACCTCAACTATAAATCTATCCTTATTCATCGACTACTGTCCTGTTTCTACCTCCATGTTTTGCTCCATAGAGGGCTTTATCAGCCCTTTCAATAAGGAGGCCCTTTATTGTCTTTAGGTTTTTTGACTCTCTATCTGAACCAATTACTGCTCTGGTAGAGCAAGTAACGGTTGTGCTTGTTATACCAATACTCAAAGTGGCCCTGATAGTTAAACCCTTGTAAGAGAATTTATGAGACTCTACCTTTTTTCTTATCCTCTCTGCTATTGTCCTTGCCTCTTTAATGGGAGTCTCAATTAATATAATAGCAAATTCCTCTCCTCCATATCTTGCGGGTATATCTGTTGAGCGGATGGTCTCCTTAATTATTCCAGCAACAGACTTCAGCACAGCATCACCTGCAGGGTGGCCATAGGTATCATTTATTTTATATTATACCCACAGGCATAACCAGGAGATAGCCCTTTTTGATTTAGTTTTATGAACCTTGGCACCCCATCCCTGACAACTTTATGAACTATTCCATCGGGATAAATTGCTGGTTTGCCATCAGTACTAAAGTGAATGAAGAGAGGTATTTCAGAGGCGGTCTTATTATGGTTGACAGTAAAGAGATGGGCGCCATCTCCATATAGAGATTCTTTTATAGCGTGCATTATTTCAGAAATCTCTTCATCATGTCTTATTGCCTGCTGGTGGATATGGGCTATGAGGTCTTCTTCTTCAATTGAGACCAGATTGTACATTTCAGCCCTATCCTTTATAGTCTTTAATTCAGCCTCTGCTTTTTCTTTTTTCTTCTTGATTTCTTCTGTCAAGAGAAGGCTCAGGATGTTTGAAAAAATGATAATGCTGTTGAAGGCTAATTCGAAGACTTCACCTGAATCATTGAGAAAATAACTCAAGATATGGGGTGATTCAACGATTAAGATTAAAAAGATTGTAAAGATATTTAATTTAATGCTGAATCTTATTCCAGTAAAGACCACTAAAGGGAAGTAGAAAAGATGAGGCCATTTTTCTGAAGATATATGGGTAAGGGTTGCAAAAAAATCACGAGGATGGAAATATGTTCATAATTTCCTCTGCGAAACTGGTTTAGCCTTTTAAAGAATAGAACTTCTGCTGTAATATAGGTGATAAGGAAGAGACTATAAATAATGAACAGGGAAGGATATTTTTTGATAAAACCAGTGATAATGCCAAAGATTCCAAACAGAAGTAAAAAGGGGAAGATAAAGTTGTGAAAGTAAAAGGTGAAGTCTCTTATTCTACTGCACGGCCTCTTTTTATCTCCTCTTCTCTGAATAATTTTTTGTACAGAATCTCCCATTCAGGGCTACCTTCCACAACCTTTTTTGATGTGCCTTGAAGTTTTTTTCTTACAATCGTATCTATTTCTTCTGCCACTTTCAGTTCCTCCACTATTGACCGCCTTATCTCCTTTCGCACCACTCCATCATCCTCTTTTAATTTTATCAGATTTTTTTCAAGGAGGCCCTTTAGTACGAGGTTGCTTATATGGGTTATCTTATCATCAGAAAGCATCATAATAATTACAGAATTATATTTCTCTCCTTTACCAGTTTTTGCTTTGTGAGCTCAAAGAGTTTTCTGTAGTCGAGCTTGCCCTTTTCTATTTCTGCTTCAAATTTTTTAAGGATCTCCCTCACCTCCTCATTCAATCTGTCTTCTACCATCAGTTCATCAAGGATTATCTGTTCCGTTGTTGCGAGAAGTTGTTCTTCCGGGGCGAGGGGCTCAATGAAGTCCTTTGATAAAAGATTTTTAATAATTCTTCTGGCTATAGGTTTAATCCAGGATTTCGGGATTCTCATTTTTCAATAAAGGCAAGGAGGGCTATATTCCTTGCCCTCTTTATTGCTGTTGTAAGTTCCCTCTGGTGTTTTGCACAGGTACCCGTCATCCTTCTTGGAAGGATCTTTCCCCTTTCTGTGGTATAGGCTTTCAAGGTCTTCACGTCTTTATAGTCAATAAAAGGTACTTTTTCTGCACAGAATTTGCAAAACTTCTTTTTTTGCTGGAATCTCTTCTGCACTTTATCCTGCTCCTCCTCTTAAAATGGTTCTGTATCTGTCACCTCATCAGGAGGTGTAATGTCTATATCATCAGATGATGTATCAGAATCTCCCTTTGGTCCGATAAATCTGACAGCACTTGCCACAACCTCGAATTTAGACCTCTGCTGGCCATTCGACTCCCATTTCCTTTCCTGAAGCCTTCCTTCCACAAGAACCCGCCTGCCCTTGTTAAGATACTGATTGCATGTTTCAGCCTGTTTTCCAAAGACAACAGTATCAATAAAAAGGGTCTCCTCTTTTAATTCATTTCCTATCTTATACCTTGAATTTACAGCAAGCCTGAGAGTTGTTACAGCTACCCCTGAAGGGGTATACCTTATCTCAGGGTCCTTTGTTAAATTTCCTATAAGGATAATCTTGTTATACATTTTGAATAGGATTTAAGAGTTGAGAGTAGCAAGCTCTTTTTTGCCGAGTTTTATGACCATGAATTTCACCACATTGTCCTGAAGCCTGTAGTATTCCTCAAGCTTTTTGATGAACTCCGAGGGTGCCCTGAAAAGAAACAGGACATAGATACCCTGTTTTCTTTTGTTTAACTCATAGGCAAGCTTTTTGAGACCCCATTTGTCAACCTTAAGTACCTCTCCTTTATTCTGAGATATCAGACCAGTAACACCAGAGATGGCCTGCTCGAGGGATTCCTCATTGAGGGATGGATCAAAGATAACAATGTTTTCGTATGTGTTCACTGTAAACCTCCTTCTGGTTTATAGTCCTGCATCACTTTCACTGCCATCAATGCAGAACAAGGAGAACAAATTTGACTAAAATAACATAACACCAAGAGATATTGCAAGGGGGCTTGTAAAAATATCTTTTTTGTGCTTAAATTTATACAATGAAGGTAATACTTGGTGCTGAAGAGATTGAAAGGATTCTTTCCCGAATTGCCCATGAGATTGCAGAGAAAGGAAGGAGAGCAGAAGACCTTTGCCTTATAGGAATCCAGAGGGGCGGAGTTTATCTCGCAAGGAGACTCCAGAGATTACTGGAAGGAATTCTTAAGGTTCCTGTACCCGTAGGTTCCCTTGACATATCTTTTTACAGGGATGACCTTTCCATTAGAAAAGAGGCTCCTCAGGTTAGAAAGACAGATATATCTTTTGATATTACAGGTAAAAGGGTGATACTTATTGATGATGTCCTTTTTACTGGCAGATCAATAAGGGCTGCCCTTGATGCCTTAATGGATATGGGTAGACCCGCTGAGATTGAGCTGGCGGTGCTTATAGATAGGGGCCACAGGGAGCTTCCTATATGTGCTCAGTATGTGGGCAGAAATGTTCCTACCTCAAGGGATGAAAGGGTGGAGGTGAGACTTGTGGAAGAATCTGGCAAGGATGAGGTGGTAATAATCAAGGAATGAAACACCTTCTCGGCACAAAAGACCTTTCAAAGGAAATGATTAAAAAGATCCTGAGCTCAGCAGGCGCCTTTAAGGATGTTCTCAGGAGAGACATTAAAAAGGTTCCTACTCTCAGGGGGAAAACTGTTGTTAATCTCTTTTTTGAACCATCAACAAGGACACGGACCTCTTTTGAGCTTGCTGAGAAAAGGATGAGCATGGATGTGTTAAACTTTTCTGTTCCAGCCTCTGCTGTGGTGAAGGGTGAATCACTCCTTGATACTATAAGGACGATAGAATCTTATGAGATAGATTATATAGTTATAAGGCACCAGAGCAGTGGAGTTCCTCATTTTATTGCAAAACATACAAAGGCCTCTGTTATAAATGCTGGAGATGGAATGAATGAGCACCCAACTCAGGCACTTCTTGATGCCTTCACCATACTGGAAAAAAAGGGAAGGATAGAAGGTCTTGATATAGCTATTGTAGGAGATATTCTCCATAGCAGGGTGGCAAGGTCAAACATTTACTGCCTTTCAAAACTTGGAGCCCGTTTAAGATTAATAGGACCTCCAACGCTTTTACCACCGGCTCTAAAAGAGGCCTTCGGAATTAGTGAGCTAAAGGTCTTCTATAGAATAGAAGAAGGCCTCGAAGGAGCAGATGTAATTATGATGCTCAGACTCCAGAAGGAGCGCCAGATAAGGGGTTTTTTCCCTTCTGAGGGTGAATACTTCAGGTTCTGGGGACTCACACCTGAAAGACTCAGGCTTGCAAAACCTGATGCTATAGTAATGCACCCAGGACCAATGAATAGAGGGATTGAGATATCAACAGAGGTTGCCGATGGTCCCCAATCAGCAATCCTTGAACAGGTCACCAATGGAATAGCCATAAGGATGGCAGTTCTATATGCCCTTCAAACAGAAGCTCAAGGAGTAGGAGAAAGTAGTGGCTAAAGTTATAGCTGGGAAATAACATGAGAATACTTATAAAAAATGGACAGATTATTGATCCTTTCCAGGGGATAACTGGTAAGGGAGATATCCTTATTGAAGATGGAAAAATAAAAGAGGTTTTTCTTGTTGATGCCAGCAACTCTTATTTACGCCACCAATCGGGGTCACCGAAAAAGAAAAATTTACCAGTTGACCTCAAGATAATAGATGCAGAAGGCCTTTATGTCTTCCCTGGCTTAATAGACATGCATTGCCACCTCAGGGAGCCCGGTTTCAGTCATAAGGAGACCATAAGGACAGGGACCCTTGCTGGCATAAGGGGTGGATTTACAAACCTCTGCTGTATGCCCAATACGAATCCTGTAAATGATAATGAGACAGTGACAGAGTTCATCCTCAGAAAGGCCTATGCAGAAGGAGCTTGTTATGTCTATCCAGTAGGTGCAATAACAAAGGGTCAGCGCGGTGAGGAGCTTGCAGAGCTTGGGAAGATGCACTCTGCTGGATGTATTGCCTTTTCTGATGATGGAAGGCCCGTGATGAATAGTCTTATAATGAGGAGGGCCCTTGAGTATTCAAAGGCCTTTAATGTTCCTATCATCTCCCATTGCGAGGATCTGGCTCTTTCAGAAGGCGGAGTGGTGAATGAGGGAAAGATATCAACAAGGCTTGGGTTGAGGGGTATTCCGAAGGAGGCAGAAGAGATAATGATTGCAAGGGATATAATGCTTGCCCGTCTTACAGGAGGAAGACTCCATATTGCCCATGTCTCAACAAAAGGTGGAGTTGAGCTTATAAGGAGGGCTAAGGAACAAGGGATAAATGTTACTGCTGAGACCTGTCCCCATTACTTTACTTTAACTGAGGAGGCTGTTTCTGATTACAATACCAATGCAAAGGTAAATCCGCCCCTCAGAACAGAAGAAGATTTAGAGGCCCTTATTGAGGGGCTCAAAGATGGTACCTTAGATGTAATTTCCACAGATCATGCTCCCCACCACATAGATGAAAAACTTCAGGAATTTGATGCTGCACCCTCAGGCATTTCAGGGCTCGAGACAGCCCTTCCATTGAGTCTAAGGCTTGTTCAGAAGGGATATCTCTCCCTTGAGAAATTGCTGAGAAAATTCACTGTAGAACCAGCCCGAATTATGGGCATACCTAAGGAGGGTTTTAAAGAGGGTAGTATTGCTGAGATAGTAATTGTGGACCTTGAGAGAGAATTCAGGATAAAAAAAGAGGATTTTTTATCCCTTGGAAAGAATACACCCTTTGATGGCTGGAGCCTGAAAGGCAAGGTTATTTTTACTATCTGTAAAACTGGAATATATGAGTTCAAATAAAAAGATACTCCATGAGGGAAGGTTCTTGAGGCTTGCTGAAATAGAAGGCACAACCCCTTCTGGATACTCCTTTAAATGGGAGATTGTTGAGAGGGTTAATGCCCGAGGCATAGTGGTTATAGTACCTGTTAAGGAAACAGATTCAAATAACTTCTTTATATTTGTCAGGCACTGGAGGGCTCCTCTTGGTGCATGGGTGATTGAGTTTCCAGCTGGCTTGAATGACCGGGGAGAAAGTCTTGAGGAAACAGCAATAAGAGAATTAAAAGAAGAAACAGGATATCTTACCAGGAGGTTACTTTATCTTGGAACATTTCCAGCATCAAGCGGAATATCATCTGAAAAACTTTCCTGCTATCTTGCTATAGACCTCGTACAGACGGGGGAGCTCAATCTTGAACCACTCGAGGAACTTGAAGTTGTGGAGATACCTTTTAATGAGGTAAAGGATAACCTTCAGGACCTCCAGACCAGGGGATATTATATTGACCTCAAGGTTTTTGGATTAATAGAGCTCGCAAAAGAAAGGCTCAAAGACCTCTGAGGTCAATGCTTGCATGAATTGAATAATCCTCTGGTGTCTTTATATACCTGAGATTAAGGGTCCAGCACTGCCTTTTCCATGATGCTTCCGCAACAAAATTCCTGAGCCCACCTCCTTTAAGGTCGTACCATATAGTGGAATTCAGTGCAAGGGCCTGTGAAAGCTGATAATTCACAGAACTGTTCAGGAATAAGAGGTCAAGCTCCCTTGAATATCTTTCCCCAAGGTTAAGAGAAAGTCTATTTATCCTGACACCTGTCTTAAATGTAACAGTCTCGATAAGGCCCTTTTGCTGGTCATACCCTACTTCAAGGGCTCCATTGAGCACTTTGGTTCTGAAAGATGCCTCTGCAACAAAAGGAAGCCAGGAGCTCGTAAGGGTGTCATAAGGCTGGGTAAATCGGAGCAGAAGATTATTGCTTTCAGTACCAGACATGAGAAATCTGTTCAAAAGTTCCATTTCTATGCGAGAGCTTCTTTTGAAGAGGTCCCTTATATCAAAAAATTCTTCAATGGCGCCGTGGAGGTTATTACCTTCGTCACCAATTCTTTCTTCACGAATAAATCTTATTGATGGTTCAATGGTATGGATTAAGGTTGTCTCATCTAAGTGGAAATCCTTCCTGAGAGAAGTATTAATGGTAGCTGTATATGAAATTGCTCCCACCTGCTTCTCTATTTTCGAGTCCTGCGAGTCTTCAAGCCAGTAACTGGCACCATTAATCTTTAAAGATTGACTCAATACGATTTTTTCACCTGTTGAATGAATTATACCAGGGCTAATCCAGAGCCTCTGGCCCTTTGTGCCTTCCTCTCTTAAAAAATTCCCTGCCCTTAACTCGAGACTTCCATAAAAGGGTCCAAGTCTATTTGGATAGACTGATAGGCCGACCTCTGGCAATTTCTGGGCAACTCGAGAGCTGTCACCAGAAAGGTCCTGATAATACTCCGTAGAAGCAAAGAGTCTTAATGAGCTTTTTAAATAACTGACCTCTGCTGAGGAATTAAGAAATCTTGTTAACCGAACCTCCCTTAAAGGAGCATAGGTATTGAAGAACCCATCTGTCACAGTATGAACATAAATAAATTCTCTTAAGAGGTCGCCAGATAAAGTTGAAAGGGAAGGTTCTAAATTCTGCTTTATCAGAAGTTCATAGAAGTCTTTGTTAAGCCTTGTATCCCTGATGTGATAGGCCCAGAGGTCAGCAAAATTTTCAGGAAATCCCCTTGTCCTGAATTCAAGGCCCTTCCCGATCCCCCTTTCAGAATAGAGGTCAAGGATAATGGTGGAGTCTGAATGTTCTCCAAGGACAATGTAAAAAGGTTGTTTTATCTGAGCACCCAGTCTATTGCTGTATGTGATGGAGGGTATTAAAAAGCCGGTCTTCCTTTCAGTAAGGGCTGGTGCCCAGATGTAGGGGGTATAAAGGACAGGTATTCCCTTTATATTGAATGTCGCATCCTTTGCAGAAACCCTGTCTCCCTTAATAAAGTCAACATCCCTACCCTTGATGCACCAGTCGGGCAAGGCTCCTTCACAGGTTGTGAAGATTGCCTTCTTAAAGATAAAATGGTCTTCTGAGAGCTTTTCTACCTCAGGAGTTATTATCCTCGTGTATTCTTTTTTAAAAACAATCTCTGCATCATATAGCACACCTGTTTTATCCTTAAGGTTAAGTTTTGCCCTCCTGGCTTTTATTGTTATTGAACTGTCTTCATAGTAAACCTCATCAATCAGTTCTGCCTCTTGAGTTTCAGAGTTATATACAGCCTCTCTTGCCAGAACCTTCTCTATAATTTCTTCGGGTTCGCCACCAATTTTTACCTTTTCGATCTTCACACCTCCCTTAAGAAGATAGTTCTTCTTTTCTTCAATAAGCTCCTCTGAGGTAATCCTTAAAATATAGTTAGTGGCAGAAGTAACACTTACTTTCTGTTGCTCTGTTGCACTAAAGACTATTGCAACTCTTTGTTTCAAAAAGTGGCGAGGTGACAGTTCTAGTGGCGAAAGTAACAGTGGGAGGAGCACAAATAGGCTGAAGGCCATAGGCTGAAGGCTGAAGTTTTTTAAGGTATTTAATTTATTTTTCTTCATCCTTAATCCTAATCTTCAGCCTAACGCCTTAATCCTTAAGCCTATTTGTATATTCTTCCCTCAATGTCCTGAGGGATTCCCTTTCTCCCAGAACCACCTTTGCCTCCCCAACAGTATAAAAGGAGCCTGTAATGACCACAAGGTCTCCCTTTCTGTAAAGCCCCTTAGCTAATTCCATAGCTGAAGCTATGTCAGGTTTTGAAAAGACCTCACAAGGTTTCTTTGTGAGTCTTCTTACCTTCTTTATCATTGAAGCGAGTCTCTGAGGGTCTATTGCCCTTTTGTAATCCGGGGAGGTTGCAATAATGATATCACTAATTTCCATAAGAGGTTCGAGCATGTCCTCAATATCCTTATCAGCCATTATACCAAGGACAAGAATCACCCTTTTATAAGACCTGAGATAAATCTCCTGAATCGCCCTCTGGAGGCTTCGCACTCCCTGAGGATTGTGAGCTCCATCAAAGAGATAATGAATATTATCCTTTAAAAGTAATTCAAGCCTTCCTGGCCAGGAGAGATTATTGAGGGATTTTTTAAATAGAGGCTCAAGAATTATCGCACTTTTAACTCCCCCATACCCCCTCTTACCATAAGAGGGGGAATTAAAGGGGGAGTTACTTCCACAACCAACTAAGACTGACTTTATAGCAAGGCAGGCATTTTCGAGCTGGTGCGCTCCGGTTAAAGGAAGGAAGAGGTCCTTTAAGGTTATTTCTTCATCTTCATAGTCAAAGACTATCCCCTTTACAGACAGGTCTTTAAGTCTGCCTGTAAAATCCCTGCCATAAATATAAAGGGGTGAAGCCTCTTCAGATGCCTTCCTTGCAATTACCTCCATGGCAGGCTTTTCCTGCAAAGATGAGACAACAGGAACCCCCTTTTTTATTATCCCTGCCTTCTCTTTAGCTATGTCTTCTATGGTATTGCCGAGGAATTCCCTGTGATCCATGGATATTGAGGTAATAACTGAGACCTGAGGTCTTATTACATTTGTGGCATCCAGCCTGCCACCCATCCCAACTTCTATGACCCCTATGTCGATCTTCTTTTCAGAAAAATATTTAAAGGCAAGGGCAGTTACAAATTCAAAAAAGGTTGGCTTAATATCTTCAGGAACTATGCCTTTAATATACTCTGTGAGCCTTACAACATCATCCTCAGAAATCTCTTCTGAATTTACCCTTATCCTCTCAGTAAATCTTACAAGATGGGGTGAGGTAAAAAGGCCTGTCCTCCTGCCAAGTCCCTCAAGAAGACTGGCAATAATCCTCGATGTTGAGCCCTTTCCATTGGTGCCTGCAACATGAATGGATAGAAAGTCCTTTTCAGGGTTACCAAGGGCTTTTAACAGTCTTTCCGTATTGGATAGACCCAGTTTTAAACCAAATTTTTGAAGACTGTAAAGATAGTTTATAGTTTCAGAATAGGACATACACAGAGCTGGATATCAAGGGGTCAGATTTATGACCCTTGACTTCTGTCATGCTGATGAGCTGTAAAAAGTTCTATCAAAAGGGCTATTGTCTTTTTGAGGTCCTTTCTTTCTACAACAAGGTCAACAAAGCCATGACTTAAAAGAAATTCTGCCCTCTGAAAATCCTCTGGAAGTTGCTGTTTTGTCGTCTGCTCTATAACCCTTGGGCCTGCAAATCCTATGAGGCTTTTTGGCTCTGCTATTATTATGTCTCCAAGCATAGCAAAGCTTGCTGTTACACCACCAAAAGTTGGGTCACAGAGGACAGTAATATAAAGAATACCTTCTTCTTTAAGGCGTGCTATAGCCTGAGAGGTCTTTGCCATCTGCATGAGAGAAAAGATCCCCTCCTGCATCCTTGCCCCTCCTGAGGCAGTTATAGCAATAAAGGGAAGCCTCTTTGCAACCGCCCTCTCAGCAGCCCTTGCTATCTTTTCACCAACTACCGAACCCATACTTCCACCAAAAAAAGAGAAGTCCATTACAGCAACAATAACAGGATGCCCTTTTATCATCCCCTCACCTGTGATAACTGCCTCTTTTAATTTTGACTTCGCCTGGTATTCTTTTATCTTTTCCGGGTAGGACTTATTATTGTCGTTAAAACCAAGAGGGTCAGAAGGCAAAAGCTCAGGGTCCATTTCTTCAAATGTGTCAGGGTCTATAAGAAGGTTTAGTCTCTCAATTGCACTTATCCTGAAGTGGTAATTACACTTTGGACAGACCTGAAGGTTCTTTTCGACTTCTTTTCTATAGACTATCTCCTTGCAGTTTTCGCACTTTACCCACAACCCCTCCGGGATTTTTACCTTCTTTTCTTTAGCGCCCTCTCTTGGTTTTTTAAACCAAGCCATTATAGCCTGATCACCTCTCCATCTTTAAGGAGTCTCAAACCTTTTATCTTAAGAGATTTGAGCTCCTCCTTAATCGTTTTGAGATACTGGGGCTTTGGATGGGTTATAAAAATCCTTTTTGGTCTATTTTTTATCTTCTCGAGTTCCTTTTTTAATAATGAGGGAGTAAGATGGCCTGTAGTTAAGGCAAGTTCTTTTAATTTATCTGGAAAAGAAACCTCAGCTATAAGGCTATCAGCTCCATCTGAATAGAGCCATATCCTATCGGTTGGACCGGTATCACCTGTATAAACAAGGGTTACAGACCCTCTTTTTTTTGCCTCTCTTATTACATAGCCTGAAGCGGGTACAGAGTGGTTAACCTTTATTGCCATTATTCGTAAAGAGTTTATCGTAAACTCTTCCTCTGGTTTTATTTCTTTTAATGTGAGAACGGGTGCTGACCTTCCTATGGAAGTGAAGTCAGGCCAGATTTCTCCGTTCAATAAATGTTTCTTTAACTGCTCTAAAACTATGCCAAGGCCCAGAATTGTAATCTGGTGCTTTTTGTCTTTAATTATTATATTATCAGCAAGAAAAGGGATCGCCCTTATATGGTCGAGATGGGCATGACTTACTAAGATATACCTTATCTTCCATTGCTCTGTCTCTTTAAGGACAGCACCGAGGGTGCCAGCATCAAGGAGAAGAAATCCGTTGATTAAATATGCAGGTGGATTGTGCCCAGGAAACTCAGCACCGGATGCACCGAGTACTTTTATTTTCATCTCTTTCCCCTACTGTTCCTTCGCCACCTTAATTTGAATGAATTGCCTCTGCTATATGAGATATATAGCTCCTCAGCTCACCTTCTGCTCCAGTAAGCCTTTTTACAATTGAGCTTCCCACTATCACTCCATCAGAGAATTCTGCTACAGCTTTTGCCTCTTCAGGGGTTGATACTCCAAAACCTGTTGCAACGGGTTTATCTGTTAATTTCCTTAATGTATCAATTATATATCTCTGAGAGCCATCAAGGATGAGTTTTGAGCCTGTTATACCTGTTATGGATACATAGTAGATAAAACCTGTGGATGCCTTAGCTATAAGTCTTAATCGCTCAGGAGTTGAGGTGGGTGCTGCAAGGAAGATAGTGTCGAGGCCCGTTTTTCTGGCATGCCTTTTCAGGGAATGAGCCTCATCAGGAGGAAGGTCGGGTATAATGACACCACTCACACCAGCATTAATGGCATCCCTCACAAACTTCTCTTCACCATATTTAAAGACAGGATTGTAATATGTCATCAGGATTACGGGTATGGAAAATTGCCTTTTAATCCTTTCCACAAGAAGAAGGACCTTCTTCAGGTTCATTCCATTTTTTAAAGCCTCCTCAGAGGCAGCCTGTATAACAGGACCATCTGCAAGGGGATCTGTAAAAGGCACACCAAGCTCCATTATATCTGCCCCGCATTCCTCAAGGAGACCTGTAATCTTAATAGTATCCTCTTCTGAAGGATAACCACCCATTATGTAGGGAATAAAGGCCTTTTTCCCTTTTTGTCTCAAGGTAAGGAATTTGGCTGTTACCTCGCCACCTGAGGCAATGGAAATCTTTGACATTTATCTGCTCCTCCTATCTGAGTCTTATAACAAATATCGTTCTGTCTTTATCTTCCTTCTCTTCATAGACAACAGGAAGTTTCTCAAGTTTGATAGCTGTTTGAACAATATCCTTTCTGTCTGTTTCTATTATTACATTAAGGATGTCTTCCTTTGTCATCCCTGATATCTCATCCCTTAAAAGAGAACCAGTGCTGTTTGGACAGAGCTCAAGCCCGAGGAGATTCAAACTCTTTTCCTGACCACTGATGCCCAGACCATAAGAAACCAATAGGGTGAAAGCTGTGAGGATAATTAAAATCCTTATATTCTTCATCCCTTCCTCCCTTTTAAGTATTTAATTAAATTTACCACATTGAGATACATTAAGCAAGCATGATTTATAAAGGCTAAAAACTTCTTTGAAAATAAAAAGGGTGGGAAAGAATCCCCACCCTTAATTGAAGAGAGTGGTTTTTGAATTATTTTACTGAAACTGTCTTTGTGGTCTCATAGAAGAGATACTTGTCCTTTCCAACAACTCCTTTTGTGTGGTCACCACCAGCTGGTAGATACCATAGCTGGACTGATATGTCGAGCTCCTTTGCCTTAATCTCCCTGACCTTTTTGCCCTCCTTTTCTACATCCTCATAAGGGAATTTTATCTCGAAGTTTTCCATCTTTGTCTGTCCGGGCTGGAGGGTAGTATCTGCTAAGAAGCCAGATTTTCTGAAGGGTCCATAGACCATCTTGTCACCCCTACCTTTTGCAGGAGACTGAGGGGTATAGATCTTATAGGTATTAAACACAACATTTCCATCCTTTGTCTTTGCGGTCACATCCAGGACCAGCCTGTTTGGAGATGGTCAGCCATCTGGTATCCTGTGGCCTGCATTGCTTGAAAGCTTCACAGTTACATAGGCAGTAGGAATCGAATCCCCGGGCTTCATGAGGAAATAATAGGCCTTTGTATCAACCTCTACATTTACTGCATTTTTTGCCTGATCAGGGTCTCTGTAGGCAGGCATGAAATGGCCCTTCTTATTCTCTTTCATGTGGCATTCCTGACAGGTCTTTGACCCACCAGATGGTATGTAGGCATGGAGATAGCTTCCATAAAGGGTTGCACACTGGGTTGGCTCAACAAGGTCAAAGTTCGGACCAAGGCCATGGCACTGACCGCAGAGGATAGACTCTGTCATTATAGGACTCTTTTTGAGTTTTGTGAATTTTGAATCTCCATGGGCACCTTCCTTTGTACCATAGACAGCATCCTTTTCTGGCTCGCCATCTGTCCACTTATGGATAAGGGCCTTCTTATTGTGGCAGATAAGGCAGTTTATGCCGAGTTTTTTGAGTTTCTTCTGGGCATCTTCATCTCCAGCTGCACCATCAATAGCTGCCTTTGCTATCTCCTGAGCGACCTCATCCGTTGCATCATTTATCTGGGGAAGGTGGCACTTCAAACAGGAGAGCATATGTTCTACCTTAATGTCCTTTATGTCCTTCACCCCAGAATAGGTCCATTCCTTCATAAAGCCATCCTTAATGGTGCTTGCTATTGTAGCCATTGTCCTCGGTGAGCCCACAAGGGATATGGCATGATAGGACTTCTCCCATTCTTCGTACTCTTTTGGATGGCACTTCTTACAGCTACTTACATCATACATCTTTGCAAGCTCATCAATGGATTTTGCCTTCTCTGCTGATGCAGTTAAAGGCATGGCAATGAGCATTGCCAGGATTAAGATTAAAAGCCTCTTCATAGAATCCTTCTCCTTTTTTTGTTTTTTGGGTTCAAAGAACCCGGTAAATATTTTTTCTTTCTCTCACCTCCTTTCTAAATTTCCAGAAGGGCCCTGCAAGGCCCTGAGACCTTGCAGGGCAAGTTTTTAAGGGGAGGTTTTAAAACCTCTCTGCTGGAGGTTTATCCAGCAGAGCTTGGGGGATATATAAATACTTATTAGTTTTTTGAATTATGGAATGCCCTATGAGGGATAGAAAGGGCACAACCTCCTGGTATGCCTCTATTGTGAAAGATGTTATCTGATGGTCAATTATCTGGTTAGTGCATATGTCAAGGTTTAAGAGCACAGGCTGATGAGTTACACAATATACTGTAGAGTTTAAAAATGGCATGCTACAAAGTACCAGCAGAATAAAAAGAGTCGTAACCCTTGAGCCTTTCATATAAAACTTATACATTAAGCACTGGTAGATTGTCAACTTAAAATTATAAGTTTAAACAGTCTACAGTTGAAATTCCTTCAGCCTTAAGCCTATCTTCAACCTGTAGAGGTGTATAGAATTAATATACACCTGTATGATTATTTTATTCTATAAAGTATGGTATAACTCACGTATAGCCTGGAGCATAGAGCGTATAGCGGGTAGCGTGGAGCGTGTAGGAATAACTAACCCACCTAATCTCTATTCTCTACGCTATACGCTCCACTCTAAAATGCTGGCACGTAATTTGCATTATAAAGTTAGAGGCTGAGACATGAAAAAAAGAGAGAGAATACTTGTAGTAGATGATGACCCTGTAATAGCCCAGAGCTGTAAGAGGATACTGAGCTCAGAAGGTTATGTTGTCTCTGTTGCTGAAAAAGGCGAGGAGGCAATAAATAAAGTATCAAAGGAGGAATTTAGTCTTGTTATAACTGACATAAGACTGCCTGATATATATGGCCTTATTGTTTTGAAGGAGACAAAGGTCATACAGCCCGAAAGTGATGTGGTTGTGATTACAGGTTACCCGTCCCTTGAGGATGCAAAGGAATCTGTAAGGCTTGGTGCCTTTGAATATATAGAAAAACCCTTTACCCCTGAATTTATCATTAATACAGCAAAGAAGGTCTTTGATAGAAGGGGGTGGATTCTCAGGAAGGCCTATATTGACCAGTTCAGATATGGCATTGTTCCTTCTTCTGAGCTCGATGAAAGAACTATTTATTATAAAGAAGGTACATGGGCAAGGCCTTTAAGGGAGGATTACTGGGAGATAGGTATTGATGTTAGATACTGGTTTCTTGCTGGTCAACTTCTTTATCTTGAATTGCCAGAAGGATTGAAGGCCCTTGCAAGCGGAGAGCCCTTCTGCAGGCTCCTTACAGGAGGGGGCCAGATCTTTGAACTTCCTGCTCCAATGACAGGTGTTGTGAAGGAGATAAATGAAAGGGCAAATGATATAATGTGCTCCCTTACAGAAAGCCATCTCTCAGAGGGATGGTTACTCTGGGTTGTAAGAATAGAGCCTATAAAATAGGGCTTGCCCAGTTCACAGGCAAAGTTTTATAATGCCTTATCAGATAACCTGAAGTTTTGATTTTAAGGAGGTCTCGGGATGAAGGCCAATATCCTTGTAGTAGATGATGAGCCTATAGTGCTTAAAAGCTGTGAGAGAACCCTTTCTCCAGAAGGCTTTAATGTAATAACAGTAGAAAGGGCGAAGGAGGCCCTGGAGATCCTCAAAAGGGATACAATAGATTTAGTTATTACAGACCTGAAGATGCCAGAAATGGATGGAGTGGAGTTTATAAGGCACATAAGGGATATTAAACCTGATATAGGTGTTGTCGTGATTACTGGATATCCCTCACAGGAGAGCTTAAAGGAGACCCTGAGCCTCAAGATCCTCGATTATCTTCCAAAGCCCTTCTCTCCAGCCCTTTTACTTGATGTGACCATGCGGGCTATTGATGCAAGAAAGGCTGTGGTAAGGGAGGTGCCACCAGAAGAGGACCCTGAATATATTGCCCAGAAACTCGAAGGGATAATTAAGAAATACAAGAATAAACCAGGAAGTCTTATTCCTGTTCTTCAGGAGGCACAGGAAGTTATAGGGTATCTTCCTCCTGCAGTCCAACGATACATAGCTAAGGGCTTAAACATTCCTGTTAGTGAGGTTCATGGAGTTGTGTCTTTTTATTCCTTCTTTACAATGAAGCCAAAAGGAAGGCACAACGTGAGGGTCTGTCTTGGAACAGCCTGTTATGTCAAAGGTGCAGAGGAGATATTAAAGAAATTCAAGGAGAAGTTAAATATAGATGTGGGAGAGGTTACAAAAGACAGGTCTTTCTCCCTCGAGAGTGTCAGATGTCTGGGTGCCTGCGGTCTTGCCCCTGTGGTGGTTGTTGATAAGGAGACCTTTGGGGCAGTAACTCAGGCAAAAGTGGATGAGATATTAACCCATTTCAAGTGAGTTAGAGATTAGTGAATTAGTGAGTTAGAATCTAAATCATTATAAGAAGGAGGCAGACTATGCCAAAACTCACTGTTGAGGACCTCAAGAAGATAAAAGAACAGCAAAGGGCAGCCTTTTCCCTTAGAGAGGGCAAGTTCAGGGCAAAGGTTACTGTCCATATGGGAACATGTGGCCTTGCTGCTGGAGCCAGAGATGTGATGGATGCCCTTCTTGAAGAGATAAATAATGCAAATGTTACAGATGTAATGGTTACTACCTCAGGATGTGCAGGCCTATGTGCAAAGGAACCAATGGCAACTGTCGAGATACAGGGAGAGGCACCTGTTAAATATGTATTTCTCAATAAGGATAAGATCAGGCGGATATTTAAAGAGCATATTCTGGGCGGTAAGCCTGTCGAGGAATATGCCCTCGTTGTTGGTAGTGAAACAGCTTATTAAGGAGGCTTTGCTATGGAAAAGAGACCAAGAATCACAATGATGCTCTGTGGAGGGACAGGCTGTATTGCTGGTGGAAGCCTCAAGGTAAAAGAGGCCTTTGAAAGGGAGCTCAGCCAGCAGGGCCTCGCTGATGAGATAAATATTGTCCTTACTGGTTGCAATGGCTTTTGTGCAGAGGGCCCAATAGGGATTGTCTATCCTGATGACATTTTTTACGAGAAACTTACACCTGATGATGCAAAGATAATTGTTCAGGAGCACTTCATAAAAGGAAGGCCTGTTGAAAGACTGATGTATAAAGAGCCTGTAAAGAAGCATGCGATTCCTGTAATGAATGAGATTCCCTTCTTCAAACATCAGGTTCTCAGGGCTTTGAGAAACAAAGGCCTTATTGACCCTGAGAGGATAGAGGACTACATTGCAAGGGACGGTTACATGGCTGCTGCAAAGGCCCTTCTCGAGATGACCCCTGAGGAGATAATAAGGGAGGTAAAGAACTCAGGCCTTCGCGGTAGAGGAGGTGCAGGCTTTCCAACAGGTCTCAAATGGGAACTCTGCAGTAAAGTAAAATCTGACCAGAAGTTTATCCTCTGCAATGGTGATGAAGGAGATCCCGGTGCCTTCATGGACAGGTCAATTATGGAAGGTGACCCCCATTCTGTTCTCGAGGGGATGATTATAGCAGGAAAGGCAATAGGTGCTACAAAAGGGTATATATATGTAAGGGCAGAATATCCCCTTGCAGTAAAGAGACTCCAGATAGCTATTGAGCAGGCAAGGGAGAGGGGCCTTCTTGGTGAGGATATACTGGGAAGTGGCTACAGCCTTGATATAGAGATCTATCAGGGAGCAGGTGCCTTTGTCTGTGGAGAGGAGACGGCATTGATGCGTTCCATTGAGGGAAAGCGCGGAATGCCAAGACCAAGGCCTCCATTCCCTGTTTACAAAGGTCTCTGGGACAAACCCTCAGTACTCAACAATGTTGAGACCTTTGCAAATGTTCCACCCATAATCCTCCATGGTGCAGACTGGTTCAAGAGTCTCGGCACAGAAAAATCCACAGGCACAAAGGTCTTTGCCCTTACAGGTGCTATAAACAATGTGGGACTTATAGAAGTACCAATGGGTATACCCCTCAGAACCATAATCTATGACATAGGGGGTGGAATAAAGAAAGGAAGAAAATTCAAGGCAGTTCAGCTTGGTGGTCCATCAGGAGGCTGTATTCCAGAGCATCTCCTCGACACACCTGTTACATATGAAGACATTGTCCGTACAGGTGCTATTGTTGGCTCAGGTGGAATGGTTGTTATGGACGACCTGAACTGCATGGTAAGTGTTGCAAAGTTCTTCCTTGAATTCACAACAGACGAGTCCTGTGGAAAATGCACTCCCTGCAGGATTGGCACAAAGGTAATGCTCGACATCCTTACAGACATAACAGAAGGTCGTGGCAAGGATGGAGATATAGAGACCCTTGAAGACCTTGCAAATGACATTATTGCTGCAAGCCTCTGCGGTCTTGGTCAGACAGCACCAAATCCTGTCCTTACAACAATCAAATACTTCAGGGATGAATATGAATCCCATATCTACGAGAAGTGGTGCAAGGCTGGTGTATGCAGGTCCCTTGTAACATTCTATATTGACCCCTCAACCTGTACTGGCTGTGGTGCCTGCGCAAGGGTCTGTCCCCAAAAGGCGATTTCAGGAGAGAGGAAAAAGCCTCATTCAATTGATCAATCCCTCTGCATTAAGTGCAGGCAGTGCTATGAGACCTGTAAATTCAATTCAGTAAAGACAGGACCGAGGGACATGTTCAAAAAGGAAGAAAATACTGAGGTCTTAGAGGAGGTTAAGAAATGATAAACCTCAAGATAAATGGCAGGGAGATACAGGCAAGGGAGGGTTCTACTATCCTCAAGGCAGCCCTTGACAATGGTATATACATTCCCCATCTCTGCTGGGATAGAAGGCTTGAGCCCTATGGTGGTTGCAGGCTTTGCATAGTTGAGGTAGAAGGTCAGCGGAGGCTTATTACCTCCTGTGCTGCACCAGTAGAAGAGGGCATGATTGTCTGGACAGAAACACCAAAGGTGGTAAAGGCAAGAAAGACCGTCCTTGAGCTTCTCCTTCTTTACCATCCCCTTGATTGCCCTATATGTGACAAGGCTGGAGAGTGCGAACTTCAGGACCTCGCCTTTAAATACGGACCTACTGAGAGCCGATTTACAGCAAAGAGGAAGAGAGAACCTGAAAGACTCGACAGCCCTATTGTTGAAAGGAATCCCAACAGGTGTGTCCTCTGCGGGAAATGCGTGAACCTTTGCAGAGATCATCAGGGAGTTGGTGCCCTTGCAATTATTGGAAGGGGCTTTAAGGCAAAGATAAGTCCTGCCTTTGAAGAGACCCTTGACTGTGAATTCTGCGGTCAGTGTATAGATGCCTGCCCTGTTGGAGCCCTTGGTGCAAAACCCTATAGACACCGCTCAAGGGCATGGTACATGGATGAATACCAGATTATCTGCCCTTATTGCGGTTGTGGCTGTACAACGAATATCTCAGTTAGAGAAGGGAAGATTATCAGGGCAAGGGGCAAGGAGGCAATCGGAATAAATGATGGAAACCTCTGCAGTAAAGGCAGGTTTGGTTTTGACTTCCTTTATTCAGAAAAAAGGCTCACTACACCATTAATAAGAAAGGAAGGTGAATTAAGGCCTGCTCCCTGGGATGAGGCCTTGAGATACATTGCAGAAAGGCTCGAGAGAATAAAAAATGCCCATGGTCCATCCTCCATAGGTGCTATTGGTTCCCAGAGGTGTACTGTAGAGGACAATTTCATGCTCCAGAAGTTCATGAGGGAGGTTATAGGCACAGATAATATTGATTCAGGAGCTCGCTTTGGATATGCAAGGGCCCTTGAGGCATTAAAGGAATCCTCAGGCATTGAGTATATGCCTGTTGACTGGCAGAAGCCCCTTGAAAAATCCCTCCTATTTGTAATTGAATCAGAGCTCACAGCAACCCATCCAGTATGGGGTCTTAATTTCCTTCAGGCAAAAAAGAGAGGGGCTTATCTAATCACAGCTGATTCAAGGCAGACAAAACTCGCAAGGCACAGCACTCACTGGCTCAGACTGAAGCCTGGTACAGGAGTTGCCCTTCTTAATGGCATTGCAAACTACATTATAGAAAACGGTCTCTTTGATAAAGAGAAGGTATCAGGCATAAAAGGCTTCAGCGAGTGGACAAACCATATTAAGAGATTTAGCCTCAAAGAGACCTCCGCAATAACAGGAATTCCAGAGACCCTGATTGAAGAGGTGGCAAGGCTTATTGCCTCCACTCCCAAGAGGCTTATAGCCCTGAGTTCTGGTGCCTCGGAGAATAACAAGTCAAAGGACCTTTACATAGCTTCTGCTAATCTGCTCATGCTTCTTGGAGAGGAGATAGATAACCTCCAGTTACCAGCAGAGTTTTCCAATACCCTTGGACTCTGGCTGAGTGGTGTAAGGCCTTTAAAGGATGGAAAGACCCTCAAGGACATGCTTTACAAAGAGGGAAGCCTTAAGGCTCTCTATATCATGGGTGAAGACCCTGTTACAGTATTTCCAGACGGTTCAACAATTGAAAGGAATCTCAAAAACCTTGAACTCCTCATAGTTCAGGACATAGTCCTTACAGAGACAGCAAAGCTTGCCCATGTGGTACTTCCAGCCTCAGCCTGGGCAGAAAAGGAAGGCACATTTATTGGAATGACAGGCCTGGAGCAGAGGATAACAAAACTACTTCCTGATCAGGGAGATTCAACTCCAGACTGGAAGATACTGAGGAACCTTGCAAGGATAATGGGTTATGAGATAGGTAGAGATATAAACTCTATTAAGGAAGAATTTAACAAGAAACTCTCAGCTGAAGGATATGTCCTTGAAGGCTCAAGGTGGAAAAAGTTTCAGAGGCCAGAGCCTTCCTTCAGGATTGCTGACCTTAAGGTCAAGGCAAGGCCTGAGAAGCCACAGGAAATCTACCTCCTTACAGGCAATGTCCTTCAGCATTCAGGTGTCCTTTCATATCTTTCTAAGACCCTTGATTCTGCAGTAGCTGATGCAGTCCTTACAATAAATGAGGAGGATGCAAAGAGGTTGAACATAAAAGACGATACCTTTGTTAAGGTTACCTCCAAGAAAGGCTCTGTGTATTTAAAGACAAGGGTTACAGACGAGGTTCCTGAAGGGGTTGCCTTTGCACCCCTTCACTTCCCCCATGCAAGATTAAATACCCTCCTTACCATTCCATCAGATGGTGAAATTCCACTGGAGGTTGTAGAGATAAGCAAGGGGTAAAGCAGGCTTTAGGATTAGGGTATAGCGTGTAGCGTATAGCGTGTAGCGGATAGCGTTACTCCCTACACGCTATACGCTCTATCCCTATTCGCTACCTGCTCAACGCTCCACGCTATACGCTCTACGCTTTCTTCAGCCTATAATAGCCTATGGCCTATAGCCAAGAATTACAATCCCTGAATTGTCTGCCTCTTCGATTGCTTTTTCTTTTTGAACAAAAAGACATGCCCCTGCCTCCAGGGCAAGGACTGAACAGCCTGATTCCTTCATAGACCTTATTGTATTAAGGCCTGCTACAGGCACATCAAATCTAAGGTCCTGCTGGGGCTTACTCACCTTTACTACAACCGCTCCTTCTTGAGCAAGTTTACCGCCCCTTTTGATTGCCCTGTCAGTTCCCTCTATTGCCTCAACTGCCATAACTGCCTTGTCTTTTACGACAACAGTCTGTCCAATATCAAGTCTTCCGATCTCCTTTGCTATATTAAAGCCAAATTCTATATCCTCTATCTGGGCCTTTGTTGGTTTCTTTTTTGTAAACACCCCTTCTTTAACTAAGAGGGAGCCTGCCAGGTCTGTTATTTTCATTACATCCACTCCCTCCTTCTCCAGCTCCTTTACTATTGAAAGCATTATAGTGTCGTCCTTTCTGTCAGGAAGGCTCATGAGGAGTTTTATAGCCCTTAAATCAGGCATTATCCTGCTTCGGTAGAGGAGTTCCTTTGGTGCCTTGCCAGCCAAAACCACCCTATTTATGCGGGCTTTCTTGAGGTTTTCTATTATGCTACCGAGCTTGCCTATGCTTATCCATCGGACCTCATCAGAGAGGTTTTCAATTTCTGGAGAAGCCAGTTCCTTAAGGGCAACTGTGAAGACCTTAAGGTCAAGGCTTTTTGCCTCTTTTGCAATCAATAAAGGAAGCTCTCCAGTGCCAGCTATAATTCCAATAAAGTTTGAAGGCTCTCTCACCTGCAGATGCCCCTTTTATTCTCCTTGATAAATTCTATAAGGGTCTTAATCTCCTCTGTATATGGAAGGGTCTCGAGGACCTTTTTAATGGCATCACTCAGGGTTAGTTTTTCTCTGAAGAGGATCTTATAGGCCTTCTTTAATTCAGATATGGTCTCATCTGAGAAACCGTGTCTTTTAAGACCAACAGTGTTGAGGCCATGAAGTTCTGCCCTTGCACCTGCGGCCATCATGTATGGAGGAATATCCTGACCAACTCCGCTGAATCCACCAACCATGGCATAGGCACCAATCCTTGTAAACTGGTGAACTGCTACAAGCCCACCTATTACTGCATAGTCGTAGACATGGACATGGCCTGCAAGGGTTGCTGCATTTGCCATGATAATATTATTTCCTATCTTACAGTCATGGGCAATGTGGACATAGGCCATAAGGAAATTATTGTTTCCTATCTCTGTCCATCCATCTCCTCCAACAGAGGCCCTGTGGATTGTAACACTCTCACGGATTATGTTATTGCTGCCAATTTTTACACCTGTATCTTCACCTTTATATTTAAGGTCCTGTGGAGGAAGGCCAATGGTTGTGAAGGGATAGATATGACAGTTTGAACCAATCTCTACCTTTCCTTCAATCACCACATGGCTCAGAAGCCTTGTACCCGAGCCGAGCTTCACAGGCCCATTAATCACACA
>Ga0272445_1000219_pt1 | contig 56163 bp, 54 predicted proteins | sample YNPCB0031_FD_194404 | JGI IMG/M metagenome (GOLD analysis project Ga0272445, IMG submission 194404) | Hot spring sediment microbial communities from Yellowstone National Park, WY, United States - YNP-CB-003-1 | ecosystem: Environmental > Aquatic > Thermal springs > Hot (42-90C) > Sediment... | reverse complement strand
AAGGTTCTGGGTTGAGTTCCTAAACCCTCTCCTTCCAGACCCTTAGGGTTTAGAAGGAGCTCCTTGAATTTCTTTGTAATATTTGCAACTGCAACATGATCTCTATCATCTTTAAAACCACAATTCTTACATTCTAAATAATGAAGATTCTCCATTGTATTTTTATGGTGATATTTTAAAAATATTTATTCAAATATAAGTTTATTTTTTAAAAAATATGAGTAAAAACCTTTAATATATTAAAAAATATCTTTTAATTAATAATGAATGAAAAAAAATTAAAGAATATACTTTCCAAAAAATTTCCATTTATAAAAAATGAAGATTTACCAGGAAAAGTAAGATTTATAGGAAATATAGCTTTAATTCGTTGTTCGGAAAAACTTGATCCATATTTAAAAGAAATTGGAGAAATAATAATGAAGTTATATCCATCTATTAAATCTGTATTAAAAATTGATAAAATCGAAGGCATTTATAGAATCCCAAAAGTTAAAATAATAGCTGGTGATAATACAGAAACAATTCATAAAGAATATGGATGTAAATATAAATTAGATGTTTCAAAATTAATGTTTTGTTTAGGAAATAGTTTTGAAAGAGTAAGAACAGCTATTCAAGTTAGAGAATGGGAAACTATAATAGATATGTTTGCAGGAATTGGACAATTTTCTATACCAGCAGCAAAAATTTCGAGACCTAAAAAAATATATGCTATAGAAATAAATCCTTTAGCATATTATTATTTAAAAGAGAATATTAAACTTAATGGAACTTATAATATTGAGGCAATTTTAGGAGATTCAAGAGAAATTATATTAAATAAATTAAGAAGAATAGCTGATAGAATTTTTATGGGATATTTTCCTGAAACAATAAATTTTTTTGAATATGCATTAGAAGCTATATCAGAAAAAGGCGGGATAATACATTTTCATGATCTTATTGAAAAAGAAAATGGTTTAGAAAAAATTATTAAAGAAATTTTTAATATTGCTAATTTAAAAAATTATTATGTAGATATAATAGATTCGCATATTGTAAAGTCATACTCAAAATATTTAGTGCATATAGCTATCCAAATTTTTTCTATTCCAAAAAGTAAATAAAACTATTTAAAAAATGATTCTAATTCTTCTTTTTATTCTTAACTACTCTTACACCTGGCATAATTATTATATTTGAAAGTTTTAATCTATTTTCAATTAATTTATTTAATGGAATATCTGAAATACATTTTAAAGCTTCTTCTTCTGGATATTCAAATGATGTTAAAAAACTTTTTAGAACAATTGGACTTCTTTGTTCATAAATATTTTCTGCACCAGTAGAAAATATTAATGGTATATTATAGCTTTTTGATATTTCTAATATTTTCATAAAATTTTTAATTATTTTAGATAAATTCTCTTTATAATTAATAATTTCTTTAGCTTGAATTTCTATAATATTTTTTGATACTGATGCTACTCCTTTATCAATTATTAAATCATTTTTAAGAGATACAATGTATGTATCTACTCTCCCATCTCTTGAAGCTAATAATGCTGCTTCTTTTGTTTTACATATAATTGATATTATCTCAAATTTTCTTCTATTTTTTCTTAAAAAATTTAATATTTCTTTTTTATTATATGCTTCTATTTCAACTTTAGTAAATGCATCTATTCCATTTTTTAAAGAAAATTCTTTAATTTTTGAAAAATTTTCTTTATTAATTTCTTTATTTAATACTATTCCAATGTATTTATAATTTAAAAAAGCAGCTTTTTCAATCATTTTTTCTGCTTCAAGAATATTTTTAGGTTTTATACTAAAATCCACAAATTTTCTATTCATTTTTCTCATCCATTATTTTTTGAAGCAATTTATTTAATTCTCCTTTTTTAAAAAATATTTCAATTCTAATAGGATCCCCATTGCATATTTTTAAAATATTTTCATAAGCTTTTTGTTTATCAAATCTTATATAGGCTTTTTCTTCTTTTTCAAGAAGCAAATTAAGATTGGATTCATAAAATTTTTTTATATCTTCTTTACTCATTTTTTTAAAAATATTTTCAAAAATTTCATTTGCTTGTTTTTCATTTTTACTTTCAATCTTAATATATATTATTTTATCTCCATAATGACCATTTAAAATATCTGTTGAAATTCTTAATGAATCTATTGGGAATGGTGAAATAACATTTTTAATAGCTTCTAATACTTTTTCTTTATCTTCAGTTGCATAACATAAACTTTGTATTTTAATTTTTCTTATATTGCTAATCAATTATTCTCAATATTTTTAAATATATATTTATATTTTAATTTATATTGTTTATAACTTAAATTTTACATTATTTAATATTAAAAAGATTATCTTCTTTGCAGTCTTATATAAATTGTCTTTTTATGGAGTTTTAAAGCTGCTATTGTAAATATGATTGCAAAAATAATTGTAGCAATTAAGTCTATATATAAAGAGAAAAATCCTTCACCTATGTAAAATATCCTTAGCAAGTCTGTAGGGTATGTTAATGGTGATAACATAGCTAATGTTAAGCTCAATGTTGGTAATTGATTAAGTGGTATTAGTACTCCACTAATGAATATTAATGGTAGTTTGATGGTACTCGAAAGTAAGACTACATCTGCAGGAGTATCTGTTGGCAATGCTGAAAAAATTATACCTAAAGATGAAAAGCTTAATGCAGTAAGTAATATTGTTATTACTGTAAGTAAAACATTGTTTGGTATAGCTCCTAAAAATATGCCATAGAAAATTGGTGGTAATGTAAATATTAATCCAAATATTATAGAAGCTAAAATATCTCCAATTAGCATTATGGTTATAGTTATAGGTCTAGAAAGTACCATTTCAAGAGTTCTTTGTCTTGTTTCCCAAGGTGCTATTATAGGAGTAACAGAAGAAGAAGTAAAAAATAATGTTAGCGTTAGCAAAGATGCTAATCCTTCTTTAATGCCTAACCCTCTGCCAATATAGAAAGCAAACCATAAGAAAAGGGGGAAAATAACGCCAGTAACAACTATTGGCCCTTTTGCATAATATAATTTAATATCCTTTAAACATATTGCCCATATGCTTCTTGATAGATGTTTAAAATAATTTGAGTTCATTTATTCTCCTCCTGTTATTTTTATAAATACATCCTCAAGATTAGGTGGAGATACTTGTACATCAATTATCTTAAGTCCATTTATTCTAGCATATTCTACTGCTTTCACTATTAGATTTGCAGGCTCATTACATATTATTAAAAGCTTAGAATCTTGTATTTTATATTCAAATGAATTTAAGAAAGATTTAACATCATGTTCATTTATTTTCTTATCAAAAACTATAGATACATAAGTATAAAGCCCAGCTTTAATCTTAAGTTCCTCTGGACTTCCTAATGCAATGATTTTTCCATTTCTTATAATTGCAATTCTATCGCATAAAAATCCTGCTTCTTCTACATTATGTGTTGTTAAAAATACTGTAGTTTTATTCTTCTTAAGTTCTAAGATTAGATTACGTATTTTTCTTGCACTTAATACATCAAGTCCTACAGTAGGTTCATCTAAAAAAAGAACTTTAGGATCATTTATTAAAGCCATACTTACTAAAAGCTTTTGTTTCATTCCTTTAGAAAGATTTCTAGCTTTACGTTTTCTTACTTCATATAAATCTAAGAGTTTAAGTAATTGAGAAGCTTTTTCTTTTGCTTCATATTTAGAAATACCATATAGACTAGCTACTAACATAAGATTATCCCAAGTTGATAAATCAGGATATGGATTAGCTTCTTCTGGAACCACCCCTATTAACATTTTAGCTTCAATAGGATTTTCATGAATATTATAATCCATTATTCTAGCTTCTCCATGATCAGGTTTAAGTAAACCAGTTAATATACGAATAGTTGTTGTTTTTCCTGCTCCATTAGGTCCTAAAAAACCAAATATTTCTCCTTCTTTTACATTAAAACTAACATCATTTACTGCTATAACATTACCAAATCTTTTATAAAGATTTATAGCTTCAATAGCATTCATAATTATTCCACCTTTAATATTGTTTATCAATAGTTTCAGAAAGTAGATTATCTATGATATTCTTAATTTTTTTAAGATTTTCTATAGATTCCTTTAAATATTCTAATCCTTCCTCAGTAATTTTATACATTCTTCTAGCAGGTCCACCACTTTCCACATCCCACTTTGAAGCTAAAAAACCAAAATATTCCATTCTTCTTAATAAACCATAAATCATAGGTTTAGGTACATCAATTTTAAATTTTTCTTTTAATATTCGATATATTTCAGCACCATGGATTGTTTTATCTTTTACTAAGCTTAAAATTGCTAAATGCAAGAGCCCTCTAATAGGCATTCCTTTTAAGCATATGTTTTCACTATGACAATATGAATTATGCATACTATTCTTATTGCACATATCTTATCTATCTAAGTATATAATATACCTATATATAAAGTTTACTATTATTTAAATTAAAAATAGAAAATAAAATTTTTAATGCTTAGGATTTTTTTAATTAAAATTTAAGTAAAAAAATAAAATTAAAAGTTATAAGAAAAAATTTAAGTATTGGAAGAAAAGCTGAATTTTTAATGTACTCATTTTACAATAATTCAAAAATGGAAATATTAAATAATTTTTTTAATCCTTCTTCAATAGCTTTAATAGGAGCATCTCGCTTTCCTGGAAAAGTAGGATATGAAATATTAAAAAATATTTTAAATTCAGGTTTTAAAGGAAAAATTTATCCAATAAACCCAAATGCTGAAGAAATATTTGGATTGAAATCTTTTAAAAGTATTTTAGATATTCCTGAAAAAATAGATTTATCGATTATTGCTATACCTTCTAAATTTGTTCCAGAAGTATTAAAAGAATGTGGTGAAAATGGTAATAAAGCTTCAATAATTATTTCAGCTGGATTTAAAGAAATTGGCCCAGAAGGATTATCTTTAGAAAAAAAATTAATAGATATAGCACATGAATATGGTATACGCATACTTGGACCAAATTGTTTAGGAATAATAGATACTTATACTCCTTTAAATGCTAGTTTTTCAGCAAATATGCCTCCTAAAGGTAATGTAGCTTTTATTTCTCAAAGTGGAGCATTATTAACAGCTGTTCTTGATTGGGCTTTATTAAAAAATTTTGGATTTAGTAAAATTATTAGTATGGGAAATAAAGCAGATATAAATGAAATTGATTTATTAAATTTCTTAGGAAATGATCCATATACTAAAGCTATTCTTCTTTATGTTGAAGGAATTGATAAAGGAAAAGAATTTTTAAAAATTGCAAAAGAAAATATTAAAAAGAAGCCAATAGTAATTATTAAAGCAGGTATTTCTGAAAAAGGTTCAAGAGCAGTTTCTTCTCATACAGGTGCTCTTGCTGGAAGTAGTATTGCATATGAAATTGCTTTTAAACAAACTGGAATATTAAAAGCTTCAAGTATTGAAGAAATTTTTATAAAAGCTGAAGCATTATCTAAATTACCAATTCCTAAAAGTGAGGAAGTATTTATTATAACAAATGCTGGTGGACCAGGAGTATTAGCAACAGATGCATGTGAAAAATATGGTTTAAAAATTAGTGAAGTAGATAGTGAATTAGCTGATCAACTTAGAAGTTTTCTTCCATTAGCAGCAAGCTTACATAATCCAATAGATGTTCTAGGAGATGCAAAAGCTGAAACATATGAAAAAACAATTGAAACATTGATTAGGAATAAGAAAGATGCTTCATTTATAATTATTTTAACTCCTCAAGCAATGACTGAACCTGAAGAAACAGCTAAAAGAATAATTGAAATTTCTAAAAAATATCCTTCAATAGCTATAGCAACAGTTTTTATGGGAGGAGTAACTATTGAAAAAGCTAGGCAATTATTATTAAATAATGGCATTCCATGTTTTGAATATCCTGAACAAGCAGTTTTAGCTATTTCAACTATAATTGATTATAAGAGAATTCTTGATAAACCAATCGAGAAAAAAATTGAAGAAATAAAAATAGATAAATCATATGCAGAAAAAATTATTAAAAAAGTTAGAAATGAAGGAAGAACAGTTTTATTAGGAATAGAAGCAAATGAGCTTATTAATTCTTATGGAATTCCAACTCCACAAAGTTTCTTAGCTACAAATGTAGAAGAAGCAATAGAATTTGCTGAAAAAATAGGTTTTCCAATTGTTATGAAAATTTCTTCTCCAAATATACTTCATAAAACAGATATAGGTGGTGTAAAACTTAATATTAATTCTTTATCTCAATTAAAAGAAGCTTTTAATGAAATAATAAATAATGCTGTGAGATTTTTCCCAGAAGCTGAAATATATGGTATAGAAATTTATAAACAATATCCTAGAGGTAAAGAAGTAATAATTGGAATGACAAAAGATCCACAATTTGGACCATTAATAATGTTTGGTGCAGGAGGAATATATGCAAATTTTATTAAAGATGTTTCTTTTAGATTCCCTCCATTATCCAAAGAAGATATTTATGAAATGATTTCTGAAACTAAAATTTATAATTTATTAAGAGGAGTTAGAGGAGAAAAACCAAGCGATTTAGATGCATTAATAGATATTATTTTAAGATTTTCTAAGCTTGTAATGGATTTTGAAAAAGATTTAGCTGATATTGATATAAATCCAATTTTTGTTTATGAAAAAGGAAATGGATGTATTGCAATAGATGTAAAAATAAGCATAATTAAATAAATTTAAATTTGAGAATAATTATATATTAATTTGAAAATAATAAAAATAGGAGAAATGGTATGAGTAAAATACCTGGTATTATAGTTTCCGCAACCCGTTGGTTTACTGGAAAAACAGCATTTTGTTTAGGTTTAGCTTTAAATATGCAAAATCAAGGATATAAAGTAGGATTTTTTAAACCTATTGTCCATGTTGAATCTGGTTTTATACATGATATGGATGTATTAACTTTTAGAAAAATGCTTAATCTTAAAGAACCATATGAAGTTATTGCACCTATACAACTTGGACCAAATTTTTTAGAGGGATACATTAATGCTGATTTAAATGGATTAAAGAAATTGGTTTTAAATGCATATGAAAAAATTTGTGAAGGGAAAGATTTTATTATAATTGAGGGATTGCATACATATAATACAGGTTGTTTAATAAATCTATCTGCTCCACTTTTATCAAAAATGTTTGATTTAAAAACCCTTTTATTATCAAAAATTGAGAGCGATTTTTCAATAGATGATATAATCTTAGCTAATAATTATATTAAAAGTGAAGGAAAGTTTCTTGGAGTAATTTTGAATAGAATCCCACGTTTATTATATAAACGAACAAAAGAAATAATTGTTCCAGAACTTGAAAAAAGAGGAATAAAAGTTTTTGGTTTAATACCTGAAAATAAAACATTAATGGCTAGAACTGCAAGAGAAATTCATGAAAGCTTAGGAGGAGAAGTCCTTGTTTGTGAAGAATGTCTAGATAATCTTGTTGAAGAAGTATTAATTGGAGCAATGACATATGAAAGTGCTTTAAAATATTTTATGAGAGTACCAAATAAAGCAGTTGTAACTGGAGGAGATAGAGCAGATATAGCTTTAGCTGCTCTTCAAACAGATACTTCTCTTTTAATTTTCACAGGAAACCTTTATCCAAGCCAAAAAGTATTAAATGAAGCTGAATCTAAAAAGGTACCTGTTATACTTGTTCCAACAGATACTTATACTACAATTAAGAATTTAGAAAGAGTTACGGGTAGAATAGGGCCAGAAGATAAAAGGAGAGCTGAACTTGCTAAAGAAGTTGTTGATAAATATGTTGATTGGAAATCTTTAATAGAGGAATCTGGATTAAAGAAATAATTATTTTAAAAAATATAATATTTTTAAATAAGCTAATTCATTTTATTTAAAAATTATTAGTGATGTATATGGTTTCAGCTTATTCTTTAATGAGAAAAATTTGGAGAGAAAAAAACGAGGAATTAATAAAAAATTTAAGGAAAAGAGCAATAGAATGGAGAAAAGAAAAATCTATTGTAAGAGTAGATAGACCTTTAAGATTAGATAGAGCTAGAAGTTTAGGTTATAAAGCTAAGCAAGGTTTTATTGTAGTAAGAGTAAGAGTAAGAAAAGGAGGTTTTAGTAAGCCTAGACCAAGGTCTGGTAGAAGACCAAAAGCTTTAGGTGTTGTAAAACATAAAGTTAATGTATCATTAAAAGAAGAAGCTATAAATAGAGTTTCTAAAAAATATGTTAATATGCATGTTTTAGGAGCTTATGAAATATTTAGAGATGCTAAGTATGCTTGGTATGAGGTTATCTTAGTTGATCCAAATCACCCATCTATTAAGAGCTCAAAAAATATTTCTCTTCCAAAAAAGCTTTAAAATTTTAATTTTTATTTCTATTTTCTCTATTCTTAATATTATTTTAGATTTTGTTTCTAAATTTGTTACATGTGCTTCAATTTCTATATAATAATTTCCAGCAAATGGGGGATTATTGCCATTTAAAATATCCTTAGATGTATCCCATTTAAATACATGATTTATTTTCTCTCCTTGCTTAAATATAGGAAATGGAGCAGTTGGTCCTGGTGCCATCATTGCTATACCATGAAACATATTGCCATATTTATCAAATATGTTTATTTTTATTCCACCATAACAAGCGGCAAAAGTTATATTTTCTTTATTATTAATATTTAACAATGTCGCATTTATTGTTAAAACATCTCCTTTCTTTATTTTATTAGAGCTTAAAGAAACTATAAGCTTTAATGGATAAATTATTAGCATTGGAGGAAGAAGCTAGAGTTTAAAAATGAGTTCTAAATATTCTTTCCTTTTGAAATAAGCCAATATCCAATTCAAACAAATTTTGAAGGAAAAAAATTAAATAAGTGATCAAAATTACCATCTATTAAAAGCTTAAGGAATACTTCTCTTCCAAAAAACTTTTCTATATCATAAATTTTTTAAAAAATTATTCCTCAAAAAGATAAAACAATATATATTGCTTTAGCTTTCTTAGATTGAAAATAATTATGGCAAATCATAAAAAATATGTATTCTCATTTATATTAACAATTATAATTTTTATTAATAATTCTGTAACTCTGACTTTTTCAAGTTTTTCTAATAATTTATCATTATCAATACCTAGAGTATACTATTTTTATGAAGAAGGAATAATAGCAAATGCTGGGAATGATTATGTAAAACTTAATCAAAGTGATAGATGCTATGAATTATTAATGAATACTTCTATTCAAAAAAGCTTTTTAATAAATACCAGCCATAGAGTTATTAGCTTTTTCTATGATGAAGATGAAATGCCCATAATAGAACTTGATATGCCTAATGAATTGCCTCCTAAAAGTTATATTAAATATTATATAACTCAAAAAATTGAAATCTATGATTCTTTTTCAATACCTGAAGACCTTTCTTATGAAAAATCTGGAAGTCTTTCAGATATAAAAAACACTTATTATAAACTTCAATTGTTTTCTAAAACAACTGCTCCTATAGGAATATGGAAATATAATGATACTAATTGGGAATATTTAATAAAAAAAGCTAAAGAGCTTAAGGGAAATAATGAAAATGTATTAAAAATAGTATGTTCTTTTATTGATTGGATTGGAAAAAATGTTGAATATCCTGAAGATGGAAGTGAATTACCAAAATATCCAAATGAAACAATCACTCTAGAAAATATTGAAAAAAAGACTAAAGGAATTGGAGATTGTGATGATCAAGCTAATTTATTAATATTATTATGTAGAGCTGTTGGAATTCCTGCTTATTTACAAGCAGGAGGAATAATTCTATATAAAGAGAAGTATAAAAATTCTGAAATTGCTTGGAATGGTCATTTGAATTATTATTATGGATATGTTGGATGGCATGGATGGGCAATGGTTTATATTCCTCCTTGGGGTTGGCTTCCAGTAGATTTAACATGGGGATATTATGGTTTAGGCAAAAAAGATCCATTAACAGCTATAAAATATTCAGCAGTAGCTATTCAAGAAATAATGTATTTAAGGAATTACTATTCAATAGATTATGTTAAAGAAACTAAGGAATTTAAAAAAGTAGTTGAAGATAAAAATCTATACTTTTATATAAATTATTTAGTTATTCCTGATGGAAAATCTATAAAAAATGAAATTGATGCTTTTCCAAAATATAATCTTCCATGGATGAATGTTACTACTTATGAGACTATTAGTACAGAAACTTTTAGTACTTTTACTATTGAGAAACATGAATATAAATTAAATATTTATTTAATAATAGTTATAACAATGCTTGTAATTTTATCAATTATAATATTAATTAGTGTTTTTGTTCGTTTTAGAATAAAAAGAATTTCTAAAGAATTATATCTATATTGAAAATTTAATAACTTTTTCTAATATTTTACTTATTGGGATAGCTAATATAAGAGAAACTAAAGCTTGTCCAAATAAATCTCTTATGAATGATATTATTGCTGCAGGATAACCTTTAATAAATATATTAACATAAAAATATGTTAAAGCCATTATTAATCCACCTAGAAAACAAAATATTATTTTAAATACTATATTCTTATTTTTTCCAAATCCGGCTATTATTCCTTCAAATCCATGTGCAGGAATTGAAACAAACCATCTAGGATAGCCTACAATAAAATCAGCAACCAAGCTTCCAATCATTCCAACAAGCCCACCAATTTTTGAACCAAATAAAATACCTGCTAAAAATATTATTGTATCACCTACATGTGTGTATCCTCCAGTAGGTGAAGGAAACATAGCACCAACATATGCAGTTAATATTGCTGTTAAAGCTGATAAAGAAGCAACAAATGATATTTCCAAATTTGTTAAGAAAGGCCTAGGGATAAATACCTTTTTAGTTTCAATAAATCCTTTATAACCTAAAGAGAATAAAATAATACTTGCTAATAAAATTAAGCCTATATTAAAGAAATTTATTTGAAAGCCAAAAATTAATGGAATTATAATTCCTATTAATGCTATAATTCCTCCAATAATAGAATATACGCTTCCATTTAAAAAATTGCCTTTAATAAATTGTGAAATATTAAATAAAATTAATAAAAAGCTACTAAATGGGAATAAAAGACAAAAAGCTATTATAATTTTTTCATTGCTACCTATAGTTATTTCTGAAAAAATGTTTTTTATTCCAAAATTTTCTAATATGCTTAATCCTTCTATAAACCCAGCTATTAATATTATTAAAGAAGAAATAATTGTTAAAATTATTGCTATAATCTTAAAATTTTTCATCATAGCTTTAGTTTATTTTATTTTTAGTAATATATAAGTATTAGCCTATATATAGGTCTATAGCTAGATATGGATATGAAAAATATTATATTAAGATGTACATATTGCAATACTATTTATAATTTTGATATTAATAAAGAGCTTTGCGAAAAATGTGGAAGTGGCCTTTCTATAGAAATGAGTAAACTTAATTTTTTAAAAATATTAAAAAATGAAGTAGGAATATGGAAGTATGCAAATATATTACCAAATGTAGATAAGAAATTCAGATTTTCTTTAGGAGAAGCTAATACAAATTTACATAAAAGCACATGGATTAAAAAAGATGTAAAAGTGGATGAAGTTTGGTTTAAAGATGAAACAACAGAACCAACAGGATCTTATTTAGATAGAAGTTCAGCATTATTTATATCAATAATCTCAAGTTTAGGATATAAAAATATAGTAACATATTCTACAGGAAATCTTGGTGCTTCATTATCAGCATATTCATCTAAAGCTGGATTAAAAATGCAAGTTTATATAAAGCCTGGTATTGATCTTGGGAAACTTTATCAAATGATAGCATATGGAGCAGAAGTAAATATTATAAAAAATTTTAAAGAAGAATTAATAAAAAAGGGAGATACAGCTATAGCTATAGAATATAATCCTATAATAAATGAAGCTAAAAAAACTATAATGTTAGAAATATTCTTTCAACTTGATAAAAATTTACCAGATTATATTATACTTCCAATGGGAGAGGGGGGCTTAGTATATTCAACATTTAAAATGTTAATTGAAATTAAAAATTTAATAAAATGTAAAAATAATAAAATGAAAATTATTGGAGTACAACCAGAAGGATGTGCACCAATAGTTAAAGCTTTTGAAAAAGGTTTAGATTATATTGAAATTGAAAATGAATCTAGGACTAGGATTTTTGATCTTAATGTAATGAATCCAAAATTTGGAAATGCAGCATTAAAAGCAATAAGAGAAACAAATGGATATGCTATTTCAATAAGTGATAGTGAAATATTCAATGCAACAATGATTTTAGCTAGAAAAGAAGGAATATTAGCTGAACCTGCTGCTAGTTTAACATTAGCAGGATTAATAAAATTAAGGAAAGATGGAGAAATAGAGAAAGATTCAAGAATTGTTTGTGTTATAACTGGAAGTGGTCTTAAGGATCCTAAAATAATGAAAGAAATTGCATTAAAAGAATCAAACTTAAGTTCTTTAATAGAAGAATTAAGTGGAAAAATACAATTAGGCAATACAAAAATGGCAATTTTAAAATTATTATCTGAAAAGGAAATGTATGGTTATCAAATTTGGAAAGAATTAAGAGAAAAATATGATTTAAATATAAAGATGCCTACCATTTATCAACATTTATCCGAATTGATTGAAAAAGGGTATATAAAGAAAACTATTTCAAGGAGCATTCTTGGAAGAAAAAGGGAATATTATTCATTAACTGACAAAGGAAAAAACCTTGTTTAAGAATTTTAACTTAAAATTTTTAATAATTATAAAAATATAAATTCTTAGAATTTTTTATTTATAGCATTATTAGAGATGAAAAAAATGTTCATTTCGAAAAAAGCTATTATTAAAGCTTCTTTTGAAGGAAGTATAATAATATTAGGTCCAACAATAATAGAAAACAATACTTTAATTGGATTTAACACATTAATTGGTTATCCATCAAAAGATAAAATAATTAAAATAATGAAAAATAAGAAGTTGGAAATAAATGATCTTGATGAAATTAGTAATGGATCTAAGATAGGAAAAAATTGTATTATAAGAAGCAATTCGATTATATATGAAAATGTTAAAATAAATAATAATGTTGAAATTGGACATAATGTATTAATTCGTAGCAATTCAGAAATTGGAGAAAATAGTAAAATTGGATCGTATACAATATTAGATGGAAGTGTAAAAATTGGAAAAAATGCAAATATTCAATCTGGTGTATATTTACCACATTTATCAATTATTGGAAATAATGTTTTCATAGCTCCATATGTTTGTGTAACAAACGATAAATATCCTCCAAGTGGAAAATTGAGGGGAGTTATTATAGGCGATAATTCTATTATTGGAGCTAATTCAATTCTTATTTCAGGTATAGAAATAGGTAAGAATTCTGTTATAGCAGCTGGATCTATAGTTACAAAGAATATACCTCCAAATATTGTTGTATCTGGTATTCCTGCTAGAAAAATTATGGATAGAGAAGAATATGATGAAAAAATGGAAGAATGGAGAAAAACATAATAGTATCTTTAATTATTTTTTAAAATAGAATAAAAGGATGGTTAAGGCATTTAATAAATGGATTTCAACAATTTTGGAAGATAATAAAGTTTTATTTGATCTTAATATAAATAAAGATTTAAGAATAGTAAAAAAAGACTATCTATGCATCATATGTAGAGGATCGAAACTTTTATGTGGTAAAACTAGATGTCCTGTAATAGTTAAACTATATTCTCTTATAAAAACTAAAGTTCTTAATATAGAAAATTTTCTTGAAGGAAGTGCTCCTCCAGATATTTTTATTGGAAGAATAGGCTATCCGAAAGTATACATTGGACCATTAGTTCCACCAATAATTGGGGATACTAAAATATTTTCAACTCCAGAAAAATGGATTGGTAAAAAAATTGATGAAATAATAGATATGCGTTTACAACTTGTTAGAGGGAAATATTTAATCGATGTACATTCTCCATCAAAAGATTTAGATAAAGTTTCCTTAATGATACAAGAGCTTAGTCTTTCATCATCTTCAACAAATACTGAAATATTCTTTGAGAAGAAACCTAGTGGAGCTATAGTTTTAAGTAGTGAATTTGAACCTTTTGGTCCATCAGCCCCTATTAAATCATTAAAAATTGGAAATTATAAAACAAATAAAATAATAGAAAAAGCATATTATGATTATGATATGAAAGCTGAAGAAGCTGTTATGATGTCATATTTTTCTAATGTAAATATTTCAGCTATTCAAAGAGCTTTTAGTAGTGGATGTTTTGGTTTAAAGAAAAATAGAAGATTTGTTCCCACAAGATGGAGTATAACAGCTGTCGATAGTATAATATCAAATAATTTAATAAGAGAAATAAAGAATTTCCATATAATTAATGATTATCAAGTATATTCTTTTAATAATATTGGTAATAAATTTGTTATATTAATGATCCCTACAAAATGGAAATATGAATCTATGGAAGCATGGTGGCCTGGAACATTTTGGAATCCATATAAAAATGTAGTAATATATGGGGATTATGAACATTTTTCAGGTAGAACAACATATGCAGAAATTGGTGGATGCTATTATGCTGCAAGGCTTGCAGTAACAGAGAAACTTTATGAAATGAGAAAACAAGCAGGAGTTATAATTTTTAGAGAAATTTATCCTGAATATATTTTACCAATTGGTGTTTGGAATGTAAGAGAAAGTGTTAGAGCATCATTAAAGAATAAACCTATTAATTTTAATAATTTAAAAGATGCATTAAATTATATTTCTTCAATATTGAAAATTCCTCTTAAAAAATGGTTTGAAGCAAGTAAATTATTAAAAGAAGAATTTTCTCAAACAAAAATTTTAGATTTTGTTTTACATGAACATAATATATAAAGCAAAGACAGCAATTCTTTAAAGAATTATACAGATAAACCAAGCATACTTAATAGATCTATATGCAATTTTGATTTTACAGGGAACCAATAGAAAAACCAAAATGATTGCATTGTAATAAGCATTAATAAAGAAGTTTTAGATTTATCTCCTTTAATTAAATAGTATGGAATTGCTATACATAATGAAGGAATTACTGTATAAAAGTAAAATGAATAAACCCATCTATGAAGAAGATATGCCATAGGAATATATGGAAGGAAATTTAATAAAATCCATGAAAAAACAAATAATGGTATATCAAGCTCTTTTTCACATTTCTTTTTTAAACAATACAACATTTCATAAATTGATGCAGGAAACATAATCCATATTGTCCACCAAGTTGGACTGTAAACTCCATAATATGCTATAGTATGATATTCTCTAACAATCGTTTCACCAACTTTTTCTTGAACTGTAACTACATAATATGGTGCAGGTGGGAAAACTGTAATCCATTGATGAGGAAAAACAACTTCAGCACTTTGTGTTTTATTAAAAGTTAAAGATGAATGATAATTTAACATGAAATCTATATGTTCAAATGGTGTTGTAAAAGCTTTATAATTTATATCGTAAATTGCTAATCCAATTATACTAATAATAAGAGCTATTATAAATATTTTCTCAAAAATATTAAACCATTCATTTAATGTTTCAAAAATATTCCTTTTTTCATAGAATTTTTTTAAAAAAAAGAATAATAATATGCTTGCAATAATGAAAAGGGATGTTATTTTACATAAAAAGCTTAATCCAAAAGCTATAGCACTTAAAGAATATTTTTTTCTTAAAAATAAGAAAAAACCTAAAAGAGCAAAAGTTAAAGTTGGAGCATCAAGTATAGCCATTGAACCTATATTAAAAGCCATAACATCTGTTGCAAATAAATATGAAGCTGAAATAGAAACTATCTTATCATTAGTTAATTCAAATGCTATTTTATATATTAAATATATTGAAAATACGCTTAAAATTACTATAAAAATACGCCATCCAAATGGATTATCTCCAAAAAACATTATTCCAAACATCATAAGAGCTTTAGCTAATGGAGGATGTTCATTATTTGCTGCTTCTCCTGAAAGCATTTTACGAACAGCTGGAATATAATGTGCTTCATCAAAAATAAAACTATCAGGAGTATTAATTATCATAAGTTTTAAAATAAGAAATATTATTGGTATAAGAAAATGAAGTTGATTAATAAAATTTTTTTCTAAATATTCTTTAAAATTAGAAATATATTTTAAAAATTTTTCTTTAAGAAATTCGCTTTTAACTGTCATTTTCCACTCGCCCCCATTCTTAAATATGAAAACATAATTCATCCTTTATATTCTTCATTTAAAATTCTCCATATTTTAATTGAAGTTTTATAAGGTATTTTAGCTTTTTGAGGATAGTTCTTGTGGAGAAGCATTAATAATATTCTTTATAGTTTTAAAATTCTTTAATAATCTTTTGAATTTTTTCTAATTAGAATTATTAATAAATATAATTTCATTTTCAATAATCTCTAAGTATATTTGTCCTTTTAAATTTACTATTTTTCCCTACATATTTTTATATTTATTTTTAAAAATTATAAATTAAAAAATGAAAAAATATTCATATAAAATAATTAAAGGAGAAATAATTTTTAATAATTTTGAAGATATTCAAAAAATCGATGAACTGATAAAAGAATGAAATAATGTAGTATTGCAATATGCTAATATATATGCAAAAATTGGAAAATTCATTGAAATTCAAACAAAATTGCCAAAAATTTTAGATAAAACTGCAAAAGAATATGCTGAACGATTAGTTAAACAAAATGGCAGAAATGCAATATTTACAAGCATTAAAAAAGCAAAAGAAATGAAAAAAGAAATTAAAGAAAAAATAAAGAATGCAGAAAACATTGTTAGTAAAGAAGCAATAAAACATTTAAAAAATAAAAAAGTCATTGGAATAAGCGATAACTTCATACAATTACATAGAAATTACGCAAGAAGTAGCGATGATTTTGAAACTATAAGTATAACATCATTAGAACCTTATAGAACAATGAAAGCATGGTTTAGATGCAAAAGAAAGCAATTGCTAATAGAAGCTTTGAATTCACCAAAAAGAACAAAACATTTTAAAGAAATTGAACTATGTGATCCGCTGATTAAAAAAGAGGATAATAGATACTTTCTTATATTTCCGATAAGGAAAATTGTAGAATTACTAAGCATTGAAGATTTGTCTAAAATGCTTAATGAAAAATTTAATATTCTAAGTATAGATGTTAATCTTGACGATGTCTGTTATGCAATTTATAAAATAGATGCTAATGGTTATAAAAGAATTTTCATTGATAGAATAAAATGGAACATTGCAGAGTGGCAAAGAATAAGAAAAATTGATGAATTTGCAAAGAAGAGGTATAAAACACCTGCTACAAGGTTATGGAATAAGTTAAGATTAAGAAATTTAGGAATTTGCCAAAGGATTTCAAATGAAATCGTTAAGATTGCTATGAAGTATGATGTAAAAGCAATAGTTTATGAAGATTTGAGCGGTAATTTTAAAAAGAGAAATAGAGACTTAAATTACGAAATTCATTCATGGTTCTACGGAAAAATCTTGAATTACTTAATAAGCATTGCAAATTGGAATGGGATAGCAACAATATATGTAGATCCTAAAGATACTTCAAAGAAATGTCCAAAATGCAATAATGAACTTGAAAAAGATAAAAACTTTAATGATTTACATCATTTTGAATGTAAGAATTGTGGTTTCAAGGAAGACAGAGATTACATTGCAGTAGCAAATATTACAAAGAAATTTCTAATGAAGCTATGGGAAAAAAGGTTAAGGCTTCTTCTGGGCTTTGGAATGAATAAAGACCAAAGCTTAGAAGAAGAAGGTTTAGGAACTCAACCCAAAACCTTCCTCCAAGCATAATGAACGCGATGATAGGAGCGAAAGCGATGAATTAAGCAATTAAAGGATGTTGGACGAACGAAGCTACAATGAATAAATTATTAGCATTGGAGGAAGAAGCTAGAGTTTAAAGATGAGTTCAATAAACATCTCCTTTTCCTCTTAATAATTTATTAATAATCGTTTTAAATAAACTTATTCTATTAAGTAAAATTATAAATAAAAGAATAGAACGTGAAGTTGCAAAATATTGTGTAATTGAAAAAGCTTGAGTTGGGTTTGGTGTTATAAACCAGAAAAGTATGATGCATGCATTTAATAATTCAAATGGATAAAAAAGATAAAAATCTTTATTACTAAAAACAAAAAATGGTAAAAGCCATAAATTCATTTGAGGAGTATAAACATAATTTGTTAAAAGGAAAATAGATAGCATAGCAAAACATTTTTCAATAATATTTTCTTCTTTCCAAATATATACTTTAAAAGCTCCATAAATTAATAAAAATTCACTTAAAAGCTTAGCAGTATTCCAAGAAGATGGATTTATAAATAGGAAAACAAGCCAACTATTTTCTAATCCCCATTCCATATGATGTTTATATGTTTCAAACCATACAGGATAATTATAAATAGCTGGTAATAAATTTGCTACGAATGGAATAATTATTGCAGGAATAAGAAATGATAATTTTTTTCTAAAACTTTTTATTTCTAATAAAAATATTGGAATTAAAAATATTGGTACTAATTTAGAAATTATTCCAAATCCAATAGATAAACCAGCTAAAGAAAGTTTTTCTTTAAAATAAAAGAAAATCGCTAATAATATAAAAAAAACAACTAGTATATCATAATTATAAATTAAGAATATAAGCATTGATGGAGTAAGTAAGAAATATCTATATATTCTATTCATTTCATAATTTTTCAATTTGATAATTTTATAAGTTAAGAAAACTGAACAAATTGTGAAGAATAATAAATGAAGGCACATTAATAAATAATATTTAAAAAGATCTTTTCCTAAAATGACAGAAATATATGTAATTAAACCAGCTAATTGTGGATATTCAAATTTAACTTGAAAATATGGTATTCCTTCATTCCTAATTTCATCCCTATACCAAATACTTACTATATCAGAATAATAATTTGGTTCTATGAATGGACAATGTATAATAGCAGATAATAAAAATATTATAAAAGATGCAAGTAATATTTCTAATAAATCTTTTTCAATTAATTTTTTCATTTAAATATTCACCAATTTTTTACTAACATAAGGGCCATCTTTAATATACCCTTTCTTTAAGAAATATTCTTTTACTCCAATACCACTAATTACGACAATTTTTTTAGCATTAAATTCTTCTTTTGAAATTTTCTCAGCTTCATTTAATAATTTTGATCCAAAACCTAAATGTTGCCAAGCATCTTTATTTTTCAATTTTTCACCAACTGGAACCATACTTCCATAAACATGTAATTCTCTTACAATAGTAGAATTTTCCAATTCTTTTCTTAGAATTTTTGAAGGATATCTTAATCTTAAAAAGCCTATTAAAATATCATTTTTAACATCCTCAAAAGATAAAAATATATCTATTCCATTAGAAGAATCATAAATTGTTTTTATTAATTTTATATTTTCAAAATCAGGAATAATCCCTTCTTTTAAAAATTTATGGCCAACTTCTCTGCATCTTATACATTTACATTCAAAACCTTTTTCTTTCATTTTTCTCTCTACTATTTCTCTTAAATTACTTTTCTTTATTCCAGCAATTATAAGTTGAGAAGGGACATCTCTTTGAAGTCTAAGTATTCTAACATATCTAGGAGTCATTTTAAGCCATTCTATCAATAAATTAATTAATTCTTCTTCAGAATATGGTTTATATTTCCCTTCTTTCCACCATTCATAAAGCTTTGTGCCTTCGATTACTAATGTAGGATATATTTTTAGCATATCTGGTCTAAAAGATTGATTATTAAAGCATTCTTTAAACATTTCAATATCTTTTTCAATCGATGATCCTGGAAGATTTGGCATTAAATGATAAGCAACTTTAAAACCTAAATCTTTTGCTATTTCAGTAGCTTCTATAACATCTTGTAAAGTATGTTTTCTTTCAATAATTTCATATATTTCATCACTTAAAGCTTGAACACCCAATTCTATACGTGTAACTCCCATTTCAAGCAACTCATTAAGATGGTTTAATTTTGCCCAATCAGGTCTTGTTTCAACAGTAATTCCTGAAATCCTTCTTTTAGAAGATTCAGCTATTCTTATTGCTTCATTTAAATTTTCTGAATTATAACCAGTTATAGCATCTATACAATTTTTAATAAAATATCTTTGATATTCTAATGGAGTTGCTGGAAAAGTTCCTCCCATTATTATTAATTCTATTTTATCAACTTTATGTCCAATAGCTTCATATTGTTTTATTCTATTATAAACTTGTAAATATGGATCATAATTATATTGCCATCCTCTCATAGCAGCTGGTTCAAAACCAGTATAACTTTGAGGAGTACCTTGCTCTATTCCACCAGGACAATATACGCATTTTCCATGAGGACATTTATATGGCTTAGTCATTACAGCTATAACTGTAACTCCTGAAATAATCCTAGTTTTCTTCCTAATAAGCAAATTACCAAAAGCTTCTTTCTCTTCATTATTCATATAAGCTAAAATATCTGCATTAGAAGGTATATTTTTTAGCTTTAATTGAGATGCTACTTCAATTTTTAATTTATTTATTTCATCTATTGTTTTAGCTTCCCCATTAATTATTTTTTTAATTATTATTCTACAAGCTTTTTTTAAAGGATCTTCTATTAATAACGAATTCATTTATGTTGCCTCAATCTAAAAATAATATTTAATACTTTTTTTATTATAAAAAATTTTAAGAAAATAATAAAAAACCAATACTTAACTCTTTATTAAATTTTAAGATATAATAATTTTTAAAGCAGCATCTCTAATAGCCTCAGCGATTGTTGGATGCGCATGAAAAGTTTCAACTATATCTTTTGGAGATGCACCATATTTAATAGCTAGTGTAGCTTCTCCTGCAACTTCTGTAACAAGTGGACCAAGCATATGTATTCCAATTATTTTTGCACTATTTGCATTCACTAAAGTGACTATTTTTATTATTCCTTCAGTTTCGCCCATACCTAATGCTCTTGTATTTGAAACGATTTGTGTAGTAACTGTTTTAACATTCATTCCCATCTCTTTAGCTTGTTTTTCACTTAATCCAACAGAAGCTAATTCTGGTATAGTAAATATACATCTTGGAATAACTCTATAATCTATTTTAATATTTTCTCCAAGAATGTTCCTAGTAGCTATTTCACCTTCTATCATAGCTGTATGAGCTAAATAATATTTTCCAATAACATCTCCTACAGCATATATATTTGGAATATTTGTACGTAAATATTCATTTACAACAATTCCTTTATTATTTATATTTATTCCAATATTTTCTAATCCTAAGTTTTCTATATTAGGTTTTCTACCAGTAGCTATTATAACTTTTTCAACTTCTATTGTTTTTTCTTCTCCATTATAATTAAAATATACTTTTTTAATATTATTTTTAGATTCTATTTTCTTTACTGAAGCTGAAGTAAATATATTTATTCCTTTCATTTCAAGTGAAAATTTTAAAGCATCAGTAAGTTCAGAATCTTCAGTTGGAATAATATTTGGCATTATTTCTATTAAATTAACTTCTGATCCAAAAGCATTTAAAGCTGTTGCAAATTCTGTTCCAATTGCACCTGCTCCAATTATGCAAACACTGCTTGGCAATTCTTCTAATTTAAAGAAATTTTCTGAATAAATTATATCTTCTTCATCAGATCCAGGTAAAGGTATTTTAGCAGGTCTAGAACCAGTTGCTAAAATAATATTTTTTGCATTTATAACTTCTTTTTCCTCATTATAAACTATTTCAACTTCATTTTTAGATTTTAATCTACCTATTCCATTATATAATTTAACATCTAAATTTTCAAGAATATCTTTTATTGCAAATGAAACTCTTTCGCTTATTCTATGAGTTCTTTCCATTACTTTTTTAAAATCTACTGAAAAATTATCTATTTTTATACCATATTCTAAACTTCTTTGAAGTTTATAAACTAATTCTGCTGAAAATATCATTGCTTTTGTTGGTACACAACCAACATTTACACATATTCCACCTATTTTCTCTTTTTCTATTAAAGCAGTTTTTAATCCTTTTGTTGCAGCTAATTTAGCAGCTGAATATCCTGCAGGTCCTCCACCTATAATTACTAAATCAAATTCTTTATTCAAGGATTTTCACTTTTTTATTCTCTTAAAAATGAATACCATAAATATAAATTTTAATAAATATCTCAATGATTTTTGAAATTAACATATTTACAATTGCTTAATATTAATAAAAAGATAAAAAATTACAAATTTATTAACAAAATTATTAATAATTTTATTTACACAAATATCGATAAATATATTAATAAGTTTATTAACAACTTTATAATAATTATATGGTGGGAAACTTGGAAAAGAAAATGCTGTTTTCAAAAGAAGCACTTAATAACAAAGAAAAATTATTAGAAATAGAAGAAGTTGAATTAGATTTTCAAAGAAAAATTTCAGAAACTTTAGAAAAATTTGAAAGTGATCCTTCAAAAATAATTTTAGCACTTCAAGCTTTACAAAATGTATTAGGATATTTACCTAAAGAAGCTATAATAAAAGCTGCTGAAAAAATGGGTGTACCAATTTCACATGCTTATGGAGTTGCAACATTTTATCATCAATTTAGACTTAAACCAATAGGTAGACATACTGTTTATTTTTGCTTTGGAACTGCTTGCCATCTTAAAGGTGCTGAATCAATATATAATGCATTTTTAAAAGCTGCAAATATAAATAATGATGAAAATACATCAAAAGATGGTAGATTTACTATTCATAAAGTTAGATGCTTTGGAGCTTGTAGTATGGCACCCATTGTTAAAATTGATAATGATATTTATGGTAAAGTTACTCCATCAGAAATAAGAAAAATTATTTCTAAATATAAGTGATAATTTTATAAAAATTAAACTTTTATACTATTTTTTTAAATTTTAATAAGATAAGTGAAAGGGAATGTCTATTATAGCTTATTTAAGAAGTGAAAATGAAAAATTACCAAAAGAATTATTTTATGAATATGAATATAGAATAATGGTTGGTATTAGTACTTGTAGTTTAACAAAAAGAGCTGAAGAAATTAAGAAAATTATTGAAAAAGATTTAATTGATAAAAAAATGGATGCAAAACTTGCTATAGTTGGATGCAATGGAATGTGTTATTCTGAAGTTTTAGTAGAAGTAGCTAGAATAAATGGACCAAATATTCTTTACACAAACATTAATCCAGAAAATGCTCATTTAATATTAGACCATTTTATAAATTATATTTCTAATAATCAATCTTTATTTCAATCAAAAATTCAAATTAAAGAATTAAAAGATGAGCCATTCTATGCATTACAAGAACGCAGAATTTTAGAATATGTAGGAAGAATAGATCCTTATTCTTTAAATGAATATTTAATGATAGGAGGTTATGAAGGTTTAAAGAAAGCTCTTTCTATGAGTCCTGAAGGAGTTATTAATGAAGTATTATCTTCAGGATTGAGGGGAAGGGGAGGAGCTGGTTTTCCAACAGGGAAAAAATGGAAATTTGCTTATGAATCAAAATCTGATCAAAAATATGCAATATGCAATGCAGATGAAGGAGATCCTGGAGCTTTTATGAATAGACTTACAGCTGAAGGTTCGCCTTTTATGATAATTGAGGGGCTTACAATAATGGGTTATGCTATAGGAGCTAATAAAGGCTACATTTTTGTAAGAGCTGAAAAACCTTTAATGGCAGAAAGGTTAGAAACAGCTATTACATTAGCAAAAAAGAAAGGTTTCCTTGGAGAAAATATTATGAATAGCAATTTTTCATTCGATATAGAAGTAATACTTAGTGCTGGAGCATTTGTATGTGGAGAAGAGACTGCAATGATAGCTGCTATAGAAGGTAAAAGAGCTATGCCAAGACCAAGACCACCATACCCAGCTTCTAAAGGTTTATGGAATAAACCAACATGTATAAATAATGTTGAAACTTTAGCTCATGTATCACTTATTCTTAAAAATGGTTCTAATTGGTTTTCTCAAGTTGGTTCTGAAAAAAGTAAAGGAACAAAAGTTTTTTGTTTAACTGGCTCTATAGCTAAATCTGGAGCAGTTGAAGTACCTTTAGGAACTACTATAAGAAAACTTATATTTGACATAGGAGGGGGGTCATCAAATGGTTCGATTATTAAAGCTGTTCAAATAGGAGGACCTTCTGGAGGATGTATTCCTTCGAAATATTTCGATTATGAACTTGATTATGAATCTTTACAAAGCTTAGGTGCTATAATGGGTTCGGGAGGATTGGTAGTTTTAACAGAATCTAATTGTATGGTAGATGTTGCTAAATATTTCTTAACATTTACTTCAGCTGAATCTTGTGGAAAATGTACTCCATGTAGAATAGGATTAACAAAAATGTTAAATAAGCTCATAGAAATTACAAATGGAAAAGGAAGAATAGAAGATATTGATTATTTAATTAATATTAGTCGTGTTATAATTGATAGTTCTTTATGTGCATTAGGACAAACAGCACCAAATCCAATTTTAACAACTATAAAATATTTTAAAGAAGAATACCTAGAACATATAATAGAAAAGAAATGTAGAGCAAAAGTATGTACATCTTTATTAAAGTATGAAATAGATCAAGAAAAATGTAAAAAATGTATGGTATGTGTTAAAAATTGTCCTAATAAAGCTATTGAAATTGAAGAAGGCGAAATTATTTTTATTAATCAAGATAAATGCATAAAATGTGGAACTTGTAGAATAGTTTGCCCATTTAATGCTATAAAAGTTTCTTAAGGTGATATCTTTGGTTAATATTACAATAAATGGAAAGAAATATCAAGTTTCAGATGGAATAACTATCCTAGAAGCTATAAAAGAAGTTGGTTTATATGTACCAACATTATGCAATTTTGAAGGATTAAGTAATACAGGAGCTTGTAGAATATGCATAGTAGAAGTTGAAGGTTTTAGAAATTTGGTTCCATCATGTGCAACACCTGTTTCTGATGGAATGGTGATATGGACAGATACACCAAGAGTACAATATGCTAGAAGAATGGTTTTGGAAATGATTGCTAGTGAACATAAATTTGATTGTCAAAATTGTCCAAGAAATGGGAATTGTGAACTACAAAAAATTGCTTTTAGTTTGAATGTTGATTATGTATCATTAGAACATAATGTAAGAAATAAGGGGATTGATACAACTAATAAAGCTATAATAATTGATTTTGATAGATGTATAATTTGTGGAAGATGTATAAGAGCATGTTCAGAAATACAAACAGTTTATGCTATAGATTATGCTTTTAGAGGATATAATACTTTGGTTACTACACCATTTAATGAAGGTTTAGGAAATTCGAATTGCGTATCTTGTGGACTTTGTACTTTAGTTTGTCCTGTAGCTGCTATTCAAGAAAGAACAAGCTTTCAAGAAGTTAAAAATGATATGGATAATAAATTTGATATAGTTTCAATAATAGATCCATTAACACAATTATATATTGGAGAAGAATTTGGATTTTCGTCTGGAAAAGCAATTAAGAATATTAATAAATTTTTAAAAAGTATAGGATTAAAAAAAATAATCAAATCTTATGATGGATTAAATATTTCAATAATTGGAGAAGCAAAAGAATTAATGAATATTTTAAATTCAAATGAGGTTTTAATTTCAGCACAATGTCCTGCAGTTCTAGATTTTATAAAAAAATTTTTCCCAGAAAAAATAGAAATGCTTTCAAAAATTAGGAATTCTCATATAATATCTGCTTCTTTAATAAGAGAAGGTTTATTAAAGAATTTAAAAAATATTAGAAAAGAAAAATTAAGAATTTTATCAATATCTCCTTGTTTAGCTTTAAAAAATGAAATTTGGAAACCTTATTATAAAGGAGAAATTTTAAATTATGTAATTTCTATTAGAGAATTAGCAAGTATTGCAAAACTTAAAAATTATCAAGATTTTGAAATATTAGAATTAAAAGATTTTAAAACATTTCCAAGCATTTTAGATGCAATTTCAGGTGGAAGAGCTTATCTTGTAATAAAAACATTATTAGAAATTTTAGGAAAAGAAGTAAATGAAAAATTATTAGAAACTTTATGTAATATAAATGAAGTCAAATCAACAAGTATAAAAATTAATGGATCAAAACTTAACATTATGGTTGCTAATACTTTAGGTGCTTGTAGAAAAATTTTAGAAGAAATAGATAATTTCTCACCTGCATACATTGAGCTTAGAGCTTGTCCTAATGGTTGTATAGGCGGGGGTGGACAACCTATACCTTCTTTAAAAGAAAATAGAAAAATAAGAATTGAGAATATATTAAAACTTTATGAAAATATTAATAAAAAATCAATATGGAAAACTAGATATTCTAAAATACTTTACAAAAATGCTTATGAAAAAGATATTATTATGATAAAAGGTGAATATTAAAATGGAGAAATTGAAAATTGGTTTTTTAAGTTTAACGGGTTGTGAAGGTTGTGAATTTGTAATTTTACAACTTTATGAAAAATTATTAAAAATAAGTAAGAGAATAGAAATTGTAAGTTTTAGACTTATATCTAGTAAGAAATATCAAGGTCAATTTGATGTTTTCTTTATAGATGGATCAATAACTACAAAAGATGAAGAAAAATTTGTAAAGGAAATGAGAAATAGAAGTAAAATTCTTGTAGCTATTGGATCATGCGCAACAGATGGAGGAGTGAATATAATTAGGAATATTATGAATGATCCAAATTCCATTAAATCAGTTTATAAATCTGAATTTTTAGAAGAAGTGAATAAAGAAACAAAGCCATTGGATAGTATAGTTAAAATAGATTATAAGTTACCAGGATGCCCAATAAATATAGAGGAACTTGAATATTTCATTAAAAATATCATAGTTAAGAAAAAACCTAAAGAGAGAATTATAAATTATACTGTTTGTAATGATTGTATATCTAAAGGAATTGAATGTGTAACAAAAAAAGGTATTTTTTGTGCAGGACCATTAACAAAAGGAGGATGTGGAGCAATATGCCCATCTTTTGGAGTCCCTTGTTTTGGTTGTAGAGGCCCATCAATAAACTTAAAGAAAAATAATTTAAAAGAATTGATAAAACAAAGAGTAGAAAATGGAGGAATAGTATTTGCTCAAGGATGAGAATATGAAAAATAATTTTTCAGAAATTGAAACAGGTTTAATAAGTAGAGTTGAGGGGCATGCTGAAATATATGTGAAATTTTCAGCAAAAGGAATAGAGAATGTTGATGTAAAAGTTTTAGAAAGTGCTAGATTTTTTGAAGCTATGCTTTTAGGTAAGTATTTTAAAGATGTACCTATTCTAGCTTCTAGGATATGTGGAATATGTAATCATTCTCATACTCAAGCAGCAATTGAAGCTATAGAAACTATACTAGGGTTTAAACCTAATGAAGATACTATGCTTCTTAGAGAAGCTTTAAATAATATAAGTATTATCTATAATCATATTTTACATTTATATTTCTTAGCTATTCCAGATTATTATGGGTATAATGATATTTTAGAAATGAGTTCTGAGCATATGGATATTGTTAAAAGAGGTATGAAATTTGCAGAAACAATAAGTTATATAAATTCTATTATTGGTGGAAGAACCATTCATGGTTTAACAAATGTTGTAGGAGGTTTTACAAAAGCTCCAAGTGAAGATAAAGTTAAATTGATTATAGAAAAATTAAAAAGCTTAAAAGAAGATGCTAAAATTACTCTTGAAAATTTTATTAATTTAAAACAACCTTTTAAAGCTATTAGAGAAGGAAGTATTTATGCAGCAATTTATAAAGAAAGAAGTTATCCATTTATTTATGCTGAAGGAGTGACTACAAATAATGGAGAAAAAATATCTAAAGATGAATTTTCTAAAAATTATAAAGAAGAAGTAAAACCATATAGTAAAGCTAAGATTGGAAAATTAAATGGCAAAGTTATAACAGTTGGAGCAATAGCAAGATATAATATAGCAAATCAAAATCTTCATCCAGAAGCTCTTAATATTATTAAAAATGTTGGTATTAAAGAAAAATTTTTAGATAAATTTCAAAATAATATTGCTCAAGCAATAGAGGTTATACATTGTATAGAAAGAACTATTGAAATATTAGAAAATATAAATCTTAAGAATATAAAAAGAGAAAGCCTTTTCCCTAAAGCTGGAAGTGCTGTAGCAATAATAGAAGCACCAAGAGGGATACTTATGCATCAATATGAGCTTAATGAATATGGCAAAACCAAATTTGTAAATATTGTAACACCAACTGCTATAAATATAGCTTCAATAGAGCTTGATATAAAAAGCATATTCTCAAATTTAAGCGAGTATTCTGATTCTATAATAGCATCAAACATTGAGAAATTGTTAAGAGCATATGATCCTTGCTTTTCTTGTTCAGCGCATAATTTAAAAATTAAAATTGATAAATAAAAATTAAATATTAGTGAAAAATTTTATTTATTATGAAAATAGCTAGATTTTATTTTAAAAATAAAGAATATTATGGTTTTGTTTTAAATAATATATTAATAGATTTTGCTAAAGTAAGTAAAATTTTAAATATAAAAATTAATAAAGAAATTTTAGATTTTATTTCAAATGAGAAAATTCTTGAAAAAATTGAAAGAAAACTCATAAAAGAAAAATTTTTGAAATATGGTTATCCAATAGAAAAAGTAAAATTATTAGCTCCTATACCAAATCCACCAAAAATAATATGCTTAGGATTAAATTATATAGACCATGCAGAAGAACAAAATGTTTCGGTACCAAAAGAACCGATTATTTTCTTTAAACCAAGAACTTCTATAACTGGACCATATGATGATATAATTTGTCCAAGCTTTGTTAAACAACTTGATTATGAAGGAGAATTAGCAGTTATAATAGGTAAGAAAGGGAAGAATATACCAATTGAAAAAGCAATGGATTATGTATTTGGATATATGATAATGAATGATGTTTCTGCTAGAGATATACAATTTAGTGATAAACAATGGACTAGAGGGAAAAGCTTTGATACTTTTGCTCCTTGTGGTCCTTGGATTGTAACAAAGGATGAGATTATTGATCCTCATTCTTTAAAAATATTAACATATGTTAATAATGAAATTAGACAAAATTCTTCTACTAATAAAATGTTTTTAAAAATACCTGAAATAATATCTAGCCTAAGTAAAGTTATGACTTTAGAGCCTGGAGATATAATTTCAACTGGAACACCTGCAGGTGTTGGAATATTTATGAAACCAGAGCCAAAGCTTTTGAAAAATGGAGATATAGTAAGGATTGAAATTGAAAAAATAGGAGCTATCGAAAATAAAGTTGTAATAGTAGATTAATTTTATAATATAGCTTCGTCTAAGTATTTACTACAATTGCATTTCCTTTCTATTGGGATTTTTGGAATTAAATTAGCAAGCAATTTTTTTACTTTTTCAACATTTTCATTCATTGTTTTTACAACTTCTTCAGCAGAAACTGGTTTTTCAGCCCATACATCATAATCTGTTACCATTGCAATTGTAGAATAGCACATTCTAACCTCTCTAGCTAAATTAACTTCAGGTATAAGAGTCATTCCTATTATATGAGCACCCCAACTTCTAAATAATTTAGATTCAGCTCTAGTAGAAAATCTTGGACCCTGAATACATACATATGTTCCGCCTTTATGGATTCTTAATCCAATACTTAATGCAGTATTATAAATAATATTTGCTAATTCTGGACAGAATGGGTCTGCCATAGAAATATGACAAACTTGCCCACCATCATAAAATGTTCCTGCTCTTCCCCATGTTCTATCAATGAATTGATCTGGTATAACAAAATCTCCAGGTTTAATATTTTCTTGCAAGCTACCTACTGCTGAAGGAGCTAAAATTCTTTCAACTCCGATTTCTTTTAAAGCCCATATGTTTGCTCTATAATTTATTGAATGTGGTGGAATAGAATGTTTTTCACCATGTCTAGGGATAAAAGCTATACTAATACCTTTATATTCTCCAATAGTAATAGGTGCACTTGGTGCTCCAAAAGGAGTATAAACTTTTATTTTTTCACTTTTTTCAAACATTCCTGGATCGTATATACCTGATCCACCAATTATAGCTATTCTAGCTTTATATTTTTCCATACCACATTACCTAAGAATAATTAAGAAAATAAGTTTTCATAAATTTTTCTATTTTTAAAAAAAAGATTTAATAAAAATTATTTATTAATGAAGTCTATTGATTTAAGGAAATAAAAAAAGAAATGATTAACTTATTCTAACTAATTCCTTATTTTCAATTAAATTTAAATAGTCTTCCTAATAGAATAAGTTTAAGAAATATAATTTTAAAAAATAAAAAATAATGTGGAATTATAATATATTTAAATTTACTTTTTTATTTGCCAACCTTTTTTAGTTCTTAATACTAAACCTCTTCCTTCAAGGATATTCAATACTAATTTCAAATGATTTGGAGAAACTTTAGCAGGATCAACATTGAAATATTTTTTTATAAGCTTTCTTAATTCTTCTAATTTGAAGAATTTCTCTGGATAAGCTTTTAATATAGTTAATGAAAGATTTGCAAAATCATCAATCCAATTCCATGGATAAATCATCCATATCCATTTATCAACAACTTCTGCATAATAATCTGGCTTAATTTTACTTGATGTCATGTATTGCATTACAGCAGTCCTTATTTCAATTGGATTAAGTTTGCTTGTTACGTTTTTTGCAAGTATTAAGCTTTCGCCAGTATCAGTAATATCATCTACTAATAATACTCTTTTATCTTTCAAATCTATTTCAAAAGGATGCTTTAATCTTGCTTCAGGCAAACTAATTTTTGCAGTTGTGCCCCAATGTTCAATTTTGATTGAAACTAGATCGTCTACATTTAAATAATCACTAATTATTCTCGCTGTAAACCAGCCTCCTCTAGCAAGTCCAATTATCATATCTGGCTTATAACCACTTTCAATAATTTTCATTGCTGTTTTTTTACTTAAATCATATACATCATCTAAAGACAATAACTTACAAGGTTTCTTCTCAATTTCCATTCTTATCCCCTCATTATACCATTATTTTTTATAATTTTAAAGTTTTTATTCTTTATCTTTTAATGTTTTATAAATATGATTTTGAAAACAAGCGCCTTCATTAAAAAATTTGGAATAGAAACAAAAAAGAAAATAAAATATTAATAAAAATAGGAAAACTTTATTCTAAAATTACTTTGCTCATAGCTTCATTTTAAACTATATTTTTAATGCTTTAAATAACCAAGGTTTTCTTCGAAATAAAAGGAATGGAAAAAAAGAAGTGAAAAGAAGTGCAAAACCATTGTTAGTTATAGTTATAATTCTAATTAAAAAAAAAGATTTTAGAAATTAAGAAAGATTATTCAAAAATTCGCTTATTTTCTCTAAACCATTTTTTAAGTATTTTTGCTCTTGACCATATCCAATTCTTATATATCCTTTCATTCCAAAATATTCACTCGGTAATATTAATACATTTTTTTCATGTAATAATTTTTTGCAAAAATTTAAAGAAGATATTCCTAATTTTTGTTTAATGAATGCTACTGCGGTAGCTTCAGGAGGTGTATAACTAAATACTTTATTATTTCTTTTAATCCATTCATCTAAGATTTTCAAATTTGATTTTAAAATATTTTTTGTTCTTTGAAGAATTTTTAATCTAATATTTGGTTCAAGAATTTGCTGTGCTATGAAATCGCTTATACAAGATGGAGCAATTGTTGTATAATCATGATAAGACCAAAATTTTTGAATCAATTTCTTCTCTGAAATTACCCAACCTATTCTTATGCCAGGTAAGCCATATGCTTTTGATAAACCTGAAACAATAATTATTTTATCATATTTCCCCCAAAGAGTTTGAGAAGAATCTTCATTAAATTCTGTTCCTCTATAAACTTCATCTGAAAGAATCCATACATTATAATCTTCAGCAATTTCAATAATTGCTTTAATATCTTTTCCTTTAATAATCGCTCCTGTAGGATTATTTGGATTACATAAAGCTATTAATTTAGTTGATTTTGATATTATATTTTTTAATTTTTCTATATCTATAAACCATCTCTTCCCATGTTCTTCTTTTAACCATAAAGCTTTCACTTTACATCCTAAGCCTTTTGCTAAATTCCATATTTGCATATAATTAGGCAATATTATAATTGCTTCATCTCCTTTATTAAGAAGAGAAAAAATAGATAAAAAATTTGCTTCAGCACTCCCATTTGTAACTAAAACATTTTCTTTATCACTTTCTTCATACATTTCAGAAATAAGACTTCTAAGTTTTTCGCTTCCATTTGTTTGACTATATCCAAGTTTTAAATTTTTTAATAATTCATAAGAATTTGTTATTTCAATTATTTCTTTTAATTTAAATGGTTTAACACCACTTTCAGCAAGATTATATTCAACAACATTTTCCCATAATGATTGAAAACGCTCCATTTTAAAAATAGGTAGATGCATTTTTCTCACATAAGAAATATTTTAAAAAAATAAAAAGGAACTTAACGTATTTTTTCAGCTTCACGTTCGGTATCTAAAAGAAGTATTATATCTCCTATTCTAACAGGCCCTTTAATATTCCTTGAAATAACTCTGCCTTCTTCTTTACCTTTTAAGATTCTTACTCTAACTTGTGTAATTTCACCAGTAGCACCTGTTCTACCTACAATTTGTTCAACTATTGCAGGAACAGGCTCTTCTACTTTTACTTCTTTTTCTTTCTTACTCATTTGGTTTCACTTATAGCTTTTTGAGTTTTCAATTCATTGATTTTCTTAATTATTTCTTCTAGATAGGTTTTTGCTTCTCCTTCTTCAACAATTGCAGCTGCACTTGCTGAAACAGCTATTCCAGCTGCTTCTCCAAGTTCTCTTTTAGATGGGACAAACATATAAGGTACTTTTTTCTCTTCACATAAAATTGGTAAAAATGAAACTATTTCAGGTGGATCAACATCCATTGCTATTAAAACAAGCTTTGCTTGACCTCTTTCAATAGCTTTAGTAGTTTCATTTATTCCTTTTTTAATTTTACCAGAAGATCTAGCAAGTCTTAATGTTTCAAGTGAAGCTTTAATTAATTCTTCTGGAGGCTGAAAAGTTACATAACTTGGATTAGGCATAGCCTTCATCTCCTATTTTTAACTATTTAAAAATGAAAAGGTTATCTAAAAACTTTTTCTTAATAAATAATTATTTATGAGTAAAGTATAAAATAAGAGGGTTTAATGAATCTATTCTTGCAAATCCTACTCTAACCAATTGTATTTTTTCATCTATTCTTTGATTAGCTAACTCTGGTTCAGCTAAACCTTCAATGAAGGAGCCATTTGGCATTAATATTTTAACTTTTATATTAGGATAAGAAACCCAATGTATCTTAGGTATTTCTTGAATAACTTCTTTTCCAGTATAAATTGCATTTTTTTCAAGTTTTATATTAAATAAATTCATTAATCTTATTTCTTTTCCTAAATATATTTCAAAATCATCTTTTGAAATATATATTTCATCTATTTTTACAGGAATTTTCCTTTTACCTCTTTCAGGAAATTCTGGATGATAAGGAGCAAATGTGAAATCTATTTTTGGAGCATTTATTATATTTATTCTAATAGGATCTATTACACAAAAGAATCTATTTGCAATTTTATCAAGTATGCTTCTATTAATACTTTCAAAATTGCTCCAAGCTATAGTTGCTTCACTTTTAGAAATTCCAGTAATTATAAGAAATTCTTTTATAGCTTCAGGTAAGAATCCCCTCCTTCTTAAAGCTATTAAAGTTGTTAATCTTGGATCATCCCAACCAATTAATTCACCATTTTTTATCATTTCTCTAATTTTTCTTCCAGAGGATGGTGCCCCTTCTAAATTAAATCTAGCAATTTCCATTATGTATGGAATTTTAAAATTAAAAATTTTTTGAATATATTGTTGCAATTCAGTTCTAATTTCAAATTCTTTAGACCTTATTCTATGTGTTATACCTTCCCATCCATCCATTAAAGCTGTTCCAAAATCATACATAGGCCAAACTTTATACTTATTTCCAACTCTTGGATGAGGGAAATCTATTATTCTCATTATTGATGGATCTCTCATAGCTGCATTTTTGTGACTCATCGATATTTTCATTCTAAGAGTAGCTTCACCTTCATTAAAATTACCATTTAGCATATCATTAAATAAAGATAAATTTTTTTCTATTTCATTCTTCCTACAATCACATTCTTTCATTAACCTTCTATTTTTTCTTATATCTTCTTGTTTACAAGTACATACATATGCATGTCCATTCTTAATTAAAAACTCACTTGCTTCATAAAATTTTTCAATATAATCTGAAACATAATCTATTTGATCCCATTCTATTTCAAGCCATTTTAAACCATCAATAAATGCATCATAGTATTCCTTTTTAACCATTCTTGGATTAGTATCTTCAAATCTTAAAATAAATTTTCCATCATATTTTTTTGCATAAAGAAAATTTATTAAAGCAGATTTTGCATGTCCAATATGTGGATATTTGCTTGGTTCAGGAGGAAAAGCTGTTATAACTTTTCCTTTTATAGCATAAGGAAGGTCTGGCAATTCTATTTTCTCAATTTTCTTCTTTTCAATAATTAATCCTAATTCATTCAATTTTTCTTTTTGTTTTTCGATACTTAATGAATTAATTTCTTTAACTATTTGCTCTATTTTAGGAATAATTTCTTTAATTTTATTTTTTAATTCAGGAGCTTCAGCTAGAATTTTCCCTAATACAGCATTAATATTTGCTTTACCATCATGCTTTATAGCATTTAAAAGAGCATACTTGAAAATTATTTCTTCTATTCTTTTTTCATTCATTTTTTAACACTAAATTTTATTCCTCTTAAATTTGCCCATTCTTTTAAAGGACCTGAAATAATTATTTTATTTTTCAAATCATTAATATTTTTTGAATTTGTTAAAAATAAAGCTAATTTAAGTTCTTCAGCATATAATTTTATTTTTTCTAAAACATATTCACATCCTCTTGTAGCAGGCCATAATAAAGGTTGAGCAAAACCAACCATAGTAGCTCCAAGCCCTAAGCATTTAGCAGCATCCAATCCATTCCTAATTCCACCTGAAGAAATTATTTCAATATTTGAGGCAGATTTTACTTCTATTAATGAAGCAGCTGTTGGTAATCCCCAATCCCAAAATGTTTCTCCCATAATAGTTTTATATTTATCACCAGATTCTTTTGCTCTATAATATTCTATTGCAGCCCAACTTGTACCACCTGCTCCAGCTATATCTATTGCTGCAATACCTGCTTTTTCAAGAATTTTAGCTATTTCCATTGAAATACCACATCCTACTTCTTTAATAATAATTGGCTTTTCAATAGATTTACAACATTCAATTATTTTTTCCAAAGAACCTTTAAAATTCTTCTCTCCTTCAGGTTGAATAACTTCTTGTAATGGATTTAAGTGTATATATAATGCATCTGCATTAATCATTTCAATTGCTTTTTTAGCATATTCAATACCTTTTTCAATAATTTGTCTAATACCTATATTAGCTATTATAAATGCATTTGGAGCTTTTTCTCTAACTATTTTAAAAGATTTTTGAAATTTATCATTTTCAAGTGCAATTCTCATGCTTCCTACACCCATTGGTATGTTTAATTTTTCAGCTGCTTCAGCAAGAGAAGCATTTATTATTTCTGCTTCAGGAAAACCTCCAGTTAATGGTTCTATTATAAATGGTAAATTAAATTCTCTTCCTAAAAAGTTTCTTTTTAAAGAAATTTCTTCTAAAGAAATTTCAGGTAAAGCCATATGTATTAAATGAACATATTCAAGCCATGTAGTTTTATTTTTAAAATTAATATTTTTCTCTAAAGAAATTTTAACATGTTCCTTTTTTCTTTCAATAATAGACATATAATTTTTCCTCACTTAATTAAAATTTTTGTTCCATAAAAATCTTCTTCAAAAATAGCCTTTTTAATCCTTCCAGGTATTAAACCATTAACAAAAAATACTTTAATCCCTTTTTCAGCAACTTGAAAAGCTTCTTCTAATTTATATATTATTCCACCTGTAACATCTATATTTTCACTTCTTTTAAATTTTATAGAATATAAATTATTCATACTTAATTCTTTTAAAAGTTTAGGTTTATCATTTTCAAAACTAAGTATACCATCAACATCTAAAGTGAAAATCAATTTAGAAGCTTTTAAATGAATTGATAAGTAATTGCATATTTTATCTCCAGAAAGTATTGTATATCCTTTACTTTTATCAAATACTGCATCACCACATAAAACTGGAATGATTTTCATATTTAATGAAAAAATTATTGGTTCAAGATATGCTGAAATAATTGAATCTTTATTAGAAATAAAGATTGTTGAAGCTGGAAAGCCTATACTATTAACATTATTTTTATTAAATATTTCTACAATTTTCTTATTAAGTTCTCTCATTGCTTGAATTGTTTTTATAAATCCTTTTAATCCAATCTCGTTTTTATATCCTTCATTTACATTAAATTTTTTTGCTATAGGATGACCAAAAGATCCTCCTCCATGAACAATTATCAATTCATAACCATTTTTACTTATTTCATATATTTCTTTAGACAATTCTTCAATAGTATTTATCCTAATTGAAAATGGTTTAGTTTTATCAGTTATAACAGATCCTCCAAGCTTTATAATAATAAGTTCTTTCGTAAACAACACCAAAATAATTTTAAAAAAGAAAAATATTTAGCTTTTTTATAAAATATTAAGTTATAAAAAAGAATTCAAAACATTTTTATTTTTAAAGTCGTCTATTGTCGAATATTTTATCGATAAAGCTTATATAGGAATAGAATAATCAAAAAATAAAAAATTCGGTGAAAAACTTGGTTTTCTTAGAATTGGAAAAAAATGAGATTCTTAAAAAATTATTAAATGGAGAAATTCCAATTTATAAATTGGATGAAATTTTAGGAGATAGCAATTTAGCTGCTTCTATAAGACGTGAATTTTTAAATAAAAAATTAGGTATTAAAATAGAAAATTTAGCTAAAAATATTTTGAATTTAAATGAAATATATGGAAGACATACAGAAAATTTAATAGGTGCTATTCAAATACCAGTAGGAATAGCTGGGCCATTACCAATAAATGGATTATATGCTAAAGGGAATTTTTACATTCCTTTAGCTACTACTGAAGGGGCATTAGTTGCATCTGTTAATCGTGGTTGTTCAGCTATTGCTAAAAGTGGAGGTGCAAATGCAGCAATATTAAATGATGGAATGAGTAGAGCTCCAGCATTAAAAACACCTTCAATTCATCATTCAATAAAATTAATTGAATGGATCAAATCTAATTTTAATGAAATAAAAAAAGTAGCTGAATCAACTACTTCTCATGGAAAGCTTATTAGAATAGATCCATTTATAATTGGAAAAATTGTTTATTTAAGATTTACTTATCAAACAGGCGATGCGATGGGTATGAATATGGTTACAAAAGCAACTCATGAAGCCATTAAATATATAAAAGAAAAAAATAATTTCATTAAAGCAATTTCATTAAGTGGAAATGTTTGTACTGATAAAAAAAATAGCTCAATAAATTGGATTCTAGGAAGAGGAAAAACAGTTGTTGCAGAAGCTACTATTTTAAGAGAAATTGTAGAAAAAACTTTAAAAACAACTCCTGAAGAAATGGTTGAAGTTAATTATGTAAAAAATTATTTAGGTTCAGCTCGTGCAGGCACAATTGGTGGACATAATGCTCATGTAGCTAATGTTATTGCAGGAATATTCATAGCAACTGGCCAAGATCCTGCACAAATAATTGAAAGTGCTGCTGCTTTAACATCTCTTGAAATAGATGAAAATGGAAATCTATATGCTTCATTATTTATGCCAAGCTTAGAAGTTGGAACAATTGGTGGAGGAACTAGGCTTCCAACTCAAAGAGAATGTTTAAGAATAATGGATTGTGAAGGAGAAGGAAGAAATCCTGGGGAGAATGCTAAAAAATTTGCTGAAATTATTGCTTCAGCAGCTTTAGCTGGAGAAATTTCTTTAATAGCAGCTTTAGCATCAGATGATTTAGTTAAAGCACATGAAAAATTTGGAAGAAATAAAATATATTAAAAAATTTCTCTAAGATTTATATTTTTTTATAAATATATAATTTTGAAAATTTATGGAAAATAAAGAAATAATAGTTTCAGCACCTGGTAAAATAACTCTTTTTGGGGAACATGCTGTAGTTTATGGAGAACCAGCAATAGTTGCATCAATAGATAAAAGAGTTTATGTTTCAATTAAATTGCGTAATGATAATTTAATAAAAATTAGTGCTCTTGATTTACAAATTCCAGGTATAGCTTTAACTTTTGAAGAAGATGGAGAATTAACTCTTGAAACAGATTATGGAAAAGTTATAAAAGCTGTAAGTTATATAAAAAAAGCTATAGAATTAACTTCTAATTATATAGGTAATCAAAAAGGTGCGCATATAATCGTTAAATCTACAATGCCTGTTGGTGCAGGATTAGGAACAAGTGCAGCAGTTGCCATTGCAACAATTAAAGCTTATAGTTTAGCATTAGGATATGATCTTGATAATAAAGAAATAGCTAAAATTGGATATACAACAGAAAAAGAAGTACAAGGATCAGCTAGTCCAATGGATACAAGTATAGCTACTCATGGAGGTTTACTTTTAATAAATCCTAAAAGTGAAGAAATTATATCAAAACTTGATGTAAAAATCGATTTACCATTTGTAATAGGATATGTTGCAAGAGATTGGTTAACTGCACAATTAGTAGCATACGTAAGAGAAATGAGAAATAAAATGCCTTATATTATTGATCCTATAATTAAAACTATAGGAGACATAGTTAAAAAAGCAAAAGAAGCACTTTATAAAAATGATTTAAATGAAATAGGTTGCTTAATGAATATAAATCATGGATTACTTGATGCTTTAGGAGTTTCTACAAAAAAATTAAATGAAATGGTTTATGCTGCTAGAAGTGCAGGTGCTTTAGGTTCTAAACTTACAGGAGCTGGTGGAGGAGGATGTATAATAGCTTTAGCACCAGGCAAAATTACAGAAGTATCAACAGCAATAAAAATAGTTGGTGGACAAGTAATAGAAACAAAGCTTTCATATGAAGGAGTCAAAAAAGAAGAAAATAAAAAAATTATTTAAAAAAAGCTACTAAAAATATTCCAATCATTTCCCACATTGCTCCAAAAATTAAAAGAATAATAACTATTAAGTATATTTTTAAAGCATCTTTTATAGATTTTTTAAAAGCTTCAAATTTGTTAATAGAATATTTCTCAGGAAAAATAATCGATAAACTTATATTTATTCCAGCTGAAGCAGAAAATACATATGCACTTAATTCAAGAAATAATGTGCCTAAAGCTACAATTGTAAGTAAATTAAAATTTTCAAATATTTCATAATATGTTATTCCTATCATTAATCCTCTTAAAAAAGTCACTAAGCTAATGAATATTGCTCCAATAAAAGGTAATAATCCAGGAAGTGTAGTTGATAAAAAAGCTCCTGAAATAAGATTATAAAGAAAAGTAAAAATTATTGCTTGAAGAATATTTCCACTTTTTAAAGCTTCGAGAACATAAGAAAATGGTTGATAAGTAGATATAAACTCTATAATGAAATTTTTAAATTGAATAGCAAATGGATTTTCTATAGCTATTAATAAAAAACCAATAAAGAAAGATAAAACATAAAGTATAGCTATAAAAAATATTATTTTCTTTATTTTTAATAGAACCTTAATTGCTTCTTTAAATAAATCATTCATTAAAAGAAATAATAATCGAACTATTATATATAGTTTAGTAAATTTAGGTAATTTATTTTAAAAAATATTATATATAACTTACCATGAATTCGCATATAAATGCTAATATTATTGCACTAATAATTAAATTTCTTCCACTATATTTATTAAAACCAGTAAAATAGAAAACTATACCTATCAAAGCCATTAAATTATAAATTATCCTAAATAATTTAATAATAGAAATTTTTATACTTTGTAAAAATGATTCAAGACCAGAAATAATATTATCTATGAATTTTCTAAATGGATCATAAAAATTATCTTCATTATAATTAAAGAAAAAATGAAGATTATAAGGTATTAGGAAAAAGAAAATAAATATCAAATTTAAGATTTTTTTCATTATTAAACCCAAAAATATTTTTAATTTTTAATTTATAAGCACCAATAATTTTTATTTAAGTGAAAATATTTATAATAAAAGGAATTGGGAGTATATTTAACGCCTATAATTATTAAAAAAATAATTAAAATAAAAAATTTAACTGGATGGAAATTAGCAATAGATGCAAATGGATACTTATATCAATTTTTATCATTAATTAGGCTTCCAAATGGAACACCTTTAAAAGATAAAGAAGGAAAAATTACATCTCATTTAGCTGGATTATTATTTAGAACTACAAAACTTTTATGTGATTATGGAATAGAAATGATTTTTATTTTTGATGGAAAACCTCCAATTTTAAAAAGTAAAGAAATAATTAAAAGAAGAGAATTAAGAGAAAAAGCTACTAAAGAATGGATTGAAGCTTTAGAAAAGAAAGATTATGCAAAAGCTTTTTCTAAAGCAATTGCTTCAAGTAAACTTTCTAAAGAAATGATTGAAGATTCTAAAAAATTGCTTAATTTTATGGGAATACCTTATATACAAGCTCCAGGAGAAGCTGAAGCACAAGCAGCATATTTAGCTAGCATTGGAGAAGTTGATGCTGTAGAAAGCAAAGATTATGATAGCCTACTTTTTGGTACTCCAAAACTTGTAAGATTTTTAACTTTAACTGGTAAAGAATTTTTACCTAGTAAAGGAATTTTTAGAAAAATATATCCAGAAATAATAGAATTAGAAAAAATTAAAGAAAAACTTGGAATAACAAGAGAACAATTAATAGATATAGCTATTTTAATTGGAACAGATTTTAATGAAGGAATATATGGAATTGGACCAAAAAAAGCTTTAAAATTAATAAAACAATATGGTTCTATAGAAAATCTTCCAAGCAATATAAGAAATAAAATTGATGAAAATTTTAATGAAATTAGAAAAATTTTCTTAAATCCAGAAATTAATAAGCAATATAAAATAGAATATGGAATTTTTCAAGAAAATAAAATATACGATTTTTTATGTAATGAAAAAGGTTTTAATAAGGAAAGAGTTAAAACAGCTATAGAAAGATTAAAGAAATTTTATGAAAGAAAAAATCAAGAAAAATTGGAAAAATGGATAAATTAATCTATATAAATAAAAATTCATGAAAAAATGCCTAGCCTAGTCGAAGCCTGAGTATCGACTAGCCGTTAATTACTCAACCTTTCGGTTGAGTAACCACGTGCTAATCGATATCTCAAGCATACTCCTAAGCTAGGCATGTTAAAATTAACATAAAAGATTTATAATACTATCTCTCTAATATTTTAGACTTAAAAGTATATTTTATTTTAGAAAAATTATAAGTAAAATATTGAATAAAATAATTCTATATTTTAAGGCTTTTTACATAAGGAGTGATAAAAATATGTTACAAAAAGATAAATTTGAATCAGATATAGAAGAAATAACTTATAAAATTTTTTTAAAAGCGAATTCAAAAACTAAAAATATAATAAATAATTTAAAAGAAAAATTAATTGAATTACATAAAAAGAATATGGTTAAAATAAGTCATTCAGTTATGGAGCTTGTTTGTGCAAAATATTTAATTGAGAAAGGTTATGAAATAATAGATGTTGAGCATAAATTAAATGAATTATTAGTATGTGATATTTATGGTTTAAGAGGTGAAGGAGATTTAATAGTAGAAATAGAAACTGGTTTTATTCCTCCTGAAGGTGCTTTAAAACCTAGTATTTATAGTATAGCAAGAATTATAAGTAAAATTGCTAGATATAATATATTTTCAAATAAATTTGCTTTAGGTACTCCTCCATATTATATTTTAATGATTCCAGAATTATTTTTTAAACCAATAAGAGAAAGAAGCATTAAAGAAGCATTAGAATTGAAAAAAATTTGTGATATTTATTATAGAAATCCTCCAATAGAAGCTGAAGATATTAGAAAAGCAAGATTACATACAATTTATATAATAGATGTAGATAATGTAAAAACAATCGAAATAGATCCTGAAAATTATATGGATACTTATATTTCAAGATTAAAATCATATTTTCCATCGATTTAGAAGTTAAATATTGCTCTTTTAAATAAATTTTATTATTAATTTATTTTTAAGGAGGGGGAATTTAAATGAATTCTATTGAAAAAATAAAGAATTTTTTATTAAATATGCTTTCACCAAAAGTTTCCGATATTATGTCTAGCCCTGTTATAACAATTGATAAAGATGCATCTATTATGGAAGCATTAAAAATTATGACAGATAATGAAATAGGAAGCTTAATAGTTACTCATAATAATAAACCTATTGGGATATTTACTAGAAGAGATTTAATGGAAAGAGTACTTATTAAAAATCTTGATTTAAATAAAACATTCATATATAATGTAATGTCTTCTCCATTAATAGGAGTGAAAATAAATGAAAATATAGTAAATGCTATAAAAGTAATGGAGAAAAATAATATATCAAGACTTGCAATATTTGAAAATAATGATCTTAAAGGAATATTAACTATGACAGATATAAGATTGAAATTTTCAAGAGGATATTTATCTCCTCAACTTATTATAAAAAAATGGTTTGTAGATACTTTAGCATATTTCATTTTTTGGACAATTATTTCGACAATTATACAAATATACATAGTTAAACTTACATGGCAACAATATATTATAGGATCTACTGTAGGAACAATAGCAACATTATTATTCAGTGGGCTTTATGGTAGATTTTTAGATTGGTTTAGAAGGAAATTTAACGTATAATTTCATATTTATTTTTAAAAATTTGAAAAATTTTAAAAATAAAAAGGAAAGGTTAAAATACAACCATTTAAATAAAGAAAATTTAGAATTAAAAATGTCAAGAGAATTTAGGTATAGAGGTTATACAATAGAAGAAATGCAAAAAATGTCGATGGATGAAATAATAAAATTATTGCCAAGTAGGCAAAGAAGGTCTTTAGGAAAAAGAGGGTTAACATTAGCGCAAACAATATTATTAAGAAGAATAAGAGAATATAAACAACAAAAAACTGATAAACCAATTAAAACACATTGTAGAGATATGATAATATTACCAGAAATGGTAGGATTAACAATCCATGTACATAATGGAAAAGAGTTTGTACCAGTAAATATAAAGCCGGAAATGATAGGTCATAGACTTGGAGAATTTGCAATAACGAATAAAAGAGTTATACATGGTAGAGCTGGGGTTGGAGCTACTCGTTCATCTATGTATGTTCCTTTAAAATAAATTATTTTCTTCAAATTTGTATTATTTAATAAAGAATCTAATTTTATAAAAATAAAAAAACATTATAAATAACTTAAGATAATTTATTATGATAAATATATGAATTCAAAAGAAGAATTATTAAAATTTCTTAAAGAACAAATTAAAATTGAGAATGAAATAGTGAATTCATTAAATAAATCTTTAGATAGTATAGAAAATCCTGTTGTTAAAGGAACTTTGAAAGGAATTTCTTTAGATTCTATAAAACATGCAGAAATGTATGCTTCAGCTATTAATTTATTAACAGGAATTTCTAAAGCTCTTACACAAGAAAAACTTGATGAACAAAAAGAACTTGTAAAAAAACATATAGAAATAGAGGCAGAACTTATTAAAAAAATTAAAAAAATAATGCCTGAGATTGAAAATGAAAAAGTCAAATTCCTTTTAAATGCAATACTATTAGATGAAGAAAGACATCATGCACTTCTAAAAAAAGTTTTAGAAATACTTGTTAAAGGAGAAACAATAACAGAAGAAGAATGGTGGGAAATTATTTGGAAAGAAGTACCATTTCATGGAGCACCAGGAGGATAAGTTAAATATTAAGAAAATGAAAAATATAAAATGCGAATTATGGACAATTGGACACAGCAATCGTTCATTAGAAGAATTTTTAGAATTATTGAAAGAACATAGAATTAAAATTCTTGTTGATATTAGAAGGTTTCCAACTTCAAAAATTGAACATTTTAAAAAAGAAAAAATGGAAGAGTGGCTTCAAAAAAATGATATAGAATATATATGGCTTGGTGAGGAACTTGGAGGATACCGTTATGGAGGATATAAAAAATATATGAAAACTAAATCTTTTAAAAATGGAATAGAAAAACTTCTTGAAATTGCAAAAATGAAAAGAACATGCATTATGTGTATGGAAATTAATCCAAAATATTGTCATCGTAGATTTATTTCAAATTATTTAGAGAGAAAAATGGATATTAAAGTAATTCATATTATAAAAAAAGGGCAAACATTATTATAATATTAAAGAAGATATAAACTGGAATGAAGTTTCTAATCCAATTTTATATTATTTTTTAAGAATAACGCCGGGGGTGGGAATTTCATTAAGAGTGTGAATATTCACACTCTTAATTTTGAACCCACGCGGTCCAAAATGGACCACAGGCTTTCTAAAACTACTCAAGGCTTACGCATATTCTGCGCCATATCCACTAGGCGACCCCGGCCTTAAGAAATTTTTAATCTTTGCTTAATAAAAAGTTTTAATCTTTGCTTAATAAATGCTACTATGGTTGCTTTATTTTTAAAAATAAAAAAGAGCTATTTAATTGCTTCAATTAGCATTTCTTACTTTCTTTTTTTATAAATAGCAATTCTATAGCATTTTTTTATGTCTTGATCCTTTTTGGCAACAACATATGGCCTTGTTGTTAAATACCAAAATATTTCTTTAAAATTTCTCTAATATAAAAAAAGATTAAATTTGTATTAGTGATTACCCTCTTCTTACATCATTTTTCCTCAGCATCAAAAAGTGCTCATAAAACATTGCTGTACATTCTTTACAATATTCAATATTGAACTTTAGTTCTTGTGAATGGTCTATTTAAGAAATTGAAAAGAAATATGCTTCTTCCTTTAATTCTTCATTTTCCATTAGTTAATAAATGAGACTCATATGTTTTTCTCGATACAATACTTTTGCTAAGTAATGTCCAAATGTTTCTGAAAATTCTTTATCTTCCACTTTAAGCTTAATTGCAAATATTCTCTCTAAGAATGCTTATAAGATTTGGTTAATTTTGAATAAAGAATATTAAGTAGAGCTTAAAATAATTTTTCTTTATGGATAGAGGATATAGATATCTAGAACATATGTCCGATTTATATATTGAAGCTTATGGAGCTAATCTTGAAGAAGCTTTTGAAGAAGCAGCTAAAGCAACATTCAATGCTATTACAGATTTAAATAATGTTTCTCCTTTAATTATGAAGGAAATTATTATTGAAGGATTTGATGAATATTCTTTACTTTATAATTGGATTGAAAAACTTTTACAAATTTTTGAGATAGAAAATTTTATTCCATGTATTTTTAATATTAAAAAAATTTCTAAGAAAGAAGATAAAATTTTCTTAGAAGCTATTATTAAAGGAGAAGAATTTAATTATGAAAAACATACTCATGGAATAGGAATAAAATCTATGACTTATGCTTTAATGGAAATAATTTATGAAAAAAATAAAGTTATTGTTAGATTTCTCTTAGATATATAGTCTATTTTTATTATTTCATTCTTTTAAAATTATTCCTTTCTTTTCTATTTCTGGTATAACATAATCTAAACCTAGATTTCTTAATGTAGATTTTTTAGGTATTCCTCTTTCATCCCATCCTCTTAATTCATAATACCATGAAAGCATTTTATCATAAGTTTCTTTATCAAGTTTTCTTCCAGCATAAGGACCTTTAGTATATGGTTGCTTAAACCATTTTTCAGGTGGATAATCCATTTCTCTATTCCAATATCCAAGCTCTCTTATCCAAAAAGCTCTTATTAAAGAATATATTCTATCACAAACTTCATATATTTTATCCCAAGTAAATTTTATTCCAGTAGCAGCTTCTAAATATTTTGGATACCAATCTAAATTGAAGCCTACCTCTACCCATGGAAGCCTACAAGTAACTGCTGTTTCAAAAAAGCTCCTTCTCCTTTGCATTAATATAAGTTTCTCAACTTTCTCTTTATTTATTATATCTCTTCCTTCAGCTATTTCTAATGAAATAAACCATGCATCTTTATGATGAGCACCTATTGGAGAAGTACCATATGCTAAAGCCATTCCATGTAATGTATGGCATTCATATGCAGAAATTTCAAGCCCTTTAATTTGCATTGCAAAACTTTCAGAATTACCACCTATCTTTTTAGCTAAAGCTAATGTTCCTTCTGCCATATATTTTCCAAACCCTTCTTTTGAAATAATCATTTCAATAAGTTTTAAATAATTTTCCGTATCTCCCCATTCTATTTTTAATCCTAATTCTTCTTCTTTTAAAAATCCTTTTTCAAAAGCTTCAGTTATAAAAGCAAGAACTCCACCTAAGCTAATAGTATCTATTCCATATTTATCAGCAATTAAATTTAAAGAAAGAACTGAATCCATATCTTTAATTCCTAAATTTGGACCAAGCATACCAATGTTTTCATAATCAACTTCTACTATTTCCCCTTTAAATTTTCCTGATTTTATTTTACATAAATTACCACATTTCATATTACAAAAAGGACAACCTTTTTGACCTATTTTGAAATATTTTTCCATAGCATTACCATCTAAATTTTCTGAATATTCAAAAATACCTTCACTAAAATTTCTTGTAGGCAATGTGCTATTAACTTGACACCATTCAAAAACACCCATTGTACCTTGACGAATCCATGCATTATAATTGCTTGAAGATACTATTTCCTTATATCCTTTTCTACCAAGTTCAATAAGATCATTTTTATTAGCAATAGGAATTTCCTTATCCCCTCTTATTATTATTGCTTTAACATTCTTTGAACCCATTACTGCTCCTAATCCAGGTCTTCCACCAGCTCTACCTTTTTCAGAAAAAATTATGGAATATTTAACAAGGTTTTCACCTGCAGGACCAATTAATAGTATTCCAGAATCATTTCCATATTCTTTTTCAAGAGTATCTTGTGTTTGCCAAGTATCCTTACCCCAAAGATTTGTTTCTTCAATAAAAACATCATTATTCTCAATAAAAATTATACTATGCTCTTTAGCTTTACCTTCTAATATTAATGCATCATAACCTGCTCTTTTTAATTGAATTGCAGCTTTACTACCTATGTTACCATCTCCATAACCATTAGTAAGAGGGGATTTTGAAGCAATTTGTATTTTACCACTACTTGGTATTGGAAGCCCAGTAAGTGGGCCAGTTGCAAAAATTAATTTATTATTAGGACTTAAAGGATCTATATTCTCTTTAATTTCATCCCAAAGTATTTTTATTGCAAAACCCCTTCCTCCAATAAAATTTAATGCGATTTCTTCATTAAGATTTTCAATCTTAGATTTTTTATTACTTAAATTAATTCTTAAAATTCTACCTATCCATCCTCCTTTAAACAATGCTCTCACTTAAAGAAAAAAATTATAGAAAATAATCTATATAAAACTTCTATTAAATTTGGCATCAATTTTTTATTATTTTCCTTATTTATTTAATAATTTTCTTATTTTTTAAAAAAGCTCCCCTCTCATATATAATTTAAGTGTAGAAAATTAAATCTATTATTTTTAAAATAAAAATTTAAATAGCTTATATTTTAATTACTTTAAAAGATTATAATAAAAAATAATAAGAATTTATTAAAAAAACTTTAAGCGAATTTATTAAAAATTGTAATATAATATTTTAGACAAATAAGAAGATTATACTTCTATTTCTTACGTTATTTTTTCAAAATAAATTGTTTTTAAGAAGAATGTATATCCAAAAAGCTTTATTTAAAAGGAGTAAAACTAAAAGAGTAAAAAAAGTGAATTTTTAAACTTTAATTTTCTATAAAATTTAATTCTACTAATTTGAAAGTATATATATGAAAAAGAAACTTTTAGCAAAAAGTTGAGCATATGTATAACAATAAAGCATTAATTTCTATGGGAGTTGAAGTTGAATTTTATACAATAAATATACCAAAGTTAGAAATACATAGGAAAATAATATATCCAAAAAAATCTGTTATTGAAAAAGGGGAGAAATTTACAAAAGATGAAAGTATAGGTTCAGAATATGATAGCAAAGTTTTTTACTCTCTTCATGAGGCACTTTTCTTATTAAAAAATGGTTTAAGAAAATATTTATTAAAAAATTATCGATATACTGAAGAAGAAAATTCCGAAGTATTAGCTTTAGTAGGGGGTTGGAGAGATAGATTTGCAGGAGCACATTTGCATATAGGACTTGGAGAAAATGGAATAAATAAGAAAGATGCTGAAAAATTAGCGATTCATATTCATGACCATATTCCATTCATAATAGCTTTATCAGCAAATTCTCCTATATGGAGAGAGAAAATAACAAATAATGCATCTAATAGATTGATTAGGTGTAGTGAAAATTATTGTAGCATAGTTCCAAGAGGGAAATTGAATATGGATCATTATAATGAAATTAGCTATAATTATGCTATAAAATCTAAACCTCCAACACTTGAATTAAGAGTGTGCGATAGTAATATTCCATCATATTTATGTGCTTCACTTCTCATTCTAAAATTAATAACATTGGGATGGCTAAAAGGTAAAAGAATAACCAATAAATGCTCATATGAAAATTATGTTAAAGCAAGATGGAATGCTGCTAAAAAGGGAGCTAAAGCAATTATTTTTTGGAACGATAAACCAGTAGATATAAAAACTTATTGTAATTTATTCTTTAAAAAATATAGAAAAGAATTAGATGAAGTAAATATTCCTGATGAAGTATTAGAAGTAATAAAATTATTTAAAAAAGGATGGAATGGAGCTGAAATTATTAGAAATTCATGTAAAAAATTTAAAAAGGAACATCCAATTTCATGGCAAAAATATTTTGCAATGAATTATGTAAATGCTATAGAATCTATTCTAAATGGTGAAACAATCTTCGATTTTAGTGAAAAACTCATGGTAGATTTGCCAAAAACAAATGGTATTGAAATTTTACCATCATAATTTTTCAGAAATTAAAAATAAATATTCTCCAAAAAAATTGAATGGATAAATCCATCTAAAAATATTTTCAATGAAAAATAAAATTCTTAAAGAAGTTTTTAATTTTAAATCTTTGCATGGATTATAATTTGGTGGAACGAATAGAAAAATGCTTCCAAGCTTAATAATTTTAAAATTATTTCTTTTAAATAAAGAAAATAAGCTTTTTGGTGAAAAATAATGAGTCCAAATATTCAGAATTTTTCCATTTGGAATTTTTATAAAAATATATTCTTCATTTTTTGAGAAATTTTTTATAATTGAAGATATCCCTCTCTTAATTTCTTGAAAAAACCAATGTATTGAATAATCATTTGCTACAGAAACTATTGCTATACCTTTCTTCTTTAAAACTCTTGAAATTTCTTTTATTGCTATTTCATATTTAGGCATATGGTTTAATGCACCAAAGAAGGAAAAAATATTATCAAAAGAATTATTTCTAAATGGTAAAAATTCACCACTACCAACTACAAAAAAGCAATCACATATATTTTCATTTTTAGCTTTTTCTAAAGCTTTTTTAATCATTTCATTAGAAATATCTAAACCTATGACTTTCATATGCTTATTAGCTAAAAATAATGTTTGTTTACCTGTTCCACAACCAATATCAAGAATTAAGCCTTTCTTTATATATTTTAATAAAATATTTTTCTCGATTTCATGCATATAATTTATTTGCGGATTACTATAAAGATTATCATAACATTCTGCTAAAATATCATACTGTTCTTTCAACTTTGTCATTAAACTCATTAAAAAACTAATATATATGGTTTTTTTAAAATATAATTATAAAATTAAAATATTAGATTTTCATTTATCTTTCAACGAACATATCTATAGTAGGTATTTGTGGAGGAAGACCTTTGCGTTTACGAATTTCAGCAATTATTTGATTTTTAAGACTTTCTGGAACTGGGGCCCATCTAGAAAATTCTATTCCCCAAAATACTCTACCACTTGTTGCACTACGCATAACTTCACTTAAATCAAATGTTTCAGAAGCAGGTATTTCACCTATGATGAATGTTAAATATTCCTTTTGCTCAATATTAAGTATTTTCCCTCTTTTTTGAGTGATTACACGTGTAATTGAGCCAACTTCTTCGCTTGGACCTTTTGCTGTGATTTTCATAATTGGCTCAAGTAAAACAGGTTCGGCTGATAATATGCTTGCCAAAAGAGTTCTTCTTGTTGCAGGAACTATTTGTGCGTACCCACGATGTACAGGATCCTCGTGCAATTGCACATCAACAAGAATTGCTTTTACACCTCTCATTCTTTCATTTGCTAAAACCCCTTCTTCCATTACCGATTCAAAGCCTGATATTATCATTTCTTTAGATTCTTGTAAATATTGTGCTCCTTTAGTTGCATCTACTAATATATTTCCATGGGGATCTATTCTCCATACATTCCTTGCTTCTTCCGCATCCCATCCATATTTTTCTCTAAGTATTCTAGCTATTTCTCTTCTTGGAAGTTCATCATATAATTCTCCTGATCTTATTGCTTCAATTACTGCAGGATCTAAAGGTTCTACTTTCATGTATATCCTATTATGTCTATTTGGAGATTTACCTTCATATACATTTCCAGGTTTAAGTATTGCTTCTCTATATAGAACTATTGGTTTTCCAGCTACTACTTCTATTCCAGCTTTTTGTATCCATGTTAAAGCTATTTCTAAATGTAAAGTACCCATTCCAGATATTAAATATTCGCCTGTTTCAGGTCTAACTGTAGTTACTAATGTTGGATCTTCTATACTTAATTTATTAAGGAAATCTACTAATCTTGGCAAATCTCTACTATTTTTAGGTTCAACAGCAATAGTCACTACTGGTTCAGATACATATTTCATTGTTTCAAAAGGTTCTATAGGTTGTGGATATGTTGTTATTGTTTCTCCTGCTCTTGCAGCATCCAATCCTAATAATGCAGGTATGTTTCCTGCTGGTATTCCTTCCACTATTTCCCTTCTTGGACCCATATATATTGCTACTTGTTGTATTCTTTGAGAAGTCCTAGCACCTATTAAGTTAACTTGCATTCCTGTTTCTAATTTCCCACTAAATAATCTTCCAGTAGCTACAACTCCTGCTGAAGGATCTACATTTATATTTGTTACTATCATTACTGCAGGACCATTTTCATCACAATTTAACATTGCTTTTCCAACTTCTGTTTCTAATGAACCTTTCCATATTTTTGGTATTCTATATTTTTGTGCAACATGCGGAGGAGGCATTTGAGTGATCATCATTTCTATAATTGCTTCATGAAGTGGAACTGTTTCTCTTAACCATTCTATATCTTCTTTTACAAATGCATTTAATATATCATTAAATTTTATTCCTTTTTTCTCAGCTTGAGGAAAAGTAAATCCCCACCTATCTTTTGCAGAACCTATCGCAACAGTTCCACTTGCAGGACTTACTTTCCATTTTTCTCTATATTCTGGTTCTGCATAAATTTCAATAAGTCTATTAAAATCCATTATTATTCTAGCTAATGTTTCTTGTACTTGACTAGGTGTAAGCTTTAATTCTTTTATTAATCTATCCATTTTATTAATATAAAGAACTGGCCTAACTCTTTCTTCTAATGCTTGTCTAGTAACAGTTTCTGTTTGTACCATTACTCCTTCAACTGCATCAACCACAACTACAGCTCCATCTATTGCTCTTAAGCTTCTTGTAACTCTACCTGAAAAATCTACGTGACCTGGAGTATCTATCATATTTATTATATATGGCTTTCCTTCAAGCTCATAATATAAAGAAATATTAGCTGCTTTAATAGTCATTTGTCTTTGTTGTTCTTCTTCTAAATAATCTAAAGCAAGTGCTTTTCCTGCAAGAGTTGGAGATAATAATCCAGCAGCAGCAAGTAAACTATCAGTTGTTGTTGTTTTTCCATGATCAACTTACGCGCGTTTAGCGCATAATAGCGCTAAGCGCTATGCGCTATTATACCAACATTCCTTATTTGATCCTTTTGTCTTAAAATATCTAATACTTCTGATATTTTCTTAACTTTTCTAGGCATCCTTTTTCACTCCAAACATTATTTTTCAATTAAGGAAATTTTATTCAATTTTGTTATTTATTAATTTTTCATTTTAAATTTGTATATTTAGCCTTTATTTTTAATAAAACATTAAAAATCGTATATTTTAATTATAATAGCAGATTAAAAATATAATACTTCTATTTTCCATTTATTTTCTAAAAAAATATAGAAAAATATATTATCTTCTTTTAACTATTTTCTTTGACTATTATGGAATGTAAAATCATTTTTTTAAAGAAACCTGTTTTAAAAGATCCTATAATGATTGCTGGTTTACCTGGATTTGGATATGTTGGAAAATTATCAGCAGATTATTTAATTGAGAAATTAAATGCAGAGCTTTTTGGAGAATTGTATTCTCCATTCTTTCCTCCATATGTATTAGTTAAAGAAAATGGTCTTGTTGAATTAATGAAGAATGAATTTTATTTTGTTAAAAATATTAATAATCTTGATTTAATTATTTTTACTGGTAATACTCAAGCAATTTCATCAGAAGGACAATATGACATTGTTGAAAAAACTCTAGATTTAGCAAAAGATTTTAATGTTAAAAAGCTTTTTACAATGGCTGCATATATTAGTGAAAGCTATAATGAAGAAAGGAAAGTTTATGGAGTAGCATCACGTATTGAATTAATAGAAGAATTAAAAAAGTATAATGTAGAAATTATGAAGGAAGGAAGTATAAGTGGAATAAATGGTTTATTATTTGGATTAGCAAAAACAAGAAATATTGATAGTATATGCTTACTTGGAGAAACACCTTCCTATATAATTCCTTCAGGACGTATGATAGCTGATCCAAAAGCATCTAAAGCTATTTTATCAGTATTAGCCAATATTCTTAATATTCCTTTAGATTTAAGAGGATTAGAAAAACAAGCACAATACATGGAAGAAATAATTCGTAAAATAGAGGAAATAGAGAAAAGAGCAATTGAAGAAGCAACTAAAGGTAAAAAAGAAAGGGTAGGGTATATTGGTTAATTCTATTAAATATTCTAGAAAAACTTGGATTAAAATTTTTGAAAAACCAATTTTAAAATCACCTATAGCAATTGCTGCTTCTCAAGGATTAAGATCTGTTGGTAGGCTTGCTTTAGAATATTTAATTGAGTATTTTAATCCTAAACTTATAGCTGAAGTATATTCATATTATTTTCCATTGATATATGGAAGTAAACCATCATATATTCCTGATCCAAATTTAACTGGTGAAGCTGGTATATTTTTATTTGAAAAAGAAATAGAAATTCCATGTATAAAAAATTATTTAATAAATTCGCATGAAATCATTTTAACTTATGGATATCAAGCTGATTTTAAAGGGCAATATGAAGTTGTTGAAACAGTTTTAGAATTTTATAAAGAAATAGGAATTAAAAAAATTATTGTTTTAGCTGGATATACAGGTGGTGATGAAAATGTATGTTGTGCTGCAAATAATCCTAGTATTTTAAAAGAAATGGAAAAATATGGATTAAAGCCATTTTATAAAGGGCCATTCTATGGTTTTTCTGGAATACTTCTAGGTTTATCAAAATTTTATAATATAGATGGATTATGCTTATTTGGAAAAACTAAACCAAATATTGAAGATCCTGAAGATCCAGATATAGAAGCTTCAAAAAATGTTTTATACAAATTGTCTGAAATATTAAATTTAAAAATAGATTTTTCAAATTTAGAATAAATTTTTTAAGTAAGTAAAAATGAAAGAACAAAAAATTGCTCTTTTAAGAAATATTGAAGAAAATATTTATGAAAAAATAGAAGAAACTTTAAAATTATGTGAAGCAGAAGAAATTATAAATTCAAAAAATAAAATAGTAATTAAACCAAATTATGTGATTGTAGAAAAAGAACCTTATATCCATGTTACAGATCCTAGAATAATAATTGCTTTAATTGAATGGTTAAAAAATAGAGGGATTGAAAATATTTGCATAGCAGAAGGAGGATGGTCTATAGAAACTGCTGATATTGCATTTAAAGAAGTTGGATTAATAGAAGTTGCAAAAAAATATAATATTAAATTAATTAATCTAAATAAAGATAAATTTATTAAAATAAAAATTCCAGATTCGTATAATCTTAAAGAAGTGAATATTGCTAAAACTATTTTAGAGTCAGATTGTATTATAAATGTTTCTAAACTTAAAGTACATCATATTGCTGGAGTAACATTATGTGTAAAAAATCTTATGGGATGCATATGGCCAAAAAGTATTATACATGAAAAAATTCAAGAAAAATTAGCAGATTTAGCTACATTGATAAAAACTAAAATTAATATTATTGATGGAATAATAGGTTCTGAAGAAGATGAAATTTATGGAAAACCAATAAAAATGGATATACTTATAGCTGGCCTTAATATTGTAGCTACAGATAGTGTAGGATGCTTATTAATGGGAATAGATCCTGAAAAAATTGAATATTTAAAATTGCTTGAAAGAAAAGGTTTAGGTATAGCAAGAAAGAATTCAATAAAAATAATTGGAGATAATATAAATAGAATATTTAAAAAATTTAAATTACCTAAAGCATTTACAAGTTGTTATTTAAATGAGATGATTAAAGATGAAGTGTAAAATTTGTGGAAAAGAAGAAATTCTTCCATTTAAATGCAATTATTGTGGAGAATATTTTTGTGCTGAACATAGACTTCCTGAAAAACATAATTGTTCAATGATATGGAAAGCAAAAGCGCCAATAGAGAAAGAGTATATTCCAATTAAAAAGGAGGAAGAAAAGCCTTTAAAAGAAGAAATATATTACCCAATTGTTAAAATTCCTGCTTATAAAATTTATAGATTTAGTAAAAAAGAAATAAAACATTTAATTATTGGAACATTCTTAGTTTTACTGGTTGGTTTATCATTATTTAAAGAAATAATTTTCTCATTTTTTGGAATAGTATTAATAACAATTATTTTTACAATATCATTCATTTTGCATGAATTGGCTCATAAATTTATTGCTCAAAAAAATGGTTTATGGGCTGAATTTAGATTAAGCATTAGTGGTGCACTTTTAACTTTAATATCTATATTTTTACCATTTTTTAAAATAATTTCTCCTGGTGCAGTTGTTATTGTTGGAATTGCTTCAAGAAAAACTACTGGTAAAATATCCATGTCTGGACCATTGATAAATATTTTATTAGGAAATATATTTTTATTAATTTCATACATAAAAACTCCATACATTATCTTAAATAAAATTATGTTATATTCAGCATTATTTAATGCCATGATAGCTTTAATTAATTTATTACCATTTGGAATTCTTGATGGATACAAAGTTTTTTTATGGGATAAATCCATATGGTTGATAATGTTTATAGCATCACTTTCATTATTTATTATATGTTACATGATTATTTAGAAAATTTCATATTATTTTAAATTTCATATTGCTTCTTCAATATTATCTATATGGCAATTTTTCATTTGTGATTTTATCCATAATGGAATTAATTTTCTTAATTTTGTAAATCTTTGATCCATAAATATTATCATACAAACATCAT
>Ga0272445_1000217_pt1 | contig 56445 bp, 63 predicted proteins | sample YNPCB0031_FD_194404 | JGI IMG/M metagenome (GOLD analysis project Ga0272445, IMG submission 194404) | Hot spring sediment microbial communities from Yellowstone National Park, WY, United States - YNP-CB-003-1 | ecosystem: Environmental > Aquatic > Thermal springs > Hot (42-90C) > Sediment... | reverse complement strand
GTAAGTCTATGGGATGAAAGCTTCCTTATGGGGCGTTTAACGACTCCAATACCCTTAGCAAATCTTCCACAGTATCTAGTATACTATGTTTTAGCTTCACTATTAAATGTTGATGTGGCAAGTAGATGTTTTTCGGAGCAGCTCCAATAGTAACTGTGGATCCGTTTAGGATGGGTGTTAGGGGTGTTTTGGAGTTGGTTTCACATTTGAGGAATGGATATGTTGCATATAGCTTTAGGGAGTTTAGGGAGGGGTTGTATAGGCTTATTGTTGATGATGATCTACGTAGTGAGCTTGGGAGAAAAGCTGCTGAGACAGCTAAGCGTTATGATTGGAATAGTATTATACCATTAGCGGAAAACATATATAGGAGGATTTCATCAGGTGTAGTCTAGCCTGTAATCATTCCGAGAATTGTCGTTATTGTAAGTATGAGTCTTATTATGATGTAGATAGGTGTTGCAGGATCTCTAATCTTAGCTATACTTCCCATAAGTCTAGGTGTTAATCCATATCTCTTAATTACGTATCCTTTATGTTTCTCATGAAGTTTCTTAAAGCTCTTACCATAACAGTAATACTTCCTAACATACTGTTTAAACGATTCAGCTTCATGATGTATTATGTAGCTTTCTATAGATGATGTCTTTATGCCGCTTCTCAATGCTCTTATGTATAGATCCCAATCCTCACCAAACACCAATTCCTCATCAAATCCCTTAAGCCTATCTATTACCTCCCTCCTATATGCTCTCGGTATTTGGGATTCAGGTAGTTTCCTACCGATGTTTAAGGCTTTTAAAGCTATTGATGATGTGAAGCTAACCTCAGGTATTACTACTGCATCAATCCCCCTCCTAAACTGGCTAATACATTCAGCAACAACGTTTCTAGTAAGCTCCTCATCAGAGTCCACAAACAATATGTAGCTTCCCCTAGCCATACTAACACCGATATTTCTAGCTCTACCTCTACCACATTTTACACATATAACGTTTCTAGTATATTTTAAAGCTATACTTCTAGTATTATCAACACTACAGTTATCTACAACTATGATCTCAACATCCCTATAGCTTTGACATACTATAGATTTAAGCGTTCTCTCAATAGTTCTACTAGAATTATAAGTTGGAATAATGATGGATACTAAACACAACACCTGCACCAAGCCTACCACAAATATAGCTATATATAGTTTTGTAGGATATGTTAAAGCTAGCTTTGTGACTTAATTAAGTTTTTCTTTTAACTCTCTTTTTCCCTTATGGATTGGAGGAGTGCTGATGAGGGACTTAGTAGTCGTGGTGAGCTCCTCCTCAGCCTAGATTTTCTTGAAGGCTATGATCTTAAGCTTAGCTTATTAAATGATGTAGGGTTGGAGACCATTTAAGCTTACTGAAAGCCATATTATGTTCCTCGTTGTTGTACGTTATCTATTCTCTATGCCCTATAGGCAGATTGAGGATTTACTAGAGCCTTAAATAGGCTTATCCCAAGGCCTCCATCAGTTAACATAGGTTGGGAAATGTGCACTTAGGCTTGATTTAAGCCCATACAAATCGTTAAGTAAGTATGATGGCCCCATAGCTATAGTTGTTGATTCAAGCGGTGTTAGAGTTCATAAATGTGGATGAATTGAGAGAGTATATGGTAAGAAGAAGAGATACATCAAGATACATTTCGCAGTAGATATTGAAGTTATAGCAATGGATGTAAAAGCCAATAATTAAGCTAGGAGAAACTCTAGAATAGATAGTAGCCTCCTGAGAGACGTATACCAGTAATGATTCTTAAAACCCTTGGGAAGAAGGAGATGATGTGTTATGGTAGGAGGTGGTAACGTTTAAATGTCTATATGGGAAATACTGCATAACTAAAGCATGGAGAACATAGCTAGGAGATGATGGTTAAGCATACATATACAACATGATAATAAACCTGAAAAACTAAGATAATAGCAACATCCAAAATAGAGGAGTATAAACAAAAGAATTAAGCCACAAAGCTTAAAGCTAACATTTAGGTTTCAGCTTCAAAGCTGGTGTTGAGAATCTCTCTTCTACTTGAAACAATCATAAGCTCTTTTAGAAGTCTTCGCCATGGAACAGCTATAAATCCTGCTAATTTAATCCATATTGCTCAAGCCTATTTAGCTTATGTGTTAAGCCTTATGTAGCAGCATACATGTCCAACTATTATTTAGTCCTCACAAATTCCCAACGAAGACTGTAGTATTTCGCGTAACTTTTTCCATGGTTTCCTTAAGTATATGTTATGATTGATCTGCTTGAGGATGGAGATAAAATACAGATTCAACATAATCAAGCAGATACTAAACATGAAAACAATAGTGAAAGAACTTTAGCGAAATACTATTGATGCCAATAACAATTACGTTAAACCTCCCATACCTGTAGACAACACTTACACATCTAAAGCTAGTGGAGAAATAGAACGCAAGAAAATATGTAAATACATAGATTTAAACAGAATCTTTCAGTCTATCTAGAGGAATTAATACTTCCAAGTTGAGGATTCAAATATGCTATAAAATTCAGAAACTACACAATATCTAAACTGTTAATAGTGATGTTATTAATTAAGGTAGATTGTTAAGCTTAACATAGACTCAACATCTAAATAGTAATACATTAACCGCTTCTTAACTGCCTTATTTCCTTCAAAACCTCAATGAACCTTTCATCCATCTTAGCAAACCTCTCATCCATTTTCCTAAACCCTTCATCCATTCTTCTAAATCCCTCATCCATTTTCTCCATTAGCCTCTCTATCATTTCCCTAGTTAACCTCTCCTCCCCTATGAGTAGCTTCCTAGTTGCTCTACCATTATATATTGAGAATAATCCAACTATCAATCCAAATAGGGATGCACCACCTAAAACATACTCCCACATACATAACACCTAGCATTCCCCCATAAAAACATTTCGAAACTTAGAGACGTCTTGTAAACTTAAGCATTTTTTATCACCTTTATCATGGGTATTGTATTCTCTATGAATTCTTTTGCTTTAACTCTTCTATTTATCCATGTTTCGTTTAGTATTATCATTATTGATTTTAGAATCATTTCTGCATGCTCCTCATCGCATTCATCATTAATGCATGGTATGTAGTTATCGAATAGTTTAGTCCTATCCTTAACGTACTCTATTATCCTCTCCATTAAATTCCTAACTTCAATACTGTATACTCCATGCCTTAAGTTAAGAATCCTGCATGAAGTCTTATAGTATGGTATAATCAGTCAATAAGTTATGTTGAGCATAAATAGCCTTAATTTTCTTAATGAATATTAAGAAGCTAATGTATTAGCAACATCAAAACCCATCATGAATATAATCTTCCTTAAATATGGCTCAGAAGCAACATACGAAACCTCCTCCTCAAAAACTACCCTAATCATCATCAATCAATAAGACTCCATCATTCCTACAAATACTTCCATCAGGAAGTAGGAGGCTTAAAGACCATGATGGAATAGATTTATGACCTACATATTATAAGCTTAAAATATTTGAAGAAGTTCTTGAAGAACATGAATGAATATATAAACATAAATATTGAGATAAATGGTTTCCCTCCCTAACAAACCTAACAACTCTAGAAATATTCACCATAGTTAAGGAGAGAACTCCAGATGAAGCTTAAGTTTATAAGACACTTGGAGAGGATGTGGCAACTTAGGTGATTATTGTTTAACTATAGTATTTCACGTAACTTTTTCTACCCTGTTTCCTAGTATATTTATGGTTGATCTGGTCGAGGCTTTAAAGATGGAGGGGATTACAGGTTCAACATAAAGCAGACGGATACTAACATGGAAAACAGTAGTGAGGAAACTTTAGCGAAATATTAAAGACCTGGTGAAGATCAAGAGCTATGTAAGTCTATTTAAGACTATGTAGCTCAGAACCCATAGTAAACATGAAACATACCTCCAAAGTTAGTAGGCAGATTTCTAGTGGAAGCCAAATATAGTGGTGAGCTATCTTCAAAACCCAGCTGAATATATAGTTTAAACATAAATACTAGAATGTACAATTTATTTTAAGACTTTAAAATAAAATACTTAAGGACCTGCAACTTAACATATTATACTTAAACTTAAAGTCATCGTTGATCACATGAATCAGAAGTGTTCACTAAGGCAGTAAGCTTAAAATTTAGCGCTGACGGCTAGATAAGCTCTATTGTCGGTGGGATTTTTTTAAATTTTGGCTTACCCTCTTTAATGTCGATGTATATCTCGTAGGGCTCCATTATGTCCATACCTATTACTACGGGATGCCTGAGCCCCTCAGTAACGCCGAAGACGTGGCTTATTGGGAGTTTAACACCCTCTACAACAACTCCTACAGTAACCTCTCCAACAATAAGGGCTCTATAATTCTTCACAGCTAGTAGTACTTCCTTCGGGGCTTCATACCTTACGTAGCCCAGCTTCTCAGCAGCTGAGATATCGACAAAGCTTTTAGAAGCTCCAGTATCAAAGAGTGCTACCTCCTCAACACAGCCCCTACTCCCTAATAGTGCTACTCTGCCAAGAACCCTTACAGCCATACAATCAACTATATCCAATAACTTAAATAGCTACTAATAAGCTTTCACTCTTTTAACAGATACCGCACACGCATAAGTGTTAAAATAATTCTTTGGGCTTGGAGCTTTTCTGGGTTTAGTATGTAAATGCTGCTATGTTGTTGCTAGTTCTGGTCTTCCTATTTTGGGCTAATATTGCTACTGCGGGAATGCATGTGTAGCATATGGAAACATGCATTCTTATTTTGTCTTCATTTAGGCTTCTCCATTCACAGCTCAGGCTTTGAGGCTTTAAACGTTCTTTCAACATGTACACGTAATTCTGAAGATCAATAATTGAATTAACAGTAAAGTGTAAAATAGTTAAGAACAAAATTAGTAATGCATCAATAAGGCTTTATGGCTTAATTTCGAAATTCGCAAATCCATCCATGCAGTAGAATGGAAAACCTTAGCATTTACTCCCTTACTCATACAATTTAAAATAGAAGGTATGATCATCGAAGAATTAAGCTACAAAGCTTTAATAAACATTTAAACCCTAGCTTCATCAAGCCCCTTCATCATTGATGCATGTAAGGAATAGCGGAGGCTTATCCCTCATGTTTGCCTTGAAGGTAATGTTCTCTACGACGATGATGCAGTAAGATTTATGAAGTTAACCTTTCTACAAATCTACTTACATTCACATAGAAAAGAATTGGACCAAACATAAGCTTTACAAAAAGTCGACAAGAAAGCCTACGGTTTTAACCGTGGGATGAATGGCTTTGTAAACTTAAGCTTGCTGATTAACTTCTAGGTAAAGCTTAAGTTTACAAGACGGGATGAATCGTCGATAAGCTTAAATATAGTGATAGGTTATGTAGGCTTGTGAAAACCTATCAACGTTCAAGGAACAAGCTCCTTCTAATCCAGTACCACCTGGTCTGGTGTCCGAAGAGGAGTAAGCCTGTCCTAGTGGGGGAGGTTAAGGAGAGGCTTAAGCAGATAATTCGTCAGGTTGTAGACAAGCTGGGGGTTAAGGTCCTTGAACTTGCCATAAATCCAGACCACGTCCACCTGTTCGTATCATCCTACCCGACAATACCAGTACACAAGATTGTGAGGAGAATTAAGGGTAGAAGCTCAAACATCCTTAGAAGGGAGCTCCCAGAACTGCTTAGGCTACCGCCTCTATGGACACACAGCTACTATGCTTCAACGATAGGTGCTGTCTCTAAAGAGACTGTTGAAAAATACATTGAAGCCCAGAAGGGCGTCTGAAATGGAGAGAGCCAACACGTTCATAGTTGAAGGCTGTCCCGCCTTATGGGAGCTCGCGGACAACTGCGCTAAGCTATACAATGAGGTGAACTTTGAAAGGAGGCAGGCATACATACACTACAAGCGTTTCAAGCAGTATCCTAAACACCTCTATGAAAAATACGCTCCTTTAATAGGCTCAGCAACAGCCCAGCAAATCATAAACAAGAACAATGAGGCTTGGAGAAGCTTCCTAACGCTGAAGAGGCTTAAGGGAAGGCTTCCAAAGCATATAACAAGGATCTCAATGCCTAGATACTGGAAGAGAAATGGTGAAAGAGAGCTGAGGATAATTGTAAGAAACGACTGCTATAGGATCGATGATGAATACATACATCTTCCGAAGGGGCTTAAGCTAAAGTATAAGGGCGAGCTGAGGTGGATTGGCAAGCAGGGGAGGCTGGAGATAGTCTACGACGAGGTGGATGAGGTGTGGAGGGGCTTTATGACAGTTAAAGTCGAGAAGCCTCCGCCTAAAGGAGGCAATAAGCCCCTCTACATAGACCTAGGCGTTGTAAACCTTGCTACATTATGGTTTGAAGGCTTAAAACAGCCCATAGCCTTCTCAGGCAGAAGAATCCTATCCGACTGGTGGTACTGGACAAGGCAGATAGCAAAAGAACAAAGCAGACTAGCAAGAGTAAACAAGGCTAAAAAATCCAAAAAGCTTAGGAAACTATACAGAAAGCGCCAGAGAAGATTTAAGCACGCTGTGAACACCATGATAAAAACCATAGTTGAAGACGCCAATCAGCTCGGGACCTCAAAAATAGTTCTCGGAAGATTGAAGAATATGAGAACAAAAAGCCACAATAACAGTAAAGCAAATACCATAATAAACAACTTCTGGAGCTTCAACTACATTATTAGGAGATTCAAGGAGAAAGCTGAAGAATACGGCATAGAAGTTGAGGAGAAAAGCGAATACAAGACGTCGAGCAAATGCCCACTCTGCCACTCTGAAGACATAACAACAAGAGGAAGACTCTTCAAATGCTTGGACTGCGGGCTTGAGGCGAATAGGGATGCCGTAGGAGTCCTAAATATAGGCCACCTCCGTGGAGGCGGCGTTAACGGGGTGGTGGCACACCCCATGCTTCTAAGGTGGAACGGGATGAGGTGGGAGCCTAAAAGGGCAGTGAACAACCAACCAATGAACACCCTAGAAGCAAGAATCTCCCGGCTTCAGCCGTGGAGAGTGTCAACTATGGGAGCTGGGACTACTTAATTTTCAAAATTCTCCCCTCTTAACCTTTAACTCTAAATCGTTAATATATGCCTCTACCCTCCTAAACCATTCATAAAATTCTTCTTTAACTCTATCTTTAGGATAGTTTCCATTGTAGAAGTAGTTTATGTGGAGTGTGCTGATGAATTCATTAAAGCTTGTTTTATATTGCTCCGGTAGCTCTCTTTTAATAAACCCCCATCTGCCTGTCTCTGTTGATAGATAGACCATTGATGCTATTCTAGCCGCATGGAAGAGAGCGTCGAAAGCTTCTCTGTAAAGCCTATCCCTATCAAGAGAGTTAACTGTTTCAAGTGCAAGCTTAAAAAGTGAGGCTGCAACTCTTAATGAGGATTTAGCCTCCTCAAATGTTGGGTCGCCTAGTTCCTTAGCATATTTGAGTAAGTATTCACCACTTCCATACAGTATCTTGAAAGCACCTAAAACCCCTCTTAACAGCTCTTCTCTAGGCTTATCATTAATGCTTAACACTAAAACATCAACGTTGAGAAATGAATCCTTAGGATTTACAGCATCGAAATATCCATCATACTCCTTAGCTTTCCTCGTTATCACAAGAAGATCTACATCCCTAGAGTATTTTGGAGCATAAACGGATGACCCAAACTGGATGATTTCAACTATGTCTCGATCATATTTTACAAGCTTCCTACAAAGCTCCTCCAAATACCCCTGACTCACAGCTTAACACCCCTTAACCTCAACCACCCCTCTTATCCTCCGAGCTAAAGTAAGGCTTTAACATTAATAACTTCCAACATAACACCTTACAATAAAATATAAATTTTTTGTTCATTACAACGGGACCTAGCAACTTAACATATTGTGTTTAACTCCTAAGCTACCGCATCCTATAACAACTCCTTAAACTTTAACTTTAAGCTATCTTGAATTGGCTGTTTAAGGCTTATTCAAATAGTTATGAAGAAGTATTTGTAGGTTAAGAAGGAGTTTAAGTAGCTTCATGCTAAGTTTGCAGAGTTCACTTACTAATTTCAAGCAATAATTAGCTTTCCAGCTGTAACATACTATAGTTAAGATTTAGAATTGTGGAAAAGGAGAAATGCCCACTTAACTTCTTTTGAGGGAAAAATTAAATAATTGGAATGGTAATGCATCAATGGGAGAATAAGCGTTGTAAAGCTTGATTCAAGAGGAAGATTAACTCTTCCGGTTGAAGTAAGGTCTAATGTTAAAGCTGCAAGATTCCTCGTTTTCTGGAAGGTAACCCCATAAGGTTAATTCCGCTTCCAGATCCCTTAAGGATTAAGGGCTTAATCGAGATTTCTTGGAGTATTGAGGAGCTTGAGGAGGCAGGTGAACATTTCGTCTCTAATAGAGTCTGAAAACTGCTGATGCCTCGAAAGACCTGTAGAAGATTAGGAATTCATCCCAATACGCTTAGGAAGTGGGATAACAGGGAAAATAAGGGTTGTTAGAACTTTTGGTTCTGATCACTAAATAAACCATTTGTCTTCTCATTGATGTAGTTATTTAGCCTGTAGTTTTTGGTTTATGCTTGCTGGCTTGTGGAAGTCTTGTACTGCCTTTAAAACCCATACCTCCCTCCTCTTAGCCTCCTCAACAAGCTCCTCCAATGGGAGGCATACATACACTACTGGAACTATATTCCTCCTAAGCTTCTCCGGATACCTACTCCTCAAAACATTAATCTTCCCTATAAGCTCATCAACAACCCCAGCCCCACCCCTAACCGTAGCCTCCCCCACTATACATAAATCTCCTGAAACACCATAAATGTTTAGTTCAAGATCAGGAAGACTTAATGAACCTACCTCCACATCTAAGCCATACTCCCTCCTCAACCTATGCTTTAAAACAGATCTAGCCTCATCCTCCACATCCACAGTAAGCTTCTCCAAAGTCCTCTCAACCCTACCCAGCCTAAGATCCATAGCCTTCACCAACCTAAGCATCTCATTAAAATCCCTCCTCAACTTAATCTGCTCCTTTCTCAACTTAATCTGCTCCTCCCTCAGCTTAATCTGTTCCTCCCTCAGCTTAATCTGTTCTTCTCTCAACTTAACCTGCTCATTACTTAGGGAGTCAAGCCTCTTCAAAATCTCAGATATGCCTAAATATCCTGCAACCGTATATCTAAACTCAACATCCTCCTCAAGAAGCTTCAAAAACCTCTTCTTAAGAGCATTCATTAAACATCTAAGTATGTTAAATATTTGTAGATTTAAGCTTTACTATTTTGAAGCCCTGTAAACTTAAGCATGCTTCACCACCTTCATCATGGATATCGTATCCTACGATTTCTCCTGCTTAACTCTTCATTTATCCATTTCGTTTATCATCATAATTATTGATTTTAGAATATTTCTGCATGTTCCTCATCACATCATCCTTAATACGGTACGTAATTATCGAATAGTTATCTATCCCCAACTGTATTATTCTCTCCATCAAGCTTCTAGCTTCAAGGCAATATAATTATGTTGAGCTGCAAATAGCCTTAACCTTCTTAATGAATGAGGCTGTTTCCAAATTGGCTGGTCTAAGGCTAGGGGGTTGAGTGTAGGCGTGCTCGTAAGTTTGTCCATGACGTGGAGCTTGAGAGGGTCTGGCTGACATGATGCATATGCAGGACTAGGATTGAAGCTGAAACATGTATAAACACGTAGCAAAGACTCATCCGAACAGCTGAAAGATGAAGAAGATTTGATCGGTCAAAAACTCAAGGGGTTTGGAGACGACTTCGACTTGGATTGGAGGAGGGCTGTAAAGCTGTTTTCAGCATTGAAGGTAATAGGCTTATTATTGAGAAGGTTAAAATCCCTGGGAGCTTGCTCTTCACTCCCGTAAATGGGCTGAAACCACAGTAGAAGAGTTTGAGAAGGAGTCTGAGCTGATGCAGGATGACTTCATATCTGAAGAAGTTTTATGTAATTTAATAGTCTTTAGGTTCTGTTATATAGCTCAGAACCCTACAATCAACTCCTATATAGCTCCTAGAATTCTTAATAGTATGGGTATTAGGGTTGCCTGTATTGTTATCCACATACCCAATATTAATCCAACAGTCCAACTAAACAAACTAGCAACCTCACCCCTAAGGCTATTCATTTCACCTCTAAGACTAGCTACTTCACCTTTCATTTCACTTCTTAGGTTAGCTATATCTGATTCTAGATGGTTAAGTCTTTTACTCATCTCCTCAAGCACTCCTTCTATTCTAGCAATCCTCTCCTCAACACTTCCAGCCACAATACTATAATAAAATCCCACATATAAACCTATCCAATTAGCATCTATACTGGATTCGCTATAAGCAAGTAGAATCAGCTCTTCGACACTCTCCACGACTAAGTTGGGAGATTCTTGCTTCTAAGGCTATCATCGGTCTGCCATTCATTGCCTTTTTAGGCTCCCACCTCATCCGCTCCATCTTAGAAGCATGGGGTGTGCCACCACCCCGTTAATGCCGCCTCCATGGAGGTAGCCTATATTCAATACGCCTATAGCATCCCTATTCGCTTCTAGCCCGCAATCTAGACACTTGAAAAGTCCTCCTTTAGCTGTTATGTTTTCAGAGCGACACCGTAGACATATGCTTGAGGTCCTGTATTCACTTTTCCCCTCAACTTTTACTCCATATTCCTCAGCTTCCTCCCTAAACCTTCTAGCAATGTGGTTGAAGCTCCAGAAGTTGTTTACCATAGCGTTTTGGCTGTTACCTCTTACACCCTTCAATCTTTCAAGAACAATTTTGAAATGTCGAGTTGATGTATATCCTCAACTATTGTTTTATCATGACGTTTACAGCATGCCTAAACCTTCCCGCCTAATCCTGTACAGTCTATTAAGCTTCCTTGACGTTTTAGCCCTATTGATCCTTGCTATTCTACTCTTCCACTATTCGTCCTGTCCAGTACCACCAGTCTGCCGGAATGCTTTTACTGAGAAGGCTATAGGCTGCCTTAAATCTTCAAACCATATGGTTGCAAGGTCTACAATACCTAGGTCTATGTAGAGGGGCTTACTGCCTCTTCTAGAGGGCTTCTCAACCTTAACGGTTATAAAGCCCACGTGTCACGCGCTTCCGCTTTTCACCCTCACATCTAGGAATAGTTCATGAAGCCTCCTCAACCAGTCAGTAAACTTCGTTGAGTCTATTACTGAGTAGTCTGAGAATATTTTAAAACCTCCTCCACAATATCCCCATGCCCCAATAATGTAGATTTATCTAACACCGAAGAGGGATAATTCCCCAGCATACCTTAAGCTAGCCTTAAAACCTCCACATACAGCCTAGAAAACCTCCAAAATCACCAACCCTTGAATCAAGATCCGTAAAATCCAAATAATCTAAACATCAAGAAGCCAACATCATAAACCCTAACATCCCACCTCTTAAGCATAAGGAGAAATACCAAAAACTAAAATAGTAGTTGGACACGCACTTATTTTGGTAAAGTTTATATGATGCGGAGACCCTAATACTTAATGGTTAACGGCTTGGAGGACTTGTTGAGAGGTGGAGGAGGGAGAATGAGGAGGCTAGGGAGGCTAGGAGGAGGAGTGCGGATTGGAGCTATATAGAGAGGCAGAAGGAGCCGATAAAAACAGCATTAAAACTAATGGTTGAGACAGGGGACTTATGGGTTACAGCTAGGATATCTAGCTTACCTATAGATGAGTTTAATAGGATACGTATGAAGGCGAAGATACCAATAGTGGTATGAGTGCTGTTTCCGATACATGCTTCATTGTAAATTGGTCTAACTTTAAGAGGGGGAGAACTTATTAAGGGATTGCTGCTAATGCTTTAAAATATGTGGTAGTTTAGTTATGCGTGTAGGCTTCAATGGCGTTGATGGCTTTCATCATCATGTTGGGGTGGTTGATGTGGATACTTTGGCTTCGGGAACGTTTTACCTTACGTTAATGCAGGTTTTAAACTATGCTGTAGTATTTGTATTCTATGTTTTAGCTGCTAGGATATTGAGTCCAAGTGAGGTTGGGTCCTTCTCCCTACTTCTTATGGCTATGAGTGTGTTTAACACGGTTACGCTGCTTGCATTAAACAATGCTGTGATAAAGTATGTTTCTGAAAATCTTGGTAGGGGTGATGTGGATACGGCTTCAGCCTCTTCTAGAAGGGCTTTTAAACTCATAATCTATACTTCATCACCTGCTCTTGCAGTTGGGTTTATGATTTCACCTACATTATCCCAATATATTGGGGTAGGTGTTCCTGAAGTATTAAGTATTCTATCCTCAGCATTCATACTTAACCTTACAAGCTACTATGGAGCTGTAATGTTTGGATGCAGCATGTTTAGGGAGGTAAGCCTGCAAAACATTATCTATACATCTCTAAGTAGAATTCTCGGAGTTCTACTTGTATATTTGGGGTGTAGGGTTCTAGGCTTATCTCTAGGCTTCCTGATAGGCTCAGCAATAACTCTTATCTACTCCATAATTGTGTTGAGGGAGAGGTTAAAGCCTTCAGGTGGAGGCTACCCCTCAATAAAGCTTCTAAAGTTCAGCCTACCCATATACGGCGGGAACATTATAGGCTTGGTGCAGGGATGGCTTGACATAGCATTACTATCAAGCCTAGCTGGGCTAGGCTCCACGGGAACATACTACATCGCTGTTTCAAGCATCGCCCCACTAACAATACTCTGGACCCCACTCTCATCAGCCCTATTCCCAACACTATCCCTAATAAACGGTAGGGGAAGCGTGGAGGAGGTAAGATTGATTCTTGAAAGAGCTTTAAACATAGCTACAGCAGTAATACTGCCTCTAAGCATCGCGTTGGCATCAGTCCCCCAAACAGCACTTTCAATAGCCTACGGTGGTAGGTATGCTGAGGCAAGTATACCATTCTCAATACTTTCCTCACTAGCAGTTGTAAACGCATACACATCAATATATTCTGTAGGGCTTCAGTCAGTAAGTGTGACGAAGCCTATATTTAAGGCTGGAGTAGCCTCAACAATAGCATACACGGTCCTCCTCCCATCCCTAACAATCCCGCTAAGACAGGTTGGTGCAGCTCTAGCTAGAGCATCTATGGCGATTGTTGGATTCACAACCTACGTAGGGAGCTTAAAGTTGGAGCACCTAGAAGCCTGAAGAGGAGTATTGTAGCTTCATCCATCATAGCAGCAACACTAACACCAATAGAGATATGTTTAAAAGCAAACATATACGTGAAAGCCCTAATAGAAGCATTAACGTTCACAGCAGCATTAACAGCAGTCTACAAGCTGATAAAGCCGCTAAGCAGTGAGGAGGTGAAACTAATAAAAACAATAATACCTCTAAGACGCGGTAGGATCAGATATCAAGATGCTAAGCAGCTTAATTTCAAACCTCGTAAATCCATACAGTAGAGATGAGAATCCCAACACCACCCCTATCATACAGACCTAAACTGGAGGCATAATTGTTGGAGCTAAGCCACAGATCTTGCTAATCTGCTTAATCAATGGGGAAACAATATTTTGATGAAATTCAACACATATCTGGAATGGTTGAGTTAGGTAAGTACTGAAATGTGGTAGCGTAAGTTAGAGAAATGACTGTATATGATTTTCATCATTAATTTCTTTCACACTACAATCGTGTCGGGAATGTATTAGCTATTTTGATACTTTCTTAAGAATTCCTCCTCCATTACTATTGTTGCCTCCGCTTCAGTCTCCCCGGATTTTCTTAGGAATTCAAGTAGACCCTTATCTCTTGTAAGCATTTTCAGGTTGTTATCTACTGATGTTGTGTATAGTAGTAGATCTATTAAATCGTTGAAACCCATAGATCTAAGCCTTAAAGCTTTCATGTAGGATTGGGGTTTTGGATACGCCTGCTGAAAGCTCTCCATTATGGAGTTTATTCCCATCTCCACAATTCTCATGTTATACTGTGTTTTACTTATCTTACCTATAGCTTCAAGAATATTGAAGCATGTATAATATATCTTGACGGCTCCAGACCTATAAAGCCCCTCCAACACTTCTAAAACCCTTTCAACATCCTTAACCGCTACGCCAAGTATTGGAAGTAGATATGTTGAGTCAAGAAGTATTTTCTCCATCGAAAACCTCCTCCTGCATCTTCTCAGACTCCTCCTCAAACTCCTCGAATGTTGTTGAGCTGAACTTAGGACCCTTAAGCGCTAGCCAGAATGGGTCTGGGATAACTTCAGCCACAAGTCTATCCCCTTCAACCCTCATTCTAAGCCGTGAACCCTCACGAATCCCAAGAGCATCACATATAGATTTAGGAATATACAAAGTATTCTTCTTACTAACCCTTGTTTTAACATCCAAGCTAAACACCAGATAACTAATAATTCCTCAGATATTTAAATCTATCTGAGAAATAGAGAAAAACCGGTAACACCATGATATCTGATTCCATGCTGCTAAACATATGAGGATGAGTGGAGCTGTTGAGTCGGATGGGGTATATGTGACAGCTGGTCTTAAAGGAGTAACAGCCGGAGAATCAGGAGGATTGGGAGGAAGCTGCATTAACGAGAATAGAGCATCACTACTCAGCTTTTGCTAGCCATCCATAGGGTATATGTAGGGAAACTAAGCCTCTACCTAGCCGCTTCAAAGCCTGAGGAGATGTAGAGGTATGAAGCCAATAGAAGCCGTAAAGGAAATCCTAGAGAACACTCTTACTATTAATATCGTAGTTTTCTCAGCAAATATACTGCTAACAAGCCAATAGCACCTCCCGTAGCAACAACAGGTAATGTTAGAGTATCCCCATAATGATACCAAAGCCAATCATGAAGATGATTTGCCAATAAAGCCTCCCACCAGTTAACATTTGCAAGCTCAGGCCGCACCTTCACATTTGCTAATGCACTTAGCCTACAATAAGTTAAATAACCATACGCTAACAAACCTCCCAATCCACAACCAGCAAGGTAACTTACGAGGGAACCTACAGTTTTCTTGATTTTCCTCATTTTTGCAGTTATTAATAATTAATAGTATTTAAAACTTTTAAATACTAAAGTATTTAAAACTTTTGATACTCATAAAGGGCATGGCAACTTAGGAAGTTAAGTACAGCATACTACAAACTATGCAGAACAGAGTATTAAGTAGCCAGGCTTAATCACCGTTCATACCAGCTACAAGCACCATGAAGAACATAAAGCAGCTTTGATACATGCTAAAATGCTAAATCCAGACTAAAATGGAGAATCAGCTGCATCAACTATCTTAAGCCAACATATAGAAGCTGTCCATAAACAACAATTGTATTCAGCTTCTAAGCCGCCACATCATCATGATCCTTAACATAAACTTTATATGTATCATTGCGATATTAATCTATGCTTTCCTCCGCTGTTCTTAGGGATGTTAAGCTTAAGGCTTTAAGGAGGAGGGTATGGTTTAAACTATCATTAGAGGAGAGATCAATAATAGATTTAACAATAAAATGTTTTAAAGTAGTTAGAAGTAGAGTACTTAAAAACGTATTAATAAACATAGTAATTAAGATCCTCAGCCTAGCTGAGGACATACTCTCCAGAGCTATGAGTATAGGGTTTGAAGTAGCTAGGAGACATGTTGATCAAGCATTAAGATGGGGTTACGTTGATGCTTTAAGCTGGCTAAGAGATGAAGCATACATACTCCACCTAGGAATAACATGGATAAATACACCAACAACATACAAATACGAAACATTAAAAGTGGAATACGTAAACGCGTGTGCATGCTAACTTTAAAAGAGTCTATTCCTCAGACTGCATCAATACTACTATGGGTGAGGATGTGATAATCGATAGAGTAGTTGTTTACTTTGAAGATGCCTGCAGGTTTCATGAGGAGGCGATTAAGGAGTTTGAGGAGGGGGTTAAGGAAAACAACCCCTACAAGATTAGGGACTCAGCTGAGAAGGCGTGGAATGCAACAATCCAGGCAACGAATGCCCTAATTTTAAAGCTTACCGGAAAGCTCCCATCAAGCCATTGGGAACGTAGGAGAATGCTTAGAGAACTGGAAACAAAAATCTCTGAAGTAGGGAGATTGATGCTTAGGGACAGGTATGGAGCTAGGGAGAAACACCTTCATGAAGCCGTGTTCTACGAAGACAACATAGACATTGAAGATGTAAGGTATGAGCTGGAAAAGGTTAAAGCCTACCTAAACGATGTAGGTAATATACTGAGGATAACCTAAAATATTTTGACTCGATACGGTTAGATGCACGAGAATAGACAGATCCTTCATGCATATTTCAGACTATAAGAGCTTAGAAAGATATAAGCTTAGATTGGGAAAAGGCTATCATCTGCTCTATTAAGAATTTAGCGGAGGATAGCTGAAGGTATGGAGGTTAAAGGGTATTTGGAGGAGGATAAGAAGTACGTGGAGCAGAACAATCCTGTGGGCGGAAACATGAATAGTGAGGGACACATGGAGCTTGCCTTGAGGATGCTGGAGGAGGTGAGGGAGTACGTCTCGAAAGGGGATTCTGTACAGGCAAGTGAGAAGCTTTATAAGGCTGCTGAGGAATCCTTAAAGTCCATAGCCTACGAGCTGGGGCTAGATGTTGCTAAGGCTGCCGATGAAAGGGGGACTGTTAGCCTGCTTTCGATGCTGCTACAGCTATTTCGGAGAAGGTTGGGGAGACGTCGCGCACTGGTGGGATTCCGCATGGGTACTGCACGTTGAGGTATTTCATGAGGTGAGGCTAAGCATCAAGCATGTAAATACAAGAATTAGCGACTTATGAAGAATCGTGAAGCTAGCTAGGAGATTGGACATGTTAAAGCCGGGGAAACTAAACCTTGCATGGTGTTTACAGCCCTGAAATAGATGATAATCACTGCTTTTAAGCTCTTGAAGGAGCTTATGTAAAGCAGTCTATGAGGTGGAAGATATGGGGAAGCCTCTGGTCTCAATAGTGATGCCTGCCTACAATGTTGAGAACGACATCTTAGATGCTGTGGAGATGGTTAGGAGGGTGATGGCTGGCGTTGACTACGAGTTGATTATTGTTAATGACGGCTCAATAGATGGAACTAGAAGAGTGCTTGAAGGATTTAGGGATGACCGTGTGAAGATTGTGGACCACGCGGTTAACCTCGGTAAGGGCGCTGCAGTAAAGACCGGTGTCAAACATGCAGATGGGGAATACGTAGTAATCCTAGATGCAGATAGAGACATAGATGCAGGAAACATTAGGAGATACATTGATGCGTTGAAGGAGTATGATGTAATCATAGGGTCGAAGAGACATCCGAAATCAACATATCAAGCACCACTCCTAAGAAAAATATTAAGCATAGGCTACAACATCCTCGTGAAGATACTTCTTGGAATAAGAATAGGGGATACACAGACAGGACTTAAAGCATTCAAGACGAAGCATCTGAAAACAATAATGAACGTTATTGTTGTGAAGAGGTACAGCTGGGATGCTGAAGCACTAGCAATAGCAAACATGCTAAAACTAAAAATAGCTGAAGCACCAGTACACATAAAGCAGAGGAAGCTCTTCAACATAAAAGACGTATTAAGAATGCTTATAGAAGTAATGGGAATAACATATAGGCTAAGAATAATAAGATGGTACCAGAAAAACATAGAGAGAGAAAACCCACAATACAAACAAATACTCAAAATCTAAAGAGGATAATAAGTTAACAGCTCCAAATCGATGAAAGGAAATAGTATAGTTGATTAAGTTGTGGGAAAATTAAAGTATATAAGCCTATCCAATATCGAAATTTAATGTATTATGATCCTACTGAGTTCGAGAATGTTTAAATGAGGAGGGTTAAGCTCAGCTTCGCCGACCTAAAAGTGGATTCCTGCAATAGGGAGAGAGCTCTCCAACAAGTGAAGGAATTCGCTGAGAGGGATACTTGGCACCCCATAGTTGTCTTCGGGCCTGAGGGATGCGGTAAAACAGCATGGCTCAAGCAGACAGCTGAAACGTTGAGGGAGCTCGGCTACGAAGCAATATACATAGACCCAATGAGGAAGGACTTCATAGCCCACACAAACATTGAGGAAGTAGTAAGGAAGCTTGCCGAGGCAGCCTCAGAAGCTGTCGGAATCGCTGAGGTGAAGCTTGCTACCTTAGCTATAGATGCTGTTAAGTGGCTTATAAGCAGATGGGGTAGGGGTAGGGTTGCCGTCCTAGTAGATGATGTATTCCAAGCAATAGGAATCGATAAAGCAGCAAGATATGTTAAAGCCCTACTAGGATTGGTTGAGTATCCTCCTGAAGGCTACGAGAAGATTGTGGTAATAGCTGCTACAAGCGAGGGAGTCTCAAGATGGGAGATTGGTAGGCATAGATGGGCGGAGATCACACCTATCTGGAACATGGGTAGGAGGGGGTTTAAGGAATTGTATGAGGAGCTGCCAGATCCAAAACAATCGTTTGAAGATGCTTGGAAGCTTACAGGCGGAACCCTGAAATGCTTGCCAGACTCTATCAAGCTGAGTGGAACGTGGAGAAGGTTGTTGCTAGACTCATTAAAGCGAAGGAGTTAACCAAGGACTTCGTAAAGAAGTGGGGGTTATACCTAAAGAAGGTGGTTGAAGACCCCAAAAGCTTGTGGGAAGAGGACTTCCCAAACGAGTTTAGAGAGGAGATGATAGCTAGGAACCTAATAGTATATAATATGTATGATAGGGATCCATGGTTCTGGATAGATCAGCCACCACCAGAAAGGGGTATGGAGCTCGGTATTGGGAAGAACGCTGCATGGCAGACACCACTACATAGAGAAGCCGTCAAGAAAGCTCTGAAGAGATAAAACATACTAGCGAGAGTTTGAGGATTATTGAAATACGTATCCTTATAGGAGCTAGACTTGCCGACAGCTCTAAGCAAATCCTAAAAGTCTTAAGCAAACAACCCAACTAAATAGGGCTGAAAACATCAATAAGAAAAGGGGCAGCCACAAAATCTTAAGCATCTTCAATTTAAAGCCTTGAGCTCAAGAGGGCATGTCCAACTATTATTTAGCTATTCATCAACTTCAAAGCTTAAGAGTAATCTAAGAAAGGTTTATGAGTTGCTGAACACACCTACTCAAAATTAAACTGGTGTTAGAGAAATGAGCATTTATCAGCGATTTTCCTAAGTGTTTCTATAAATGCTTTTAAGAAATCATCAAACTCCTTTTTTGGCTTCTCAACAAAAAGATTTCTTTCAAAGAGATCTTCTAAAACCTCTCTTCCTACCTCTAATCTTTCCTTATTCCTTTCTAAGGCATCTCTATACTTCTTATAGTATAAACTTGCCTTTATTTTTTCAATGATTTCATTCTCAAAATCTTCTACGTAAAATCCATGCTTTTGAAGAACAAACAAATCGTAGAAATCCCTAAGCTTCTGGGACTTCCTTGTCAAAATTGCTCTTACCTTCTCACATAAAATCTCTTTTTCATCATAAGCATTTAATTTGAAATGGCTTGTAAAAATCCAAAAACTCTTTAAAATATGCTCTTTCTCCCTTTTTAAGTCAGCTACATCTAATAAAGTTTTTACAAACACATTCTTGGGTTTTGAACAAAATGTTTTCAACATAATTTACCTGAATTTTTACGAGCTCAGAGTCTTTCCGAAACTTAAAAGTTGCCATTCTTCCACCACCGCCAAATTCTAAGAATTTTTTGTCCTTAAGCTTAGGTTTAAAATCCAAGCTAACTTGCTTGCAGGCCTTCTCCAGGATAAAGCCAAAATCACTTATTCTGCTCAGAAGTTCATTCCTCAGCTTTTTTCTCCCTAAATTTTTCCAAACCTCCTGATTCTTCCAAGTAAAATCCAAGTCTACACTAAACCTGTAGTAGCCGAAGTAGCATTTTACTAAGCAGCCTCCTCCCTTGAACAAATAATTTTGCCCTATGTCTGAGTAGCAAATTTCCTTTAAAATCTTATGCAAAGCTATGTCTTTCTCTATCAACTCCAGGTTTTTAACTCCTGATTTTTCTGAAATGAATGAAATGAATTCAGACAAGCTTGGCATTCTCCACAACTCTTAAAACAGTTTTTGGATAGAACTTCAAGTATGTTTTAAGCCTTCTTTTCTCTAAGTTTTTAGCATAATCTTCAATAGTTGAAATTATCCTTTCCTCAGCGACATTCCTATACCTAGAAACATAAATAAAATCTAAAATGGTCTTTTCCGGATCTGAAAATTTAATCCCATCCCTATTGATAATTCCGAAACCAAAAAGTTTGCTCTTAAGCTTGATGAACTTAACCTTCTCCCCCGCAATCCTTATCTCCCTTGGCCTAAATATCTCATCGTTTAAAACGAATATTACGTCAAAAAACTCATGTGTTAAGCCGTTCAACCTCAAAGAAGTGTAAAGCCCAAAGTACCAGTTAAGCCTAAGCTTATCCATTCCTAAAGAAATCACTTTGTAAGTATCTATAGCCTTTTTAAGCTTAAACTCTTCTAAGCTTTTAACATAATACAAACCCCTCAAAATTCTAACAAGAAAACCGTAATGTATCATGTAATTTATTGTATGCATAGTGTTTGCTCCAAACTCTTTACAGACTTCCTCCACTTCTTTTCTTGTTGCTGCCTTTCCACCGAGATTTGAAAGAATGTACTTTGTCATTAGTTTCATAACTGTTATTTATATAACAACCTTTAAAAAAGTTTTAGGTTGTTATACAAAGCGAATCCACAAAAGCTACTATGGCTGTAACAAAATAAAAGCACGCATAATTGCTCGTTTGGCTTATTCAGCTTTATGACTTAACTAAATTTTCTGTTAACCCTCCTTCCCCTTACGGATTGGAGGAGGTTTGACGAGAGGCTTATTAGGCGTGATGAGCTTCTTCCAGCCTAGACTTTCTTGAAGGCTATACTGCATGGCTAAACATAGCTAAGAAATAGCAATCAAGCATACATATAAAACATTAATAAACTTAGCAATAGCTAAAAACTAGGAATTTAAACCAGAAGAATTAAGCCGCAAAGCTTTAAATTATTATACTAGGATATAAATGATGGTGAATTATGATAAGCCGTTACGAAATTACCCTTAATGAATTGAAAAGTAGCTTGTTGAAAGAATTGGGGGATAAAGTTAAATCCATAGTGGTCTATGGCTCTGTATCAAGAGGAGAGGCAGATGAGGAAAGTGATTTAGATGTTTTTATTGTTCTTGAGGATAACTCCATTTATAGAAGAGTTTCAGATATAGCATATAAAATTGATTTAAAGAATAGAACCGCAACCTCAATATTTTGGGTAACTCCAGAAGAGCTTATGAAATACTTGAAGAATGGCTCGCCATTTATTGAAAATGTAGCTAGTGAGGGTTTTGTTTTGTATGATGATGGAATATTTACCAGAGTTCGTGAAAGCATATATAAGAAGAGCTGATAAAGCCCTTCTAGCTGCTAATCGAGAAGAACCTATTAGAGGATAGTGTTTCAAGAGCTTACTACGCTATGTTCTATGCAGCTCAAGCAATTCTATATATGAAAGGGTTGAAAGCGAAAAATCATGCTGGAGTTAAAAGCTTATTTGGAGAACATATCGTAAAAAGGGGGATTATTAGCGAAGAACTTGGAAAAGCATTTTCAAGAGCCTTTGATTTAAGACAGAAAAGCGATTATGAAATACAGATTCAACTTGAGGTGAAAGATGTTGAAAAAATAATTAAAGAAGCTGGAGAATTTATAAATAAAATTAAGGAAATTTTAAAAATTAAATAAACCCTGAGCCCCATCAAGTAAAGCTTATGTTTGGTCCGATTCCTTCTGCCGAGTTAGAGGAGTTATGTGGAGTCGCCTTCATAAAGTCTCTGCATCGCTTGTTATGGAGGAATACTACCCCTCTAAGGCAAGTTATGAGGAATAAGTCTCTACGATTTATAGCATTCGACATGATGGCTTATAGACACTTCAGCGTATAAGAGGACGTAGAGGGTATTGATAGAGGACTTAAGCTCTTCTGAAGGTGGATACAGTAGGTTGTTAAGAGGCTTAACAGATATGAGAAGCTCCTACTGATTGCTAGAGCTTTTCAAGCTTTTTGGGAAGGATTAATGATTATGGACTTCAATCCTGTTGAGATGAAGAGGACTTCAGGCTTGAAAAACATAGGGAGAGGGAGGCTTATCCCTGATTAAGGAGAGTATAGAGCTCAATCCTTAAAAGGATTCTACATAGAATACCTACTGCACAGATGAAAGGTATCTGAACCTCCTCTACATCAACCCAGCTAACAAACATGACATAACCATCATAAAGGAGGTTAAGGCTATTCTCAAAGTAAATACAGTATAGAGAAATTTGAGAATTATATACCGTGGGAATTTCAAAGAAAGTTATTGAGCACATTATGAAAAGACATAGAGATTGGATAGAAATGCTGGAATTAAAGTCTGAAGTAAAGATAAGAAGCTTCACAGCTCAGATATTGTCACAATCTGATGAAGTTTACAAAAGATCAGGAATAATGTGAGATATTTCTTATGAGAACTTAACGATAAGTTTTACATATAGTAACCGTGAACAATGAGGTTGTAACAGCATATCTTATAAATGTTAAATATAAGATTAAATGATGGTTAGAGAATGGTTGAAACGGGTCTAGTATCCCTACTAGAAATAGATCTTAAGGAGCTAGTAGTATCAATCGAGGAGAAGAATAAACAACCGTAGCAGTTAGGTTTATCCCACGAGCAAAAACATCCCCTGTAGCATTTATATCTCCAACAACATCGAGCTTTTTGACTGGTGATGACGTGCCAATACCAACGTTGCCAGCGAAATAATTATTTTCCGAACCGGCAACATATAAAATAGAATTGGTGCCGATTGCTGAGCCAGTATCATAAATGTATCTTGAACCTTGAATTCCATTTTATATGTTGCCGATTAAAGCGAGTTGAAAAATATGTGAAGAAACATCATCATTAACCAGTTAATAAACTAGTTGGTACAGGGTTAAAGATTGCTGCAATGTAACCCAATTTTTCCCATTTATCCATATAAATAAGTTGAAAAAATATAAATAAGGCTTTTTAAAACTAAGATTAAAGTGAAAAGTATGGAAATAGGGCCTTACATTCATAGAGTCGGACAATCTTTAATTAAAAACAAGAAAAAAATTGCATTGTATACTTTAGGTTACTTTGCTACTGGATATGTCGTAACTTTAGGATTATACCTTTTGGCAAATCCAGGTTATCTAAAACCATGCCCACCAACTCTAGCACCATACAAGTGTACTGGTGTTGTGGGTTTAGTTAGAAATTTAGCGGTTAGACCTGATTTCTGGCTTCAAGTTGCAACCTGGCCTCTAACATTACTACTTTATTTAACTGCTAGTACATAAATTTCAACTAAAACAAAATATTTTGACTATTAAAAAATCCGCCGAAATTTTTGTTGTTTTGTGCGCACTAATGGTAAATGAACAATTTATCAAGCAATTTGCCGAAAAATAGCAAAATCAAATTCAAAACAAACTTTCAAACAGTTTTTGGTAGTATTACGAACATAATTTAAGAAATTAATACTAAAAATGCCCACTCACTAAGTGCAGAATCATCAAAAAATCACATGAGGTATTCTTCTATTTCTGGAGTTCCAACTACTTTAGCAATTTCAAGCATGACATCTTTCCTGAGATTTCTTGCAACCCATTTCTGGGCTAATATCTTCAATTCTCTTTTATAATCAACGACCCATTTCCAAACGCTTGGATGAAAGAAGGTGGTTTAAAGCTGCCTAGAAGTGTTATAGAGGTTTATCTGGATAAAGACCATGATATCTTATTTATAAGATTTAAGGAGCCGGAGAGAGTTAAGCTAGGTGAGTCCTTAAAACAAAAACGCCTACAACACTCTTTACAGAGGAGAAAAACAACGAGATTACAGCACTTGAAATAAGTGGGTGTAAGTAAACTAATAAAGGAACTAAGCAAGTAGTAGCAAAACCTCTACATAGAAAAGCTATCAGAGAAGTAATAGTATCACCATAGTTAAAGAGGGAAAACCAATAAGGCTTATTCACAGCACTCCTGTCTCCCAGCATAAGGTTTATACGTATCTTAGCAATATTACTTCATGCTTTCCACAGCCATTCTTAAAGATGTTAAGATTAAGGCTTTAAAGAGGAGGGTATGGTTTAAACTATCATTAGAGGAAAGATCAATAATCGACCTAGCAATAAAATACGTTAGAAAGGTTAAGAGTAAAGTTCTCAATAATGTATTAACGAAAATAGTAATTAAAATCCTCAGCTTAACTGAGGATCTATTCCTTAAAGCAATGAGTATAGGGTTTGAAGTAGCTAAGAGATATGTTGGTCAAGCATTAAGATTGGGTTATGTTAATGCTTTAAGCTGGCTAAGAGATGAAGCATACATATTCCACCTAGGAATATCATGGATAAACACACCACCAACATACAGATACGAAACATTAAAAGTAGAATGTGTAGAGTAGAAGATTTGCTTTAACTCTTAAGTGAAGTACACTCATGGATTCATTTATGAGGAGCCTGAGCATAAGCTACTAATGGCTAGAGGATACGTAGAGCTTGTAGAGAAGACCCAAAGATGGTTAAATCAATACTACGCATAAACTATATCAACCCTATGTATAAGGAGATTGCTGTAAGGTTTAAATGCGGTTAGAGTCCTACCCGGACTTGAAGTCTGCTTCCCAAGTCCATCTACAGCTTGCTTTAAAGTATCTTGATGAGGGTAGGGGCCTTATCGGGGAAGACCCTACTCAGGCTAGTGAAAAGCTTTATAAAGCTGCTGAAGAAGCTGTAAAGGCTCTTACAGCATACTTTAACCTATCCAACATTCTCTCAAGCGTTGAGAAGAGGGGTAGATGGACAGTTACAGAGCTTGAGAAAGCTGTTGAAGCCATTAGTGAGAAGCTTGGAGCATGGTTTAGAGGGTCATGGGATACTGCATGGACTCTACATGTCTGGGGATTTCATGAAGCAAAACTCAACTCAAAAGCAGTAGAAATAAGACTACCAGACATAGAGAGAATAGTTATAGAAACACAGAAAAACATGAAGAAGAGAGGTAGCTACCCAATACTTACATCATCACTCCTGTATGGAGCCTCTTAAGATATTGAAACTTAATTGTTGCGGTAAAAAGCCCACAAAATTAAACAATATAGCTCCCCGGGAAAGTTAGGTGTAGATTAATGAATAGATTTATATGCTAAGTGCTAGGATGAAAGTTAAAGTGTTTATTGAAAGCTTGCTCCGAGATAGGGAATTCATCTCCGCCATAACGAGATATGTCAGTAAGCTTTTCGAGAAGACTGATAGATACATTACTAGATATCTTGACAGTTATCACTGAAGCATTCATCTCTCCGGCAGTGTTGGGGGCTTACAGCAAACCTGTGGTGTACAGCATGTACAATGGAAAAATGGTGTTGAATAGATAAGCTACCTAGAAAGATCTGAGCACAGTATTGGTAGACGATAACTTAACAGGATTTCCACATGGAGAGGCTGTAGAAGAGTTCTGGTGGGAGAGGTGGGTGGGAGCAAAGATCAATGCTTTAACCAACACTTGGCCACGTCAGCTCTGGAGGAGGCTAAGAAGGCTCTAGAGCTTGCAAACGAGGAGCTTAAGAGCTTCCGCGGGGAGACTTTAAAGCTTAGGGATACGTGTGAGAAGGGATGGTTGGCGGTGCTTCTAGCAACCGATGTCCTCCTGGCTGAGCTTAGCTTCAGGAAGCCTGAGAGCTATGCTGAAAGGAGGATACTTCTCAGGGAGCTTGAGAGGAAGATGCCGAAAGCTGCTGAATTCAGCCTCAGAGACAGACTTGGGGCAAGAGGCTACTACCTCCATATCCTCGGCTACCATGAAGGCTCACTAAGAGAGGAGGAGGCTGCTGAGGAGCTTGAGAAGGCTAGAAAATACGTGGAGGACGTAGAGAAACTCATCAAGGAAGCGAAGCAAAAAGAAACTTGGAGAGCGTAATCATCATGGTTAGATCAAAGTCTGCTCTGCACGGCAAGAAGATGGAAAACCCTCTAATAAATAGCTTTAACATCTGTAGCATAATGTGAGAGACTCACTTAGTGGGAATGCTAATAGAGTGTTAACTTAATAAAGCTGGTGTATGAGGAAGGTTAAACTATCCTTCGCAAGAGGTTTAGAAGTTGAGTTTTGTGATAGGGAGAGAGCTATCCAGCAGGTTGAGGAGATCGCTGGGGAAGGCACTAGGCTTCCAGTAGTTGTCTATGGGCCTGAGGGATGCGGTAAGACATCTTGGCTTCTGCAAGCTGTTGAAGTCCTTAAGGACCTAGGCTTCAGCATTATATACTTCAACCCCTTAAGAAGAATGTTTCTCTCCGAGGTTGGTGTTAAGAGTATTGAGGAGAGGGTTCAGGAGGTGTTGAGGCAAGCCTCCTCAGAGTATGTATTAGCCAGGTTTGTTTGGAGCATTATAGACTTAGCGAGGGAAGCTATTAAGATCGGTAGGAGGAAGCTCACTATTATTGTTGACGATGCATTCCAGCTTATAAATGCTAGGGAGGCTTCACTTATTGTTAAAGGCTTACTTGAAATCATCGAGTACCCGCCTGCAAGCTACGAGAAGATCGTAGCTATAGCAGCTACTAGTGAGGGTATCTCAAGAATTGAGATCGGTAGACATCTATGGGCTTGGGTAAAGCCCATGTGGAACATGAGTGGGAAGGGCTTTGAGGAGCTTTACGGGAAGATACCTGGCTCTAAGCCCCTATTCGAAGATGTTTTGAGGTTAACAGGCGGTAACCCAAGAATACTTGCACAGCTCTACCAAGCCGATTGGAATACTGATACAGTTGTTAAAAGCCTCATAGACTCCAAGAAGCTAGATGCATTTATATCCTCCCTCAGCAGTGATGAGAGGATGTGGCTTTCAGAGGCTGTTAATGATCCTGACACACTCTTCACAAGGGAGAGAATACAGCTACTAAACAAGCTTGTTAATCTAAACCTAGCTGTTGACGCAATACCGGGAAGAGAGCTTAACCGATGGATAGATGAACCCCCGCCTGAGAAGGATTTAGAGCTTGGAATTGGAAGACACATAGCATGGCAAACACCACTACATAGAGAAGCCATTAAGAAAACCCTCACAGCTTAACTCTAAGATGTTGTGAAGACTAAGAATCACGTAGAGCCTCAACATAGATGTAGTGAAACACCCACAACTGTACAGATAGCCTTTAAGAGAGGCAATCATAATATGTATTTATGTGTGAGCTCCCACCATTACATGGTCTTAAAGACATTAATATCCTGTATGCAGAAAAGCTGTTAAAGAAACGCTTAAGGAGTATGGGTAGTGTCTATGGGTAGCAGGAATAGAGTTAAGCTTCTCTTCACCCCTGGATTAGATGTCGAGTTTGTTGATAGGGGGAGAGCTATCCAGCAGGTTGAGGAGATTGCTGGAGAAGGTACTAGATTCCCCATAGTCGTATTCGGACCTGAAGGATGTGGGAAAACGGCTTGGCTTAAGCAAAGTGTTGAAATCCTCAAGGAGCTTGACTTTGACGTTATCTACATCGATCCTGTTCGCAAAGACTACGTTGCCTACACTGATGTGAGAGGTATTGTTGATAGATTGTCTGAAGCTGCTGCGGAGGCTATTGGTGTTGCTCAAGTTAAGCTTGCCACCCTCGCTATAGATCTTGTTAAGGAGCTTCTCAGCAGATGGGGGAAGAGGAAGATAGCTATCTTGGTGGATGATGTTTTCCAGGCTATTGGGCTTGATAAGGCTGAGATCTATGTGAAGAGCCTACTTGGATTGATTGAGTATCCGCCTGCAAGCTACGAGAAGATAATAGCTATTGTTGTTACTAGTGAGGGTATTACTAGGGAGAGGATTGGTAGGCATAGATGGGCTGAGCTAAGAGCAATGTGGAATATGTCTAGAGAGGGTTTTGAGGAGCTTTATGAGCAGATACGAAAGAGGACTTCAGGCAGTATACCGGGTTTTGAAGATGTTTGGATGTTAATAGGCGGAAACCCAGGTATACTTGCCCAGCTATACAGAGCTAGCTGGGACATCAATGCCGTTACCACCACCCTCATCGAGGATAGGAAGCTTACATCCAGCTTCATCAACAAGTGGAGACATTGGCTTGAGGAAGCAATCAGAGACCCCGACATACTCTGGAGCGCTGACACACCGAAAGAGCTTGTGAACGAGCTTAAAGCGAGAAACCTCATCATCTACAACATGCATAGTAGAATAAAGATACGATGGATAGACCAACCACCACCTGAAAGAGATCCTGAACTCGGCATTAGCAGATACACTGCTTGGCAAACACCCCTACACAGAGAAGCCGTCAGAAGAGCGGTTGAGGAGTACAAGTAGTGAGAGCTTTAAGACAAGAGCAGAGCTCAAAGACGGGTTAAAGCCCTCTACAAGTGCCCCACATACATTAGGGATCACCATCAATAACCAAGTTAAGTAGTAAGTAGTGCTTTGCGGCTTAATACTTAATAATCGTTTTCTATTTAAATTGATATGGATTAAGGAATTAGGTAAGTGAGCTTCTTGAAGAGAGCTGTCCTACACTTCGCTAATTTCAAAATTGAACTTGTCGATAGGGATAGAAGTATTCAGCAGGTTGTTGAGTGGGCTAAGGAGGGTACCTGGTGCCCAATTGTTGTCTTCGGTCCTGAGGGATGCGGTAAGACTGCATGGCTGAAGCAGGCTACAGAGGTTCTTAGGGAGCAGGGGTTCGATGTCATTTACATCGACCCCATACATAGAGACTTCATCGCTTACACAGATATAAAGGATGTTATGAAGAAGCTGGCTGAAGCAGCTGCGGAGGCTATCGATGTAGCTGGGGTTAAGCTAGCAACCCTAGCCATAGACTCAGTTAAGGAGCTTCTCAGCAGGTGGAGGAGGAAGAGAATAGCCGTTCTAGCGGACGACGTCTTCCAGACTATTGGACTGGATAAAGCCGGCATATATGTGAAGAGCCTGCTGAACCTTATCGAGTATCCGCCGCAAGACTATGAGAAGATGGTTGTGATTGCTGCTACGAGTGAGGGAGTCTCTAGGAGGGAGATTGGTAGACATAGATGGGCTGAGATAATGCCCATATGGAACATGAGTAGAAGAGGATTTGAGGAGCTTTACGAGAAGCTCCCAAACCCCAAGCCTCCCGTAGATGAGGTCTGGAGGCTTACAGGCGGCAACCCATACATGCTTGAGAGACTATACAAGGCTAAATGGAGTGTAAACATCATAATTAATAGACTCATAGAGGAGAAGGAGATAACACCCAGCTTCATCAACACGTGGAGGAATTGGCTTGAGAAAGCTGTTGAAGACCCAGATAATCTCTGGAGCGTTGATACACCAGAGGAGCTTGTGGATAAGCTTATAGCCAAGAACCTCATAGTTTACAGCATGTATAATAGATGTTGAGAGTCTTATATGTATGTCCGTTTGCTCATAAAGTTGGTCATTGGTCTTGGGCAGCGATTCATGAGTCTCATGCATTAAAAAGATGTGGATTGGACGTTATACTTGTTACTTTCGCTGGTACGCGTGATAAAGTCTCTTGTGAAGTACCACATTTCTCAGTTCTTTCACCTAATAGAACAAAATTTTTTACTAAATTTATATACCGTCATTTCCACGACATTGGAGGAACGGTTTTTAATTGGTTAGAACCATTGTTGGAATTTCTTTCCACTCTAGTGTTAGCAATGTTACTAAGAAAAAGATTAAAATGCGATATTATTCACTTAAGGGATGGCGACTCACTTTCAATTTTTGTTCTTATCTTAAGCTTATTCACTAAAAAGGTTAATTGGGTTATTTCACTTGTCGGCGCCCTCCTACGTCTGCCGCCAGGATTAAACGTATTGAATCCAATACTAAAGCTGAGTCTAAATAAAAACAATTTTATTTTCATCTGCCCAGATGAAATTACTAAAAAGCGCTGTGAGCATACTATACATTTCTTTCGTAATTTCCTAGAAAAAATTATTATTCTTCCAATTGGTGCAAAGCAAGAAAGCCATATTATCTCATTCGAAGATGCTAGACGCTATTTAAATCTGCCCATTAAGAAAGTTGTTTTCCTCTCTTTTGGAGTCATTCATTCAGGTAAAGATTTAATATGCGTTTTAAAAGCTATAAAGAACATCCATAACGTCATTTTAGTTCATGCAGGCAAGATTAAATCGAGGAATTTAATTGATTTGTTGATACAAAAGTATAACTTGGAGGATAAAGTTATCATTAAAGATTCGTATATTCCTGAAGAGGATAAGCCTTACTATTTCTCAGCAGCAGATGCTATTATTCTTTCCTACACCAAAAGTTTTTCACAAACAGCTAGCGTTCTCTGGGAAGCTTGTCGATTCAATAGACCAGTAATAGCGAGTGATAATATTCAATTAAAGGAGCTCGTTAAGAAATATAAGATAGGACTAGTCTTCCACGCCCAAGATCCTCTTTCATTAGAGAATGCGATGAATAACTTCCTCAGCCTCAATTCTAAAGAAATAGAAGAAATGAGGAGAAATACCAAACATTTCTGTAACCATTACTCTCTGGAGAGGTGGGCTCAAAGGTGTTTAAAAATATATAGACAGTTAGTTATATCTGAAGTTGAAGAGGTATGAATATAGGATTTGTTGGGCTGGGTAAGCTCGGCTTGCCCGTAGCACTTGCAATTGAGAGTAAAGGACATAATGTAGCCGGAAATGATATAGATCCGAGAGTAGCGGAAATTATTGCTAAGAAGAGGTTACCTTACAAAGAGGTTTACGCACAAGAACTATTAGAAAAAAGCAGCATAAAGCTACTATCGTTATCTGACTTGGTAAGATTTTCGGACATAATCTTTGTTGCTGTTCAAACTCCCCACGATCCAAAATTCGAAGGAATTACTAGATTACCTTCTGAAAGGATGGATTTTGATTATAGTTATTTAAAAAGGGGAGTCAAGGACTTATCTAAGGTCATATATGAGGTTGAAAAGCCGCAAGTCGTAGCAATAATATCGACAGTTCTTCCTGGCACAATTGAGAGAGAGGTAAAACCGCTCACAAATAAATATGTAAAGTTATGTTATAACCCCAGCTTTATAGCTATGGGGACAACTATTCCTGATTTTCTTTACCCTGAATTTGTGCTTCTCGGAGTTGATGATAAGGAGACAGCGGAAATTGTTAAGAGTTTTTACAGAACAATTACTGATGCTCCTATTTATGAGTGTTCCATTAGAGAGGCGGAGTGCATTAAAGTATTTTACAATACCTTCATTTCAACGAAGATAGCATTCGCAAATACTATAATGGAAATTTGTGGGAAGATAGGTGCTGATTGTGATGTGGTAATGAATGGTTTATTCTTAGCGAAAAAGAGAATAATTAGTCAAAATTACATGATGGGGGGAATGGGTGATGGTGGTGGCTGTCATCCTAGAGATAATATTGCATTATCGTGGTTAGCTAAAAAGCTTAACTTAAGTTATGATTGGTTCGAGCATATTATGATTGCAAGAGAAAGACAGACGGAGTGGTTGGCAGAAATTATTAAAGACTATTATGGGAGATACAAACTGCCAATCATTATTTTAGGGAAAGCTTATAAACCGGAAACAAATCTGACCGTTGGCAGTCCCTCTATCCTATTAAAGAATATTCTTAGTGAGGAAAAGTTGGATGTGAAAATATATGATCCATACGTTGATGGCGGTATGCCTGATTTTAATGAACCAAGTATTTTCTTCATCGGCACAAAACATGAAGTATTCAAGGAGTTAAAATTCCCAAAGGGATCTATCGTGATCGACCCCTGGCGATACATTCCCAAAAGAGAGGGTATTATTGTAAAGTGGATTGGAAAGCCATAACTTATAATCCTCTAAGAGTTATACTATAGAGAGTTTTGAATTGTACAAAAGGATCAAGGAGTTAAAGTTCCCCATATAGTTACAGAACAGAATTTTAAAATGTGTAAGACGTGAAGTAGTTGGTGATTAATGCTTATAAGGAGTGAAGCTAAGGATAATTAATGGGTAAAGCATCAATCATAGTGCCGACATATAACTGTGCGGGAAGTATTAGAAAGCTGCTTAACACGTTGACAAGGCAAAGCTACAGCAATATTGAAATAATAATTGTAGATTCAAGTAGTGATGGGACAGATAAAATAGCTGAGAAATATGGTGTAAAGGTAGTTAAGGCTGAAAAGCTAGGTCCAAACTATGCTAGGAATGTTGGCATTAGAAAAGCTAAAGGAGAGTTTCTCTGCTTTACTGATGGGGACTGCTGGGTGGAGGAGAGATGGGTGGAGAAAATTGTGGAGAACTTTAAAAATCGAAGAGTAGGATGTATTGGGGGATCAGTAATAATTGAGCCTATAAATGTTTTAAGTAGGTACATGGGTGAAACCATAGTTTCCTTCTTTCCAAAATATAACTCAAGAAAATACATAGTAACAATAAGTCAAATAGTTGAGCAGCCATTCGGTGATGTAAGATTACCTGTAGGATGCAACATGGCGTTCAGAAGGAAAGTATTGGAGGACATAGGTGGATTTGATGAGGGTTTTAAAGGAGGATATGAGGAATTTGATGTAATGATTAAGCTACTAAAGGAGGGATGGCTAATCCTCATAGATCCTGAAGTAAAAGTATATCATGAAGTACAAACCTCAATAACAAAGCTAATAAGAAAAACCTACAACTACGGTAAGGGAGCTAAGAAATTAATTAGGAAATATAAGCTACCGTTAAAACCTAAATTTAAGAGAGGATTTGAAGGAGTATTCAGAAGCATAAACCACTCAAAAAACACATATGAAAAAAAGAGGAGAATCGAAGTCTTCACATACCCAATACTTGACATACTGTTTGGATTATCATACTACCTAAGCTTCACCATATATTAAAATAACAATAACAGCTATATCTATTAGAAACAACTAATCTATTAAAACTCTTAAGTCCCACCAGTAACTATACAATAAAATATTGAAAAGAGGATATGTTAAGTAAGCATTTAGCTCCAGCTTCCTTAAGCCTAATAACACTAACATTACTCATAAAGCATTGATCATATTATAATGTTATAAATGGTTTCAAAGGATGTGACAGCTTAAGCTCACCTCCTTAGGTGGTTGTAATAGTATGAATAGTTTTATGATTAGGTTCCAGCATGTTATTGATCTTCTAATCTTTCACTTTGTTTACTGGGTTTGATGCTGTGTTGTTGAAGAATGTTTGTTCTCTGCTAAATGATGAGTATACTGATTCTATTAAGCTTCTATCGCCGAAAGGACTCTTTATTGTATGTTAAGTCTAGCTTCTCCAACGCATGCTTAAACCATGAAGCATTATCAACAATGAATGTTGTCTCCAACACAGTAATTTAAAACCTCATCTATGAATTGCTAGCTGTAAAATTATTTCTTGATGGGTAAACCCCTCATAGACAATATTTCATTCCTATCAAAATCCAGCATAAACCCAATACTCTAATCCATTAACCCTAACACATGTCTCATCAAACACTATAAGCCTTCTAGGTATTCTAGATGGATTAACATTAATCCTCTCACTAAACTTCCTAACCCACTCCAACAGCTATCTTGGAAACCTTATAAAACTCTGATAACGCTCTAGAAGCTCCCCTAAGACTTGAAAGCCGAATATAAAATGCCAATCCAAGAATTTTAAGCTCTAATGGAACCTTATTCCTCTCAAAAACACCTAACCCCTCAACCAGAAACCTAATACTCAACATAAAATAACTAAGCAATAGAAAATACAAACCTTAAGTTGCCACGTCTGTTTCAAAAATAGGTAGGTTTAAATAGAGTTTTATGGTAGGACGACAGCCTTATAGTATTCCTGTCCTGCAGCTGTATGAAGTTTAACCTCAACAGTCATACCTGAGCGATAGCCACCAGTGGGAAAGGAGCCAGTACTGCTTATGGTGATGGTGGCAACAGTAGAGCCTCCTGGAGTTAGGGAGCTAGATAATTCGGTGGGAATTGGTGATAGTGGTTTTCCATTTAGGAATACTTGATCTATGGTTGCTGTTGCAGATCCTGTATTCTTCACTGATAAGATAATAGTCCACGTATTAGTGTCGGTTTCAGCGTATATGTATGATATTTCTAGTTTTTCGTATCTTGTGAATAGTCCTGCTATTCCTACTACCCAGAATGCTACTGCTATTGCTATGGCTATTGCTACTGCTACTATGATTATTGTTGCTATTACTGGACTTATACCCCTCCTATTTTTTAACATATTTACACCAATATAGCTTAACCCTATGGATTTATATATTTAATTAGTGAAATGGAGTGAATTCTAGATTATTTATTAATTTCAACTATTTCCTACTTGACGCTAGTTATATTCTATGTACGGTATGGTTTATATAGTAACTTCTATAGATGGTTTAGATACGTAACCTCACGTATGAATGTAGCCAATTCTTATGTGTTTATATGGCTGCTTCTAAAGTGATGATATATTGCTTTTCTAATGTTGTTAGGGTTGAGGTGGCAGTATTCTCGGATCAGATATGGTAAATTTGCACTGTAATTATAGAGAATGTTTAAAGAAGCTTGTACATAAACAAAGAGACCTTGATAACTCCATTTCCGGCTTCTTTAAACTTTAAAATTACTAGCGCTATTCATTATGAGCCTAGATATAGGTTTTAAACTAACGTATTATTAGATGTATTAACATATTGAGTAAACGCTCTTAAATAAGATTTTTGTGGCTGTTTTTGTTGTTTATTTATGGATGTTCTTGATCTTATTTCGAGTGGGTTGGTATGCTCTAGGTTTTTCAGGATGGTTAGATGGGGGGATGGTGTTTTCTGTCCGAGATGTGGGTCTTGGATGGTTAAGGGTCATGGAAACTATAGGCAGGGGCTTAAGCACTATAAATGTAAGGCTTGTAAACGAACATTCAACGACAAGACTGGAACAATACTCCACTACTCTAGGCTTTAGGAGTGGCTTACAATCATAATCCTACTCCTTTGCCTACATAACTCATGCCTAAGCTTAAGCTGGCTTCTTAATAGAAGCTATATGCCCATATTTAAGGCTTTGAAGAAGCTTATGCTCAGCCTAAGGAAGACTCAACATATGAGGATGGGTGGAGCTGTTGAGTCTGATGAGGTATATGTTACAGCAGGTCTTAAGGGTAGGAATAACAGTGAGAGAATTAGGAGGATTGGGAGGAAGCCTAGACGTAGGGGTCTTAAGAGGCGTGGATCATGGGGGGAGGATAAGCCAGCAGTCTTCATACTCGTTGGGAGGGGTGGTGTGGAGGATTATATTCCATCAGGGGATGTTGAGTCTGAAACAGTCCTCAAGATAATTGGGAGGCATGTATTGGAGGGCTCAACAATATACACAGACTTCTTCAAATCCTACCTCGGCCTGGGTGAGGCGGGATATAGGCATGAGGCTGTCAACCACTCGGATGGTGAGTGGGTTAGAGGGGAATGCCACATTAACGGATGTGAGAATAGGGCATCACTACTTAGGCCATGGCTAGCTGTCATAGAGGTATATGCAGGGATAACCTAAGCCTCTACCTAGCCTCCTTCAAAGCCTACAGGAAATCCAGAAGCATGAAGCCAACGGAAGCCATAAAGGAAATCCTAAAGAACATCCTTATCTCCACAGCTCTAATAGCCATCATAAAAGAACACATCAACCCCAAAACAGCCATCCAGCCACAACATTTTTATTTAAGAGCGATTGAGTAAATATTTATATGTTCTGCATGGTAGTGTAATGTATGATGGGGTTAAAGTGGAGTCTCCATATTTCTCCAAGAGTTATCATGTTAATAATGTTTTTAGCTTCATTCTCCATAAGGTGTTTAATGTTTTTTACAGATGCGTATGCAAGGCTTAGATGGTATGCCTATGATACGGATTTCTACATAGATAATGGTGTGAAATGTGTTGAGGAGATTTTAAGGGGGAACTTTACAGTTCTCAACATGTTTACAGCGCATCCACCCTTAGGATTCATTACAATCGGTTTATCAGTAAAGCTTACTCAAGGTTTCCTTACGAAATATCATGCAGCAACACTACTTATGTGCATTACATCATCCCTAACATGTATACTTATATACTATATAGGTTTAAGTGTAAGTAGAAAGGTAGCATTTATAGCTTGTATTCTAGCATCTTTTGATCCATTCTATATTCGATGGACTATTGTATGGTTGGATATGCAAATGTTACTATTCCTACTATTGTTTTCAGCTATATATTTGAAAGAAGGGGAGAGGAGGTTTTACATGGCTTTATCAGGGGTAGCTGGTGGTTTATCCGTATTGTTTAAGTATATGGCAGCACCAATAATTGTGTTGATAGTTCTCTTCTTTAAAAGAGGCTGGAGGAGTAGATTTACGGTTTTAATTATTGTTGTAGCTACAGCTATAATGCTAAGCCCAGCACTTCAATCAATAGATGTTTTAAGACAGATCTTAACCATCCACTTTAAGGCTAATGTTCTAGGTGAAGAAAACTTTATAGCTGCGGAGAACGTAGTATTGGCATGGTATCCTGGAAAGTTCTGGTTTAGACCTGACACATTTATATGGACTTTCCTATACTACTTCGGCTTAAGTCAAAACGGACCAAATCAGCCATTCATAACACCATTCATAGCATACATAGCTTTAATCTATAAACTAGCTAGGAGAGAGAGGATAAGCTTCAATTTCTACTGGGTATGGCTTTCAATCTCCCTTATAACTTTAGCATTCTTCACGAAGCATTGGCCATACTACGATGTAATACTTACACCCCCAATAACACTTCTCACAGCATCTTTACTAAACTCAATACATAGCCAAAAACCTGTAGGTAAAGAGGTAGATGGTGGGAAAGTAATGAAGCTACTTAGAATTCCAGCATTAATATATATCTCACTTACACCAATATCCCTAATTTCATCATTAACTTTCCCAACACTATGGCTGTTCATACTTACACTCCTAAACAACAAGGAACTATTTCCAGCAGAATACTATTCATCCCTAACCCTAACAATATCATTACTCATATACTCAATAACAATAACAGCTCTATCCATTAAAAACAACTAATTTACTTAAAATCCTTAAGCTCCATCAATAACCACAGAATCTACCAATAAAGGAGTAGGATACGTTTAGGTAAGCATTTAGTTTTCCTCAAGCCTATTAACATTATTCGTAAAGCATTAGCCATAATACGATGCCATGCTTATACCGTCAGCAACCCTAATAACTTCAAGCCTAATACTTCAAAGAAATGGGATTAGGGGAAATACATAAGCTCCAGCTACATCATATTTGATATACATACCTTTAACACTAACGGTCATAATCTTAACGTTTCCATTTCTAACTATGGTTATTCATACAGACAATAATAAACAATAAGAAAATACTGCCAATGAAATACTATGACTTCCTATAATAATAGCAATATTCCTATTTCGTTAACTGTCTCAATACTTACAATAAAAAGGGTGATTATAGTAGGCTTTACGGTAGGACAACAGCCTTATAGTACTCTTGTCCCGCAGCTGTATGAAGCTTAACCTCAACAGTCGTACCAGGACCAAATCCACCAGTAGTTATAGGAATACTAATGGTAAATGTAGCAGTAGTTCCAGGAGTTAGAGCCAGTCCTGTATTAGCAGGATCAGGGTTTACTGTGACCCCATTAGTAGGGGGTTTTCCATTTAGGAATATTTGATCTATGGTTGCTGTTGCAGATCCTGTATTTTTCACCATTAAATTAATCGTCCACTGAGTATCTGATTTATCTGCGTATATGTATGATATTTCTAGTTTTTCGTATCTTGTGAATAGTCCTGCTATTCCCACTACCCAGAATGCTACTGCTATTGCTATGGCTATTGCTACTGCTACTATGATTATTGTTGCTATTACTGGGCTTATACCCCTCCTATTCAGTTTTCTAGTTTTTAACATATTTACACCAATATAGCTTAACCCTATGGATTTATATATTTAATTAGTGAAATGGAGTGAATTCTAGTTTTTGAATTTCCGGCTATTTTCTACTTGATGAATTTAATTTGTTTTACGTTATCTATGCTAAGTTTAGAATCATGAAGCTCTACTTTTACCTTATGCTCTACTCTATGAATTCTCCATTCTACTTCCTTAAGCTCTAGTTTAAGGCTAGTATACATTTTGCCTATAAACTTCTTAAACTGTATTTTAATACTTCCCTAACATCTAGTGCATGTTTTCACTAGCCTAAATTAACTTAGCATAGCTTAGCGTTTTAAGCTTGAAGAAATCTTTCATAGTCTACTTATAAGCTTCATAACTGCTTTATTGGTGTTTACTCATGTTTAGGTTTCTCTAATCCCTTAGGGGGAGATGCATAAGCTGGATTCTTCTTATTGTGGTGTTTATCGATGTAGAGTGTTGTAGGATTTGTGGTTGATTAAGTTTATGAGTTTATAAATGTAGGCTGATGTTTCTGTTTATTATTTAGGTGTTATAGACTTTAAATATTTGGTTTATTAGAATTTTAAATGGTTTTCTTATTTAGGATTTAATTGTATGGTGGGGTTTTGTTGTTGGTTTCTTGGGTTTGGGTGTATTGGGGTTAGTATGGTGTGGTTATGGTGTTGTTTTTTGCTTGATTTGTTGTTCTAGGCTTTCCATTACTTGCTTGTTTACTTTTACTATTCCCTTTTTCCCTTTTCTACCTCTTACTATGATTCCTCTTGATTCTAGGTTTACTAGTATTCTTGATACTTTTGCTGGTGAGAATCCTGTTTTGTCTGGTAGTGTATACTGCATTGTTTCTCCACCTTCGTTTACTATTATTTTTATTATTTCCAGCTCATCCTTTGTTAGGAAGTCTACTAGGTTTGTGGAGTTCAGTATTGTTGTTCTTGGTGTTGATGCTTGTGCTGCTCCAATCGCTACCATTAGGATACCTATAGATAGCATTACAGCTGTTAATACTAGATCAGGCATTTTAACGGTGATGAGAAACATAGATATAAATGTAAGTACTGATCCTACTAGTAACAGTGTTAAGCCTAGAATCCTCCCAGTATTCATTGTCTCAAATATAATTGTAGATAAAGTTAATATAGTTTACTGTTTATTATTCTATTAGATTTACTTTAAGCCAATATGCTGCTATTTAGGCTTCAGCCATGAAGATTTATAGAATATTAGATTGTAGAATAGCATAGAGTATTTAGAAAGCTTGGAAGCATACCTCTAGGTAGAGGGATGAAGACAGTTACCCATGACTTAAGCCTTGGGCTTAGAGGTTGGGGCTGTATCCGTTTCGCCTATTGGCTTATCCCAAATTTGATTAGAGCTCATGGAGCCGTACGGTACACCGTGCCTTAAGAATACCCACTCACCCTCCAGGCCGTGCCTACTGATGGAGACATCCATCCTGAAGAAGGCTAAGCCATACAGCTCACCCCAGACGAAAAGAATACTTAAAATGTTGTATTCGCAACTCCCCCACCAGCTAAAGCCTGCAGGCTTCCCTGCGAAGGTGAAATAGGAATTGCATAGTACAAGGGAATAAGTCAATTAGCCATCCACTCCATAAACTACTTTAAAACCTGTAGAGGATGGGAGTTATATAGAGGAGGATTGCTAACAATATTAAGGTCATGGATTAAAATGTTGAGTATACGGTTCAAATCTCTAAACTTGAGCTTCTCAGAAACCTACTTAAAAATCCAGGATGACTATAGGGTTAAGAAGCAGTTCCTAAATAGTTAACTTATATATCCTTCTAGTATTACTATTAGAATGCTCGATATGTGGCGTATTGAGTAAGCTGAATGAGAGTTGGAATAGGCTCCCGATGCACCTTCCCCACCGTTGGCGGCGAAAGCCGCCATGAAGCCTTAGGGGTGGAATGGATAGTTATAAAATGTTAACTATCCGGCAACGATAGCTATTAACAACCATAAACCTACAGTATTCTCTAGGGTATTAATCTATTATGTTAGTTGTAGCGGTATGTTTACTACTTGGTAGTATTCTGTTCCTGTTGATGTGTGGAGTACTACTTCAGCAACTGCTCCCGATGATAATCCCCCCTTATTTATTTTTATAGTTATTGTTTTTGTTTCTCCTGACTTTAACGGTATTGGTAATTCATCATCAACATCTCCGAAAAATGTGTGGGGTCTACCGTTTATCAATATGTCTGTTATTGATAGATCAAACGATCCTGAATTTCTAACTGTTAGGGTTATATTACCTATCCAGCTGCCTCCAGACATTTCTCCAGAAGCATACTTATTAACTACCTGTATTATCTCTATTTTCGCATAAGCTCCTGAAACACCAGCAATCCATAAAGTAACAGCTATAGCTACAGCTATGGCGATAGCTAAAATAACTACTGTTGAAACTAATTGGCTGACAGCATAAGCGTTAAGTCTCACAGTAAACTAGATATGCAGATATATATAAGATTCACTCATGAAATAAACTGCAACCTAAGTTAATCAATTAAATAAATTCATCCCTACTTTCCAGCTTCATTTATGATGTCTAGGCTTTATTAATCTACAGGCTTCCTAATGCCCACTAAATCTTATCCTACACATTTAAACTTTAAAGCTTTAATATCTTCACAAGCCATAAATCATAGCTATAGACTACTTAACATCAATAATCTACTGGATACCTTTTAAACTTCTTAAAGCCTAAACCAGCTATTTAAATACAGCTCTCTTAACACTAATGGTTCTAAAACCATAGAAATCCCCGTTTAGAATAGACTTAACATCAATACTCTATTTAACTCTAGACCTCATTACGGTAGGAATCTAAAAGATCTACACCTATAAACAAAATATATACAGGATGGAAAGCTTTGAATCCTACTAGTTTAGGGTTAAGCCTTAGGGAACAGGGCTTTAACGAAGCATACCCCTTCAAGACATAGGGTTTAGATTTATAAACATTCATTAATGGATAGAGGCTAATATACATAGCAACAATTTTAAACCCACCAACTTCAGTCAGTATTCTAGGACTACTAGGTTAATATATAGTAAGCTTATAGAGTTTAGGGCTTAACTTGACGGTATCGTATTCTAGTAGTAATGCTTAAATGTATTAGTTAATTCTAATATTGTGGACCCCTTAACATTATCCACTATTAGCCTTATACTAGCTATATCTGTACTGGCTGGGAACACTATTGGGTTATGGAGGATTACGGAGGGAATTAAAGCTGTTCAAGAAGGGATTAAGGCAGTTCACGATGGAATTAAGATTATACATGAAGATGCTAAAACCCTACAGGAGGGACAGAAAGCAATTATGGAAACTCTGAATAGAATATCTAAAAGACTTGAAAAATAATATTAACTCTAATTACAGCATGAAGCCCTTCACACTTTAAGCTTAACTATAATTAGCAAATACTATATGTAACACCTAACGGCATAGAGTGTTATTTCTTGCTAGAAATTTATTATCATATAAATACTTATTACAAAATTCTAACTATTCCTTCCTAGCATTAGCTAAAGCTACTACAAGTATTCCCCTTTCATCCCTAACCCATAAAACTAGGTAAAAGTTCAATTTCTGCTGTCCAGATTTTCCTTTGTCTTCTCCTATAGGTACTTCAAATGTGATTGCGTATTTTCCCCCGGCTGAATACGTTATATTAACTTCTTCTGGTTCTGGTCGTATCCAGTTCGTTGTTTTATTATAGCTTATAGCCCATCCTGCAAGTGTATCTTGATCAGTAAAGTTGTAGTTATCTTTGGAAAGGGATGAAATAGGTTCGCCGTACTCCCTTTCTACATGGAATGTGAGGGTTATATTTATATTTCCTCCTTTTCTTTCCGCACTTACGCTATCTATTGTTACGTTTAACTGTATGCGTCCTTCACTTACAAATCCATATAGTCCATAGCTTGTTAGGTTTACTTCTAGCTCTGAGTATATGGTTGAGGAACTTTCATTGTAGAGCCAGCAGTATTTTAGTAGGTTTCTCCTGTAGCTTAGCTGTAATCCTGCATCAAGGTATGATTGGAGTAGTGTTTGACACCAGTATGAAAGTTTCTCATTAAAATCAGCTGTTTCTTCGCACTTACCGGTAGCACTTCCCTTCAGTATTTCTTCCAAAGAAGAACTTATACTTTTATTGTAGTTATGGGTAGCTAATGCAAGTATTCTTGTTAATGCTCTTTTAAAGTCTTTATCTATATTTATAATTATTTCTTTAGATGCTTGGTATCTGAATTCCTGGTATTGGGTTGCTGTAAGGTAGATGGATACTGCTAGGCTTGTAACCATTATCCCTATGAGAAGAGCAGCAACAATTATGAACTGGGCTTTACCATTCATCCAATCACCTCTCCACCCTTGCTATTGTTAAATGTAATACTAAAGTGTAGAATTCTTCTTCTAGTTGGGGGTTTTCTTTTAGTTGGGAGTATGTATATGTTAATACAGCTTTCCCTACCTCACTCGCCCTAACTATTGTATCAGGATCCTCAATATTTGTTGCATCAGCTAGCTTCTCCAGTTTAACACCCTCAACATTGTGAGGCATGATCGTTATTATTTCTGCCTTATATATTGTTAGGTTGTAGACTATGTTTTTGGGAAGTAGTGTTCTTAAGGCTGCAGCAAACTCATCTCCTAGTAGTGTAGGATTTTTCTTCAATATTTCATCAAGCGCTCTCTCCTCAGCTAATCTATGGAGGACGTCGTAAGCTATCTTCTCTAAGTCTCCTTTAGCTCTTATAGTGAATGGGTTTGGTGGGGTAGCGTAGTGGTAGGAAACTGTGAAGGCTAGGAGTATAACTATTGCTGCTAGTACTGCCTCAATCATTCTAAGTAGGGCTTTATTATTCATTCAGCCATCCTCCAAACTGAGAGCTCAGTAACATATGTTAAGCTACCCATCTTGCAGTATCTATGAGTTGTAAATATCTTTAATCCCTCAATTAATAGTGAGGGGGCGCTGTAATCTATTATAGGTGGGTAATTTACGAGTACAAGACAGTATCTACCTTTACCTGGAAGTGGAGCCCAGAATATGTATAGAAGATCTAGATTTAGTGATGGATCTATACCCTTACCTTCCATTTCATAAATTCTAAGACTGTATTTTCCCTTATTTATAATCCATTTGCTTTCACCTGTTTTAGGATTTTTTACATCCTTTATATTAGCTGTAGCAATTAAATCCTCACCTACCTCTATTAATCCTCTAATATGTCTTGCCCCTTGAGGACCTTCCTGACTTTCAGGAAATTTAACAACTAAATAGTTACCTGTAATCCATGCATCAAGAATGTCAGGATACTTTGCGTAATGGTTAAAGGATTTAATACCGAAGTAACTTGCATATACAAGAAGTATATATGCCTCCACATCACTACTGCTAATACTATTAAGAAACTGCTTAAAGTCTACACTACACTCCCCCCTCCAGTTAGCTAAAAGAGTCATATCGTTCCTCCGTGGAATAACCTCTTCTTCATTTCCTTTCCTCTTCATCTGCATTACTAAGTATATGGCTTTAACTTTAGCGTTTGCTGCTGGATAACCATCATAGCTCTTAACAGATATATTGAATACTGCAGGAGCCTGCCCAATATATTCAGTAGGGGTTATTGTTATGTTTAGTGCTGGAGCAATTCTTAATCTAAAACCGTATTTTGGATGTTCTCCATCCCATGTTAAGCCGAGTATTTTAAGAATTCTGTTTGGTGAAGGTTGAAAATCTATAATAGACATTCTTGATACCTTATTTAAATCAAGAACGTAGGGATCTATAAACATAAGTTGATCTTGCTTCTTAATATATCCTAGCCCAAAACCAGTAATATCCTCCTCGTCGGGATAATTGTAAATATCTTCCCAGTTTAACGGCTCCCCTGGTGTTAACAGTATTTTATCAAGCAGTCTTTCAGCTAGAGGATTTAGCTGTTCCTCCTGTACATGTTGAAGATTTACAGATGTGAGGGAGAAAATTGAGTTTGCTGAGAATGCAAGAACTATAATGATTATTAATCCAACTACAAGATAATCTAAAGTAATATGCATAGTATCCTATAGTATTGAGGTGTATATAATGTTTACTATTGAAATACATTTCATAAATTTCACTACTACTTATTATTAAGCTGGATGATCTGAAATTTATAGGTTGTAATTGTAATACTTTAATGTTTACATGATAGGGTAAGTTTCAAGATTTGTAGTTTTGATTAGATTAAAGATCCTCCACGGTTGAAAACATAGGTTATTTTAATTACTACTGTGAGGTTTCTAATTGCTAGAGTTTAAGTAAGCTGTATAATGATTTAGCGTATTGATTATGGTGATGATGCTTTATGATTATTTAATCTATGTAAGCTAGAATTTAAACTCATAAAGTTGATTTCTATATAATAAAGCCTTGTGGCTTAATTCTCGATAATCATACTTTCCAGTCTGTATGAATTAAGAATAGTGTTGAGGCTTATTCGTCTTTATTATATGGATTATTTACGAGTTTGAAATTAAGCCACAAAGCTATAATAACTGTTCTGGAGCTGTAATTGAATTATTGTGGAGTTTATATGTTTAGGCTGCTGAGCTTATTTACTTTAGCTTTTCAAGTCCTAATCCTATTTCTATTCCTTCTTGAGTTTTTATACACCATACTACTGGTTTTGCGTAGCTGCTTCTAAGATTGTTTGTAGCATATACTGCATAGCCATTTATTCGTAGTGACTCAGCATTATTTATTTTCAGCTCTTCCTCCCCATCATTTATATATATGTCAATATTTTCTAATGCCCAGTTTAATGGTGTTTTAACGTTTATCCATGGTGCTGTAGGCATGTAGGCTTCAACATAACATCCACTTGAATCCTTCCCAATCCTTACTATGAACCCCTTCTCCTCAAGGTCTTTAGGTATTGTAATTTCTTTAACTATGTATTTGTTTATGCTTGAGCTATTCATTATTGTTACTACATCGGTTATTGTTGATGCTATGTGTTCAGCAACTTCCTGCAGTCTTATCTTTAAATTATTGGCTTGAACTAATAGAACAATCATCGTGATTGAGGCTACCACTATTATTGAAAGCATTATAAGCATAGATGTACCTATAACGTGTGAGAGTATAGGGTGTGGCATACTATCCGCCAAGCATATATATTTCAACCTCTGAAACAATTACTGTAACAACAGTTGGATATCTTGTATCTAATTCGTCTAGGGTTACTTCTTGAGTTATTTGGGAGCTGTCTAGCTGTAGAGTTGCTTCAACTTTTAATTGTCCACGTGGGAAGCTTACCTGTTTTATACTTATGTTTCTACATAGTGTCTTAACGTTTAGAACTGTACCGCTTACAGCTCCTCCAAACTTTAGGGTTATGAGTTTAACTTCAACTATGTTTGTTAATTGGAATTGTGGTTTACCGTTTAGGATTCCCCAGCTATAGTTTAATAATCCTAGATATGTTACTCTTACTCTTGCAGGGTCAAGATATATTTTAGCTCCATTACTTTGATTTGTGTAAACCCATACTAGCGGTGTTGTACTTTCATTAACTATTACTGATTCCCTCCTCCAATTATCTGTTATTTTAGTTAGTCCTCTTAGAGGCTCAAAGCTTGTTGAAGCATAGCTTCCACCCTGAACTATTATTGTTCCTGTTTCGTTATCTATTGGAGTCCATACTACACTATCGTTTTCTATCGTTAGCTTTATTTTTGCCCATTGATTTATGTAGTTTGGCTTTGATGTTCTTATGTTGAATCTTACGTATGATGATGTTCCCTCTTTAAATGCTACATCCTCTATTGCTTGTGCTAGGTATACTGCTACCTCTTTTGCTTGGTTGAATTCTGTTTGTTGGTTTTGTATTTCAAATATGTTTGTTGCTAGGTATGCTGATGCTGATGATAGTATTAGTATTGCTAGTGCAAGTATTACTGTTGTTACTGTTACTGATAGTGCTTTCCTACTCATTTCCTCACCCGAATTGTAGTGATACTGAGAGCATTGGGGATATTATTATTGTTATTATTGAGGTTATGAGTAGTATTAATGCGTGTTTGAAGCCGTTTGCAACTCTCTCCCCACTTATTTTCCCAGCTACAAGTCCTGTTATGTATGTATGTATTATTAGTGGAGGTATCATTATGGTTGCAAACTGGGCGAATGCTATGCTTCTATGAGCTATTGCAAGCGATGTCCTCATGAATGATAGTAGAACTATTGTTGATATTATGAATGTCATAGCTCCAATGTATGGTATAAGTAGTAGGGGTCTTAAAATCATTTTCTTCTCCTTCTCTAATGAGACAATCATCTCACCAAATCTTGCAAGTGATTCTAGGGTTTCAGGTGCTCCTCCACCAACCTCTATAGCATCTATTAGGAGGAACATAATTATTCTTGAAAGCCATCCTTTAACCCTTCTATGGAATGTTTCATAAACCTTCCTGAATGGGGATCCCCATCCAACCTGGTTACTTATGGTTCTTAGATGTTTTGAGAATCTACCGTAATCCCTGTTTGAAAGATCCATTATGCAGTGTTCGGGACTCATCCCTGTCTTTCTTACCTCAACAAGATCTCTTAGAAACAGAACTATACCCTCCTCAACTCCTTTAAGCCTCCTCATCCTAAACCATTCAACAACAGCTGCAGGTAGGGTTCCTATAGCTAGGGATACTATTGCCCCTACTCCAGCTTCAAATCCTGCTTCAAGCTTTAAAACATCAATTGATAAGTATCTACAGAATTCTTTAAGAGGGATTAGTACTGGGAGGATTGATATGATTTCAGGAGCCATATAGGATACGCTCATACCGATGAATAGAACTATTGTTATGGGTAGGAATATGAAGAATACGTAGTATGATGTCCACTCGCTTTCAGGATATTTAGGCTGCATAACATCTATAAGGTATATGAAGGAGAAGGATATCATAGGCATTATTATCCATGCAAACATGAAGAAGCTTCCACCCGTGAAGAATGGAACCTGTGCAAAGCCTCCTAGAGCCATTGAGACTATGTATATTGTGTAGAATCCTAATCCTAGAAGTATAGCTATAGCTATATATACTTCAAGCATTCCACCCATACGTTCCCCAGCTATTTTAAGCTTTGAAAGCCTTTCCTGAAACATAAGCTCAGTCTTCCTCATTAGGTAGTGAACAACATCCCCGCCACTCCTTAAAGTTGAGGTATATCCTAGGAGAAGCTCACGGTAATCCTTTGATGGAACGTTGTAAGCCATCTTCTCAATAGCTGATAACGGGTCAATACCCATAGCTCTAACCTCAACATCCATTCTTCTTGAAACTTTTGAAAGCTCTTTGAGTAGTGGAATATTTTTAACCCTCTGTAGGCTTGAGTATGGGCTTATACCACCAGTAGCCATAACGCTTATGTAGGCAGCTAGGAATGGGGTTTCAGTTTCAAGAGCTGAAGACCTGCTTGCAGCCTTAAACTTAGGTATTAAGCCACCTATAAGTAGGGCTATGAGGGGAAGTAGGAATATAACTATAAATGTTGAGTAGGGAATGTATTCTAGGAATGTGAGAAGCTCAGGCTGAAGCATCTTCGTTAGGAGTAGGGGTACACCTATTAAGCTTATAATTAGGGAGATAACAACCGTAAAGCCTACAGCTGAAGCGTAAGCCTCCTTATATATACTCATCCCAGCAGATCTTAAATCCCTATCTAAACTACGGAATACCTTCATAACTATCTTAGAGCTCCATGGGAAAAGACCATAGATCAAGCCTATAAGTGAAGCCAAACCAATCCCCTATTAACATATTGATTAAATACATGTATATAAACCTTGTTGGAGAAATGGATTTCACAACAATACAGAAATTGAACAATAAGCTTAACCATAAGACATCTAAGATAAACGTTTAATAATTACGTAAAGATTATCTAAAGTTTAGATAGGGATTAATTATGTAATATGCTAACTATAGTCTAGGCTGGAGCAGATTTAATATAGCTGTGTTAAGCCATGTATTTATCAGGCTTCTATGAATTTTATAGTTTCAAAACTTCACATCTTTAAATAGTAATATTTAAAAGGATTGTTTCATATTTTATTTGGGTTGAATTGGTTAGTGGGAGTGTTAGGTGGCTTGAGGCTAGGATGGAGGATGAGGTTGGTAGGGGAATTTCTCAATATAATATTCGGGATGTTATTTATGGATGTTACGCTATATATCTTCATGGCGGAGACCTTAAACCATTAATGTTTCTTGTAGATGCTTTAACAAGAGAGTATTCCTTATGGATTTATTTATCTCTAGATCTCCCATTTAAAGATCCTCAAGCAATCCTATATCTTTACGAGCTTCTACAGGATGTTGGTCCTGAACATGCTAGAAGACTTAGCAGTATCGGTGATGATATAAGTAATCTTATGCTTCCTAACGGTAGATTCCCAGGTATTCATGAGAAGACTCTATATCTAGTTTTAAAGCTTTACGGCTTAGAGGATGTAAGGTTTAAGCCTGCTATTAAATACTTTAGGGATAAAATATTGAAGATGGAAGTTCTAGGTCTTGAGGAGAAACTATGGGTTTTAAAGACTTCATCAATGTTTGAAGACTTAAAGATATTCAGGCTTGAAACTGCATGTGAAATCATAGAGAGGCAGAGTAGCGGGTTATGGGGTGAGGATCTAAGTTTAAACGTTGATGTTGTTGATGGATTGGTTGAGGCAGGTATTAGCTTAAAGCATTCATCAATTAGGAACTCTTTAAAATGGATAATGGAGAGAAAACTTGAAAACAACAGCTGGGAGAACAGTATACTCCTAACATCTAAGGTGTTAATACTATATAGGAAGACACAGCCACCTCCAGCTACTCAGAGGGTAAGAATACTTACGTCATCAACCACTCCAAGCATTACAGATTATGTTTTAAACACTATGTTAAATACAGGATCCAGCCTTACTATTGAGAACCCGCCTTTAAACAACGAGTTTAAAAACATTATTAAAACATTAAGGAGGATGGGGGTTGAAGTAAGGGTTTTACTAGACCCATTATTCATGGATGTTAATCCAAGCATGGAGGAGGATATTAAATACCTGAAGGAGATAGGGGTTAATGTTAGATTCAGCGAGTATGCTAAAACATCACTAGTAATCACCGATAGTGAGAAGCTACTTCTAATACCAAGCATCTCTAAAGAGGATATGTTGAAGGAGGGGGTTATAGGTGTTGCTGTTGAAGACCCTAAAGACGTGGAAAATGCTGAAAGAGAATTTTCAAAAATATGGGAGAAGGCAAAGGAAGAACTTACAATACCGGACTGGATTAAAAGAGCAAGAACATTAAAACATAGCTAATTCAATATAGCTATCACACCAATTATAGAAGCTAGTCTTAAACATACTCCATCTAGCTACTAGATTTTAAAGCTTTACACAGCTTCAACGTAAAATAATATAAGTTAAGAAGCTTATATTAAGCTATTCAGCTAACTCTATAAATCATTAAGGGAGAAGGCAGACAGCTTAAGAAGCTAAATTATGGAGTAATCTAGGCTTCCTATTCCTGCTTAAGCCAGTAGCTTACTAGGCTTCTAGTATCTATCAGCTTTCTAAATGGTGTTAAACCATTTTAATTAGTATTTTTACAGGTATTCCATCAATAATTTGTACTAGATATGATGCAACCCCTACCTCCTCACCTGAAGCTAGTAGTGGCTCTACAGCTTTACGTACCTTCTGAAGTGCTGTAAGCTTATCTTGAAGTGCCCTAACAACATCTTCAATAGTGGATAACTCCTCATTAGGTTTAACACCGACAACAATTTTAAGGCCTGCAAGCTCAAACTCTGCTGTAGGAACTGTTGAGCGTTTACCTGTAAGCTTAAATATTGTTTCCTCAAACTTCTTCATCTTCTCAACCTTCTCTCTAAGATCCTCCATCATCTTTAAATATTTACCAAGCAACTCCCTAACAGCATTTACCTGATTATCAATATCCTTAACTAGATCAGATATAGAAGAATAAGTTTTAACCTCAAGAGCCAACAATATTCACCTCAATACAAAACCATAAATATCAATATAAATTTTTCCATTAGAAGCCTTGTCTTGTAAACCTAAGCTTTACCTAGAAGTTAATCAGCAAGCTTAAGTTTACAAAGCCAGAAGCCTGATACTGTCAAGTTAACATGTAGTAAATTCATAAAACCAAGCCTAATTTAACAGTATCTAATTCTTGATAATCATACTTTCCATACTAAATCGGTATGGATTAAGGAGCAGTATTGAATTTCCCGTTTCTATTATATGTGGATTTACGGGGTTTGAAATTAAGCCACAAAGCTAAGTTTACTGGGCTGAGGTAAGTGTCGTATGTAGGCTTAGCCAGAATGATTTAATAGTTTAGCACTGCTTTACCTCTTGTTCCCGCTTTTCCTCCATGTATTTCTTTCTTGTTAGTGCTAGTGTTATTGTTGCATACATGTGTAGCTTCCATGCCCCCACATGCTCACCATACTCCATCACAAACTTCCTAGCAAGATCCCTAAACTCCTCAGCCTCCCTAAGAGTTATGGTATCCTTCTCACTCTTATCAAGATACTCCTCAATCTTCTTCAACTCATCCCTAGATAATGGATTTAACATGCCTAAGCTAATAGTTCTCCTAGCCTCCCCTATCAGAAGCTCCCTAGACTCGCTCCCAATAACCCTTTCATGAGCTAGGAATTCAACAAAGAACTCCTGATAATTCAGGAAGGCAGCTCCAAGACGATCAATCCTCCTCTCCAACCTACCAAACCTATTATCGATTTCTGTAAACTTCCTACCTAGCCAGTAGGCTAAACATATGATTAGGGATAATCCTCCAAGACCGCCTACAGCTGAGAGAAGATCCAGTAAATCAACCAATTCCAGCACCTAACAATTATTAACATGATAATATATAAATCTATTCCACTTATAGTAGGATAGGCTATACTATGCTACTACATCCTGATAGATGTAGCGGATTAAAATACATGGTTTAGAATGCTGATTTATGGTTCGATAACTGAGTACTAGCAGTATGGCTTGCATAGCTTCTAAACATCCACTCCACTAGTTGAGTAGAGACTAACATATTGTATCCGATTCCTAAGCTGCTATGTCTGAAAAAGTATTTTCCTAATAGTCATTATCTTAGTGGTTGGTTTAAGTATAGTTAGGGCTGGAGTTGTGGTTAAGGGTTCCAGAGGCTTTAGGGAATGTACTGTGTTTGTGGATACTGGTGCTTCTATGACTGTTGTAGATAGGGGGGTAGCTGATGCTGTTGGTGTTATGTATACTGGTAGAAGAAGAATGTTAATAAGTGCTACTGGACATAGGCTTGAGGGGGAGGTAGCAGTAGTTAAGGAGCTGAATATTGAGGGGGAGGTTTTAGATTATGAGAAGATTCTTGCCTTGACACTCTCCACGACTAAAGTCGGGAGCTTTCTCGCCGAATCTATGTAACCCTCATAGGATAGTAAGGGAGGATGTACTAGAAACTATCTAAAGGAAGGATGGCAATTTGTAGCATTCTACCAAGTCAAAGGATATTAATAAGAAAAGCTGAACTATTTTGTGATGTTTTCTTTGAGATAGGAGCTACCTAGCCTTGTTATCCTATAAGATGTATATCCTCGCTCACTTTCTATTACTTTTCGTTCTACTAAACCTGCATCAATCAATACGCCAAGATTATAGCTAAGTGTGTTAGGGTTAAGGTTAAGCTTCCTCCTCAACTCTGAATACGTCATGCCATTTGGATTTTCTTTATCCAATGCAGCTAATATCTGGAGCCTGTTCTTATTAGCCAATGCATTAAAGAGTTTTTCAAGCGCTTCCATTTTAGTCTCTCACCTCTATTTAATATTTAGAGGTGGCTAATATTTAAAGTTAACTAGTGTTAACTTAAGTTAACCTGAATTAACTTAAGTTTTTTAAGTAAAAGTAGCTCAGATAAAAGTATGTCTCAAGTAATACCGATAGGGAAAGATGCTATTCGGGTGCTTATCTTGTGCTCATACGATAAAAGACTTTAAATGTAGTAGAGCCTGCTATTATGGAAGTAAGGGAAACTTATGATCCTGATTTTCAAAAGAAACTATTGCCTGTAGTTGCTAAAATCTTAGGATTTTTGAGGCACGATCAGGGAAAGAGAGATATTTAATTCTTTCAGAGAGATGGAGAGATAAATGGAGTATTTCCCTCTCTAAAAATGGAAAAATAATAAATAACTTTCAATGCAATAACGCAGAATATGATTCGGTCATCAAACAAATTGAAAAATCCATTAAAGGCGTAGGAGAATACAGAGAATTGATAGCAACAACTAAAGTTATGGAGCAGATGGTCTGATTTGATTGTAGTGATTAAGCATAGGGGATTGGGAAGAGGTGGTGAGCTTATTGAGCTGACGATGATAATATGTCTATACCTCTTCAAAGGAGACCACAGTCTCGTACAAAAGACGGTTTTACTGAGAAAAAGTAAAGTTAGACTCTCTTGGATGGTAGAAGAACTTATTGATCTTGGGTCAGTAAAGCAGAAAATGTACGAAGACTTTCGCTCACTAGTGGAAGAATTAAAACAAGAGATAGATTTAAATATTGCTAAGTATAGGATTGTATTGACGTCTGAAAGATTATATACGCTTAAGGAGATTGTTGAAGGTGTTAGAAAGCTTGTTAAAGCCTACTCGGTCCAACATAACCTGGACGTTAAAGACTTCATCAACAACTACATGATGCTACTAAACAATATTCTGGAAGATCTATGGCAGGCAATAGAGTGGAAAAAGAAGGGTGAAAGGCTAATACCCTCCATAAGAAGGGATAGAATATTCAGAAAGAAGCTTAGAGACACATATATCAGAGGACGGATCTACTCAAAGCATTACGTTGACTCAGCTATAAAGCAAGCATACTCCATACTCAATTCATGGAGGAAGAGGTATTTGAAGGGAAAAGCTTGTAGAGAGAAGCCTACATTAAGGAGGAGGTTTGTTAGGGTTAAGGAAACCCTCTACAGCTGTAAAGGTGGCATCATAAGGATATCCATTAAACCTTTTCAAGAGAGCATATACATAGACTTGAAGAAAGCATGGTTCTGGGGCAGGATCGCTGGACTGGATTTGGGGGAGCTGATCCTCAAAGAGGATATGCTTATAGTAACCGTTAGAAGGAGGGTGAAGCTTAAAGTTGAGAATCCAATAGCATGGGATGTTAACCTTCTCACAATTGATGGCTACGATGGAGGAAGGGATTACACAGTAGACCTAAGGAGCATATATACCATTCATAGAGTTTACGAGCTTAAAAGAGGGAGGATTCAGCAACTCCCAGAGAAAACCAGGGGGAAGCTTCTTCAAAAGTATAGTTTAAGAGAGAGGAGTAGGGTTGATGACTTACTACATAAAGCTGCGAAGCAGCTTGCTAATAGGACGAATATCTTTGAGGATTTAAGAGGATTCAAGGAGAATGTGGCGGGGACAAAGAGTAGGAGCATGAATAGGCAGAACTCAAAACACAACTACATAAAGCTTCAAAGATACGTTGAATATAAGTCTGCATGGAATGGCTACTTTACGGTATATGTTAAGCCCAAGCTAACATCTAAGACCTGCTCCGGATGTGGGTATGTGAATAGAGACCTGAAGGGAGAAGGGATGTTCGAATGCCCGAGTTGCGGGCTTAAGATGGGCAGGCAGAAGAATGCGTCGAGAAACATATGGAAAAGGTTCCTTAAGATGTGGGGGGAAGGGTTTACCCCGAAAGGAGCTAAGCCCAATGAAATGCCCCCAATGAACCCTGAGGGGGATGAAGGCGGTGAGGCTCAAGAGCTAAGTAAGGGTTCTATACGAATCTATACTTAGCTCAAAACCCTAACACTTTCCATACTCCTTTTATAAGGGTATAGGGGGCTGTGGGCTTCTAGTAGGGGATAATTAAGCTGTAGTCTACTGCTTAGGTCTTTGATTAATTAGGTTTTTAAGTTTTTCTAATGCTTGCTCGATATTTAAGGCTTCAATAACGTTTGCTTTAAAAGTTATTGAAAACTGTCTAGCGGATTCTGATAGGCCTGGTATAGCTATAATTGTGCTTTGTAGTGGATATATGTCGAAGCCTACAGCAAATACATTCATAATAGCCTGCTCGCTAATAGGCTTATCAGACACGTAAACATTAGCTAGTAGCCTACTGGAGTTGTTTTGCTTAAAGCCGTAGATATCGAATCTATGTTTTAACCCGCTTACACCCTCAACATAGCTTGGAGCTTTAACCTCATATCCTAAACTATTAAGGAAATCTTTAATTCTATGTATTAACGTTATTTTAAGAAGGCTTTGCCTACTAATACTGTATGAGTATACATCCATGAATGAGAGGCTGCTAATACTTGAAGATGTAGAGCAGTTTTTACAGGTGTAAACTATACTTGGAGTCTTAAACTGTTTACCACAATCACTACATTCAAAAATTGTTCTCCTAATAAATTCCCTTAACCTACTATATTTAAAACCACATTTAGGACAGCTACCTTCACTAAAGCTTTCCTCCAATCCCTCATATCCACATTTAACATGCTTAATAAACACCTTTCTAGAAACATTTATAGAGTTGCAGTTTGGACATGAAATACTTATTAGGAGGGGATCTATAATACTGCATTTAGGGCATACAGCAACCCTAATGTAAAGCTTCCTCTGAAAACTACCTAGCTCGCAAAGTTGATTTAGAATATTTACCACTTCAACACTTGGAAGACCTAAAGCATCCTCAATTAGAGGGTAACGGATAATTTGAAACTTATCTAAAACCGGCTTTACCTCACTAATTGATTGATTCATAAATACATCAATGATCCTCTGCTCCGCCTCATAGATGTCTATAGCTACCACCACGTATGCTTACAGCTCTAAATAAATGTATGCTAATAGTATATAAATGTTTCAGATAGCTGTGAATAATCTAATTAAGCTAAGTCACATTTAGAACATTACGGTATTAATAAACAACATTCAGATATGGAGTTACGTGAAGACTATCGGAGTTAATTGAGGAGGAGTTAAGGAGAGGGGTGGTTTCAAAATATTTAAGTCTTTCATAGTCCATGGGCTCTTCTGTTTGACTATAGTATTTCACATAACTTTTTTCTATTGTTTCCTTAGTATATGTTATGGTCTATCTGGTTGAGGATGGAGGGGATTACAGATTAAACATAAAGCAGATACTAACATGGAAACAATAGTGAAGGAACTTTAGCGGAATATTAGGGTTTATACATACTTTTAAGCTGTGTTTAGGTAGATTATACATGATTTGATGTAGCTAACATATTAATCTCAGCATTAAGAGAATTAAGGCTATTTAAGCTTAAACAATTGTACTAACTGATGATCCATACTATAGAGCATCATTTGACACTCTCCACGGCTAAAGCCGGGAGATTCTTGCTTCTAGGGTGCTCATTGGTTGGTTGTTCATCACCCTTCTAGGCTTCCACCTCATCCCGTTCCACCTTAGAAGCATGGGGTGTGCCACCACCCCGTTAACGCCACCTCCATGGAGGTGGCCTATGTTTAGGACTCCTACGGCATCCCTATTCGCCTCAAGCCCGCAGTCCAAGCATTTGAAGAGTCTTCCTCTTGTCACTATGTCCTCAGAGTGGCAGAGTGGGCATTTGCTTGATGTCTTGTATTCGCTTTTCTCCTCAACTTCTATGCCGTATTCTTCAGCTTTCTCCTTGAACCTCCTAATAATGTAGTTGAAGCTCCAGAAGTTGTTTATCATGGTGTTTGCTTTACTGTTATCGTGACTTTTGTTTCTTACACCCTTCAATCTTCCAAGAATTATCTTTGAGGTCCGAGCTGATTGGTGCATTCAACTATGGTTTTTATCATGGTGTTCACAGCGTGCTTAAACCTTCTCTGGCGCTTTCTGTGCAGCTTCCTAAGCTTTCTGGATTTTTTAGCCTTGTTTACTCTTGTTAGTCTGCTTTGTTGTTTTGCTATCTGCCTTGTCCAGTACCACCAGTCCGCCAAGACTTTTCTGCCTGAGAAGGCTATGGGCTGCTTTAAGCCTTCAAACCATAATGTGGCAAGGTTTACAACGCCTAGGTCTATGTAGAGGGGCTTATTGCCTCCTTTAGGCGGAGGCTTCTCAACTTTAACTGTCATAAAGCCCCTCCACACCTCATCCACCTCGTCGTAGACTATCTCCAGCCTCCCCTGCTTGCCAATCCACCTCAGCTCGCCCTTATACTT